>FZPS01000013.1_pt343 | contig 90972 bp, 83 predicted proteins | sample 1817821 | NCBI WGS metagenome assembly FZPS01 (sample SAMEA104158645, study PRJEB21678) | metagenome | place: Germany | collected 2015-04-21
ACTTTAGCTAATCGAACACAGCACCGCCTGAATAGGGTCAGAGAAGATAAAGGTTGTGATTCGCTTTCAAAATTGTAACTTTAGCTAATCGAACACAGCAAGACGCCTGTAAGTGTCAGACAATCAGCAAGAAACAGGAGTTGTGGGGTTAGAAAAATGCTGTATTATTTAGAAAGCCCGTTATAAATAGCGGGCTTTTTATTTAGAATAATTGCAATTGCTGCGTCACTGGAGGTCCTGTTGTTAATCTTTTAGATACAAATAGTTCCATTTCTCCAAACTGTTTATCTGTTATGCAAAGAATCCCTATCTCTCCTTTTGGTGGTAAAAAAGATTTAACTCGTCTTATATGTACATTTGCATTTTCTCTGCTGGGACAATTTCTTATATAAATTGAAAACTGAAACATGGCAAACCCGTCTTTTATCAGTCTTTTTCTAAATACTGTATATTGTTTTCTATCTTCTTTTGTGTCTGTTGGAAGATCAAATAATACCAATACCCACATTATACGATACTGATTAAAACGGTCAAATGTACTCATAGCACTATTTGAGGATAAGCAATAACCTTACTTTCCTTTGCAAAACATTTTTGTAATGACCATGCGGTAACACCGGCTGCTATCATAAGTGGCCGTGTAATTTCATCAATTTTCACATCAAGAATAGGCAGTGTTAAAAGTCTGATCTTAGCTTCTTTACTGATTTTCCCACAATCTTCATCTTTCAGCACCATGTCTAAAACCAGTTTGTCAACTACAGGCCTGTAGGGTTCCATAATATCATCTGCAAGAGTATAGGCGTTGTATTTATTTTTGTGATGAATTCCAAGTGCTGGTGACAAGCCTGTGCTTACTAAAGCTCTAGCAACAATAGAGCGTAAAATGGAGTAACCGTAATTCAATAAATTGTTGGGAGGTAATCCATACCTTTCTCTATTAAAGTGCAACGATTGTGGGAACAAATTTGCCCAATAATATACAGCAGCTCTGGCTTCCAGGTTTGTTGTATCCCCACTTCTTACTTCTTTTTTCCATTGCCTCATATTTCCGGTTTCAACATCTCCTTTATAGTCTAGTAAGTCTGTCTGGTTTTGAATTTTAGCTTGTACCGTTTGTTTCCATAATTGTTTTTTTAAAGGAAGTGCTGCTTGTGCTTGTAAGCGAATTCTTTTTGTATGCAACGTGTTACCTGATAAGGGGAGTAATAAAGCTGAAGGCATTCGTTTTTTGTCACAGACCACAATAGCACAATTGTTTTCACTCAAAGCTTCCAATGCCCCTTGTGTGATAGTGATTTGAGGATTGTCTAAGACGACAACCCCAATATCTTCGATAGGTATAGATTGAGTAAACCTCTCTCTTAAGATTTCCGGCATATTATTCTCTACGGCAGGTAACTTAACTTTTAATTGAGAAAGAGAAGCACTTAAATAAGCCGGATTTTCAAAGTATAACGTCCGCTTAATCATAGATAAGGCTTGCCTAAAAGATTGACTTTTATATTAATAGGATTTAGCGCTAAAAATGCTTTTATACTTTGAGTCCTTATAAACCTGTTGGCCTTGTGACCTTCTTTCGTGTCAATTACCTGTGTTTCCAGATGGTGTCGAAAATAATAATCACGAGTAGAAATTTTTTGTACTCTGTATAAACAGTTGCTAAGAGTGTTATAGTTTTGTGTATCAATTAAAGTGTTCACCTCTTCTCTTGTGAGACCTAAAACAAACATCTCGTTTTGTTGTATACAGTACTGTAAATTCAATCCATCTGGGGGCAAATTTTGAATAAAAGATAGTGGAAGATTGCTTTGCTCTAAAGAATTTATTTTATTCCATACTACTGTTGAGTTTTTAACAATTACAGGAATGTTGTATTGTTTTCGCTCGACTGCATGCCAGAAAGTACATACGTGTTCCATATAATTCCCATTTGCATCTTGATATATGGCTATATGATGGTTGTTTCCCGGTTTTACAAAGCCAATATCTTTCCCATCTGAGTTTCTTCTAATGGGAACAATAGCAGAAAGACCAGTGGAGCATCTGACACTGTGGATTGGCGTAGGTAAACCCTCGTCTTGATACCACTTCAAAACGGTCTTATCTTCTTTAACTACATCTTTAAAGGCTTCTTTGGGGTTGTTATTGTGTTTTTCAAGCCTGGTAAGAAGCAACTCTTTTATTTTTTCGTCAATTACTTTTTCTACTTTATTAAATGTAGTATCAACGGGGTATTTTATAACATACTCGTGCTGAAGACAAGTTGCATACTCCAATACTTGCTTTTTGTCTTTGTCTAAATATATTGGATGTTTCCTAGTATAAGCAACTGCTTTCTTTGCATCATTGTCATGTCCTTTAAGCCTATCCATTATCAGCTGTTTGATATAATCCTTTAGAATTGTGTCAGGATTTTCAAATAAATATTTTATGGGCTTTTCTTTTTGTAAAACCTGAATCTTTCCATATACACTTTCTTCGCTCAATGGCCCTCGTGGCACAAGAATGTTTTTTTGTACTACTTGTTTTTTCCCTTTAAGCTTGTCTTTCCTAGTACCTGGTGTGGTTACCTTTTTTCCCCTTTTGAATGAGATTAAGATGTCTGCAACTGCATCTTGTACATCTTTTACCGGTATGGGCTGTTTAGAGATTAAGTATTTTTCTAAGAGTGTAAATCTTTCTTTTTCATCCGGTATGAAATCGGCCACTTCTTCTTGAAGTTTTCTTCTTGTTTGGCTTGAATTCAAAGTGTTGATTCTTTGCACAAACCCTTGCTTTGTGCAAGCAATGGTTAAAGCATCAATGGCATGATGTCTGTGGTCGTCTCTTTTAGTCCACCCCGCTATTACTTCTTTAGTATGGGTGTGCTTACCATGATTACTTTCCCAAGAAACTAATTCTGTTTGATTCACTTCTCTATATCTAGGGAGTTGCAAATCCATAGTAATATCGTCCCAGCCCCAAAGATATCTTAGTGTAGAAGTGACAGATCCACTAGTACTCCAAACGTTTCTGCAAATTTCACTTAATATTTCTCGGGCCTTTTTAGCTATATACTGAGTTTCTCGTAATTGTCTTTCGATAAAATCCTGCGGGATTTTATCAGCCGACATCAAAAGTTTGTCTCTTTTTGTTTTTGATATTAGATGATTTTGAAAAAGTGAGTTCACTCTTTCCACATAAGTTAGAAACTCTTTTTCTGATTTTCCTTTCATAAAATCATATGCGGTCAAGTTCCCTTTTGTACTGTTACAAAATCTATGTACTAATGTTTTGTTACTTTGTGAATCATCAAAAAGTCTAGACTTGGGTATAATATGATCTACATCTATGTTTGCTCCACGTATTGCTTCAGTATAAGAGATAGGCTGACCGCAGTAGATGCATACTGCGTTAAGTTTTTTTTCTTCGTTTTTAATCTCATGATAGAGCCTCCATTTTATAATGTTATTTCTAGTAGCCCTAAGCCCGAATTCTTCTAGTTCTTTTGATATGATATCGTTTTCTCTTGTTCTTCTTCTAATAAACGACTCTGTATCTCTTCTTTCTTCTTTGCTTTGTTTTAATTCTCGGGCAAGCTCTACACGTATCTCATCCGGCTTACCGTATTCTTCTATTATAGCATTTATCAGATGAATCATTTGGTTGAGAATTTTTTCAACAACAGGCTGTCTAAGAGAGTTTTTAGGAAGAAGTGGAATTTTATCTAGAAGAAGACGCGCTAGATTTTCATCTTTTGTAAGGCTACCTGAGTGATTGTAACCGGCAAGTGCCATAGCCTCTGAATAACCATATCCTTCCATTAAATAAGGCAATGTTTTTCTAAGTACTTTTGAAGATTTGTTGCTGTATCCGTACTTGTTAAAATCAAGACTGGTCAAAGCCTCTGCTGTAGTCTTATCTATATGAAAATTTTTGATTAAAGTTTTTATGCAATCTTGTGCATTTGGAATAGAATAAATGGTATGCCAGAGCCTAAATAAAGGTTCGTGTTCTATCGCTTTATCAATATGTTTTACATTTGTTTCTGAGCCTTCCAGAATTTCTCCTGTATTTTTATCAACTAAAAATGTCTGCTTTTCCAAGTCTTCAATAACCTTGAGATCAAATTTTAATAATTGTTCTTTATCTGGTGATCCCTTTAGCAATTTACCAATAACAGTTTTTGTGGTATTTCCTTGTAGCCCCGTGGTATATAGTTTTCTGTCCACATAAAGATTTGACTCATCCCATGAAAGCAGGCTGCACATTTTTTTAAATGTCAGTTTTTCATTTTCGTTTAAATAATCAAAAAGTTGTTGTCTTTCTGTAGGTGTTAAGTAAATTTCATCCCCTGTTTTTGTCCTAATACGCAAGTTGTTTATGCTTTCCCAAATCTTTGTAACTTGGAATAAAGGAGAAGATCTATGTGCTACCTTAGGACCTGCAAAATATTCTTTTCCATCCCTAGTTACTTGAAAGCCTTCAAATTCACAGGTTGCAACTAAACCTTTTTGAGATTTTAATTCTCTTTGGTAATAAATTATTTTGTTTCTTATGGTATTGATTAGTTCGTCGGTAAGTTCCGGATGGAAGCCTTGTTGTGTTTTACATATAGCATCGTATTCTTCTTGGTAAGCTTCTCTGGGGAATACGTTCTCTTTTATTCTGAAAAACTCATCATTTTTTAATTCGTTATAAAAATACTGGCCTATAGTAACACCTTGTTCTTTTATAAATTCATGGCGTCCTTTGACTGTAGCTACATATTCAGTATCTTTTTTATCTAGATTTGAGTCACTGCGTGCACTCTTGTAGCCTCTTTTTTGATTTAAAAGAAGTAACAGCCTTCCCAGTTCTTGTAGTGTTATTTTTTCTGTAACCGCCTTGGAACGTAATTCCCATAAGTCCATTTTAGGGAGTTTTATCAAATCTTCTCCTGGCATCATTTTGTGTTTTACAAGAGTTTTAACTAAAAACTCCCTTCTCAACTGGTATCTGTCAAAGTTCCTACGTGCTCTACGATAAGCTGTTCTTTTTGCATTAGCACTTTCTCCTGTACCCTTTTCAAACTCTTGTCCCTCTGTGCCTTCATAGGGGATAATCCTACATCCTAAATCAATAATTTCTGTACTTTCTTTTACTTTATCTTCAGAAATCAAGGCCCATCCAATGGAAGCAGACCCCAAGTCTAAACCTAACACCTTGTTTTTCATAATGATTTTTTATTTGTTAAAATTTGAATATCTTTGCTTTACAATTTTGAAGCGAATCACAATAAGGATTATTCCGTTGTGAAAACATTTAGGTTACCCTCGTCCTTAACGGGGGTTTTTGTTTTTGTACTATTGGGTAAACTTATAGTTTCTTAACGTCAAAACATGACGTAGTAAATAATAATCTTATTAATGTCTTAAAGTTACTTTATTTACTGATTTTGGACAAGTTACAGAGTCTTCTTTGAATAAAAACCCAAAGAAATTAGCTCTAATCAGAAGATGATTATCACAAATTTGGCAATAAACAGTATAAATTGCCAAAAATGTGATACATGCTGTATTTGTCATCTTAACCTAAAATCCGTCGCAGAGCAGGAAGGATTGTATACTTATAACCGGTTGGAGTGATGGTATGCTCCAAGTTGTAGACAGAGATAGTATCTCTACATATGGCGATAGAGTCAACTTGAAAGCGGAGCTTCCTGTAAGCACGGGAGCGAAGGGTGTCCACGTAAGAGGGCTTTACTTCTTTACCGGAACGTTCTGAAAGCATGGGGGCAATTTCTTTACTTGAGTAGCCTTCTATTGTCTTAAAAAGGATAAAACGGGTATTGTCATCGGGGTAGGCGTTTATCAGTTCAATCAACCTTGTAATCCGCTCTCGTTCCTGATCATCTTCACAAGGGAGGTCATAGGCTGCAGTGATATCTATGGTGGGCTTTTCTCGTTTTCCCATATCGAACAGCAGATTTCTGGCTATGGTACTAAGATAGGTCTTGAATTGGGCGGTACCCTTGTAGCCGGTGATGGCGGAGAAATGGTTCTTTCCCATCTTTACATGCAATTCCAGCATAAAGTCATCAAAGTCAAGGCTCTGTTTTGCGTATTTGACGAATACAGCCTCTAGCATAGATACGTAACGACCAAAGAGAAGGTAGAAGAGTATTTTCCAACTTTCATCCATCCCTTGGCCTATACGCAGGACAAGAGCCTTGTCCGGAATCTTTCCGAACTCAGGCTCTAGTTCCAAGGCTGTCTTGCGGGTTATGTTGCTCATGGTGAATCTAAAGTTACGCAAAATAATCAAGTTCGCTCAGCTCTTTTGGATCAATACAGCGTTCCATGAGCGTGTACACGGCATCTCGTTTTGAACGTTCAAATGCCATCATGTTTTCCACACCCTCCGGAGTAGCGTTATAAGAAAGGCCGTGATCTATGTGCATCTTGTGTGCTTCTGCTATGGCGTCTTGGTTTGCACCTATGTAGGTGATGACCCAACCCTTTGCTTTAAGGGAGTCTATCGTTTTTGTCACGGAGTCGTAGTTGTATTCTTTAGAATCGTTCTCCAGGCCGTCGGTAATGATGGTTACCAGGACCATATCGTCGTCCGTAATCTGCCTGCGGAGTTTGGATAGTGAAAAACCGATGGCATCGTATAGTGGTGTGCAGAAGTTGGGATCGTATTTTTGGCCATCAAATGTTTCAATTTCCTCTACCGGTGTCAAGTCGTAATGATAGAGCATGCGATGGCTGTTGAAGCTTACAAGGCTTAGGAAATGTTCCTGATTCTTATTCTTCTTCCGGCCATTGCTTATGGTTTGGATGGTTTCGTTCAGGCCCGAGATGGTGGCCTGACTGATGTCGAACATGCTCCCGGATTCGTCCAGGACAATGAGGTTGTAAATTTTCTTTTTCATATCTGGTAGGGTTTGTTTCTATTATATAGACTGAAAAAGAAGTCAGAATCTGTCAAGCTGTCTTAGAAGATGGTTATCTTTATACCATGAAAATTGCTTGGATAACTATTTATGTCAGGGATATGGAAGAGTCCCTGGCCTTCTACACACAAATCCTGGGTATGAAGGTAAGCCGCTCGTTTACGGGCGGAGGAGGTGTGAACATACACTTTTTGGACGGCCAAGGAGCGGACCTGGAACTGATCTACGATCCCAGCAAAACAGATGTGAATTGCGGTGCAGATGTGTCTGTGGGATTGCTGGTGGATGATTTGCATGCGACCATGGCCCATTTGAAAGAGCAGGGGATAGGGCACATAGAAGGCCCCATTGCTCCCAATCCGCATCTGCGTTTTCTATTCATCAAAGACCCCAACGGCTTTACGGTGCAGTTGGTGGAGCAAATTTGCTAAAAAACATGCTGAACTAATCATAATATGATTATATTCGCATAAAATTTGGCAAGTTATGAGTGCTCTTACTATTAGCAAATGGATTAGAGATTTAGAGATTCACGGTTTCTTTACTTTTTCTTTTGAGAATGTGCGTGAAGCATTTCCCGATGTAATGGAGCAAAATCTTTCCAATTCTCTTTACCGATTGACCGTAAAAAAAAGAGTTTTGTCTGTTTACAAAGGTTTCTATGTTATTGTTCCTCCACAGTATGCTGCAAAGGGTACTGTTGTTCCTTCTTATTATATAGACCAATTGATGCAATATATAGGAAAGCCTTATTATATAGCTTTACTAAATGCTGCTGAATTGCATGGAGCAGCCCATCAGCGTTCGCAACGTTTCTCTGTAATGACAATGTATCCTTCTTCAACTGTGTCCAAAACAAAAGGTAGTATTCTTAACTGGATCTATAGGAAAGAGATTCCAGAAAAATTTTTACAACAAACAAATTCGGAAACCGGGATAATCCATTTTTCGAATCCGGAGTTAACAGCAATAGATATAGTGCAATACCAAAGACATATAGGAGGTTTGTCAAGAGCGGCAACCGTTTTAGCAGAACTAACAGAAGTAACGGATTTTACAAAAATATCTGATGAGCTTTTTGATTTCACATCTGTGACGGCAGTACAACGTTTGGGGTTTATTTTAGAGCATATTTTAAAAGAAAATAAACAGGCTGACATTTTATATCAAAAGTTGCGTAATTACGGAAAACGTCTGCATTATGTTCCGTTGAGTACAGGTTCTGAGTATAGAGATTATAAAAAAGATACCCGCTGGAAAATATACGTCAATAGAAAAATAGAAGTTGATGATTTATGATAAATAGAGCAGCTATACTCCAGTGGAGAACGCAGGCTCCTTGGAATACGGGAGAGCAGGTTGAACAAGATTTGATAATCTCTCGCACTTTAATTGCCATATTCAGTGATGAGTTTTTAGCAAACCAATTGGCTTTCCGAGGAGGAACGGCATTGCATAAATTATATCTTTCTCCTCAAAGTAGGTATTCAGAGGATATCGATTTAGTTCAAATTAATGCAGGACCTATAAAACCCATTCTTTATCGTTTAGGAGAGGTGCTGGATTTTTTACCTGGTAAATCTGTCAAACAAAAGCGATACAATAATATTATGATGTTTCGCATGGAATCTGAGATACCCCCTGTCGTACCCTTGCGCCTAAAAATTGAGATTAATTGCTTTGAGCATTTTAGCGAACTCGGATTTGTGAAAGTTCCTTTTTCTATAGAAAACAGTTGGTTCTCCGGCAGTTGTGAATTAACCACCTATGCTTTAGAAGAATTGTTGGGAACAAAACTTCGAGCTTTATACCAACGTGCAAAAGGAAGAGATCTTTTCGATTTATATAAAGCCCTTAATATTTCAGACGTAGATATTGAAATGATTATTCGCTGTTACAAACGATATATAAGTTTTTCTGTTAATAAACCACCAACATACAAACAATTCATTCTGAATATGGAAAAGAAAATGAGTAATCCGGATTTTTTGGAGGATATGAATAGTTTGATTCGCCCTGAGGAGACTTACAATGTAGAAGAAGCATATCGATTTGTGAAAAAGGAATTAATTGACAAACTGTATTATGAATAACTTTCAATCGGGCCGCTATATTGACCACGGCTGCTACAAAAGCTTTAGCCCAAGTTTCATTAACCGGGCGTGGGAGATGGATGATATGGAGTTGATAGAGCTCCTGAGTGAGGCCAGCCACCAGTTGGGCAGGTTGGATATGTACTTTCAATACTCCAAACGCGATGGAGACGGAGAGAGCGTGGAAGAAGTAGTGAAGCTGCTGGAGCAGCTGCCTTTTTCGTCTCGGCTTATAAAGGAAGTGCATCAGCTGTTGGGGAAAGAGGGTAGAGGCAACTTCAAAGTGCCCGGTACGTACAGGAGTAGCCAGAGCTGGGCATGCAGTTTGACCGGTGAAGAGCCGGACACATTTGTGCCTCCGTATCCTACAGAAATACCGGAGTTGATGTCCGATCTGGAGAAGTTTGCCAACAACTTGTACGTTCCGCTTCCGGATTTGGTAAGAGTGGCCATTGTCTATTATCAGTTTATTACCATATCTCCTTTTTGGGAAGGGAATGAGGAGATGGGCCGATGGCTCATTCCGCTCTATCTAATGAGCATGGATGTCCTTCAGCATCCGGTTTTAGATATGTCGTATTATTTTGAAAAATACGCAGACTTGTATCAGGAACATCTGATAAGAGTTCGCACGCACAATGACATGACCGGATGGGTTACCTTTTTTCTGGAAGGTGTAATAGAAATAGCGCGTCGTATCACAGATAGACGCGCCATACAATAAAAATAAGCAATTGCACGTAGTTACGGTTTGGCTTTCTTGTTTCTAAGTTTTTTGAAAGTCGAGATTCCAAAATAGGCCATGGCCAAACCTATAACAAACAATAATATTGAACCCCAAACGTGTCCTTTGCCGAATTGGCTCAAACCGTATTCGTTCAAGGTCTTGAAATTTAAAATGTAGTTGAAGCCTTGAAAGAAGCCGACAAGGGTTGCAATTATTCCGGCAATTCCTAATATCAGTGTTATTACCAGTACAATTACCAGTAAAACTTTTTTCATTCAGGAGTGGTTACTTTCTGACCTTAACTGTGGTGGGAGTGTAAATGCCACCGGTCAAAGCAGCCAGCAAACCGTCAAGGATGGTGTGTTCTACAGTAACGGTATAGTCTTTTGCACCTCCGGCCATTGCTTTGGGATCAGCCAATTTGATAGGAGCTAAACCACCTATCAGATAATGGTTTCTTTCAACTACTTCAACACCTGTTCTAGCACCCTGTCCTACTGTGAATGTAAGGGAGTAGCAGGAGGTCATCAGAAGGGCAACTGTGATCAGCAGAGCTCCTTTTAAAACAATTTTTTTCATTTTGGGTTAAATTTAAATGTGTCTCACAAAAATAATAAATTTTATGAAATAAACACATTACGTATCTTTGGATGTATGAAGTTTCGTCTTTTGTTTCTTGCATTCTTGATGGGTTGTACCGTGTCCACACAACAAAAACCCACACCCGACTGGCTGGATAATAAGTACTCTTTATTCATCCATTTTGGCTTGTATTCGCACTTTGGGGGAGAGTACAAGGGGCAGCCCGTCACTAGCGGCTACAGTGAACAAATTCAGGCGTTTGCTCCCATTCCGGCCGATGTGTATCAGGCGGCAGCTAAGGAGTTCAATCCCGAGCATTGGGACCCTCACCATGTAGTAGATCTGGCCAAGAAGGCCGGTATGCGTTCTGTCGTGTTCACGGCCAAACACCACGACGGGTTTTGTATGTACCGTTCGGCACATACGTCTTTTAATATTGTGGAGGCTACACCGTACGGTCGCGATGTTATGGCCGGGTTGGCTGCTGCGTGCCAAGAGAGCGGTATGGATTTTGGCATTTATTTCTCGCTTATCGATTGGCATTTTCCCCAAGCCAATCCTATGTCCGGGCACAATGCAGATCCCATTACGCCGGAGCACCACCGCTTGAATATGAGCCAGGTAGAAGAGATTTTGACCGGCTACGGGCCCATTTCGGAAATCTGGTTTGATATGGGATCTCTGACGGTGGAGCAAAGCCGGGAATTGTACAATTTGGTTACGCATTTGCAGCCTTCGTGCGTGGTAAGCGGCCGGTTGGGCAACGATTTTGGCGATTTCAGCGTGATGGCCGACAACCAGATTCCGGAGTACCACCTGGCCGTGCCTTGGCAGACCCCCGCCTCGGTTTTTAAGGAAACGTGGGGGCACCGCCGTTGGCAGGAGCGGGGAGCATTGCAACCGAAAGTGGACGAGAAAATCAAAAGCCTGGTATATGTCATAGGCCGAGGCGGAAACTTCCTGCTGAATATAGGGCCGCGTTCCGACGGCAGCCTGGTGCCATTTGAAGAAGATGTCCTGTTGGAAATGGGCCGATGGGTCCGTGCCAACAGTTTGGCCATTTACGGCACACAACCCAACCCCTTTGGTCAAATCTTCCCGTGGGGCGAGGTGACTACAAAAGACAACAAGCTGTATCTTTTTGTCATGGACTCCTTTGCCGGGCAGACCATTCAGTTGCCTCGGATTCAAGGTGCTGTGCAATCTGTCCGGACGCTAAGCAGTGCGATACAGTCGGATTGGACATATTCCACTAATAGGGGCTTGACTTTGCACCTGCCTGAGGATTTTACTTCTTGTTGTGAGGTGTTTGAGGTTGTATACCGGGACGGGTATACTCTTTCGCCGGAGAGTCCGTTTGCTGTTACGCCGCATTTTGGTCACTCGGCCCTGAACTATTATGCGGGCTACAAAAGCTTGATTGCCTACGAATGGACGGTGGATTTTCGGCAACAACGTGCCAACAGCTCTTTGAAGGATGCCGATGCAGGGTATTTGGTATTTACCCAAGCCGAGTTGGGTAAAGAATTGCTTGTAGAGGTGGACGGCAAACCGTATGAGGTAACATTGGAGGCGAAGGGCCGTAGGGGCATGCCTGTGGATTCTGTGGTGAGGTACACAGATTCGACGCAGGTGCAATGGGGGACATTGTATAGCAAGCCGGGTAGAGGTGTTTTTGGCTTTGTGCAGGAAGAGGGAGTGGAACATGTTGATGTACAGGAGGATAAGGGATGGGCAGAGGTGCGCGATTTTGCATACGGCACAAGGCGGACCATGGATTTGCCACCGCGTAGGGGCGTATTGTTGTTGCAAGAAATTTGGGCGGAAGAGGCGCAGACGGTAGCTGTGGAAATTGGGAGTGGGAATGGTGTGTATGTGCTACTGAATGGGGATTATGTGACAGCCCACTGCTTGCCGGAACGTTTTGATTATCAACAAGAGTTGCTGTTGTTGCCTTTAAAAAAAGGTTCTAACCAACTGCTCATCAAATATTACAATGCTTTTGAAGACGCTTTGTTTTACAGCATAAAGCCTGTCTGGCAATGGACCCAGTACCGTCAGCGGTTGCCTTTTGATTTGTCGGGTGGCGGATTGCATACCATCATTTTGCGTCTTGCCAACCCACCGTCCGCAGTCACACCCTTGCGAGCCGGCAATGTGCGGTTTGAGGTGTGCCAGATTGGATCAAGCGCGCCACTTTTGTGTGGTAAAATTTTTAACATGTGATATTCAGCGTTTTACGTTTTTGAAAAAACGGTTTGGCGCGCCAGATCCAATCTGGCACGCCGCAGTGCGCCACGATGAGCGGTGGTGGGTCATGTGGGGGTCATGAGGTAGGCGAGTTGCAGCAGTGAACACGGAACGAAGTAGCAGCGCGGGGCGTTGTAGCAGCGCGGGGCGATGCATGGGTGGGGGGAGTGAGGTTTAGTTTGCTTTGAAGTTGTAGATGGGTTTGATGGTGGTGAGGAGTTGGGCGGCGGGTTGGATGGCGTCTATGATTTCATCCATGGGTTTGTAGGCGTGGGGGGCTTCGTCCAATGTTTTTTTGCTGACAGATGTGGAATAGATGTTTTTCATGGAACGTACATAGTCTGCCATCTCCAGTACGCGGCGGGCTTGGTTGCGGCTAAGTACGCGGCCGGCTCCGTGGGGTGCGGAGAAGTTCCAGTCCGGGTTGCCCTTGCCTTTGCAAAGGAGGGTGCCGTCACGCATGTTCAGGGGGATGACCAGCAGTTCGCCGTCTTGCGCGCTCACGGCTCCTTTACGTAGGATCATGTGTTGGGTGTCTATGTAGTTGTGGATGGTTTCCACTGTTTTTTCGCAAGGGAGTTTCAATTTGTCCGTTATGATTTGGAGCATGGTATTGCGGTTGTGGCTGGCGTAGCGCTGTGTGATTTCCATGTCGTTCAGGTAATCTTCAAAAGGCTGTCCTTCCAGCCATGCCAAATCCCTGGGTACGTGGTCGTCTCCTTGTTCTTTGCGTTGCTTGATGGCCCACTTTTGGTAATAGTTGCAGACGCCTACGCCCAGGTTGCGGCTTCCCGAGTGGATCATCAGATACAGTTCTCCGTTGGTGCATTCTCCCACTTCAATAAAATGGTTTCCTCCGCCCAGGGTGCCGATGGAGTGGTAGGCTCGGCCCAGGTCTACATAAGGGGCGCACCGTAAGTTTGAGAAATCAAAGGGGCCGGGTGATTTTCGGATGGAAAATCCGCTGGGAATGTGTTTTTTGATCAGGTTGTCCAATTTGTGTAGGTCCAAAGACGGGCTTTTGATTTTGGCTACCGTGACCCCACAGCCTATGTCTACACCTACCAGATTGGGTGTCAGCTTGTCTGTGATGGTCATGGTAGTACCTATCACACAGCCTTTTCCGGCGTGGACATCGGGCATGATTCGGATTTTTTCGTTCTTGTAGGCACGGCATTCTGCCAAATCTTTGATTTGTTCCAGAGCTTCTTTTTCTACTTCACGAGCAAAAATTTTGATTTTCTTTCCTGCACTGTTTTCAAAAATCTTCATACGCACAAGATAAGGAATTTTGCCGAGGAGTCTGTTTGGCACAGCTTTTGGCTGTTTGGGGCGAAATGATTCGAACCGCAAAGAAATAAGCTGTGCTGCCGACGGATCGGTAGGGTTTCAGGTAGAATCCCTTGTCAATAAAAATTATGTAAAAATGATGGAATGGTGACAAATTAATGTCAATAAAACGCGAAATTTGACGAAAATTTGATATATTTGCAGGGTGAAAATAACAGTATTATTATGAGCAAAAATACTAGTAAGACTGAATTGAATAAAGCATTTAAAAGCAAAAAAATCATCGAACTGAAAGATTTTGAGGCTTTTTATAGAGAGAAGGAACCTGCTATACCTAAAGCTACTATTAATTGGCGGGTACATGACCTTGTACAGCGGAATGTTTTTGAAAGGGTAGGCAGAGGGCAGTATCGTTTTACAAAAACAATGCGGTTTTCTCCTGTTATTTCAACAAAAATGAATGGTATATGTCGCTTGCTCAATAAGCAATTCCCGTTTGTGGATTATTGCCAATGGCAGTTGTCGACGGTGAATGAGTTTCTACAGCATTTAATCAATTTCAATATCTTGTTTGTTGATGTGGAAAGGGATGCGCTGGATGCTGCATATTATGCGCTAAAGGAGCAGTATGTTAAAGTAATGCTGGTAGGTAATCTGTATGATGATTTGTCTGAGTTTAATAATTACATTATTGTTCGTCCTTTAATTTCGGACTCACCTTGTCAGCAGTATGAAAAATGCAATTTGGCTACATTGGAAAAAATTCTGGTGGATTTGGCAACAGATAAAGAACTGATTGCATTTCAGAGTAACGAGATATATACAATTATGAGTACTGCTGCAGAAAAATACACGATTAATCAAAGTAAAATGCTTCGTTACGCAGGACGAAAAAATAAGAGAGAAGAAATAGAGACTGTTTTGAAATCCATAAATTATGATTGATTTAAAAAGCGCTTCAAAAGAGTGGATTGAAGGAATTGCAAAAACAACGACAGCAAAAGATAAAATTCTGGTCGAGAAGGTGGTTCATGCCTTTATGCTATTGGAAGGTCTTGCAAGTTCCAATTTGAATTTTGTATTTAAAGGGGGTACTGCTCTGATGTTGTTGTTTGGCTCAGGAAAACGATTATCCATTGATATTGACATTGTTGTGTCAGATAGAAAAGTACACTTGGATACAATACTTGATTCAATCTGCAAAACATACAGATTTACTAGGTTTGAAGAAACTCCGCGACCTACAACATTCGGTATCGAAAAAACACATTATAAACTTTACTTTTTTTCAGTGATTGAAAAAAAAGAATCGTATGTGATGCTGGATGTGGTAAAAGAGGATATTCTTTATCAAAATATTATTCGTCTTCCGGTTGACAGTCTGTTTGTAGCCTCGAATGATGCACCTGTTTTCGTAGCAGTTCCCGATTTCAACAATCTATTAGCCGATAAGCTTACTGCATTTGCTCCGACTACTACCGGGATACCTTATATGATAGGGGATAAAGAGATGGGGATGGAAATCATTAAACAAATGTATGACATCGGGTGCATAGTTGAACGTGCGGATAATGCTTCAGTAATCTTATCGGTATTTTTAGATATTGCTCGAAAAGAAATTGAATATAGAGATAATAAATGTTCACCGGAAGAAGTACTTGATGATATTATTAATCATTCGTTGGAGATTTGTTTACGAGGTAATTATGGTAAGGCTGATTATGCAGTCCTATCAAAAGGAATGATTCAGGTCAAGAGTTTTATTTTTTCGGAGAAGTTTCATCTAGAAAAAGCAATTACTTACGCGGCGAAAACAGCCTATATTGCAACTGTTATTAAATACGAACAGAAGTTGATAGATAAGTTTGACATCAAGAACATTCAGGAAATGAAAGAATGGCAGATTGATGGACATCTAAGCAATAAGTTGAACAAACTCAAAAAATCAAACCCAGAAGCCTTTTTTTATTTGTACCGGATGTCAGCAATAATGGCATCTATATGGGAATAATAAAAGCGTCAGCTGTTTCTTTTGGTGCAGTGAGCGAAATTTTTCAGTGTAGCTCACACAATTTATTCTTATCTTTGCGCGTTATTTGCGCGTTACAAGAAAAAGCGTCGTTAAAAAGAAAAGGCAGCCGCACAAAACTTATGCAACTGCCTGATTTTTTAAAAAAAAAGTCGGGGCGAAATGACTCGAACATTCGACCCCTTGCACCCCATGCAAGTGCGCTACCAACTGCGCCACGCCCCGCTTTTAGAGCCGCAAATATACAGAACTTTTACGATATTTAACAATTATAAAATAAATCTACTATGGAAACCATAAAATGCCTTATAGCAGGGAGCGGTCCGGCCGGGTATACAGCTGCTATTTATGCAGCCAGAGCCAATATGCAACCTGTTCTTTATGAGGGAGTTTTAAGAGGAGGACAATTGACCACGACTACGGAAATTGAGAACTTTCCAGGCTACCCCGACGGTATAAACGGGCATGAGTTGATGGAGGATCTTAGAATACAAGCCCAGCGGTTTGGAACGGAATTTAGAACCGGGGTTGTAGTGGAAAGCCAATTGGATAAGGCTCCGTTTCGTTTGACATTGGATGACGGAAAAGAGGTATTGGCTGAAACGGTCATTATTGCCACGGGTGCTACGGCTCGGTACTTGGGACTGGAATCCGAATCGGAATTCAGGGGTAGGGGCGTATCGGCTTGTGCTACGTGTGATGGATTCTTTTACAGAGGAAAAGATGTAGCCGTTGTAGGTGGAGGAGACACGGCTTGTGAAGAGGCCATCTATTTGTCTGCCTTGTGCCGCAAGGTGTATATGATTGTACGAAGGGACGTGTTCCGTGCTTCCAAAGTGATGCAGGACAGGGTGTTGAATACTCCCAATATTGAGGTGCTGTGGGAACACCAGACAAAAGAAGTTTTGGGCGATGAATCCGGAGTTACAGGAGTACGATTGGTGCATAAATCAGGGGAGGAAAAAACAATAGATATCTTAGGTTTCTTCTTGGCCATTGGACACCATCCCAATTCGGAACCTTTCCAGCCTTGGATAGAAGTAAACTCGGACGGATATATTGTAACAAAAGGGAAAACTTCAGAAACAAACATACCGGGTATATTTGCAGCAGGTGACGTACAGGACCCGCGTTACCGTCAAGCCGTAACGGCAGCAGGTAGCGGATGTATGGCAGCTATGGATGCAGAACGTTTTCTTTCTCTGCAATGCGGCCTGTAATTTGCTAAACTGTTGTATATTTGCCTGATTGCATTGCTCATGAAAAAGACATTTTTGATCCTTATTGTATTTGCTGCCGGATTGGGCGCTTCTTGTATGAATCAGTTTGAAGCCCTTATGCGTAGCACTGATTATCAGTTGAAATTTCGAAAAGCCATCGAGTACTTTGAAGCCAGACGGTATTCCCGTTCGCAGCCTTTGTTGGAACAGTTGCAGATGGTGTACCGAGGGACTCAGCAAGACGATACCCTACAATATTATTTGGGATTGAGCAATTACCATTTGAATGATTTTGTTACGGCAGAAGAAAACTTCAGGCAATTTGCGGAAATTTTCCCTCGCAGCCCTTTTACAAAATCGGCGCGGTTCTTAAGGCTTGATTGTATGTACCAAAACACATACAGGCATGAATTGGACCAACAGCCCAGCCGCATGACTATTGCAGCCATAGAGGAATTCTTGTACGATTATCCGGGCAATGAGTATGAAAAAGTATGTCACAGCATGTTGGACGACTTGTACCACAGGTTGGATATCAAGGCGTTTGAGTCTGCCAAATTGTATTTTACCATAGAAGATTACAAGTCGGCTACGCATGCGCTCAAAGAAACGCTTAAGGAAAACCCGGACAGCCGGTACAGAGAAGACATCATGTATTATATTGTGGCTGCCAACTACCAGTACGCGCTCAACAGCGTACCTGCTTTGCAGCGGGAACGTTTTTTAAACGTCATAGACGAATATTACAACTTTGTGAGTGAATTTCACGATTCAAAGTATTCCAGAGAGATGGAACAGATGTTCAAAAGAGCGCGTCAGTTTACCATAAAAAAGGCCGAGCCTACAGAGGAAACGAAAGAACAAGAAAGTGAATAGATATAAAAAGTATAAGTATGAATAAAAAAAGCCACCCGGTGGCTGATACCACCATTACTCGAGATATTACCAATTTGTCCAAAGACACCGGCAATATTTACGAAACGGTTATGATCATTGCCCAGCGAGCCAATCAGATTTCAACAGATGTGAAGAAAGAGTTGAATGCCCGTTTGGAAGAGTTTGCCACCTATACAGATACGCTGGAAGAAACGTTTGAAAACCGCGAACAAATAGAGATTTCACGTTATTATGAGCGTCAGCCCAAACCGAGTCTGGTTGCCATAAAAGAGTTTGAAGACGGAGAAACGTTTTTCAGAAAAACCACCGAGCAAGAAGAATAAGAGTGTTACACTCTCTGAGTATATCCAACTTTGCCCTCATCCAGTCTTTGGAAGCGGGATTTTCAGAGGGCCTTACCATCATCACAGGAGAAACGGGTGCCGGTAAATCTATTATTTTGGGGGCTCTGTCTCTGTTGTTGGGAGAAAGAGCAGATACGGCTTTTTTGCGCGATCCTTCCAAAAACGCAGTAGTAGAGGCACAATTCAGCATTTCTGCCGATCCCGGTCAATGGGAACATATGGCAGATGTGAAAGGTCCCGGGTGGGAAGAGTTGTTTGGTGCAGAGTTGGAACAAGTGAACGAGCCGGGGGCGTCGCTAGAGTTGGTTATCAGGCGGATTGTTTATCCAACCGGTACAAGCCGGGCATTTGCAAACGACCAACCGGTGCCGCTGAGTTTTCTTAAGGCGTTGGGAAATACGCTTATAGACATCCATTCGCAACACGAAAATTTGTTGCTCTCTCAAAGCGATTATCCGTTGCACGTAGTCGATGGTTTTGCAGGGCATCAGACCTTGTTGGAGTCTTACAAAACGGTCCACAAGAAAGTAGTGGATTTGACGGCTAAGGTACGCACGTTGCGGGCAGCTTATGAAAAAAGCCAACAAGAAACAGAGTACATACAATTTCAGTTTACGGAATTGGAACAGGCCAAATTGGTGGAGGGAGAACAAGAAGAGTGGGAAGATCTATTGAAAATTTTGGAAAACGCCGCTGAAATCCGCAGGTCTTTTTTTGAGGTTGTACAGATTTTGGAAGAAGGACAAATGCCTGTTCTTTCTCAGTTGAGAGAGGCAGAACGATTGGTGCAGGCAGTGGCGCAGCACAACGCAGATTACAGGGCTATTGAGCAGCGATTGCAAGAAGTGCGCATAGAGCTGAAAGATTTGGCCGGGGAATGCGCATTGCCTTTGGATCAAGTACGGGAAGAGCCGGATAAAATGGAGCAAATCAGCGAAAGACTGGATCTTCTGTATACGTTGCAACGCAAACACAACGTGAAAACGGTGGCGGAGTTGTTGGAAAAGATGGCTTCTTTTGAGGAGCAATTGCAAGCCGTGCAGAGCGATTCCTCTTTATTGGAAAAGTGGGAAGCCGAGCTGACAACAGCTACGGCGGAAAGGAACCGGTTGGCCGGGCTTCTTCACAAAAGCCGAGGCAAGGCCTTGGAGCCGCTTTCTGCAGAGTTGTGCGCACGCTTGGAACTGCTGGGCATTCCTCACGCGCAGCTTCTGTTTGATTTGCAAGCAAAATCGGAATACGGTCTTTTAGGCAACAGCCACCTGCAAGTCCTTTTTTCTGCGAACAAAGACGTAGAACCAAAGGAATTGAGTCGCATTGCTTCCGGTGGAGAAATGTCGCGTTTGATGTTGTGTATAAAATCGGTAACGGCTAAAAGTGCCGGGCTGAGTACTATTATTTTTGACGAGGTAGACTTGGGTGTGTCGGGGAAAATAGCCGATAGCATGGGAGATATGATTCATGCTTTATCTGAACACATGCAGGTGTTGGCCATTACCCACCTGCCGCAAGTAGCCGCCAAGGGCACCACGCATTATCTGGTAAAGAAAGAATGGGCCCAAGACACTACGCAAACCCGTATAGAAGAATTGACCGGGGAAGAGAGGGTTTTGGAAGTGGCCCGTATGTTGAGCGGTTCTGCCGTTACACCGGCTGCCGTTGAAAACGCAAGAGAATTATTAAACAGTATATCATGAGGGTACTTATTTTAAGAGATTATGAGAGCGTGTCTGCATGGACTGCACGGTATATTGCCAACGAAATCAATGCATTTGAACCTACATCAAGCAATCCCTATGTGTTGGGTTTGCCTACCGGGTCGTCTCCCATGGGTACGTATAAGGAATTGATTGCTATGGTAAAAGAAGGAGAGCTTTCCTTTAAAAACGTAGTCACGTTCAATATGGACGAGTATGTGGGTTTGGGCGGAGACCATCCGCAATCGTACCGGTACTTTATGCAGGAACATTTTTTCAATCATATAGACATCATTCCTGAAAATACTCACATACCTAATGGACTGGCTACTGATATTGATTACGAATGCAAAGCGTACGAACAAGCCATTCAACACGCGGGAGGAGTTCGTTTGTTTTTTGGAGGTGTGGGAGTAGACGGGCACATAGCTTTTAACGAACCCGGTTCTTCCCTTGTGTCGAGGACGCGCGTCAAAACCCTTACTTCAGATACGGTGTTGGCCAACGCCCGTTTCTTTGACAACAATACGGAATTGGTACCAAAAACAGCCATTACCGTTGGAGTGGGAACGATTATGGATGCCCGTCAAGTATTGCTTGTTGTGAGCGGTGTTTCCAAAGCAGAAGCATTGAAACAAGCAGTGGAAGGTCCCATCTCTCATATGTGGACGGTCACGGCTCTGCAGATGCACCCCAAGGCCATCATTGTGTGTGATGAGGCGGCTGCCGCAGGTCTGAAAACGGAAACGGTACGTTATTTCAAGGATATAGAAAAAGACAACTTGTTGTAGGTACGTTACGGCAACAATTCTATGGAGTAATCTGGTTTGTAACGGATTACACGGACGCCCGTATTGGTAAAGCCGTGATCGGGATCTTTTCTGACAAAAGACAAGTGTGTTTGCAACAAAGGCACTTGCAGGGCTCCAATGCAGTCTTCAAAGTGCGGTCCGTATTGGTACAGAGCTTGAAGGAAAAAAGATGCCACGTCGTAGCCTTGGAAAGCAAAAGGCGTAGGTTCGCTATGGAATAGGTCCCTGTACCGGCTTACAAACTCTTTTACGTGCTCTTGTGTGTAATCTACGTAAGCAGACAGCGGAAGTACTACTTGCAATTCATGCAACGCTGTCAGGTCTAATGTGTTAAACCCATACCAACGCGACAAACCAAACAGTTCTATGGGTACTTGTTCATAGGCTGACAACAAATGCAAATTTCTGATGGCGTCTGAAACAAATGCTTGATTTTGAGAAGCAATGATGATTTGGTTGCGGGGGTTGTCTTCCAACAAATGTTTCAGCTGTTCTGTTACTTCGCGGCCTTTCAATACGTCGTAAGAGAAATTTCTGTAAGAAATGACGTTTTTATCCAACAGCCTTCTGATGCCCGGAGCCACCAACCGTTCTCCTTCTTCAGAAATGACCCAGACAGAGGCTTGGTGCGGTTCCAGGTATTTGAGAAGAGCTTCTTGCTGTACATCAAGCGGCGGCTGTACTTGAAAGAAATTGGCGAAAGAGCTGACCCATACTTCCGATCGGCTGTCCAGTGGAGAAATGATTTTTGTGTCGCTGTCCCGGAAATAGGCCAATGCGGTACCAATATCCGGAGAGTACACGGGGCCTATGATAACATGGCTCTTATCCAATGCATGCGAAGAGAGCAATTGGTCTGTTGTTTCTTCGTCCCAGTCGTATACTTGGACAACGGCTTGCATGCCTTCTCTTTTCATTTGCTCTGCAGCCAACAACAGTCCTTGGTAAAATTCAATAAAACCGGTGTCTCCCGGTGTGTCTTCAAAAGGCAGCAGGAGGGAAAGCACGGGTTTGTAGTCGCGTGTGCGTTCAAAATAATAGCAAGGCGTTGGGATGTCTTCTGCTTCTTCCGGTAGAAAAGCCCCTTCTACAGCAAGGGTATCTGCTTGTATTTCTTCTATATACGTAGATTTTTGGGCATCTTTATCCGGAATGAGTAACACTTGACCGCGGTAGATTTCTCCTGTGGGGAGGTTGTTCAAGACGGCTATTTCTTTGGGATCGACTTTGTATTTCCTTCCAATGGAATACAGCGTTTCCATCCAGCGTACCTTGTGTCTGATATACCGGGGTTCCTGCGATAAAAGAGATATGGTGAAGAACAGCAGGACAGCCGTTAAAAAAGTGCGAAGTTTCATAAACGAGCAAGCATGTTTCTGATGCAGCCTTCCATAGTGTCGTAAAAAGTATTGTCGTAGGTATGGGGAACAAAAGTCATGCCCGTAAGGTGTTCGTACAGTTCTATGTACCGTTGTGATATGGAGTCCAAGATTTCTTTGGTCAAGACAGGCATGGTTTGACCGGGAAGACCGCTAAAACCGTTTTCCATCAACCATTCCCTGACAAACTCCTTGGACAACTGTCTGGGTGGCAGACCTTTAGGATACTGTCTGTGGTAGTCGTCTGCGTAAAAATAACGCGATGAATCCGGTGTGTGGATTTCGTCTATCAAGTAAATTTCTCCATCCAATTTGCCGAATTCGTACTTGGTGTCAACAAGTATCAATCCTTTTTCTGCAGCGTACTTGCGGCCGCGCTCAAAGAGGGCAAGCGCGTATTGTTCCAATTGCACGTAATCTTCTTCAGAGACAAGCCCTTGTTCAAGGATCTGCTCCGGGCTGATATCCTCATCGTGATATCCTGCCTCGGCTTTTGTAGTAGGAGTAATAAGGGGTTGGGGGAACGCCTGGTGTTCTTTCATGCCGTCCGGAAGGGGGATGCCGCACAAGGTGCGTTGGCCGCTTTTGTACGTCCTCCAGGCACTGCCGGTCAGGTGGCCACGAACGATCATTTCTATGGGAAACGGGTGGCATTTGTATCCGATGGTTACCATAGGATGCGGCAATGCTATTTTCCAGTTAGGCAGGATATGGGATGTGGTATCTAAAAATTGGGCCGCAATGCTGTTCAAAATCTGCCCTTTGTACGGTACGCCTTTGGGGAATACCATATCGAATGCAGAGATACGGTCTGTAGCCACCATGACCAAAAGGCGGTCGTTTATGGTATATACGTCGCGTACTTTTCCTTTGTAAAATTGTGTTTGGCCCGGAAAGTGAAACTGTGTTTCTGTTACTGATTCCATGGAATCCGTTTATTTACGGCTTTTGGCATATTCACGGTTGAGTCCATCCACAACATCTTTCGTAACGTCTAAAAATTTGCCGGCTTCTATGACGGTGTTGCTGCTGTTGTCGGTAGTCAGAATCATGTCGTAGTTATTCAGTACACGGTAGTCTGCCAAGTAGGATTTGATGGCATCCAATACTCTGTTGAGCATGACTTGGTTTTCTTCTGCCAATTCCATTTGTTTTTGTTGGGCGTACTGTTCCAGTTCCTGTTGACGTGTAGCCAATTGGTTCTGTTGTGTTTCAGCCTGGCTCCTGGTAATCAGTCCTTTCTGCACTTTTTCTTGAAAATTGTTCACGTCTTTTTCAAAGGCGCGTCCTTTTTTGTTCAAGTCGTCTTCCACAATGCGGGCTTTGGCAGTCAAGTCTGATTGCAGGTCTAGGAATAAGTCGTATTCGTTAAGCAAGGAGTCTATGTGGATGTATACAATACTTCCTACCGATACTTCTCCCGATTCGCGTTCTGTCTGTTCCGGAGTAGCAAAGGTTCTGCCGTTATTTGTAAAATGCAATACGTAAAGTACGGCAAGGCCGACTGCTAACACGATGGTAATTATTGGTAATGCTTTCTTCATGATAGTATTAATAAAAACGTGCAAATATAGTTAAAAATCGGAGAGTTCCCTTAGGTAAATGCCTATGACATTTTCAAGTCCCAAGTATATGGATTCACAGATGATGGCATGACCAATAGACACTTCCAATAGGTTGGGGATGTTTTTGTGAAAATATCCTACGTTGTGCATATTCAGGTCGTGTCCTGCATTCAGTTCCAGTCCGCAGTCTGCAGCTGTTTGAGCCGCAATCAGATAAGGTTCAATAGCTTTCTCCGGGTTTTCTTCGTAATCTACTGCATAGGCTTCTGTATACAGTTCTACTCGGTCTGCACCCGTTTGGGAAGCGGCACGAATCATTTCAGGATTGGGGTCTATAAACAGCGAAGTACGTATACCGGCTTGTTTGAAAATATCAATCCATTGTCTCAGCTCTTTGGCAAATGCGATGGTATCCCAACCGGCATTGGATGTAATGACATCGTGGGCGTCCGGAACCAATGTCACCTGTGTGGGCTTTACTTCCAGGACTAAGTCTATAAAGGAGGGAATGGGATTCCCCTCTATGTTGAACTCTGTAGTTACCAAAGGACTGATATCGCGTACATCCTGATACCGTATGTGGCGTTCATCAGGACGGGGGTGTACAGTAATGCCTTGTGCTCCAAAGCGCTCACAATCTTTTACGGCTTGGAGTACGTCCGGCATGTTGCCTCCTCTTGCGTTGCGCAAAGTGGCAAATTTGTTTACATTAACGCTCAGATTTGTCATTATTGGTTATCTTTGTTGCAAAAGTAAGCCAATTGATTGGCAATACAAATATGAAGGTCGTTTTTTACGGGAAGGATTTACATAAAGACCTGCACCTCCCTGAGCGTAGCGATATGACATTTTCCATTCTGGGGGAGGATAGACAACTCCCGCCCGGAACAGATCTTTTGGTGACCATAGGGGGTGACGGCACTTTTTTAAAGGCTCTTGAAATTGTAAAAGATTCGGGCATTCCCATTGCAGGTGTTAATTTTGGCAGATTGGGTTTCTTAACGGGCTGCGGACCGGATTTCATGGGATATCTTTTTGATTCTGTAAAGGCCAACGATTTTTCTACTACAAACCATACGGTTTTGTCACTTGTAGAGGAAGGGGAACCTTCCGGTGTGTATCCTTATGCCATTAATGAGATTTGTATTCAGCGTGTGGGTTCTGCCATGTTGGAAGTAGATGTAAAGATGAACGGCCAACCGGTAGCCACGTACCGCGGAGACGGCATTATTGTAGCCACGCCCACCGGTTCTACGGCGTATTCGTTAAGTGTGGGCGGTCCCATTGTTTTTCCGCAATCGGGGGTGCTTGTTCTGTCTCCCATTGCGCCGCACAACTTGAACGTGCGTCCTATCGTCTTCCCGGACCAAGCTGCATTGGAAATTCAAGTAAAGAGTCGTACTTCTTATGCGCAGCTGCATTTGGATAACAGGTCTCTAAAAGTGGCTTTGCCCTACAGCTTTAAAGTACAAAAAGCTCCTTTTCATGTGACAAGTCTTTCGTTTGCCGGCAATGATTTTATATCTACATTAAGGGAAAAGCTCATGATGGGTTTTGACAAAAGAAACGGAGGGAACGAACATGCATAGCCAAGATAAATTGCCGGATCATGTGTGCATCATCATGGATGGGAACGGCAGATGGGCTTTGAAACACGGCCTGGAAAGGAACGACGGGCATAAGATGGGAGCCGAGGCGGTACGCGATGCTACGGAGTTCGCAGCAGAGACAGGCATAGGGTATTTGAGCTTGTTTGCTTTTTCAGAAGAAAACTGGGGACGCCCCGAGCAAGAAACGGGTGCGCTTATGCAGCTGATTATGGAGTACGTAGAGAAAGAGACCCCCAACCTGATGAAAAACAACATCCGTGTTCTTTTTAAAGGAGATTTATACCATTTACGCCCTCAAGTGTTGGAGCGTTTGGAGCAATGTATGCAAACGACCGGTGGCAACACGGGAATGACTTTGATTATTTTCATCAATTATAGTGGAAAATGGGATATACTGCAGGCTGTCAACAAGCTGTTGGAAGCTTCCCCAAATCTACAAACTCCTATATCTTATGAAGCATTTTCCGGTTATTTGTCAACGACAGGTATCCCAGACCCCGATTTGATGATACGTACGAGTGGAGAAGAGCGTATCAGCAATTTTATGTTATGGCAAATGGCCTATACCGAGTTCTACTTTACCCCTGTACTTTGGCCCGATTTTCGCAAGTCTGACTTCCGTGTGGCCTTGAAAGCTTACAGTAACAGGAAACGTAGGTTTGGTAAAATTGAAGAATGAAATTAATATTCCGTTGCATGAAGCGTCTGTTTTTTTGTATTGCTTTGTTTTTAATAGCATTTCCCCTTTTTGCACAGGTTGAGCAAAGTTCTGTGGTGGTAGATTATACAAAACCGCGTACTTGTACTATTGCCGGTTTGACCGTCACCGGTGTCAACTATTTGAACCCGGATCAGATCCTTTCGTTGACAGGGCTGGCTATTGGAGATACCATAAGCATTCCCGGGGAAGAATTGCAAAGCATAGTGAAGAGGCTTTTTATGCAACGTTTCTTTTCCGATGTGGCCGTATACGTAGACAGCCTGGTTCAAGACAACGCCTATTTGAACATCAATATTGTGGAGCGACCGCGTGTGTCGCAATGGAAGTTTGAAGGGGTCAAGAAAGGCGAAAAATCAGACATAGAAGAGAGGGTAAAATTGAGAAGGGGAAGCGAACTGTCAGATTACATCATAAAATCTTCCAGCGATATCATACGTAGGTTCTATGTGGAAAAAGGATTTTTGAATGTAGACGTATGGGCTACACACCAAGAGGACACAACCATTAAGAATGCCGTTCAGGTTACGTTTCATGTAAAGAAAAACAGCAAGGTACGTGTTAAGGAAATCAACTTTTTGGGCAGCGAGGAATTGTCGGTGCACAAAATGCGGTTTGCCATGAAAAAAACGAAAGACAAACGTTTTTACAATTTCTTTTTCAGCAAGAAGTTTGACGACAAAGAATTCAAAAACGACAAACAGTTGTTGTTGCAGAAATTCCATGAACTGGGATACCGCGACGCCCGGATTGTGAGGGATTCCATGTATACCATAGACGAGAAAAATTTGGGTATTGATATAGAAATAGATCAGGGACAAAAATATTATTTCAGGAATGTCACTTGGACCGGAAACACACAATACCCGTCAGAGGTGCTCAATTCCGTTCTTCGTATTGAAAAAGGAGACATTTACGACGTCGTCACCATGGAGGAACGGCTCTTTGGAGGCGGAAAAACGCAACAACAAAACGTCTCTCAAATATATAAAGACCAAGGGTATTTGTTTTTCAGGGTAGTCCCTGTAGAAGTGACTATAGAGAAAGATTCCGTAGATATAGAGATGCGTATCTTTGAGGGCAAGCCGGCTACGTACAACAGAATCATTATCAACGGGAACAACGTTTCCAATGAGAAAATTGTTCGCAGGCAAGTGTTTACACGTCCCGGATATTTGTTCAGCCAGACGGAACTGGAGCGTTCCATCAGAGAAATTGCTTCCATGGGTCACTTTGACCAAGAGGCCATCATGCAAATGGGTAGCGGATTTAACGTCGTACCCAATCAAGCCAACAATACGGTTGATATTTTATACAACGTTACGGAAAAACCGGACAGCCAATTTGAAATTGCCGGCGGATGGGGTGGCAATACGTTTGTGGGTACGGTAGGTATCAGCTTTAACAATTTTTCCATCAAGCGGCTTTTTGATAAAGAAGCGTGGAGACCCGTTCCGCTAGGTGACGGACAAACGCTTTCCATACGTTTTCAAACAAACGGAACGTATTATATGGCACTCAGTTCTACGTTTGTGGAACCGTGGCTCACGGGCAAAAAACCGACGTCTTTTAGCACAAGTATTTATTATACAAGACAGACAGCCTCTACGTACTATTACCTGACCAACGACCAATTTATGGAAGTGTACGGTCTTGGAATAGGTTTGGGAACAAGGCTCAAATGGCCGGACAACTACTTTGTTTTTTACAACCAATTGGATGTAAAGAGGTACAATCTACAGGACTGGGGGTATTACTTTATGTTTACGGACGGCCAGTCCAATATCATAGATTATACGGTCAGTCTGCAACGCAACTCTACAGACCAGATGATCTATCCGCGACAAGGTTCCGATTTCAAATTGAGCTTACAGGTGACTCCTCCTTTTTCGTTGTTCCGGGATAAAGACACAGACTACGCTTCTATGACAACACCTGAAAGGTACCGTTGGATTGAGTACCACAAATGGAAATTTGATGCCAGTGCGTATACTCGTCTTATTGGAGACCTGGTGCTTATGACAAGGGCCAATTTCGGGTACTTGGGGTATTACAGCAGAAATCTGGGGTACTCTCCGTTTGAAGGCTTTATGTTGGGAGGGGACGGTATGAGTGGGTACAATACGTACGGTGCCGATATCATTTCTCAACGCGGTTATTCCAACTACTCATTGACTCCCACAGAGAACGATGCGTATACGGGTCGTGTATATACCCGCTATACGGTAGAATTGCGTTATCCTGTTATTCTCCAACCGCAATCTACCATTTACGCCCTTTTATTTGTTGAAGGGGGCAACTGTTGGAGCGATATTCGTGACTTCAATCCCTTTTCCATAAAACGGGCCGCAGGAGTGGGCGTAAGAGTATTTTTGCCCATGATTGGCTTGTTGGGAATTGATTGGGGCTATGGCTTTGACACAGATTTTAGTGGAACCAGAGGCGGTTCAAACTTCCACTTTATGATTGGACAAACTTTTTAAATTGAATGTTATGAAAAGAATAGTTTTCTTCTTGGGGATACTCCTGATGGCGGGAAACGTTTGGGCGCAAAAATTTGCCGTTGTTGATTCGGAAAAAATTTTAGAAGCATTGCCCGAATATACGGTAGCGCAGGAACAGATTTCGCAACTGCAAGAACATTATACTCAAAAACTGCAGAACGAATACGACCTTCTTGAACGCATGTTTCAAAAATACCAAAACGACAAAAGCACGTTGAACCCTCAACAAAGAAAGATCAGGGAACAGCAGATCATTGATCGCGAAAAAGAGGTTAAAGAATTGCAGGAACAGTATTTTGGGCAAGAAGGGGCCATGTCTAAAGCTTCTGTGGCTATATTTCAGCCCGTTCAGGACAAATTGCAACAAGCCATAGACCATGTGGCGCAGGTGCACGAATACAGTCTGGTGCTGGATGTGTCTTCCGGTATGGGCATTGTCCATTATGCATCTGTTATTGACATAAGTAATCTGGTAATAGAAAGATTACACCTTGTCAAGTAATTATTTTGTACATTTGTAATCTATATAAACCAAAACTTTATGAAACGTATTTCTACCCTCCTTGTTTTATTGACTTGTGTTCTGGGCTCGGCCTTTGCACAAACTTTGAAATTTGCGCACATCAACACTCAAGAACTCATTGGCCTGATGCCGGAAAGAGACTCTGCCCTTATAAAGCTGCAGAACTATACACAAGAATTGGAGGATACTATTGCAGAAATGCAACAGGAATACCAAACAAAATACAATACCTACCAACAAAGGCAAGCTACGTGGTCGGCAGCTGTATTGGAATCAAAGCAACGTGAGCTGATAGAGTTGCAACAACGTTTGGAGCAGTTCAGTCAGGGAGCACAACAGGAATACCAACAGATGCAACAAATTTTGTTTTCTCCTGTTTTCCAAAAAGCAAACGAGGCCATTGAAAAAGTAGCTAAAGAACAAGGTTTTGCTTTTGTGTTTGATTTGTCTGCAGGTGCTGTAATCTATTTTGATGAAAACTCTAGTGTGGACGTACTTCCTTTGGCAAAAACCGTACTGGGTATTCCGGCAGAAAAAGTAGCTCCTACGCAATTGCCGGGTATGGAAGAATAAACAGGCATTTATGAACAAGGCAGCCATAGGAATATGGGATTCCGGTATAGGAGGCTTGTCTGTTCATGCACGCATTCAGGCGCTTCTACCATGGGAGCGCCTTATTTATGTTGCAGATACGGCGTGGTGTCCCTACGGGACAAAATCTATTGATGTCATTCAAGAAAGAAGTATTCTAATCACGCGTTTTCTCTTGGACCAAGGTTGCAAATTGATTGTGGTAGCTTGCAATACGGCTACGGCGGCAGCTATCAAAACGTTGCGCGCTCAATTTCCACACGTGCCTATTGTAGGTATGGAACCGGCCGTAAAACCGGCCATTTTGCATACCAAGAGTGGAGTAGTGGGTGTGTTGGCCACGCGAGGTACCTTCAAAGGACCGTTGTACAACAACACCCTGGCAGCTTTTGCAGGACCTGTGAGGGTGATTGAACAACCGGGCGACGGTTGGGTGCAAGCCGTGGAAGAGGGAGCTTTTGACACTCCGCAGACGCGTGAAATGGTTAAAAAAGTTCTTGAACCCATGTTGCGCCAGGGAGTAGATCATCTGGTATTGGGTTGCACGCATTATCCTTTTTTGGTTCCGGTCATACAAGACATAGCAGGAGCGGATGTAACGATAGTGGATCCGGCACCGGCTGTGGCACAACGCGTGCAATATTTGCTTTCTGAAAAAGGATGGTTGGCAGAACCCGGGATTTCTAAAGAAGAAGACTTATATTATACCTCTTCTCCTAAGGCCAATATGCTTCCCAGTGCTGTTCCGTATACAGCAAAGGGAGGAACAATAAAGTGGAGATCGTATACTTTTGAGAAGATGGAATAAATTTTTTCTATCTGTGGTATGCGCGTAAGTGTTCCCACAAATACCACGTGTTTCTTGTTGCAGCTTTTACAAACCATAACGGCCATACTGCCTATCACTTGCAAAACAAGGTTTATGAGAGCTATGGCCAAATCTTCTTTGGTGGCATTTTTGGCTTGGCTTGCATAGAGAGGATGCGCCAACTTTCCAAAATTGGAAGCCGTCAAATTGGGTGGCAAAAATTCAAGTTCTTGCTCCGTTATGTCTCCAATAAGTAAATCTACGCGGTTCAAATCACCGTGAGAAGCCAAGCGGACAATGTCTCTGACGGAACCCGTTCCTAAAATGGATTTTCCCAAACCGGTGAGCGTACCGCCTCCTACACCCGTTCCACCCAAATGACGGAATTCACCTCCTGTGGCATCTACGTACGTAGTACCTGTTCCCATGTTGACAATCAACGCACGATCCAAGCCGGACAAAGTCAGGCCGCCTTTGCCAATAGAAGTGACTTCAGGCACAATATGTACAGGTACTCCAAAAAGGGTGTCTTTGACCAAATGGGAATGTGTACCGGTAGCCGATATTCTTTGGATGGAGTGGGGAGAGATTTGTTCTTTTTGCAGAAAGGCTTCCAATGCTTTGTAGAAGTCTTCTGCATTGTCGTTCGTCTTGTATTTAAAAACAGCCCGGGGAAAAGGGGTGTCTTCTCCTCCGGGCTGTATGAGAGCCATTTTAGTTAACGTGGAACCAAAATCCAGGCCCAGTTGGTACATAATTAGATGACTCCTTGTTCCAGCATGGCGCGGGCTACTTTCATAAACCCTGCAATGTTGGCGCCTTTTACGTAGTTGATGTATCCGTCTTCTTGCTTGCCGTATTGGACACAAGCTGCGTGGATACTCGACATGATCTGGTGCAGTTTGGCATCTACTTCTGCCTCTGTCCAGCTAAGGTGCGTGGCGTTTTGACTCATTTCCAGTCCGGAAGTGGCAACACCACCGGCGTTGACGGCTTTACCGGGTGCAAAGTTGACGCCTGCTTTCTGGAATGTTTCAATGGCCTCGGGGGTACATCCCATATTAGAAACTTCAGCTACCATAAATACGTTGTTGGCTACGAGCTTGGCTGCGTCGTCTCCGTTCAGTTCGTTTTGAATAGCACAAGGCATGGCAATGTCCACTTTTACTTCCCAAGGTTTTTTGCCTGCGTGGAATACAGCACCGGGGAATTTCTCTGCGTAAGGAGCTACGATGTCGTTGCCGCTAGCACGCAGTTCCAGCATGTAAGCAATCTTCTCTTCATTCATGCCTTCTGCGTCGTAGATGTATCCGTCGGGTCCCGAAATGGTCACTACTTTGGCTCCCAGTTCGGTGGCTTTTTGAGCGGCACCCCAAGCTACGTTACCAAAGCCCGAGATGGCTACGGTTTTGTCTTTGATATCTTGGTTTACAGCCTGGAGCATGTGCTCTACAAAGTAAACGGCTCCGTAACCGGTTGCCTCGGGACGGATCAAGGAACCTCCCCATGTAAGGCCTTTGCCTGTAAAGGTACCGGTATGCTCTTGGGCCAATTTTTTGTACATGCCGTACATGTAACCAACTTCTCTTTTACCTACGCCAATATCTCCGGCGGGAACGTCTGTGTAGGGGCCTAAGTGTCTCCACAATTCTTGCATATACGCTTGGGCAAAACGCATCATTTCGTTGGCTGAACGACCACGGGGATCCAAGTCTGCTCCACCTTTTCCACCACCCATAGGTAGCGATGTCAGTGCGTTTTTGAAGGTTTGCTCAAATCCCAAAAATTTGAGTGTGGAGGGGTTTACTGAAGGGTGAAAACGAATACCACCCTTGTATGCACCAATGGCATTGTTATACTGTACGCGGTAACCGGTATTCACTTCTACTTCTCCTTTGTCGTTTACCCAGGTAACCCTGAAGGTAAAGATCCTGTCCGGTTCCACAATGCGGTCCACGATGTTTGCTTCTTTAAACTCGGGGTGTTGGTTGTATACTTCTTCAATACTTTCCAACACTTCGTGAACGGCTTGTAGATATTCCTTCTCGTGCCCATACTTTTTTTGTAGGCGCTCCATTACTTCTTTTGCTTTCATGTGCTAAAAAAAATTAAGTGTTTGTTATGTTAATATATGTGTACTGTAATAGGTTTGTTTATTCTACCACCCATGTGTCGCCGCTTCTGAGCATATCGTTCATACAGCGGATTTGCGATTTGTTGGCTACTTCTGTGAGCTGGTCACGTACCATGTCGTCGTACGTACGGTCTTTGACTCTGCGTATGACTCCTAAGGCAACGGGAAGTTCCGGCCATTGCATTTCACAAAGCATCATATGTACTCCGTGGTTTTCTTCTTCTGCATTGTGCACCAATATATCGTCTAAAGTAACTCCGTCTTCTCCTATGGTGACAGATTTCAATTTGAGTCCGTCCAAAACAAGGCCTTTGTTGTTGTCTTTTCCATAAACCATAGGTTCTCCATGACGCAATACAATGGTGCGGTCTGCTCTGAACGCTCTGTCTGTGATGACAGCGTGTGTTTTGTCATTGAAAATGACGCAGTTTTGAAGTACTTCTACCAGAGCCGTGCCGTCGTGCCGGGCGGCTTCTACCATGATATCGCTCGTGAGTTTCAATTCCATGTCTAAAGTCCGAGCAAAAAAGGTGCCGCGTGCTCCCATGGCCAAGGCCCCCGGGTTAAAGGGGTGCTCAACCGTTCCGTAAGGTGAGGTTCTGGTAATGGAACCCCATTTAGAGGTGGGTGAGTATTGTCCTTTGGTCAGTCCGTAAATTTTGTTGTTAAAAAGTACTATGTTGATATCGATATTTCTGCGTATGGCATGAATCAAGTGGTTTCCACCAATAGCCAAGGAGTCTCCGTCACCTGTCATTTCCCAAATGGAAAGGGTGGGATTGGCTACTTTCATACCGGTGGCTATGGCGGCCGCACGGCCATGAATACCATGGAATCCGTATGTTTTCATGTAATAAGGAAAACGCGATGAGCAGCCAATTCCGGAAACAAAAACATATCTTTCCCGGGAGTAACCCAGTTCTTCACTAATTTCCGGAAGTGCACGTTGGATAGAGGCCAATACGGCGTGGTCTCCACAACCGGGACACCACTTTACTTCTTGGTCCGACTTGAAATCTTGAGGTGTAAATTTCATTTTGCTATGTTGTTAATGGCTTCTACAATTTCTGTTACAATAAAGGGTTGTCCCTGTATTTTATTATACTGCAAATATTGGAACTGAGGGAATTTGGCCCTCAAGTAATTTGCAAAGTGGCCGCTGTTCAGTTCAAATACTATGATTTTCTTAAAGCGTTTCAACACGTCTTCTGTGTTTAGCGGCAGGGGATTGATGTAATCAAAATGAGCCAGACCTACTTTGGTGCCTTGTTCTCTCAATTGGCTTTCTGCGCTCAACATGTGTCCGTAGGTGCCTCCCCAGCTGACCATCAAAATGTCTCCTTCTTGTTCTCCCACAACTTCCAGCGGGGGTATCTTATGGGCCAAGCGTTGTATTTTTTCTTCTCTTTCACGTACCATTTGTTCGTGTACAAGCGGATCTGAAGAAACGGCTCCTTGGTGGTTTTTCTCCAAGCCACCTACTCTGTGTTCCAGGTTAGGTGTGCCCGGCAATGCCCATCTGCGTGCCAACGTTTCCGGGTCTCTGCGGAAAGGATAGAAATACGGTTCGTCTTCATCCAATGCATCTACCAGAGGCGGATTGATGGTTGGAAAATCGTTCATATCCGGGATTCTCCATGGTTCTGAACCGTTGCCTAAAAATCCTTCCGAGAGAACGATGACAGGCATCATATGTTCTAAAGCGTATTTGGCTGCGTAGAACGCGGCTTCAAAGCAATGGGACGGAGAATTGGGAGCAATAATGGCTACGGGACATTCGCCGTTTCTGCCGTATAAGGCTTGGTTGAGGTCTGCTTGTTCTGTTTTGGTGGGGATACCTGTGGAAGGGCCTCCGCGTTGTACGTTCACGACCACTAACGGAAGTTCTGTAATAACGGCCAAACCCAAAGCTTCCGATTTGAGTGACAAACCGGGGCCCGAAGTAGTGGTTACGGCTAGCGATCCTGCGTAAGAGGCGCCAATGGCGGTACAGATACCGGCAATTTCGTCTTCACATTGGAGTGTTTTGACACCCAAATATTTGTGAATAGCCAATTCTTCCAATATACCTGTGGCCGGTGTAATGGGGTAAGACCCGCAGAAGAGCGGTCTTCCCGATTTTTCCGAGGCAGCCATCAAGCCCCAGGCAATGGCTGTATTTCCGTTGATGTTACGGTAAACGCCCGGTGTTTGCTTAGCAGGCTTAACAATGTATGTGTCTGCAATAGCCTCAACATTTCCGGCGTAATTGTATCCGTCTTTGAGGACCCTCAAGTTCATATCAACGAGGGCCGGAGTTTTGAAAAATTTGGTTTTGATAAAATGTTCTGTATGCTCCATAGACATATTGTACATGTAGTAACATATACCTAGAGCAAACATGTTTTTACACCGGAGTCCTTGTTTGGCATCCAGACCCAACATGTTGGCACTTTCTTTTGTAAGTGTGGTGATGGGGGGTGTAACAAGATTGTGGTGTTTGATGTTGAGTTCTTCAAAAGCATTGTCTGTTTTAAAACCTGCTTTTTGTAGTCCTTTTTCATCAAAAGTGTCTATATCCACAATAATGGTAGCGTTTGGCTTAAGCCATTTGACGTTGGATTTTAAGGCGGCCGGATTCATGGCCACCAGCACGTCGCAGTAATCACCCGGGGTGTATACGGCACTGCTTCCAATGTGGACTTGGTACCCTGAAACTCCTGATAAAGTGCCCTGAGGGGCCCTAATCTCGGCAGGGAAATCGGGAAATGTTGTTATGTCATTTCCAAAAAAGGCTGCTGTGTCTGCAAAGAGGGAGCCTGTCAATTGCATTCCGTCTCCGGAGTCACCGGAAAAGCGAATGACAACATCCTGAACATCTATTACTTTATGCGGCATAGATAATATGATAATTATTTAAAAGTTTAATCAGCAAAGATATAAAAAAATAAGGGCATTTTGCCCTTATTTCTTAAAATATGAAAGGTTCCATTATTTCTTGGGTAATGTACGTTCTTCCACCATTTTATTGTATTCAGACATAGAGGCAACCAAGATGTCTTCGTACTCTCTCAGTCCGGTACCGGCAGGAATCAAATGTCCGCAAATAACGTTTTCTTTCAATCCTTCCAGTGTGTCTGTCTTGCCAAAAATGGCGGCTTCTGACAGCACTTTTGTGGTTTCCTGGAACGATGCGGCAGACATAAAGCTGGTTGTCCTGAGTGCGGCGCGGGTAATTCCTTGCAGAATTTGATTGGAAGTGGCCGGAAGTGCATCCCGGGCAACAACGGGTTTCAAGTCTCTGCGTTTTAAGGAAGAATTTTCATCCCGCAATCTGCGTACTGTGATAATTTGACCTTTGCGAAGTTCTTCCGAATCACCCGGGTCTTTTATCACTTTCTTGTCATAAATGATATCGTTTTCTTGCATGAAATCCCATTTGTCCACCAATTGTTCCGGTAAGAAACGAGTATCTCCCGGGTCTACAATTTCTACCTTGCGCATCATTTGACGAACAATGACTTCAAAGTGCTTGTCGTTGATTTTCACGCCCTGGTTGCGGTAGACGCTTTGGATTTCGTTGACAATGTATTCTTGAACCTTTGTAGGTCCTTGAATCTGAAGAATATCTGTAGGAGAAATGGCGCCTTCGGACAAGGACATTCCGGCTCGTACGTAGTCGTTTTCTTGTACAAGAATTTGTTTGGACAAGGGAACCAGGTATTTCTTTTCTTCTCCTGTCTTGGCGCGAACAATGATTTCTCTGTTGCCCCTCTTGATCTTGCCCATTTGTATTTCCCCGTCAATGGCTGAAACTACGGCAGGGTTGGAAGGATTCCGTGCTTCAAACAATTCCGTAACCCTGGGAAGACCTCCTGTGATGTCTCCCGATTTGCCAATGGCACGAGGAATTTTTACAAGGATATCACCGGCTTTGACTTGTTGTTTTTCACTGACCATAATATGGGCACCCACCGGCAGGTTGTACTGCTTCTTCTCTTCTTTGCCCATCATGATCCTAAGGGTGGGGTTGCGTGACTTGTCTCGGCTTTCAATAATGACCTTATCGCGGTGTTGCGAAAATTCGTCTGTGGCTTCTTCCCGGTAGGTAACTCCTTCAATAAGGCTGTCAAAGGAAACGGTACCGTCAAATTCTGCAATGGTAACTGCGTTGTAGGAATCCCATTCACAAATGACGTCTTTTTCTTTGACTGCATCTCCCGGTTTGAAATACAAGGTGGCTCCGTACGGGATATTGTATGTAGAAAGCACAATGTGGGTATTGCTGTCCACTATGCGCATTTCTGCCGTACGACCTATTACCAGTGTGGTTTTTTCACCGGTGGAAGATACTTTTTCCAGAGTACGCAATTCGTCAATTTCCAATATTCCGTTGTAGCGGGCTACGATGGAGTTTTCAGAACTGATGGTAGAGGCGGTACCTCCTTCGTGGAACGTACGCAAGGTGAGCTGTGTACCCGGTTCTCCAATGGATTGTGCGGCTATCACACCTACTACCTCTCCTCTTTCTACGTGTCTTCCCGTAGCCAAGTTCCTTCCGTAACATTTTGCACAAACGCCTTTGCCTGATTCGCATGTCAATACGCTTCGTATTTCCACTTGTTCTATGGGCAAACTTGCTATGGTTTCCGCAATGTCTTCCGTAATCTCTTCTCCGGATTCTATGATCAAGTTTCCGGTAAGCGGGTCGTGTACGTCGTGCACACTGGTACGTCCCAAGATTCTGTCGTGGAGCGATTCCACAACTTGGTCTTTGTTTTTGATGGCAGTGGCTACCAAGCCTCTGAGCGTTCCGCAGTCTTCTTCTGTAATGATGACATCGTGCGATACGTCTACTAGACGCCTTGTCAGGTAACCGGCGTCGGCCGTTTTAAGGGCCGTGTCTGCCAGACCTTTACGAGCTCCGTGTGTAGAGATGAAATACTCCAGAACAGAGAGTCCCTCTTGCAAGTTGGCCAAAATGGGGTTCTCAATGATTTCTGCACTTGTGGCTCCCGATTTTTGCGGTTTGTTCATCAAACCACGCATACCGGAGAGCTGACGAATTTGAGCTTTTGAACCACGAGCTCCCGAGTCCAACATCATGTAAATGGGGTTGAACCCTTCTTTGTCTTCTTTCAATTCTTTTTCCAGGATGTCTGTCAGGCGAACGTTGACGGTAGACCAAATGTCAATGATTTGGTTGTACCGTTCGTTGTTGGCCAAAAGACCCATGTTGTAGTTTTCCGTTACCGTTTCTACTTTCTGGTATCCATTATCAATCAATTGGGCTTTGGCTTCCGGAACAATCACGTCGTCCAGGTTGAAGGACAAACCTCCTTTGTAAGCCATGTCGTACCCTATGTCTTTGATGCTGTCCAGGAATTTTACCGTTTGGGCGACACCTGTGGTTTTTAGAATCAAGTTGATGATATCGCGTAGGGTTCTCTTGGTCAACAGTTCGTTAATAAACCCTACTTCTTTGGGTACTACTTGGTTAAACAGTACACGACCCACAGATGTTTCTATGATATGATTTCCTTTTGCGGCATCTGTTTTGTAAATAACGGAACCGCGCGAAGGGTTGTTTTCATCTTTCAGGCTGCGTACGGTTGTATTGTGCAGACGCAATTTGATGCGTGCGTGCATGTCTATCACCTTTTCGTTGTAGGCTATGATGACTTCTTCCGGACTGTAGAACGTCATGCCTTCCCCTTTGGCGTTGTTGCGCAACTTGGTGCTGTAATACAGTCCCAAGACCATGTCTTGCGAGGGAACGGTAATGGGGGCACCGTTAGCGGGGTTCAAAATGTTGTGTGAACCCAGCATAAGCAGTTGGGCTTCCAGAATGGCGGCGTTGCCAAGCGGCAAGTGAACAGCCATCTGGTCTCCGTCAAAGTCTGCGTTAAAAGCCGTACAAGCCAACGGGTGCAATTGGATGGCCTTTCCTTCAATCAATTTGGGTTGGAAAGCTTGGATACCCAGACGGTGCAGGGTAGGAGCCCTGTTTAACAAAACAGGATGTCCTTTCATGACATTTTCCAAGATGTCCCAAATCATGGGATCTTTGCGGTCTACTATTTTTTTGGCAGATTTTACCGTCTTCACAATACCTCTTTCAATCAGTTTTCTGATGATAAAAGGTTTGTACAGTTCGGCTGCCATATCTTTGGGGATTCCGCATTCGTTCATGCTCAATTCCGGTCCTACCACAATAACGGAACGCGCCGAATAGTCCACCCGTTTTCCCAGGAGGTTTTGACGGAACCGTCCTTGTTTTCCTTTCAAGCTGTCAGACAGGGATTTAAGGGCCCTGTTGCCTTCTGTTTTAACGGCACTTGATTTTCTGGAGTTGTCAAACAGGGAGTCAACGGATTCTTGAAGCATCCTTTTTTCGTTCCTCAGAATGACTTCCGGAGCCTTGATTTCAATCAGGCGCTTCAGGCGGTTGTTTCTGATAATGACTCGGCGGTACAAATCGTTCAGGTCCGAGGTAGCAAATCGGCCACCGTCCAAGGGTACGAGCGGTCTCAAATCGGGCGGAATCACCGGTACTACCTTCATGATCATCCATTCCGGTTTGTTGATGTCTGCCGATTCGCGGAACGCTTCTATGATATTCAATCTTTTCAGCGCATCTGCTCTGCGTTGCTGCGATGTTTCGTTGTCTGCCTTGTCCCTCAGGTCGTAGGAGAGCTGATCCAAATCCAGACGTGTCAGGAGCTTGTAGATGGCCTCGGCTCCCATATCTGCAATGAATTTGTTGGGATCCTCGTCGTCCAACAGTTGGTTTTCTTTGGGAAGAGCGTCCAAAATATTCAAGTACTCTTCTTCCGTCAAGAAGTCCATTTGTTGGATGCCGTCTTCCTCTGTGATTCCCGGCTGAATAACTACGTACCGTTCGTAATATATGATTGTCTCTAGTTTCTTTCCGGGAATACCCAACAGGTAACCTATTTTGTTGGGTGTGGAACGGAAGAACCAGATGTGCGCAACAGGTACTACCAATGAAATGTGACCTATACGCTCCCGGCGAACTTTTTTCTCTGTCACTTCAACACCGCAACGATCACATGTGATACCGCGGTAACGAATGCGTTTGTATTTTCCACAATGGCATTCGTAATCTTTTGAAGGCCCAAAGATACGCTCGCAGAACAAACCATCACGTTCCGGTTTGTAGGTACGATAGTTGACAGTTTCCGGCTTCAACACCTCTCCATGAGACGTAGCCAAAATCTGCTCCGGGGAAGTCAGACCTATAGTGATTTGTTTGAAATCGCTTCTTAACTTGCTGTCTTTTTTATAAGCCATAGTTTGTTTTTTATTTCAGGTTAACACTTAGTCCCAGACCGCGTAATTCATGAAGCAATACGTTCAAGGATTCCGGAATGCCCGGTTTGGGCATGGGATCTCCTTTGACTATAGCTTCGTAAGCACGTGAGCGTCCCGTCACGTCGTCCGATTTTACGGTCAGGATTTCCTGAAGAATATTGGCGGCTCCAAAAGCCTCCAATGCCCAGACTTCCATTTCTCCAAAACGTTGTCCTCCAAATTGGGCTTTTCCACCCAATGGTTGCTGGGTAATGAGGGAATACGGGCCTATGGAGCGGGCGTGCATTTTGTCGTCAACCATGTGACCCAATTTCAGCATATAAATAATGCCTACTGTGGCCGATTGGTCAAAATATTCGCCGGTACCTCCGTCGCGAAGGTTTGTTTTGCCGTATTTTGGGATTTTGGCTTTGTCTGTATATTTAGTAATCTCTTCTAACGATGCTCCGTCAAAAATGGGTGAGGAAAAATTGAAGCCCAATTCTTGACCGGCCCATCCAAGGACTGTTTCATAGATTTGCCCCAAGTTCATCCGCGAAGGTACACCCAACGGGTTGAGGACAATGTCTACAATGGAGCCGTCGTCCAAGAAGGGCATTTCTTCGTCACGGACCACCTTGGCAACAATGCCTTTGTTTCCATGGCGTCCTGCCATTTTATCACCCACGCGGATTTTACGTTTCTTGGCAATATATACTTTTGCCAATTGCATAATGCCGGTAGGCAGTTCGTCACCAATGGTCAAGCTGTACTTCACTCGTTTGAGTTCTGCATCCAGCTCTTTATAACTTAACAAGTAATTGCTTATGAGCTTTTTAATCTTGTTGTTTGTTTGTTTGTCTTTCGTCCACTTGGTGGGGTTGATGTTTTCGTAATTGATGTCGTTCAAGAGTTCTCTCGTGAACTTCACTTCTTTTTCCACAGCCGGTTCACCGTACAAATTCGTAATGCCGGCAGAGGTTTTCCCTTTAAGCAGCACTTCCAATTTGTCCACGAAGAGATCTTTCAGATCGTCAAAACGTTTTTTGTAACGTTCGTCTGCTTGCTGCAATTGAACCTTCGTTACAGGTCTTGATTTTTTTGATCTGTCCTTGATGACTCTGGAGAAAAGACGTTTGTCTATCACAGTACCGTACAGCGAAGGAGATGCTTTCAGCGATGCATCTTTTACGTCGCCTGCTTTATCACCAAAAATAGCTCGTAGCAATTTTTCTTCCGGTGACGGGTCGCTTTCTCCCTTGGGAGTGATCTTTCCAATGAGGATGTCTCCCGGTTCTACATAGGCACCAATGCGGATGATTCCGTTTTCATCCAAATCTTTTGTGGCTTCTTCAGACACGTTGGGGATATCGCTTGTCAGCTCCTCCATTCCGCGTTTTGTATCGCGTACTTCCATAATGTATTCATCTACGTGAATGGAAGTAAAGATGTCCTCACGCAACAGCCTTTCAGACAGCACAATGGCGTCTTCAAAGTTGTATCCTTTCCAAGGCATGAAAGCTACTTTCAAGTTGCGTCCCAAAGCCAATTCTCCGTTTTTGGTTCCGTACCCGTCTGTGAGAATTTGGTTTTTCGTTACTTTTTGCCCTTTTCTTACGATAGGCTTCAAATTGACGGAAGTATTCTGGTTTGTTTTCCTGTATATAGGCAATTTGTATACGGTCACTTCCGGCTGGAAGCTGACAAACCGCTCATCCTCACTCATTTCGTAACGAATATGGATTTCGTTGGCGTCTACGTATACCACTTCTCCTTTGCCTTCTGCCGTAATCTGTGTCCTGCTGTCTCTGACAACGGTATCTTCCAAACCCGTGCCTACAATAGGTGCTTCTTGTTGAACAAGAGGTACTGCCTGGCGCATCATGTTGGAACCCATAAGAGCGCGGTTGGCATCGTCGTGTTCCAAGAAAGGAATGAGGGAAGCCGCAATGGAAGCAATCTGGTTGGGTGCTACGTCCATCAAGTGTACCTCTTCTTTTGATACAACCGGGTAGTCGGCCTCGTAACGGCATTTGATGCGTTCGTCCAGTATGTTTCCTTGGTTATCCAAGTTGACGTTGGCTTGTGCCACCATACGTTCTTCTTCTTCCTCGGCACTCATATAAATACATCCTTTGTTGGAAAGGTCTACGCAACCGTTTGCTACTTTCCTATAAGGTGTTTCAATAAAGCCCAGGTCGTTGATGCGGGCGTACACACACAAAGAAGAGATCAGGCCGATGTTGGGACCTTCAGGAGTTTCTATGGGACACAATCTTCCGTAGTGGGTATAGTGTACGTCACGTACTTCAAAACCTGCTCTGTCTCTGGAGAGACCGCCCGGTCCCAATGCAGACAGACGCCGTTTGTGGGTCATTTCTGCCAGCGGGTTTGTTTGGTCCATAAATTGGGACAATTGAGAAGTCCCAAAGAACGAATTGATGACAGAGGACAACGTCTTGGCGTTGATCAGGTCAACGGGGGTAAAGACTTCGTTGTCCCGCACGTTCATTCTTTCACGTATGGTTCTTGCCATTCTGGAAAGTCCCACACTAAATTGGTTGGCCAATTGTTCTCCAACCGTTCTTATACGACGGTTGCTCAAATGGTCTATATCATCTACAATAGCCTTGGAGTTGATCAGCTGTACCAAGTGGCTGATGATGGCTATGATGTCTTCTTTTGTCAACACCCTGGTATCTGCAGATGTGGTCAGTCCCAACTTGCGGTTTAGGCGGTAACGTCCTACCTCACCCAAGTCGTACCGTTTGGACGAGAAGAACAACTTGTCTATCACGTCGTTGGCTGTTGCTTCATCAGGCGGTTCCGAATTACGCAACTGTCTGTAGATATAGATAACGGCTTCTTTGGCCGAATTGCAGGGGTCTTTTTGTAATGTGTTGTGGATGATTGCGTAATCTCCCACATGTGCTTCTTCTTTGTGAAGCAAAATAGTAGCGGCACCTGAATCTATAATCAGGTCTATGTGATCTTCTTCCAGGATGGTGTTTCTGTCCAATACAATTTCGTTACGTTCTACAGAAACTACTTCTCCGGTATCTTCGTCAACAAAGTCTTCTATCCAGGATTTGAGTACACGAGCGGCCAATTGCCTACCCATGTTTCTTTTGAGGCCTGTCTTTGTAACCTTGACCTCATTGGCCAGACCAAAAATTTCCAGGATGTCTTTATCGCTCTCAAATCCAATGGCTCTAAGCAATGTAGTGACAGGTAACTTCTTCTTCCTATCAATATATGCGTACATCACGTTGTTGATGTCCGTTGCAAATTCTATCCAGGATCCTTTAAATGGGATAATACGTGCAGAATACAGTTTTGTACCGTTTGTGTGAATGCTTTGACCAAAAAATACGCCCGGTGAACGGTGAAGCTGAGAGACGACTATGCGCTCAGATCCGTTGATAACAAAAGTACCGCGCGGAGTCATGTAAGGAATGGTTCCAAGGTACACATCCTGGATGACCGTTTCAAAGTCTTCGTGCTCTTCGTCTGTACAGTACAGTTTGAGCTTGGCTTTTAGCGGGACACTGAATGTCAGGCCCCTGTCCAGGCATTCTTCTATGGAATAACGAGGAGGGTCTATGAAATAGTCGATGAATTCAAGTACAAAGTTGTTCCTTGTGTCTGTAATGGGAAAATTTTCCTGAAACACTTTGTACAACCCTTCATCTTTACGATTTTCTTGCGTTGTTTCCAGTAAGAAGAAATCCTGAAATGACTTAAGTTGCACCTCCAAGAAATCCGGATGGTCTAGGAGGGTTTTTGATTTTGCGAAGCTAATTCGCTGTGTATTTGCTTTTTGCGACATTTCTGATGGATTAGTTGAAAATAAACGTATTAACGACAAAAAGGCTTAGAACCCCAAAGGGGTCCTAAACCTGGTGCGCTCCCGGCCTGTGCGGGAAGAGGGTTTATTTAATTTCAACTTCTCCGCCGGCGTCTTCAATTTGTGATTTTATTTGCTCAGCTTCAGCTTTGCTTGTTTTCTCTTTCAAAGGTTTGGGAGCTTGGTCAACCAATTCTTTTGACTCTTTCAAGCCCAAGCCTGTGATTTCTTTTACTGCCTTAATGACTTGCAATTTTGCCTGACCGGCAGATACAAGTATGACATCAAATTGTGTTTGTTCAGCTTCTGCTGCAGGTCCGTCTGCCGAGGGAGCGGCAACGGCGGCTACTGCGGCTGCAGCCGGTTCAATTCCGTATTCGTCTTTGAGGATGTTTGCTAATTCGATAGCTTCTTTAATGGTAAGATTAGCAATGGCTTCTGCCATTTGTTTCAATTCTGCCATGATTGTTATAGTTAAAATTTTGTTTTCTTAATGTTTCAATTATTCACGTTCTGCCAGTGTTTTCACAATACCGGCCATATTGCTACCTGCCATTTGGATGGCACCTACAAGTCTCTGTGCGGGTGACAGGATGAGTCCTGCAATATCTCCAATCAATTCTTCGCGAGACTTGATATGGAGGAGTGTTTCCAGTTGGTCTTCTCCCACATAGGCACCTTCCTGAACAAATGCTCCTTTTAATACGGGTTTTCCGTGTTGTTTGCCAAAGCTTTTTATGAGTTTGGCGGGGGCATTGACGTTCTCTGTAAACATAATGGCCGTGGGGCCTTCCAATATGGGGAACAGCAGATCCATTTCAGGAGCTGCTTTTTGTTCCAGCGCACGTTTGAGCAGCGTGTTTTTGACAACTACCAATTTGATATCTTGGGTAAAGCATTCGCGCCTTAGGTCGGACGTCTTTTTGGCATTGAGTCCTTCTATATTGACAAGATAGAAATCCGGGGTTGCTTCAAACTGAGCTATCAAACCATCTACAATAAGTCCTTTATCTTCTTTCTTCATAGTACTAAATCTTATTCAGCGGCTGTCCCGGATCTGGTTTCTACTGCAATACCCGGCCCCATGGTAGAGGACAGGTAGATGCTCCGAACGTATGTTCCTTTGAGCGCCTGAGGTTTTAATTTAATAACGGTACTGAGAAATTCCTGAGCGTTCTCCAGAAGCATTTTTGGAGTAAAGGAAACTTTGCCAATAGCGGCGTGAATAATACCTGTTTTATCAACTTTAAAGTCAATTTTACCGGCTTTCACTTCTTCAATGGCTTTTCCTATATCCATAGTAACTGTCCCTGATTTGGGGTTGGGCATCAACCCGCGAGGACCCAGGATACGACCAATAGGACCAATTTTTGCCATAACGGATGGCGTACAGATGATAACATCCACATCTGTCCAGCCCTTTTTGATTTTCTCTATGTATTCATCAAGACCTACGTAGTCTGCTCCGGCACTTTTGGCTTCCTCTTCTTTGTCGGGGGTACAAAGTGCCAGTACTCGAACTTCTTTTCCTGTTCCATGCGGAAGAGTCACTACGCCACGTACCATTTGGTTTGCCCTTCTGGGGTCAACACCCAAACGTATGGCCATTTCTACCGAAGCATCAAACTTGGTAAAGCTGGTTTGTCCTACAAGTTCACAAGCTTCTGATAGCTTGTATTGCTTGTCAGGATCCACCTTGGCGTATACTACTTTTTGATTTTTAGTTGGTTTACTCATTTCTACATAGAAGTTTAATTAACATCTTCCGGGAATTTACCGCGTACGGTTATACCCATACTGCGTGCGGTACCGGCTACCATGCTCATGGCAGATTTGAGTGTGAAAGCATTCATATCTTCCATCTTAGTTTCTGCAATGGCACGAACCTGATTCCAGGTAACGGAAGCTACTTTCTTTCTATTCGGTTCCGGAGAACCCAACTCTATTTTAGCAGCTTCTTTCAATTGAACAGCAATAGGGGGCTGTTTAACGATAAATGAAAACGATTTATCGCTGTAAACGGTAATGATTACCGGTAATACCTTACCGGCTCTATCCTGCGTTTGCGCATTAAAGCGCTTGCAGAAGTCCATTATGTTTACACCCTTGGAACCCAGAGCCGGACCTACCGGGGGAGAAGGGTTTGCAGCACCGCCTTTAATCTGTAATTTGATTAATCCGGCAATTTCTTTAGCCATAATGATTGCTTAATTATTCTTTTTCAACCTGAACAAAACTTAGCTCAAGCAATGTTCTCCTGCCAAAGATTTTAACCATCACCTTTAATTTTTTCTTTTCCTCTTGGACCTCTTCAACAGTTCCAATAAAACCGTTGAAAGGACCGTCAATCACTTTGACGGCTTCTCCAACCAGGTAAGGTGTGATGTTTTCTTCTTCGCGCTCTGCCTGCTCATCTACTCTTCCCAGGATTCTGTTAATCTCTTGCATACGGATGGGAACAGGTGCCCCACCTTTGACAGCTCCCAGAAATCCCGATACGTGCGGAAGGCTGGTGATCATATGTTGGATTTCAGCTGTTAGGTCAACCTCTATCAAAATGTAGCCGGGATAGAAGATGCGCTCTTTGCTTATCTTCTTTCCGTTTTTGACTTGATAGATTTTTTCGGTAGGAATTAAGACTTGGCTTACACGATCTTCCAGGTTAAGACGTTTAACCTCGTTTTCTATGTATTCCTTGGCTTTTCTCTCCTTACCGCCGGCTGCTCTTACAACATACCACTTTTTGTCAATTTCAGGCATTTCTCATTTTGAATTATATTGTTAATACAACGCTTTATAGAGAAATTCCATCAAATTTCTAAAAGTGAAATCCATGGCAAAAATGACTAAGGCAAAAATTACCGAAGCCACCATTACTATGATTGCGCTATTTTGCAGTTCACTCCAAGAGGGCCAGCTCACTTTGTGAACCAGTTCGTTGTAGGAGTCTTTAAAATACGTTCCTATTTTGCTCATGTTTTGTTCGTTTGCAACACATTGGAGATGGAAGCTTCTCCCGTTGTTGAATTTATAAATACAGAACCGTAACATCCTGTATTAGCAGGGGCAGAGCGATTCGAACGCCCATCAACGGTTTTGGAGACCGCTATTCTACCCTTAAACTATGCCCCTGGAACACACAGGTTTAGCTATAAGGCCAAACCTGTGATAAAATCTATATACAGTACAGGCTTAGGTTATTCACCTACTTTCGTAATCTGACCTGCACCAACTGTACGACCTCCTTCGCGGATAGCAAAGCGCAGTCCTTCGTTCAAAGCTACGGGGTAAATCAGTTCCACGTTGATGGAAACGTTGTCACCCGGCATAACCATTTCAACACCTTCCGGAAGATGTACTTCACCGGTAACGTCTAATGTACGCAGGAAGAACTGAGGACGGTATTTGTTGTGGAAAGGTGTGTGGCGGCCGCCTTCGTCTTTTTTCAGCACGTAAATTTCTGCAGAAAAACGTTTGTGAGGCGTAATGGTTCCGGGACGGCAAATAACTTGACCGCGTTTCACTTCTTTTTTATCTACTCCACGGAGCAAGAGGCCTACGTTATCACCGGCTTCTCCTCTGTCAAGGATTTTGCGGAACATTTCCACACCTGTTACAACGCTTGTTCTGGGTTTTTCGCCCAAACCTACAATTTCCACTTGGTCACCTGTTTTGATGACACCTGTTTCAATACGTCCGGTAGCAACTGTACCACGTCCTGTAATGGAGAAAATGTCTTCTACAGGAAGAATGAACGGTTTTTCGTTGTCACGCAAGGGGATAGGAATGTAGCTGTCTACATTGTCCATCAATTCCATGACTTTGTCTTCCCACTCTTCTTCTCCGTTCAGAGCGCCCAATGCCGATCCGCGGATAACGGGAGCGTTGTCTCCGTCAAAATTGTATTTTGATAAAAGATCGCGTACTTCAAGTTCTACCAAGTCAAGCATTTCCTCGTCGTCAACCATATCGCATTTGTTCAAGAAAACAACAATACGGGGAACGTTTACCTGACGAGCCAACAATACGTGCTCGTTAGTTTGAGGCATGGGACCGTCAGTAGCGGCTACTACCAAAATGGATCCGTCCATTTGGGCTGCACCCGTAACCATGTTTTTTACATAGTCGGCGTGACCCGGGCAGTCAACGTGTGCATAGTGACGTTCTGCTGTTTCATATTCTACGTGAGACGTATTGATGGTGATACCGCGTTCCTTTTCTTCCGGTGCGTTATCAATGGAATCAAATGAGCGTTGTTCTGACAGTCCTCTTTTGGCCAATACTTGTGTAATGGCGGCAGTCAGAGTTGTTTTTCCATGGTCAACGTGACCAATGGTCCCGATGTTAACGTGGGGTTTGTCCCTTTTAAAGGTTTCTTTTGCCATAATGTTAATAATTTAATAACTCGATAATGAAATTCTGAGCCGGTGATGAGATTTGAACTCATGACCTCTTCCTTACCAAGGAAGCGCTCTACCCCTGAGCTACACTGGCTTTTGGTGCAAAAAGAGCGGAAGACGAGGTTCGAACTCGCGACCCTCAGCTTGGAAGGCTGATGCTCTACCATCTGAGCTACTTCCGCATGGTGGGAGGGGCAGGATTCGAACCTACGAAGACGTTCGTCAGCAGATTTACAGTCTGCCCCATTTGGCCACTTTGGTACCCTCCCAAATGTCTTACATTCTGTCAAATAACGTGGAGCCGATAGAGGGATTCGAACCCCCGACCTGCTGATTACAAATCAGCTGCTCTGACCAACTGAGCTACATCGGCAAAAAAACATCCCTGCATTTTGGAGCCGCAAAGATAAACGATTTCCTGTAACTACCAAAAAAAAACAGCAAAAAAAGCGTGCAATTGCTCTGATAACTAAGTATAATAACTACAAGGCCAAGTTTCTGAGCGCTTGAGCAATACTTTCAACATCGTACCCACATTCTTTGTAGAGCTGTTGCAGGCTACCGTGTTGTATAAAACGGTCCGGTATGCCCAGTCCTGTTACAGTACTTGTCGTTTCTTTGTGGCTTGCCACAAATGCCGATACTGTACTATGCAAACCCCCTATGACACAACCGTCTTCCAATGTAATGATTTTCTTGAAATGTTGCGACACGTATTCCAGCACTTCTTTGTCTATAGGCTTTAGAAAACGCATGTCGTAATGTTGTACCTTGATGCCTTCTTCAGCTACTAGAGCAACGGCTTTTGCTCCCATAATACCGGCTGTTCCCAGGCTTAGGAGGGCTATATCTGTTCCTTCGTTCAAAAGGCGTGCTTTTCCCGGTTCAATATAAGCAAAAGGTTTTTTCCAATCTTTCATACCCGTTCCCGTTCCTCTGGGGTACCTTATGCTGGTAGCTTTGTATCTTTTGTCTTGAGCAGAATACAGCATGTGGCGGAGTTCTTCTTCGTCCATGGGGGCGGCCACAAACAAATTGGGTATGCAATTGAAATAAGCCAAATCAAAAGCTCCGTGATGTGTAGCTCCGTCTTCTCCCACAAGTCCGCCACGATCCAAACAGAAAACGACTTTCAGTCCTTGAGTGGCTACGTCGTGGATAACGGAATCGTAAGCACGTTGCATAAACGAAGAATAAATATTGCAATAGGGGAGGAATCCGGCAGCAGCCAATCCGGCGGAAAAAGTGACGGCATGTTGCTCTGCAATGCCTACGTCAAAACATCGTTCCGGCATTTCTTTCATCATGATATTGAGAGAACACCCACTGGGCATAGCCGGTGTAATACCTATAATATCCGGGTTGGAACGAGCCAATTCCAATAACGTATGTCCAAAAACTTCTTGGAACTTCACATCTGTTATACCTTCTGCCGCACATGCACTTATTTTGTTGCCTGTTTCCACATCAAACAAACCGGGGGCGTGCCAGGCGGCTTGGTCGTTTTCTGCCGGAGGAAATCCTTTTCCTTTGATGGTCAGTATGTGGAGCAATCGGGGGCCTTTTAATTTTTGTAGGCGTTTGAATGTATTTACCAACTGTATGACATCGTGTCCGTCTACAGGTCCAAAGTATCGAATGCCCAAAGGTTGGAACAACGTGCTGTTTTTGACAAAAAAACGCTTCCCGGCTTTTACCAATCTTTGGACGCCATCACGTATGGCTCCTGCTCCCAGGGCTGTCCACGTTTTGGATTTGAGCTTGTTGTACCGGGCCGATGTGGTCAGTTTGAGCAACGAATTGTGCAAACCTCCCACGTTGGGTTCGATCGCCATTTTGTTGTCGTTCAGCACAATGAGCAAATCTGTTTCTCCTGCACCTGCGTTGTTCAACCCCTCGTATGCCAAACCGGCTGTCATGGATCCGTCGCCTATGACGGCTACTGTTTTTTCTCCGCTTTTGCGCATGGCCGCAGCCGTTGCATACCCCAAAGCTGCCGATATGGAAGTAGAAGAGTGTCCCGTTCCAAAAGCATCGTAAGGGCTTTCGTCCATTCGTGGAAATCCGCTGGGACCGTTGTAACATCTGTTTTTCTGGAAAGCTTCTCTACGTTCTGTAAGGATTTTATGTGTATACGCTTGGTGTCCTACGTCCCAAATGATTTTGTCTTCAGGTGCATGGTATACATAATGAAGAGCTACCGTCAATTCTACGGTACCCAGACTGGCTCCCAGATGTCCCGGATTGCGTGAACAACATTCCGTGATGTAGCTTCTTATCTCTTCACACAGAAGCGGCAATTGGTCAGGTCTTAACTTTTTAAGATCCCGGGGATTGTTTATGGTTTGTATAAGATCAGACATGGTTGAAAATCTCTCTGACAATGGTTTGCTCTCTGTCCGGTCCTACAGATAAAATTTTAATAGGCAGTCCTACTTGGTCTTCAATAAACCGTATAAAATGCAGGAATTCTGCGGGCAATTTCTCTTCACTACGCATCTTGGACAAGTCTGCATCCCATCCTTTAAATTCTTTATATATAGGAGTAATTTCTTCATGTATATAGTATGGAGCCTGCTGTGTTTCTTCTCCGTTTATATTGTATGCAACAGCTGCTTTGATGGTCTCAAATCCGTCCAGCACGTCAGATTTCATCATGATCAAATCTGTCACTTCGTTTAACATGATGGCGTATTTTAAAGCCACCAAATCCAGCCACCCTGTCCTACGAGCTCGTCCTGTAGTGGAACCGAATTCTTTTCCTTTTTCCCGCAAGGCGTCTCCGTCTTTATCAAACAATTCCGTAATAAAAGGACCGCTTCCCACGCGGGTACAATAGGCTTTGAAAATGCCGTATACCCTTCCTGTCTTTGTTGGAGAAAATCCCAATCCCGCACACGCCCCCGCACAAGTGGTAGAAGAGGATGTTACGTATGGATAGGTGCCAAAGTCAATATCCAGCAATGCTCCTTGTGCTCCTTCTGCCAAGACGCGCCTGTCTTGGTTGATGCAATCGTTGACATAATACTCCGCATTGATCAATGGAAAACCTCTCAAATACTCAATGGCTTGTAACCACGCTTCTTCCCCTTCGTCTGCTTGGTACGGAAAATCAAATTGTTTTAGGAAAACAAGGTGTTTTGATTTGAGGGCTTGGAAACGTGCGGCAAAGTCGGGAGCCGTAATATCGCCTACACGGATTCCGTTTCTCCCCGTTTTGTCCATATATGTGGGACCTATGCCTTTTAAGGTAGACCCTATTTTTGAAGACCCTTTGGCGTGTTCGCTGGCAGCATCTATAATTCTGTGGGTAGGCAGTATAAGATGCGCTCTGTTGGATACCATCAAACGCTCTTTGATAGGGATACCTATAGATTCCAACATCCTGCATTCTTTTTCAAAGATGACGGGGTCTATCACTACGCCGTTACCAATAATGTTGCAAGTGCCTTCTCTGAAAATGCCGGAAGGTACCGAGTGCAAGATGTAGGAAGAGCTGTCAAAGTGAAGTGAATGGCCGGCATTAGGCCCCCCTTGAAAGCGAGCTATCACCGGATATTGTTGCGCCAAATAATCTACAATTTTGCCTTTTCCTTCGTCACCCCATTGCAATCCAAGAACTACGTCTACGTTCATATATATTCAAAATAAAAAATACAAAGCTTTATTTACAAAACTACTACAAATTTTGCAGACTTGACGAATTATTCTATCTTCGATTTTCTTTTTTAATCTTAAGATCAATCTATGAATAAAGCTGTAAAATTGCTGAAGGATAAAGTTCTTGTGAGATGGGGCGTGCTTATTCTTCTGGCTTCTATGATGTTTTTTGCCTATATGTTCATGGACGTGCTTTCCCCTCTTAAAAGCATGTTGGAAGAAACGCAGGGATGGACTTCGGAACATTTTGGCATAGTTACCGGTTCGGAATATTTTCTGAACGTGTTTGCCTTTTTCCTGATTTTCGCAGGAATTATTTTAGACAAAATGGGGGTCCGTTTTACGGCTTTGCTCTCCGCTGTTGTCATGTTGGTTGGTGCAGCCATTAAGTATTATGCACTTACAGATGCCTTTGTGGGAACCGGTTTGCAATTGTGGCTTGACTCCTGGTGGACGACTTTGCCCTCTACAGCCAAATTGGCCTCTTTGGGCTTTATGATTTTCGGCTGTGGAGTAGAAATGGCCGGAGTGACTGTTTCCAAAGGAATTGTCAAATGGTTTAAAGGAAAAGAGTTGGCACTGGCCATGGGTATAGAAATGGCCATTGCACGACTGGGGGTGTTTGCCGTATTCAGGATTTCTCCGCGTGTTGCAGATAGTATAGGCCATGTGGGAGCACCCGTTTTGCTTACCATGGTCTTGCTGTTGGCAGGTTTGCTGGCTTTCCTGGTGTACTTTTTCTTTGATAGAAAACTGGAACAACAGATGGGAGCATTGGCAGAAGAAGAGGAAGAAGAGTTTAAAGTCAGTGATTTGGGAAAACTCTTTACAAGCAAAGCGTTTCTTATTGTATCAGGACTTTGTGTTTTGTACTATTCGGCCATTTTCCCTTTCCAAAAGTACGCAGCCAATATGCTGGAATGCCGTTTGCAAATTCCGGCAAAAGAAGCCAGTGATATTTTCTCTTGGTTCCCCATTGGCGCCATGTTGCTGACTCCGTTGTTGGGGGCATTTTTGGACAACAAAGGAAAAGGAGCCACCATGCTTATAGCCGGAGCGGTACTCATGTGTTTCTGTCACTTGACATTTGCATTGGTCCCGGAAGCGTATTTCACCAAAGGTGTTGCCTATACGGCCATCATCATACTGGGTGTCAGTTTTTCGTTGGTTCCGGCAGCCCTATGGCCTTCTGTGCCTAAGCTGGTGGAAGAGCGGTACTTGGGATCTGCCTATTCCGTCATTTTCTGGATACAAAACATAGGACTGTGGGGCATTCCGCTGCTTATTGGAGTAGCCTTGGACAGAACAAATGTAGGAGTGGCCGACCCGCTGCAATACGATTATACGGTACCTATGCTTATTTTTGCATCTTTAGGTGTTTTGGCGTTCTTCTTGGGCATATGGCTGAAAAAAGAAGACCGCAGCAAAGGATACGGATTGGAATTACCTAATATTACCAAATAAATACTCATGAAAAACAATGTAGCTTTGTTAAAGGATTCCCGTTGGGCCAGGTGGGCTGTCCTCTTGTTCTTGTCTCTGGTCATGTTTGCTTCTTATTTTTTTGACGACCAGTTTACCACAATAGGACACATTTTCAAGAATCCTGAAATGTTGAATTTGTCTTGGACGTCTGCAGACTATGGATTGTACGGCGGGGCTTATTCCTTGCTTTGTGTGTGGGGAGGATTGATTGTTTGCGGGATGTTGTTGGATAAATGGGGTGTGAAGATTACGGGAACTCTCTTTGTGCTGTTGATGGTGTTGGGTGCCGCTATTGTGATGTACGGTATATCCTCTGCATTTCATGACAGTGCGTTTTATCACTTTATAGGAAAGTATTTCAACAAGCCTTCTCTGGCTCTGGCGTATGCCGGGTGTGCCATTTTTGGTTTGGGGAGTGAAATAGCCGGAGTGGCCGTAACGCGTTCCATTGCTCGCTGGTTCCGAGGAAAAGAAATGGCTTTGGCTATGGGATTGCAATTGTCACTGGCACGTATGGGAACGGCCACGGCATTGATAGTGGTTCCCCGTATAGTAAATTTGAACTTGGATTTTATTCCTTTTTCAGAAACGAGCAAACCGGCCATCGTCGGCTTCATCTTGTTGCTTTGCGGGATGCTTGTCTGGGGTCTCTTTGTGGCTTTTGATAAAAAGTTGGATACCCAGGAAGCTCATAACGCTCTGCACGCAGAAGGCGGAACAAAAAAGGAAGACGACAAATTTAAATTCTCAGATCTTTTCAAAGTATTGGGGAACAAACACTTTATTCTGGTGGCTCTGTTGTGTGTTTTCTTTTATTCCTGTATCATCTCTTTCCGTCGCTTTGCCACGTCCATCATCATTCCCAGATTTGGCATAGAAAGCGAACTGGCTTCTTTGATGGTGGCGCTCATACCTTTTACTACCATGATTTTCACGCCTATATTCGGTTCGCTCGTAGACTTCAAAGGGAAAGCTACAAAGTGGATGATTTTAGGCTCTTTCCTGGTATTCTTTGCTCACCTGATCATAGGCTTTGCACCGGGCATTCCCGTATTTGGATATATAGGTATTGCCACCTTGGGTATAGGATACTCTCTTGTGCCGGCAGCCATGTGGCCTTCCGTTCCCAAAATCATTCCTGATAAAAATTTAGGAACGGCGTATTCCCTTATATACTGGATTCAGAATATGGGTATGTTGTTGGTTCCTATTTTTGTAGGCAGGATTATTCAAAACAACAAAGGAGTAACGGGCGCCGTCTACTCAGAAATCCTGTTTATAGGATTGGCCGTAGTCGCTATTGTAGTGTCCTTTATGTTGAGCCGTTCTTCTGAGAACAATCCTCATTTAGAGCTGGATGTTCCCAACAAAGCCCGCTAGAAGGGCAGGTCTTCTATGTCATCTTCCACCGCTGTACTTACAGGAGAAGGTGTAATAGAAGGAGACGGTGTAGAAGTACCGGTAGTACCATACGTAGGAGAGGTGGCAGTGTTGTCACCTCTTCTGCCTAATAGTTGGATGTTGTCAGCCACTACTTCCGTAGTATATCTTTTTTGACCCGATTGGTCTTCCCAACTGCGCGTACGAATCTTTCCTTCTACATATATTTGAGTTCCTTTACGGATATAACGCTCCGCCAAATCTGCCAGATTGCGCCACAAAACTACATTGTGCCATTCTGTTCTATCTACTGTTTCTCCACTGCGGTCTTTATAACGTTCATTTGTAGCTAAGGTAATAGTGGCTACAGAAACACCGCCTTCCAAGTGTCTTACTTCAGGATCTTTCCCTACATTTCCTATCAACATTACTTTATTTAACATAGCTTGTGTATTTAATGATATCTATACGGTAAAGGTACAATCTTTTTTACAATCCCAACAACCTGCGCATGGCCGCTGTGTCCGGTTCCAACCCCGTCATTTTACGAAAGCTCTCTATGCCTTGATGGTAGATCCAGTGGTATCCGTTTAGGTAAAGACCTTTGGCACGAACGGTTGCTTTCTTTAAAGGAGCCGTTCTGTAAGCAGCGTCCAGTACTGTATGTTGTTTTGTGATGTTTAGAAACAAGTTGTCATCTATGGCTACGGGAGTGGTGTTTACTACAAGAGAACAGCGTGAAAGCAATTGAGGAATGTCTTCCAATGAATACATGTGGGCTGTACGCACTGTTCTGTTTGCCATGAACACATGTGCTCCTGCTTCCTCCAAGGCCAACGCAGCCGCACGTCCGGCCCCTCCGGCACCTATGACAAGTGCGTGCTGATCTGTCACGTGTATGCCGTTTGCTTGAAAACTTCCCAACACCCCAAACATATCGGTATTGAAAGCTGACAGAGAATTGTTTTCACGTATGAGCAGGTTGGCGGCGCCAATCTTCTTCACGACAACAGACGTTTTTTTTGCGTATGCGATACAGTCTGTCTTCAGGGGCATGGTGATATTGGCTCCTTGAATGCCCAAGGTTTCCATTTGTTTCAGAGCTGTAGTACAGCAATTTGTTTCTATGTACCCGTATGTGTCTTTGGGAAATTGAGGATAGGCGGCCCGGAACAAAGCCGGACTCATGCTTTCTGAAACGGGATATCCTATGACGGCAAACGGTCCCATACGTTACAGTGTGTTGCGCTGGCGCAGCGCCTCAAAGGAAAGCACAGCCGCCGTGACAGATACGTTCAGCGAATCCATACGACCCAGCATGGGTATGTTTACTTGACAATGCGCTTTTTGTCTCCAGAATTCTTCCAGGCCTTTGTCTTCAGAGCCTAAAACAAATGCAGTCGGTTTTTTGTAATCGCAGCGGTCGTAAGGTGTGCTTGCTTGACAAGTGGCGGCCACCAATTGTACGTTATGCTTTGTAAGCCAATTGTATGCTTGTTCAGAGGAACAGGCAAAGGTAGGAACGGTAAAGAGCGCTCCCAGAGAAGCCCTTATGGTATTGGGGTTGTATACATCTGTTAACGGATCGCAAACGAGTACGGCGTGAGCACCTACAGCGTCTGCCGTACGCAAAACAGCCCCCAGGTTGCCCGGTTTTTCCACAGATTCCAACACAAGAAATAAGGGGTGCTCCGGAATTTGCATCCGTTCCAACGCCGTATCTTTTTGGTGCATGATGGCCAAGACTCCTTCTGTTGTGCCTCTGTACGCCGTTTTCCCGTAAACGGCCGCCGTTATTTCTTCTGTATGCTGTGCCTGTTTTTTCAGCATGTCTGCTTTTTCCGGATTGAGAAAAATGTCCGGACACAGGAAGAGGCTATGCATGGAAAAACCGTTTTGGAGTGCAGCTTCCAGTTCTCGGACACCCTCTATGACAAAGAGACCTTCTTCACGCCGCAAACGGCTTTTTTCCATAAGCCGGCGCAGGTGCTTGATTTTTGTGTTTTGAGCCGAGGTTATCATCACCGTCTTGTTGAGGTGCTATTCGGGCCGCATCTGCGGGAAGAAGAGCACATCTTGAATGCTGGGGGAATTGGTCATAAGCATGCACAATCTGTCTATGCCAATGCCCATACCGGAAGTGGGGGGCATGCCAAACTCCAGGGCCCTGATAAAGTCCATGTCTATAAACATGGCTTCGTCGTCTCCTTGTTCTTTCAATTTCAGTTGCTCTCTAAAGCGCTCCAATTGATCAATGGGGTCGTTAAGTTCCGAATACGCGTTGGCCAATTCTTTGCCATTGACAAACAGTTCAAAACGTTCTGTCAATTCCGGGTTGTCGCGGTGTTTTTTACTCAAAGGAGATGTGGCAATGGGGTAATCTGTGATAAACGTAGGTTGGATCAGGTGTTTTTCGCAGTATGCGCCAAACAAGGCATCTATCAACTTTCCTTTGCCCATAGCCGGTGTGGTGGGGACTCTGAGTGTTGCGCACGTGTTGCGTAAAGCTTCTTCATCCATACCGCTCACATCCACCCCTGCATATTGCTTGATGGCATCTATCATGGAAAGACGCTTATACGGTCTCTTCCAATCAATCATCTTTTCGCCATAGGGAACTTTTGTGCTGCCGTGTAAGGCAAGAGCTACTTTTTCCACCAATTGTTCCGTAAAGTCCATCATCCAAAAATAGTCTTTATAGGCTGCGTAGATTTCCAGTACCGTAAACTCCGGGTTGTGGGTCCGGTCCATGCCTTCGTTTCTGAAATCTTTTGAAAATTCATACACACCGGGATAACCCCCTACAATGAGTTTTTTCAGGTACAGTTCGTTGGCTATCCTTAAGTACAGGGGAATATCCAATGCGTTGTGGTGCGTTTTGAACGGACGGGCGTTGGCTCCGCCCGGTATGGGTTGTAAAATAGGAGTTTCTACTTCCAAATATCCAAAACTGTTGAAGAAATCGCGCATGGCGTTGACCATTTTCGTACGGCTTACAAACGTATCTCTTACGTGTGGGTTGACAATCAAGTCTACGTAGCGCATGCGGTACCGTTGTTCCGGATCTGTGAAAGCATCGTATACGTGGTCTTCTTTTTCTTTGACAATAGGAAGTACGCGGAGCGATTTGCTCAACAAGGTAAATTCTTTGACATGTACAGAAATTTCTCCCGTTTTCGTAACAAAGGCGTACCCGCTAATGCCCACGATATCACCTATGTCCAAAAGCTTTTTAAAAACGGTGTTGTAGAGTGTTTTGTCTTCACCGGGGCAAATCTCGTCCCGTTTTATATACGCTTGAATACGTCCTGTATGGTCTTGCAAGACCATGAAAGAAGCGGCTCCCATAATTCTGCGTCCCATAATCCGCCCGGCCAAGGTGACTTGTTTGAAATTTTCTTTTTCCGGATCGTATCCTTCCAGGATTTGGTTGGCTGTGGTATCTACCGGAAATTGTTGGGCAGGATAAGGATCTATTCCTAATTCAATAAGTTCTTTCAGCGCGTCCCGACGCAATTGTTCTTGTTCACTGAAATGCGTATTCTCCATAATTTTGAAATTTCTTAGACTACAAAAGTAAGCATTTTTTAATCGCATAAGGATAAAAATGTCTACCTTTACAAGATTAAAATGGCTTTAGATAAAAAATGGATTGTTAAAGAGCCGGGAAATCCGGCTATAGTCAGGAATCTGGCTTCTGAACTGGGAGTAGACCCTTCTTTGGCCAACTTGCTTGTACAAAGAAACATAACCAATTTGTTTCAAGCCAAGTCTTTTTTTCGTCCGCAACTGGAGGATTTGCACGATCCGTTTCTAATGAAAGATATGGACAAAGCCGTAAGGCGGTTGGATAAGGCCATAAAAGAAAGTGAGAAAATACTGGTTTACGGAGATTACGATGTGGACGGGACTACGGCTGTGGCTTTGGTTTATTCCTTTTTGCGCAAAGAAACGCCCATGGTTTCTTTTTATATTCCGGACAGATACACAGAAGGATACGGAATATCTTATGTGGGGATAGACCACGCCGTAAATGAAGGGTGTACCTTGATCATTGCGTTGGATTGCGGAATAAAAGCTATTGAAAAAGTTGTTTATGCAAAGGAAAGAGGCATAGATTTCATCATTTGCGACCACCATCTGCCGGCCGGCGAATTGCCAAAGGCAGCAGCCGTGCTAAATCCAAAAAGGAACGACTGCAATTACCCTTTTAATGAATTGAGCGGATGCGGGGTAGGCTTTAAATTTATGCAAGCGTTTTGCCAAAGGAAAAACATACCGCTTATGGAATTGTATCCTTTTCTGGATTTGTTGGTAGTCAGTATAGCGGCAGATTTGGTATCCATAACGGGAGAAAACAGAATTTTGGCGCATTACGGTTTGCAGCAATTGAATGAGGCTCCTCGTAAAGGATTGCTTTCCATTATCAAACTGGCCGGTTTGGAAAAACACCGGATTACCATGGACGACATTGTCTTTAAGATAGGTCCCAGAATCAATGCAGCCGGACGTATGGAATCCGGAAAAATGGCCGTGGATTTGCTTATTTCACGCACAGACGATGTGGCTTCTAAAATTGGAGATACCATCAACGACCACAACGACGACCGCAAATACATAGACCGAAAAATCACGCAGGAAGCGTTGACTATGGTCAGGGAGATGGAAGGGATAGAACAGAAAAAATCGATTGTCTTATACAATTCAAAATGGCACAAAGGCGTAGTAGGCATTGTGGCTTCTCGTCTTGTAGAGACTTTTTACCGTCCCACCATTGTGTTGACGGAATCCAACGGATACATAACGGGGTCGGCACGCAGCATCACAGGGTTTGATTTGTACGAAGCCATTGAACAATGCGGAGACTTGATGGAAAGTTTTGGAGGACATATGTATGCGGCCGGTTTGACCATGAAAGAGGAACATCTGGAAGAGTTTACAAGCAGATTTGAAAAGTGGTCGGCAGAGAAGATTTCTGACGACATGCTGACTCCGCAAGTAAGCATAGACACGTATCTGGAATTCCGTCAAATCACACCCAAGTTTTTCCGTTTGCTGAAACAGTTTCAACCTTTCGGTCCCGGAAACGAATCTCCCGTATTTGTGACAGAAGATGTATACGATAACGGAAACGGCCGTCTTGTGGGATCGGATGCAGGCCATTTGAAACTGGAATTGATTCAAGAAGACGAACCGTACAGAGCCATTTCTGCCATAGCTTTCAATCAAAGAGAACATTTTGACCATTTGCACAACGGCAATCCTGTGGATATCTGTTATTCAGTAGCAGAAAATTATTACAGAGGCATTGCCAATCTGCAATTGCGGGTCAAGGATATTAAAATACGCGATCTTATTGTTTAGGGACAAGCCGCTTGTGAGCTTGTTCGTACCATTTTCTTCTTTCTTTGTACAAGGTAGACAAACGGTCTTTTTGAGCCAAAGGCCACCTGTCCGGCTCTTTCTCAATCCTTTCCCAAAGAACAGGGACCGGTGTGTCTATGAAGACAACGGTTCCGTGTTGTTTCATATAGGCCAGGTTGTCAAAAAAACAGGGAGTTCCTCCGCCGCAAGCTATGATGGTTGCGGGGTTTCCGGCCGCATGCCATTGTTCAACTACTTTTCTGAGTACTTTTTTTTCTTGCAACCGAAAGGCCTGCTCTCCGTTTTCTACAATATAGGCAGCCGGAGTTGTTCCCGTTTCTTGAAAAAAAGCGGTATCTAAATCTGTGAATGCACGGTGGCTCTCTGTAGCGTGTTTTTTTGCCAAGGTGCTTTTGCCACAGGCCATAAACCCTATATAGAAAGTCAGTCCCATATGTATTGGAATGGTTGCTAGAGCAACGTCATTTGAATGGCGTCTTCATCGTGTCCCGAGTTTTTGACCTTTTTTTCAATTCCCGTTTTCTTTTCTTTTTTTGTGGTGTCCTCTTCTACGGGACCTTCCAATTCAAAACCGGGATCGTCGTCAATATCTTCCTCAACGGGAACAGGCAAGGGATCTAGAAACGACAACGAATCCACTTGGAATGTGGTAATTCGTTTGCCTTTGGCTCTAAAGCTTTTGTCGCTTATAAATTCGACAGCGTCTATAAGAAGCGGTTCTCTTTTGGCGTGTTTGCCACCAAAGACTACTTCTACACGCGGGGACGCATCTTGCGATAAAGCAACCAATCGGGAACCTTCTGCTGTGCTTATGAAGGGTTGCGGCGCGTTTTCAGAGTCTTCAAAACGGAAGCGCTTTATGTAGTAAAACTCTACGTCTGCATCGTAGTACAGGGCGGTGAATACCTTCTCTGTATCTAATTTTTCTATGAGCAGGATTTCTTCTTGGTACCTGTTGCTCAAATCAAAGTTGGTGGTAAAGAAAACACCCTTTTTGTTGACGACCAACAGGCTGTCTTCACCGGAAAATTCTCCCAGATACAGACCGCGCTCGTCGTGGTTGAGCCTTTGCACGTCTTTGTCAAACCATATTTTTTGTCCCCCCATGGTGGCCACGCCTTTTTCCAAAAGTGTGATCTTTTGTACGGGATGGTGACTCAATATGTTGCCTCGTGCACCTCGGCCTTTTACATCTATGTCCAGGAAGGAAAATTCAAAAATCAATTTTTTCAAACGCGGTTTTGCCCGTAAGAATACTTTGATGCTTTCTGCTTCTCCGTTGGGATTGACTGTAAACCACAAGACTTGGGAGCCGGGTTTTCCTTGCGTCAAGTTGTACTCCCTGTCACGTGTATAGCTGCTTACTGCAAAGCGTTTGACGTATACTTTGCCTCCTTTCCCGTCACGGTAAACGGCGTTGTAGATGGTTCTTTCGTCTTTCTTTTTGATGATTCCCGTGTAGATGATATCTTTTCCGACGTATTGTTTTTCTTCTACTTTACGCACGGAGTACGTGCCGTCCTTGAGGAAGACAACAATTTCATCTAAGGGAGAGCAATCGCAAACAAAGGAAGCGCCTTCGTCGTTTTTCAATTCCGTTCCCACAAATCCGGAATCTTTATTTGCGTACAATTTGCTGTTGGCCAAAATGACTTTAGAAGCTACAATCGTCTCAAAGTCTGCAATTTCCGTTTTCCGGGGAAACAAACTTCCGTACTTTTTCTTCAGGTCCTTGAAGTAATTGATGGTGTAACGTGTCAGATGTGACAAATGCTCGTTTACACGGCTCATTTCTTTATCTAACGATTGGATGTGCTCCTCGGCTTTTTTGATATCGAATTTTGAAATTTTGCGAACCGGCTTTTCTACCAGTTTTTCAATTTCTTCAAAAGTGATGGGCCTTCTCAAGCGATCTTGGTATCGTTTCATTTCTTTTTCTACGGCGGCCAGCTGAGCTTCCCAAGAGGGGGCGTCGTTTTCTAAAATTTTGTAGACTTTTTCTTCAAAGAAGATTTTCTCCAAAGAAGACAGGTGCCAGTTGTCTTCCAGTTCGGCCAGGCGTATTTCCAGTTCTGTTTTTAGCAGATGGCGTGTGCGGTCTGCGTTATACCGCAACATGTCTTCTACCGGAAGTACAAACGGTTTTCCGTCCATGATGACGCAAGCATCCGGCGACAAGGTGACCTCGCAACGGGTAAACGCGTAGAGAGCGTCTATAGTTTTGTCCGGCGACACGTCTCCGGCCAGATGGATCAGGATTTCCACTTGATCGGCCGTGTTGTCGTCTATTTTCCGTACTCTGATGCGGCCTTTGTCGTTAGCAGCAATGATGGAGCGGATAAGGCTTTCCGTTGTCTGGCCGTAAGGCAGTTCTGTAATGGCCAACGTCCTTCTGTCCAGCTTGGTAATCCGAGCCCTCACTTTCACGCGGCTGCCGTCTTTGCTGACTCCGCTGTTGTAGTTGCTGCAATCTACAAGTCCTCCCGTGATGAAATCGGGGTACAGGGTGAAATCTTTGCCGTTTAAATAGTCTATAGAGGCGTCTAGCAGTTCGTTGACGTTGTGGGGTAGAATTCTGGTGGAAAGTCCTACGGCAATACCCTCTGCGCCTTGGGCCAACAACAGGGGGAATTTTATGGGAAGCGCTTCCGGTTCTTTGTTTCTGCCGTCGTATGAGGATGTCCAGAACGTCGTTTTGGGGTTGAAGGCGACCTCCAATGCAAAGGTGCTTAACCGGGCTTCTATATACCTGGGGGCTGCTGCCGAGTCTCCCGTAAGGACGTTGCCCCAGTTTCCTTGCGTGTCTACCAGCAAGTCTTTTTGTCCCAGTTGCACCAGTGCGTCTCCAATGGAAGCGTCTCCGTGCGGGTGGAATTGCATGGTGTGTCCAATAATATTGGCCACTTTGTTATAGCGCCCGTCCTCCATCCTCTTCATGGAGTGCAAGATTCTTCTCTGTACCGGTTTGAGCCCGTCTGTGATGTGGGGTATGGCACGCTCCAGAATTACATACGAGGAGTATTCCAAAAACCAGTTTTTGAACATGCCGGTCAGGCGGTACTTCTTGTCTCCTTCTTCTCCCAGTATTCGTAAATACTTAAGTTGCTCTTCACTCATCATAGTTTAATTCTCTGTCAGTCTTAAGTTGTTTACTATAAATTCCCTTCTTTGAGGCGTGTTGTCTCCCATATAGAAACGGAGCAATTCCGGCAGCCTGTCGTCTTTATCCAGACGCACTTTGTCAAGGCGTATATCTTCTCCTATAAATTCTTTGAATTCTTCCGGTGAGATTTCTCCCAAGCCTTTAAACCGTGTGATTTCAGGATTTGGACCCAGTTGTTTGACAGATTTGTCTTTTTCCTGTTCTGAATAACAGTAATGTGTTTCTTTTTTATTTCTGACTCGGAACAAAGGCGTTTGCAGAATGTAGACATGACCGTGTCTGACCAGTTCAGGGAAAAACTGTAAGAAAAAACTGAGCAACAACATCCTGATGTGCATGCCGTCCGGGTCTGCGTCTGTAGCGATGACAATGTTGTTGTACCGCAAATTGTCCAAGTCTTCTTCTATGTTGAGGGCGGCTTGTAACAAGTTGAACTCCTCGTTGGTGTAGATGACTTGTTTGTTCATGCCGTAGGTGTTTTCCGGCTTGCCTCGTAAACTGAACACAGCTTGCACGTTGGGATCTCTGCTCTTTGTGATGGATCCGCTTGCCGAGTCGCCCTCTGTAATGAACAGGGTGCTTTGTTCTGCCTGTTCGTTTTTGTCTGTAAAATGGACGCGGCAATCGCGCAATTTTTTGTTGTGGAGGCTGATTTTCCTGGCCGTTTCCCTTGATTTTCTGCGTACTACGCTTACAGCCCTCCGCTCTTTTTCGTTTTCTATGATCTTTTTAAGCAGGATATCGGCAGTCGTCGGGTTTTTGTGCAAGTAGTTGTCTAATTGTTCTTTCACAAAATCTGAGATAAAACTGCGTACCGTAGGACCGCCTTGTGCTATTTCTCTGGAATCCAGAATGGTTTTTGTTTGGTTGGCAAATTTTGGTTCTATAAGACGGATGCTTATGGCACCCACTATGGATTGGCGGATATCGGAAAGCTCAAAATCTCTTTTGAAGAAGTCTTTGATGGTTCTTGCCACGGCTTCTCTGAAAACGGACAAGTGCGTACCGCCTTGCGAAGTGTTTTGTCCGTTGGCAAAAGACATGATGCTTTCCCCGGTGTCATCTGTGTGGGTGATGACCATTTCTATATCGTGTCCCTTCAGATGAATGGGCGGATAGAGGGTCTCTTCTGCCATGTTTTCATTGACCAGGTCTAAGAGTCCGTTTTTTGAAGCAAAGTCTTTTCCGTTCAGTTGCAACTTCAGTCCTGTGTTCAGATAAGCATAGTGCTTGAGCATCTCTTCCACAAATTCCTGTTGGATGGTATAGTTGTTGAACAGCTCGTGATCCGGAACAAAGCTTACCAATGTGCCGTTTTTTTCTGTAGAATCTTTTTCTCCTTCATCCAGCAATTCGCCTTTTGAAAACGTACCGTAACGGCTTTTTCCGTCGCGGAAAGACGCTATATGAAAGTCCACGGAAGTGGCGTTTACGACTTTCAATCCCACGCCGTTCAGTCCAACGGCTTTTTGGAATGTCTTGTTGTCGTATTTGGCTCCCGTGTTCATTTTGTTGGCGGCATCTATGACTTTGCCAAAAGGAATGCCTCTGCCGTAGTCGCGTACGGTGACTTTGTTGTCTTCTATGGTAACACGTATGATCTTTCCGTGTCCCATGGCGTATTCGTCTACGGAGTTATCAATAACTTCTTTAATCAACACGTAGAGTCCATCGTCCGGTGTGCTTCCATCTCCTAATTTGCCTATGTACATACCGGGTCTTAACCGGATGTGTTCATTCCAGGCAAGTGTTTGAAAATCTTTTTCTGTATACGTTGATTTGAGTATTGGCATAAGCGCACAAAGATAATATGATTATATTTGCAAATTGTATAAAAATAACAAAAAACACAAACAATAGGTATGAAGGGCAGTATTTCTCAAATCATCGGGCCCGTAGTTGACGTGGCGTTTCCAAAGCATGTTGGCGAAGATATTCGCCTGCCCGGCATTTACCATGCACTGGAAGTGGAACGTTCAGACGGAAGGGTTGTAGTACTGGAAGTACAACAACATATTGGAGACAATACGGTGCGTGCTGTAGCCATGGATACGACGGACGGTTTGTCCAGAGGGCTGGAAGTGCGTACTACGGATGGTCCCATTACCATGCCTATAGGCCCTCAAGTAAAGGGCCGGTTGATGAATGTCATTGGAGACACCATAGACGGCTTAAGTCTGTTGGATAAAAAATTGGGGACGTCTCCCATTCACAAATCACCTCCTAAGTTTGAAGAACTAACCACATCTGAAGAAGTGCTCTTTACAGGAATTAAGGTGATTGATTTGCTGGAGCCGTACTTGAAAGGTGGCAAAATAGGTCTGTTTGGTGGAGCCGGTGTAGGAAAAACAGTCATTATCATGGAACTGATCAACAACATTGCCAAAAGGCATAAAGGTTTTTCAGTTTTTGCAGGAGTAGGAGAACGTACCCGGGAAGGCAACGATTTGTTACGGGAAATGATCCAAGCAGGTGTTATCCGTTACGGCGATGCTTTTAGGGAAGGTATGGAGAGAGGGGAATGGGATTTGTCCAAAGTAGATTACAAGGAACTGGAAAAATCACAGGCCACCTTGATTTTTGGGCAAATGAACGAACCCCCCGGAGCCCGAGCGTCTGTGGCTTTGAGCGGACTGACGATTGCCGAGGCGTTGCGCGACCAAGACGATGAGGTAAAAGACATTTTGCTTTTTATAGACAATATTTTCCGATTTACACAAGCCGGTTCAGAAGTGTCTGCGCTGTTGGGCAGAATGCCTTCAGCCGTGGGGTATCAGCCTACGTTGGCTACGGAAATGGGTATTATGCAAGAGCGTATTGCTTCTACGCGTAACGGATCCATTACTTCTGTACAAGCGGTGTATGTGCCGGCCGACGACTTGACAGACCCGGCTCCTGCAACCACGTTTTCTCACTTGGATGCCACAACGGTATTGTCCAGAAAGATTACGGAAATGGGTATTTATCCGGCGGTGGACCCGCTGGAATCTACGTCACGTATTTTGGATCCGGCCATTGTGGGAGAAGAGCATTACAGAACGGCTCAAAGAGTAAAACAAATCCTCCAACGCAACAAAGAATTGCAAGATGTGATTTCCATTTTGGGTATGGAGGAACTGTCTGTGGAAGACCGCATGACGGTACACCGGGCCAGAAAGGTGCAGCGGTTCTTGTCGCAACCTTTTACGGTAGCGCAGCAGTTTACGGGTATTCCCGGAGTGATGGTTTCCATAGAAGATTGCATCAAAGGGTTTACCATGATTCTTGACGGCAAAGTAGACGATGTTCCTGAAAACGCATTCCTAAATGTGGGTACCATAGAAGAAGCCATTGAAAAAGGAAAACGCCTATGAATCCATATATTTTTCTTCAAATTCTTTCACCTGAAAAAACACTTTTTAAGGGAAATGTGACTGTAGTCCGATTCCCCGGAGAGAAAGCGCCGTTTGTGGTGTTGAAAAACCATGCGCCCATAGTTTCTTTGCTGGAAGAGGGAGTCATTACGTTTGAAGGAGAATTTGGAAAGAAAAACATCCCCATCAAAGGAGGTTTTGTACGCGTCAGAAAAAACAAGATTTATGCTTGCATAGATCCATAAAAGATAAAAACATGAAGCACAAACGAGCTGTTGTATTTGTAGGACTTCTTTTACTTACAGGACTTGTATGGGGCCTTGTTATGTATTATTGTATTCCGGAATGGTGGTTTGGGGCGTACCCGGCCATCCCTGCTTCTTTTGTGGCTATTTGTCTGGTAGAACATCTGCTTTTGGTGGCCGATAATCAGCAAGAAAAAAAATGGATGCACACCTTGATGGTGCAGCGCCTGATCCGTTGGGGTATTTTGTTGTTGACTTTGGTGTTGATCATCGTGCTGGCGGCTCCTCCGCGTCTGGCATTGTTGTTGTCCTTTATGGGATTTTTTATATTATATTCGTTACTTTCTGTTTTGAGCCTTAATAAAAGATGAGACGTACAGTCAGGATGGTGTTTTTGACGGCCTTGTTCGCCTTCGTTTCTTTTGCTGTTACTGCAAAAGAAGTGAAAGAAAGACCTCCGATTGATATTAAGGATCTGTTGTTGGAACACCTGAAAGACAGCTACAGTTGGCATTTTTTTGATACAAAAGACAAGTCCATAGCCCTTCCGTTGCCCATTATCGTACGCAGTAAAGAACGCGGTTGGTTTGTGTTCCTTTCTTCAAAACTGGAACAAGAAGAAGGATATAAAGGATTTGTCTTATCTACAGAAGGGGATACAGCGGGAAAAATAGTAGAAACAAACAAAGCGGGAGACGTAGTCAGGCCGTTTGATATATCTCTGACAAAAAACGTAATTGCGCTTTTCTTTTCTTGTTTATTGCTTATGGCCATTGTGCTGAGCCTGGCTCGCTGGTACAAGAAGAAAGAGAAAGCCGGGGAATACGATGCCGTCCCCGACGGCATGAAAGGAGCGTTGGAATGGTTCATCATGAGCATCCATTACGACGTAGTGAAAAAGAGTGTGGGAGAAGATTACAAAAGGTATTCGCCGTACCTGCTTACGTTGTTTTTCTTTATCTTTTTGAACAACCTGCTGGGGCTGATTCCCATCTTCCCGGCCGGAGCCAACTTGACGGGCAATATAGCCATAACCATGGGTTTGGCTTTATGTACCATGATTGCCGTCAACGTATTTGGGAACAAAGCGTATTGGAAAGAGATTCTTTGGCCGGATGTGCCGGTTTTTATGAAAGCACCCATACCCATCATGCAAGTCATAGAACTTTTTGGTATTATCACAAAGCCTTTGGCGTTGATGATACGTCTTTTTGCCAATGTGTTTGCCGGGCATATCATCATTTTGGCTTTGACCTCGCTTGTGTTTTTGACAGTAGCCATGGGACCGATGATCAACAGCACTATGAGTGTGATTTCTGTGTTGTTTACTGCCCTTATGTTGGTATTGGAATTGTTGGTGGCTTATATTCAAGCGTATATATTTACTATGCTCTCTGCCATTTTTATTGGCATGTCGCGTAAAACTCATTCTTAATAATTATAATTTATGTTACTTTTTACATTTTTGCAAGCAGCCGGTTTGTACACCGTATTGACGAAATTAGGCGCAGTACTGGGTGCGGCGATTGTCGTACTAGGTGCCTCGTTTGGTATCAGTAAAATTGGAATCTCCGCTATGGAGGCCATTGCACGTCAGCCCGAGGCTGCCGACGGAATCAGGATGTCCATGATTATCATCGGGGCTTTTGTTGAAGGGGTATCTCTTTTTGCCATTATTGTTTGTTTGTTGGTAGCCCTCTAATAGCAGCCGACTATGGATTTGATGATTCCGGATTCCGGGTTGTTGTTCTGGATGCTCATAGCATTTGGCATCTTGTTCTTTATCTTGGCTCGCTTTGGCTGGCCGGCGATAACCGGAATGGTGGAACGTCGTAACGAAGGAATAGACAAAGCGTTGTCAGATGCGGCAGCGGCACGGCAACTGCTGGCTTCGTTAAAACTGCAGGAAGAGAGAATCTTACAGCAGTCACGAGAAGAACAAGAAAAACTGATAGAACAAACAACGGATCTGCGTAAACAACTGATTGAAGAAGCCAAAGAGGCAGCTGAAAAAGAAAGCAAGGTGATTCTTGATAGAACAAGAGAACAACTGCGCATAGAAAAAGAAGCAGCCTTACAGGAAATCCGTCTTCAAGTAGCTACTTTATCTGTTGAAATTGCAGAGAAATTGCTTAGACAACAATTAGAATCCCGTGATAAACAACGGGAATTGATGGACCGTTTGGTAGAAGAATCTTTCCAATTGTATGAATGAAGGATTGATTGCAGGCAGGTATGCACAAGCGCTGTTGCAGTATGCGACAGAGCATAAAGCAGACACAGACCTGTATGGAATGATGAAGGTGTTGGCAGATTGTTATACGGCACTGCCCAACTTGCAAGATTTTTTTGGAAACAGGACAATAGAAATAGAAAAACGCAAAGCGCTTTTTACGAACTTGTTTCCGGAATACGCACCGCATTCTATACACGTGTTGTCAGACTTTCTTGATTTGCTCATCAGGCAAAAGAGAGAGCATATTATGCAATCTGTTGCGTTGCAGTATGTAGAAAAATACCGCGAACACAACGGCATTTTATACGGAGTGCTTACCACTACTTTTCCGCCCGATGAGGAATTGTTGGTCAAGGTAAAAAAAGCGCTGCAGCCTGATAGTCCTGAAAAAGTGGAACTGGAATGGAAAGAAGATAAAGACCTTATTGGTGGCTTTACGTTAAGTGTGGGTATGAAAGAGTGGGACGCTTCTTTAAAAACGCGTTTGCACCAAGTGAAGAAATCTTATGGTTTAACATAGAATTATTGATTGCAATATGTCAGATTTGATAAAACCCGGAGAGGTAACAGATATTTTGCGGATGCAGTTGGAGGGGATGGACAACCGACCGGTTTATGAAGAAAAAGGCGTAGTCCTTCAGGTAAGCGACGGGGTAGTACGCATCTATGGTTTGCACCAAGCGTCTGCCAACGAATTGTTGGTCTTTGACAACGGCCTGATGGCCATAGTCATGAACTTGGAAGAAGACAACGTGGGTGCCGTATTGTTGGGTCCTACGAGCGCTGTGCGGGAAGGCGATAAAGTAAAAAGGACGGGAACGATCGCTTCCGTTCCCGTTAGTGAGAAGATGATGGGGCGCGTAATAGATCCCCTGGGCAACCCCTTGGACGGGAAAGGTCCCATTCCGGGGCCTGTCTTTGATATGCCTTTGGAGCGGAAGGCACCGGGAGTTGTATTCAGGCAACCTGTGTCTGAACCGTTGCAAACGGGTATCAAATCTATAGATGCCATGATTCCCATAGGTCGTGGACAAAGAGAGTTGATTATTGGAGACAGGCAAACGGGCAAAACGGCTATTGCCATAGATACCATCATCAACCAAAGGGACAATTTTTTGGACGGAAATCCCGTCTATTGCATATACGTGGCCATAGGTCAGAAAGGATCTACCGTAGCTTCTTTAGTCAATACCTTGGAGAGACACGGTGCCATGGATTATACAGTTGTGGTATCGGCCACGGCCGGGGATCCGGCTGCACTTCAATATTTTGCCCCTTTTGCCGGAGCGGCCATAGGGGAGTACTTCAGAGATACGGGAAGGCACGCTCTTGTGGTGTATGACGATTTGTCAAAACAAGCCGTCTCTTACAGAGAGGTTTCATTGATTTTGCGCAGGCCTTCCGGAAGGGAAGCGTATCCCGGAGATGTGTTTTATTTGCACTCTCGGTTGTTGGAACGGGCGGCTCGAATCATTGACCAAGACCAAGTGGCCGTACAAATGAACGACATACCGGAGTCTCTGCAAGGAAAGGTAAAAGGAGGCGGTTCGCTTACGGCACTGCCCATCATTGAAACGCAGGCAGGTGACGTCTCGGCTTACATCCCCACCAATGTGATTTCCATTACGGACGGTCAGATTTTCTTAGACACAGACTTGTTCAATCAAGGGTACCGACCGGCCATCAACGTAGGTATTTCTGTATCGCGTGTTGGAGGAAACGCCCAATTGGATGCCATGAAAAAAGTGTCGGGCACATTGAAAATTGACCAAGCACAGTACAGGGAACTGGAATCGTTCACACGCTTTGGCGGAGATATGGACGCCACCACTTTGCAGATTCTGGATAAAGGACAAAAAAATGCAGTACTGCTTATACAAAAACAGTACAACCCCATACCTGTAGGAAAACAGATTGCGTTGCTGTATTGCGGCACAAAAGGGTTGCTGGGCAGAGTTCCCGTTGATAAAGTACCTGTATTTGAAGAAAAATTCTTACAGGTGTTGGAAACGAAACACAGCTACGCCGTCTTGGATCTGTTGAACAAAGGAGAAATAAACGAGGAAATAGAAACCATCATACGAAACGTAGCAGAACAAATAGTGGGATAAACCATGAAATCTTTAAGGGAGATAAGAAGAAGGATCAGTTCTGTGCAAAAAACGCAGAAGATTACCGAGGCTATGCAAAAGGTAGCTTCTGCCAAATTGCATAGGGCGCAGTCGGCTTTGGGGTATGTACTCCCTTACGAAGAGCGTTTGAGGAACATCCTCTTAGACTTTGTACATGAAGGATGTGCTTCTTGTCGCGGAGGGGATTTTTTTATAGACCATCCTTGTATTTTGACCCGCAGTATAGATGCTCGTCCCGTGAAAAGAGTTTCCATTGTCTTTGTGGCTTCCCATACGGGATTGTGCGGAGCCTACAATTCCAATATGGAAAGAAAATTGCACGATGTGTTGGAAGATTACGCTGCGTTGCCGCAGGACCACATTACACTCTATCCCATAGGGCAGAAAATGCGCGAGGCTGTAAAAGATGTGCCTTACAACGTGTCCGACAGTTTTGTAAACTTGGCAGAGGGGCTTTCCATTGACGAGGCCGTGGAATTTACACAGAAATTGATGAGTCTCTATTTGAAAGAGGAAACGGACAAAGTGGAATTGATTTATTACCACTTTAGGAGTATGGCCTCTCAAGTTATCAGCAGAGATGTGTTCTTGCCCTTCCAGGCGTTACCGGAAGAAGCTCTTTTGCGCATGCCGGATACGGAATTAAAAGGCAAGCACGGGAGGCTTATTCCTCAGGAACACCAAGCACGTGTATACGACCCCATGGAAACAGAAGGATACCTTGCGGAACCGGACGGCCCCCGTTTTTTAGACGCCTTGTTGCCGCACGTACTCAATTACAGGATGTACCTTTCTCTGTTGGATGCCCAAGCATCTGAACACGCGGCACGGGCCTTGGCTATGAGAACGGCTTCCGAAAACGCAGAAGATATCCTCAAAGACTTAAGGTTGCAGTACAACAAGAGTCGTCAGCAAGCCATTACAAGAGAAATCCTTGATATTGTACAAGGAACTGTTAGGTAGGTGTATGTGGTGGAGGTTATGCGCCGCGCATCCTTTCTTTAGCTTTCACCAATTTTTCTTTCAAAATATCTACACACGTAGCAACGGCTTCTTCAAAAGTAGTATAGTTCCGTTCTACCAACAGGTCGTTTCCCGGAATGTGTACGCGAATGGCGGCCTTTTTGTTTTCATGACCGGGCACCAATGAAAGAGTGACTTCAACTCCAATGATGGCGTCAAAGAATCGTTCCAGTTTTCCGACTTTTTCATGAATAAAATCAAGCAGTTTTTTGTCGGCATCAAATTTTACGGATTCCACTCTAATGTCCATGATATACCTCCATATTTAAAATTATGATGAATAGCTTAGCTTCCCAGGAACCTTAGGCTCTGGGGTGGGCTTTTTGATATGCTTTTTTTAATGTTTCAAAAGAATTGTGTGTGTATACTTGTGTGGCTGCCAATGAGGAATGACCCAACAGTTCTTTGATGCTGTTCAAGTCTACACCTCTGTTGAGCAGATGAGTAGCCAAAGAATGGCGTAAGATGTGGGGACTTTTTTTCCCTTTCAATCCCTGTTCCGGCAACAACGTTTTATGTACCATTTTGCTGATGGTTGTCAAGGCCAATGGGCTGCCGTCTTTCTTGCAAAAGAGCAAGGCAGAGGCAACGTCTCTTTTTTCAATGTAAGATTGCAAATCTTGGACCAAACGCGGCGTTAACGGAACCATCCGTTCTTTGTTCCCTTTTCCTCGTACGCGCAGAATGGATCTGTCAAAATCCAAGTCTTCAATACGTATGGCTGCCAATTCTGCTCTACGGATACCTGTAGCGTACAACAGATGAACCATCGTATCTGCTTGTGTGGGATTTTCACCGGTATTGTCAATCAGTTGGTTGATTTTGTCTTCCGGATAAAATACGGGGATTTTCTGTTCTTTTTTAGGACGTACCAATAGGTTGAGTACGTTGTCTTCCAGTATCCCCTTATGTATCAGATATTGACTAAACGAACTGAGCGCGGAAAGTCTTTGGTAAATGGTAGCAGGGCTCAAACCTCTTTCAATAAGGTGCCCTGTATAGGCTCGAATATCTGCCAATTCCACTTGCTTCATGGAATCTTTTTCCGGAGAAAAGCCCATAAAGGTATAAAAGTCGGAAATAGCCTGACTGTAAATGGCTTGCGTTCTTTCAGAATACCGTTTTTGTACACGCAGATACGTTATAAAAGCGTCCCTTTCCATCACTAACAAATATACAAAAAAACGAGGATTAATCCTCGTTATCTTGTAAGCGTTGTTTGTATGCCGCTTTTATTTTTTGTTCTCTTTTTACGACGGAGGGTTTGTTGAACGCTTGTCGTCTACGAAGCTCGCGTACAACACCTGTCTTTTCAAACTTGCGTTTGAATCTCTTCAAGGCTCTTTCTATGTTTTCACCTTCTTTAACAGGAACAATAATCATGTATTACAGACACCTCCTTTTGTTATGGGCTGCAAAAGTAGTTAAAAAAATGGGAAATCAAAGCTTATCCCGTATATTTGCGTGATAAATTCTAATATTTCCAACTGATTATGAAAATAGAAGGCATTCCCTCCAGCATTCCGCCGGTCTTGCCTTATGATGAGAGTGTTGTTCATGCACCTATCAGAAAAGACATACTAACGAAAGAAGAGAAAAAACTGGCATTGGCCAACGCGTTACGGTACTTTCCCAAGCACCAGCACGCACAGTTGGCACCGGAGTTTGCAGAAGAATTAAAAAAAACGGGTCGTATCTACATGTACCGCTACAGGCCTGCAACACCGCTCACGGCCGGAAGTATAGATGATTATCCGGCCAAAAGCCGCCAGGCGGCTGCCATTATGCTTATGATCAACAACAACTTGGACAAAGCAGTGGCGCAACATCCTCACGAATTGATTACGTACGGAGGCAACGGAGCCGTATTTCAAAATTGGGCGCAATATAGATTGTGTATGCAATATTTGTCGGAAATGACAGATGAGCAGACGTTGGTTTTGTATTCCGGGCATCCTTTGGGATTGTTCCCTTCGTCCAAAGAGGCTCCCAGGGTGGTAGTCACAAACGGCATGGTTATTCCCAACTATTCTTCCAGAGACGATTGGGAAAGATTGAATGCATTGGGCGTTTCCCAGTACGGTCAAATGACGGCCGGTTCTTTTATGTACATAGGACCGCAAGGCATTGTTCACGGCACGACCATTACCATCATGAACGCCGCCAGGAAATTCAAAAAAGCCACCCAAGGATCTTTGCTCTTTGTGTCAAGCGGTTTGGGAGGCATGTCGGGAGCTCAGCCCAAAGCAGCACGGATTGCCGGTGTGGTGGGTGTGGTGGCAGAAATAGACCGGGCGGCTACGGCCAAGAGGTACGAGCAAGGTTGGGTGGACGAGGTATATGAAGACCTGGATGCTTTGGCGGCGAGAATACGCACGGCCAAGGAAGGCGGAGAAGCTGTATCGTTGGCTTACAACGGCAACGTGGTAGATTTGTGGGAGTATTTGGCTGCATCTGATATACAGGTAGAATTGGGTTCCGATCAAACGAGCTTGCACAATCCGTTCTCAGGTGGATATTATCCTGTAGGGCATACGCTTGAGCACTCCAAAGACATGATTGCGAACGATCCGGAACGTTTTGCAGAAGAGGTTAAAAAGAGTCTACGCAGGCACGTAGAGGCCATCAATATTTTGTCAGACAGAGGTATGTATTTCTTTGATTACGGAAATGCCTTTTTGCTGGAATCGTCGCGTGCCGGTGCCGCCGTGTTGAATGAAAAAGGAACTTTCCGTTATCCTTCCTACGTACAAGACATTATGGGACCGCTGTTCTTTGATTACGGGTTTGGACCCTTCCGCTGGATATGTACGTCTTCTCTCCCGGAAGATTTGGAAGAAACGGATAGAATAGCTGCTGAAATATTGGAAGATATGCTCCAAAACGCTCCCGATAGCATTTGCAGCCAGTTGGAAGACAACTTGCATTGGATCCGGCAGGCGGGAGCCAACAAATTGGTGGTAGGTTCTCAGGCCCGAATATTGTATGCAGATGCCAAAGGCAGGGTACAAATAGCATTGGCCATGAACAAAGCCATCAGGGAAGGACGTATAAAAGCACCCATTGTGTTGGGAAGAGACCATCACGATGTGTCGGGAACGGATTCTCCGTTCCGGGAAACGTCCAACATATATGACGGGTCTGCTTTGACAGCAGATATGGCCGTTCACAATGTGATAGGAGATGCTTTCCGTGGTGCCACATGGGTTTCCATACACAACGGCGGAGGTGTGGGATGGGGAGAAGTGATAAACGGCGGGTTTGGTATGGTAATCGATGGCAGTGAAACTTCTGATAGAAACATCAAAAGTATGCTCTTTTGGGACGTGAACAACGGTATTGCGCGGCGGGCATGGGCCAGAAACGAAGGCGCCATAGAAGCGTTGGAGCGGGCCATGGAAGAAGAACCTTTGCTTAAAGTTACGGTGCCGTCTGTAGTAGACGCATCTGTATTGAATGGATTAGATGATATTTATTTCTGATGTTATATGACTGAAAAATTATTCAATGATTTTCCACCGGTAACCACGCAACAGTGGGAAGACCAGATTGAGAAAGATTTGAAGGGAGCCGATTATGAAAAGAGATTGGTATGGAAAACTCCGGATGGGTTGAAAGTACGTCCCTATTACAGGGAGGAAGATGTAAAAGAATTGTCCCACAGGGTGAGGACAAAAGAAAACAACAATTGGTTGACACGGCAAACGTTCGTTGTAGCAGACAATCCGGTTGAAACAAACAGGCTTGTGCTGGATGCTTTGAACAGAGGCGTTGAATCTGTAGGTTTTCGTCTGCAGGAAGACAGAGTTCTTTCCGTAGAAGAGATGGCGGTATTGTTTGACGGAGTCTGTGCGCCTGCCGTAGAGGTGTCTTTTGAAGGCATGACATGTGCTCAACCCGGTACGTTTTATTCGTTCCTGGCATACTTGGATAGCCTTGGAACAGAAAAACAAGAGGTGCGGGCGCGGTTTTCTTTCGATCCCATTGGCGATGCTTTTTTCAAAGAAACGCAGTGTGTGGAAGAACATCTGGTAACGCTTGCAGAACTGGTTCAAGCCGCAGATACGTACCAAGGAATTCGCATAGTGGCCGTTCCCGGTTACAAATGGCAAAATATGGGAAGCGGAGTAGTACAGGAATTGGCGTGTTCTATAGCATTGGCACAAGAATACAAAGATGTGTTGATGGCAAACGGGATATCCCGGGAAGATGCGGTTGGAACTCTCCATTTTCATATGGGAATAGGGCTGCATTATTTTCTAGAGATGGCCAAATTCAGGGCAGCCAGAGCATTGTGGGAAGAACGCACAGCACAAGACATGAGTATACATGCCGTTACAAGCTTCTGGGATCAGACGGGGTACGACATGTACGTAAACTTGCTGAGAGGTACTACAGGAGCCATGTCGGCTGCCATTGCCGGAGTGGATTCTATGGAAGTGCTGCCTTTTGATAGCGTGCTGACCAACAACGGTACAGACCAGAGCAGCCGCTTGGCCAGAAACATACAAATAGTATTGAAGGAAGAGGCCGGGTTCAACAAAGTGGTGGATCCCGCGGCCGGTTCTTATTACGTAGAAAACTTGACGGCTTCTATTTTGGCCGAGGCCGGAAAGATGTCGGAAGAAATCCTGGCTAAAGGAGGTTTCCGAGAGGCTGAAGCGTCTGAGTGGGTACGTGAACAAATCAAAGCCACCAGAGAGCGTCGTTTGCAAGGCTTGGCCTCGGGACGACAAGTGGTGGTAGGAATCAACAAATACCCCGATCCGCTGGGCAAAGCACCGGAAGGTTTGAATGCGTTGCCGGAAGAAAAATGGCAAAGAGCCTCGGCAGATTTTGAAAAGATGCGTTTGAAAACGGAACAGGCAGAGAAGGTGCCCGTAGTGTTTTTGCTTACGTTCGGGAATTTGACCATGTGTAGAGCTCGTGCGCAATTTGCTTCCAACTTTTTTGGAGTGGCCGGTTTCAAAGTGGTGGACAACAATCGCTTTGCTTCTGTAGAAGAAGGCATTGCCGCGGCCCAAGCGAGCGGAGCAGATATAGTGGTGGCCTGTTCTTCTGATGAAGAGTACGCACAAGCAGTACCTGAAATCCACAAGGCATTGAGCAAACAGGCTGTTGTAACGGTAGCCGGTGAACCGGCTTGCAAAGAAGACCTGATGGCAGCAGGCATCACTCACTTTATTGGTGTACGCAGCAATCTGCTGGAAACACTCCTTCACTATCAAAAAGAACTGGGATTATGAAAACACATTATACAGCAGCAGACCTAGAGCATATGGAACACCTGAATTATGCGGCAGGTATTCCCCCTTACTTAAGAGGACCGTACAGCACCATGTACGTGATGAGGCCATGGACCATCCGGCAATATGCCGGTTTTTCCACAGCAGAAGAATCGAACGCCTTTTACCGCAGAAATTTGGCGTCTGGGCAGAGGGGTTTGTCGGTAGCTTTTGACTTGGCTACCCACCGCGGATACGACGCAGACCACCCGCGAGTAGTAGGCGACGTAGGAAAGGCAGGAGTGAGTATTTGTTCTGTGGAAGACATGAAGGTGTTGTTTGATCAAATTCCTTTGGATTCCATGTCTGTGTCTATGACTATGAACGGAGCCGTCTTGCCCATCATGGCCTTTTACATTGTGGCCGGACTGGAGCAGGGAGCAAAATTGGAAGAATTGACGGGAACGATTCAGAACGATATCCTGAAAGAATTTATGGTACGTAATACGTACATCTATCCTCCCGAATTTTCCATGCGCATTATCGGAGATATTTTTGCGTATACGGCGCGCAACATGCCGCGTTTCAATTCCATATCTGTTTCCGGGTATCATATGCAAGAAGCCGGAGCTACCAGCGAAATTGAAATGGCTTATACGTTGGCTGACGGACTGGAGTATTTGCGTACGGGAGTGAAAGCAGGTATGAACATTGACGATTTCGCCCCCAGGATTTCTTTCTTCTGGGCCATAGGTATGGACCACTTCAGAGAAATTGCCAAAATGAGGGCGGCTCGGATGATTTGGGCAAAAATCGTTCAAAGCTTCAACCCCAAGAATCCAAAATCGCTGTCTTTGAGAACGCACTGTCAGACATCGGGCTGGACGCTTACGGAACAAGATCCGTTTAACAACGTGGCGCGTACGTGTACGGAAGCCATGGCTGCGGCTTTGGGTCATACGCAGAGCTTGCATACGAACGCATTGGACGAGGCCATAGCCCTCCCGACAGATTTTTCTGCACGCATTGCCCGCAATACGCAACTCTACTTGCAGGATGAAACGGAAATATGCCGCTCCATAGATCCATGGGCCGGTTCCTATTACGTAGAAAGCCTTACGCACCATATGGCTCACAAAGCGTGGGAATTGATTCAAGAAATTGAAGATTTGGGCGGTATGGCAAAAGCCATAGAAACAGGCATTCCCAAATTGAGAATTGAAGAAGCGGCTGCTCGTACGCAGGCCAAGATAGATGCCGGAGAACAAGTAGTTGTTGGGGTAAACAAATACAGATTGGATAAGGAAGACCCCATTGAAATTTTAGACGTGGACAATACGAAGGTACGTTTGTCCCAGATTGAAAGATTGAACCATCTGAAAGCAAACAGGGATTCCCAAAAGGTGGAAGAAGCGCTTGATGCGTTGACAAAAGCGGCCGAAGAGCAATCGGGCAATTTGCTGGAACTGGCTGTTGAAGCTGCTCGTCACAGGGCCACCCTTGGAGAAATTTCAGATGCTTGCGAAAAAGTAGCAGGACGTTATAAAGCAGTAATACGTATGAATAGAGGTGTTTATTTGGCTGAGTCCAAAGACGATCCGCATTTTGCAAAAGCCACGGAACTCACGCGGGCATTTGCAGAAAGAGAAGGGCGTCAGCCCAGGATTATGGTGGCCAAATTGGGCCAAGACGGTCACGACAGAGGGGCCAAGGTAGTGGCAACGGGGTATGCAGACATTGGATTTGATGTAGACATGGGCCCGTTGTTCCAGACTCCGGAAGAAGCCGCTCGTCAGGCTGTAGAAAACGACGTACACATCATAGGTGTCTCTTCCTTGGCTGCCGGTCATAAGACATTGGTTCCCCAAGTAGTCCATGCCCTGAAAGAAATGGGTCGCGAAGACATCTTGGTGGTGGTAGGCGGTGTGATTCCTGCCCAAGACTATCAGGAATTGTACGATGCCGGGGCCGTTGCCGTATTTGGTCCGGGCACGTCTGTATCTCACTGTGCCGTGCAGTTGCTGGAACTGCTAGAGCAACAGTCAGAAGAATAAGTCTATAAGTTCCTCCGGGGAGATGTGGCGAAAATAGTCGTCCCATACGAAAGGAGTCAGGCGTTTTGCCATGTCTTCCCGGTTCAAGGGACATCCTTTTAGCGCTTTTTCAATGTCTTCTGTAGGAGCGTAAAAGAAATAGTCTCCGTATATGTTGACGTTCTGTAAGATGCCGTCTGACGTTTTGAAACACACTTCCACATTGCCGCCTTCAAAACGTTTTTTTCTGATGTGTTCCCATTTGCAGCCTCTGCCGTAGTTCCAGGCGTACGTACGGTATTTTTCATTACTTAAGCGTTCGATGGCGGATAGTTCTTCCGGTAGAAAGGGTTTGTCTTCAAAAGAATTTTGCATTTGCTCCGAGATGTGTTTTTTGAGCAATTCCATAAAACGTATGGGAGTAATATCTGAGGGTAGAAATTCCGACAAATTGCACACGCGTGAAGGATGGCTTGCCACGCCGCGTTTGTTATCTCTTTCTTTTATACGCAGCGCTTGCGAGAGGTCTTCCATAGAAGCACTGAAGAGCAATGTGCCGTGCATTAAGATTCTGTTTTTATGACGAGCAATGGCGTTGCCGGAAAATTTGCGACCGTTTATAACCAAGTCATTCCGCCCTTCTAGTGTGGCGTGTATACCCAAACGGCTGAGCATATCCAGAATGGGCTTAGTAAAGCGGGCAAAAGCTTCTGAAGTATCCATACCGGATGTGTAGGAGTCTACAAACGTGTAGTTGATGTTTCCCAAGTCGTGAAAAACGGCTCCTCCTCCGCTCAATCTGCGTACAACGGGTATATTGCGTTCTACAACATAGTCTTTGTTGATTTCAGATAAGGTGTTTTGGTTCCTGCCTACAATGATGGCCGGAGCGTTCCTCCACAACCTGAATACGGAGTCTTTCTGTCCGGTCAACAAGTATTCTTCTGCTGCAAGATTGGTAAAAGGGTCTGTCGTATGATCGATTATGCAGCGCACGGTACATCTGTTTTGCGGAGTACTTTTTTGTACAGCCAAAATACAAACCATCCGGCCAACAGGCCCAGCAGGGTTCCGAAAAGGATGTCCAACGGAAAGTGTTTTCCCACGTATATGCGGCTGTAGGATACTGCAGCCGCCCATAAATAGATGGCGACGGTATACCTTTTTTTGCGGTATATCAAACTGCTGATGCAGGCCAGACCAAATACATTGGCCGCATGAGAAGACACGAATGAGTACAGACCTCCTTTTGATTCCAACAACCTGAACATGCCTTCCCATTCCGGCCTATGGGACGGACGCAAACGTTGTACGGTTTCTTTGATTACGGCAGCCGATACCAAATCTGTAATGACAAAGACAAGCAGCACGGCTGCCAAGGCCATCCATGCTTTTTTTCTAGAAAATCTGTAGAAAAGACCTGCCGTGAGGATTGCATACAGGGGAATCCATACGTAAATATTGGAGAGCCACTTCATGACGAAATCCAAAACGGGGTTGTGTGCTCCGTTAAGGAAGAAAAAAAGTTTATGGTCCAGTTCTACAAGGGATTGGATAATACTTTCCATATGCTTTCTTTCAGTTGCGAAATGTTTTTACTTGTTACGGAAGATACAAACAGCGACGGCAGGGACGGGGGGATTTGTTTTGATTTTTCTTTTTCCTCCTGTTCGTCTAAAAGGTCTGCTTTTGTTACTACCAGCATATGCTGCTTGTCCACCAATTCCGGATTGTGTTGTTGCAGTTCGTTGAGCAAAGTACGGTATTCTTCCATGATGTTGGGACTGTCGGCTGGCACCAGGAATAGGAGCATGGAATTGCGTTCTATATGTCTTAGAAACCGAAGTCCCAATCCTTTCCCTTTGTGAGCTCCTTCTATGATGCCCGGTATGTCTGCCATGATGAACGATCGGTGGTCGGACAAGGCTACTACACCCAAGTTGGGAACGAGCGTGGTAAAAGGATAGTCTGCTATCTTGGGACGAGCTGCCGATACAACAGACAGGAGCGTGGATTTTCCGGCGTTGGGTAAGCCAACCAATCCCACATCGGCCAACAATTTGAGTTCTAAGACAAACCAACCTTCTTCTCCCGGCAAGCCCGGTTGGGCATAACGGGGAGTTTGCCGCGTGGGAGTAGCAAAGTGTCGGTTTCCCAAGCCTCCTTTCCCACCTGTACATAAGATGTATTCGCTCTGGTCTTCCGTAAGTTCTACGAGCGGAATGTCCTCGTACTCCCGTTTTATCACCGTGCCGGTAGGCACTTCAATAACCACATCTTTTCCGTCGGCTCCCGTGGCGCAATGTCCTCGACCCGGTTGGCCGTGACCGGCCCGGATGTGTTTTTTGTATTTCAGATGGATCAACGTCCAGAGTTGGGGGTTTACTTTCAAGATGACGTGTCCGCCTCGGCCTCCGTCGCCTCCGTCGGGACCTCCTTTGGGAACAAACTTAGCCCGCAACAGATGGGAGGAACCGGCGCCTCCGTCTCCGGATTTACAAAAGATTTTTACATAGTCTACAAAATTCGTTTCAGACATGCTTCAACCTGATTGAAGGTGTGTTCCGGAGTTTTTGAACTGTCTACCGCTATGAACTTTCCTTGTTTTTTATAATGCTCCACTATGGGTTTTGTGACGGTGTGGTACGTATTCAGCCGGTGTTGTACTTTGTACTCATGGGTATCGTCGGATCTGTTTTCAATAGTACCTCTTCTTAAAATGCGCTCTATGCAGATTTTGTCCGGAAGATCTAATAGAATCATGAGATTCACAGGACTCTCTTTTGCTTTCAGAAGTTTGTCAAGGGCTTTGGCTTGTACGATCGTACGTGGAAAACCGTCAAAAAGAAATCCTGTCATTTGGGGATGGTCTTCCAGTTCGTGGGTAATCATACCAATGACTATGTCGTCACAAACAAGATCTCCTCTTTCCAATATACAGGCAACTTCTTGCCCCAGGGGAGTGTTGTTTTCTACTTCTTGTCGCAACATATCGCCTGTGGAGAAGTGGGTCAAATTGTATTTTTCTACCACAATTTTTGCCAAGGTACCTTTGCCCGATCCGGGAGGCCCGGCTATAATAATATTTATCATGGTTTAATCTATTACATAAATGTCTTTCAGATGCCTTCCCAAGTGGTCGTAATCCAAGCCGTATCCTACCACAAAGTCGTTAGGGATATCAAAACACACGTATTCTATGGGGTCTTTTTGTTTGTATGCTTGCGGTTTAAACAACAGGGTACATACCAAAATCTGTTTTGGATTTCTTTTCATCAAATCCTGCTTCAATTTGACTATGGTACTTCCGCTGTCTACCACATCTTCTACAATGACTACTGTTTTGTTTGTTATATCATGGCACAACCCCAACACTTCCACAATCTTTCCCGTATTTTCCGTACCGCTGTAAGAGGCCAATTTGACAAAAGTAACAGAAGCATTTAGCGTGACTTGTTTCATCAAGTCTGCTATAAACATAAAGGATCCGTTAAGGATTCCAATAAAGACAGGGCTTTCCTCGTCTTTCAGGTCCCTGTTGAGGGCTCCGGCTACGCGTACAATTTCTTTTTCAATATCTTTGTAAGGGATATACGTCCGGAAAGTTTTATCGTGAAGGGTTATACGTTCCATTAGACAAAATTAATGATTATATTTGATTTATAAATAGAACAAATGAAACCACTCGTAAGTATTATCATGGGCAGTCTGTCGGATATGCCGGTTATGGAAGAAGCTATCGATTTTTTGAAAAAAATGGAGGTGCCGATCGAGGTGCGCGCTCTGTCTGCACATAGAACACCGGACTTGGTGGCAACGTATGCGAAGGAGGCTGCAGAAAGAGGGGTTCAGGTCATTATTGCAGGAGCCGGCGGTGCAGCGCATTTGCCGGGAATAATAGCTGCCCATACGTGTCTTCCCGTTATTGGAGTTCCCATCAGATCTGCACAATCTTTGGCGGGATTGGATTCGGTCTTGTCTATATTGCAAATGCCTTCCGGCATTCCGGTGGCCACCATGGCCATAAACGGGGCACGCAATGCAGCCATTTATGCTGTGCAGATTTTGGCGTTGGCAGATAACGAATTGGCAGAAAAACTGAAAGACTTTAGGAAGTCTATGGCTAAAAAGGTTGAAGATGCCGATGCTTCCATAGAATAAATGTTTAACAAGCTCATCAGAGGGGAGCGTATGAAGGGTAGAACGTATGAGATTTGTTTTTGTTTTGCTGCTTTGCAGCATGACCTTTTGTGTAGTTCTTGCACAAAGTGAAGAAGTGCTTCTGGAAAATTTGGCTGAAAGCGAAGGATTTTCCTCTCACGATTTGGAAGAAATGTTGCAAACACGCGGCTCTCTAAATGGGGCAACAAAAGAAGATTTGGAATTGAGTGGTTTTCTGACGCCGTACCAAGTTGCCTCTCTCTTAGATTATGGAAAAAGGTATGGTCCGTTTTATACGTGGCAAGAGGTGTTGCTCATACCGGGGTTTTCGCAAGAAGACGTGCAGTTGCTGGCTCTGTTTTTTACGCTGGACAACGTAAAAACGGATGAAAAAATCAAGTGGTCCGATTTTGTGAAAAAAGGAAAGCATACGCTCCTGATGCAAACGGCCACTTTTTTTCCGCGTGGAACGGAGTACAGTCCTATAACAGAATCCGAGTATTTGAAAAAACCCAATTCCCGCTACTTGGGAGTACCCTGGTACAGGTACGGTCGCTACGATTTTCGTTTACAAAACAAATGGCAATGGGGGTGTGTTCTGGAAAGCGATCCGGGAGAAAAGGCTTTCGTGGATTTTGCTTCTTTTCACGTACAGGCAAAAGGAATGGGTGTATTGAAACATGCGATTGTGGGTGATTACCGGGCCCGTTTTGGACAAGGACTGTTGTTATGGAATGGGGCGCAATTTGGGAAAGCGTCTTCTATAGGAGCTTTGTGCAACAAAGAAATGGGCTTGACACCGTATACATCCCGGGACGAGAACGCGTTTTTTCGTGGATTGGCAGCCACGTTTGGCTACCGTATCTTTTCTGCGTCCCTGATGCTTTCTTACAAGAAGTTGGATGCCCGGATAACGGAAGAAGGGTTTACATCGTTTGATAAGACAGGGTACCACAGGACGCCTTTGGAATTGAGTAAGAAAAACACCTTGGGTGCTGTTGTGGCGGGTGTAAATGTTTCTGCTAAAGGGGATTATTGGAAAGTGGGCATTACGGCCGCCGGGTACGGATACGACCGCCCCGATGCAGGCACTATCACGTATTACAATGTGTATAAGAACAGGACATTGCCTTTTGGAGGATTGGCTGCAGATGCGATGTTGCGTTGGCGTTCGTATCGGCTTTTTGCAGAGGTGGCGTTAGATATGGGAAGGGCTCCCGCCGGACTGGCCGGAGTGATACATTACGGAAAAGACGGCAACCAATGGGGGCTGTTGATCCGCGGGTTTTCTCCCAAATACACGGCCGCTTATGGAACTCCAAGAGGAAGAAACAGCACTTCTACCAACGAATGGAGCGTTCAATGGGCAGTTACACAGTCGTTGCCGCGCCGATGGAAACTGGATGGGAGCTTGTGGGCGTATCGGTTTCCCGTAGCCAGATATTTGTGCCGTACTCCTTCCTACGGTTGGGATGGACGTATGATTGTTCATAAGAAAGAGCATCGTTTTCAAATACGTCAGCAAAGAGACATATCCGACAAAGGCGTTTTAGACAAGACGACAGCTTCTGTACGGACGGGATTTGCTCTTTCCAAACGTTTTGACCTTGTGTTGCGCGGCGACGGAACGTTTGGATACCGGCCAGGGCAGGATCCCGATGCGGGAGGTGCTGTTTACGCAGAACTGGATTACGAAAACGAGAGCGGAACATTCAGGGGATCGGTTCGCATCTCGGCTTTTTATACAAATTCGTGGGACAGCAGGCTGTATCTTTACGAACGCGATGTGCTTTACGGTTTTTCCATACCTGCCCTCTATGGGAAAGGCATAAGAAGCTACCTGAACATCAAATATACGCCTGTGCGGTTTTTGGAGCTGTGGTGTAAGATTTCCTGTACTTGTAAAGAAACGTGGACTTTGCAAACAAAGGTACAAGTCAGGTTTCGCTTTTGAGTTGCGGCACAAAAGCGGCACCGGCAATCAGCCGTAAGGAGTGGGGCAGAATGTTGAAGGAATAGGGCGGTGTGCCCATCAATTCTCCATCTGTTTCCAGGAATGTGGATCTTTTCCCTGCCGGAAGGACTTCTATATTTTTTCCTCGGCCGTGATGGGCTTCGTCAAATGCGTAAATACGTCCTTCTATGAAATCTTTGATACGAGCGGCCAAGGTCACTTTAGGCATAGGCTCTACCAAGGTTATGTCAAACAATCCGTCGTCCGGAATAGCTAAAGGAAGAGCTTTCATTCCGTTGCCAATGCATGTTCCTATACCCACACTGCATGTCAATACCGGTCCTTCGTAGAATTTGTGTCCGTCTATGAGTACACGCAAATTTGCAGAACGGTACAGTAGGAATTGATTCAGTAGGCTGGTGAGGTATTGTGGTTTTCTTCTGCCGTTGTTTAGAGAAATTTTCTTTTCGTAATGTTTGATGACGGCTGCATCCAATCCCATACCGGCTGCATTGACAAAGTACCGTGTTCTTTCAATCCCAAAATCTTGAAAAGAAACGACCCCTACATCTGTAAGTATGGGACGGTTGTGGATGATGCCCTCCAAAGCTTGTTCGTAATCTGTGGGAATATGGTAAGCACGTACAAAATCATTGCCTGTACCAATAGGAATAACGCCTATGGTTATGTCTTGGGTGGGAATGTCTTGTTGGTAAAAAACACCGTTCACCACTTCATGCAACGTACCGTCACCGCCTATGACCAGGATGTTGGTAAAACCTTCGCGTACGGCTTCCAATGCCAGTGTTACGGCGTGGTATTTGTGCTTTGTGAAAACGCACTCAAAACGGATTCCGTGGCTTATGAAAAATTTTGAAATATGAGGCCACATAACAGCAGTTCTTCCACCGCCTGCCACGGGATTGAGTATGATCATCCATCTTTTAGAAGACATGCTGCCTATTTTCAGTTGTGCGCTCAAAATTAAGAATATTTGTGGTATTTAATGTATATTTGCCAGACTTAAACGAAAATAAACAACTCATGGGTAAGGTAATTGCTATCGCAAATCAGAAGGGAGGAGTAGGAAAAACGACAACTGCCATCAACCTGGCGGCGTCTTTGGCCGTTATGGAAAAAAACGTTCTGCTAATAGATGCAGATCCGCAAGCAAACACTACGTCCGGGCTCTGTTTTGACCCCAATGCAAGTAGTGGCGACAACTTGTACGATTGTCTTATTGGCAAAACTCCTATTGAAAATACGGTCATTCAAACAGAGATTGAAGGATTGAAACTGATACCTTCCCATATAGATTTGGTGGGGGCGGAAATTGAATTGCTTTCCGTACCGGAGAGAGAAAAGGTTCTGAAGCAGAAACTGGACACCATCCGCCACCATTTTGATTATATTTTTATTGATTGTTCCCCTTCTTTGGGGTTGATAACAGTAAATGCCCTAACGGCTGCAGATTCCATAATCATTCCCGTACAATGCGAATTCTTTTCTTTAGAGGGATTGGGAAAATTGCTAAATACCATCAAAATAGTGCAAAGCAGGTTGAATCCGGCTTTGGCTATAGAAGGGTTTTTGTTGACCATGTATGATGTTCGTTTGCGTTCACACAACCAGATAGTAGAAGAAGTAAGGCATCATTTTGGAGAGATGGTTTTCAAAACAGTCATCCAAAGGAACGTGCGTTTGAGTGAATCTCCGTCTCACGGGAAACCCGTTATATTGTACGACGCCGCTTCTGTGGGAAGCAACAATTATTTGAATCTGGCCAGGGAATTTTTAAAGAAAAATCAACATGAGTAAGAAACCGGCTTTAGGTAAAGGGCTGGGAGCCCTTATATCTGAATCGCCTTCATTGGGAGACTGGAAGCCCAGAACTCCTGTAGTCCTTCCGCAAATGGAAGGTACATCCTTAGTAGATACAAGTCTGATTGATGTAAATCCGGAACAACCGCGTAAGGAGTTCAATGAAGAACTGTTGGCGGAATTGGCTGCTTCTATCAAAACGTTGGGGTTGATCCAACCCGTGACGCTCCGCAAAATGCCCGACGGAAGATACCAGTTGGTCAGCGGAGAAAGAAGGCTTAGGGCAGCAGGTATGGCCGGGTTGACGCAAATACCTGCTTATGTACGACAAGTAGAAGACGGAGCCTTATTGGAAATGGCTCTTGTGGAAAACATCCAGCGTGAGAACTTAGACGCCATGGAAATTGCTTTTGGCTTTCAACGACTGATAGAAGAATGTGCGTTGACTCAAGAGCAATTGGCAGACAGAGTGGGAAAGAAACGGGCCACGGTAGCCAATTATCTAAGACTCATACAGCTACCGGCTCAGATACAAGTTCTTATAAGAGCGGGAGCCTTGTCCATGGGACATGCCAGAGCTTTGTTGGCTATAGAAGATGAAGCGGGACGCTTGGAGCTTGCAGGAAAAATTGTTGAAAAGGAATTGTCGGTCAGACAGGTTGAAGAAATGGTACGAATTGCCGGCAAGCCAAAAAAACAAGTAGAAGCCAAGGAAATCGAGGAATTGCCTGATGTCTACTACCGGGTGTTGGAAAAAATAGGAAGGTACTTCAACCACAACATCAGTGTGAAAAGAAACACCAAAGGAGAAGGTGTGTTCACCATCCATTGTTCCAGCGATCGGGAAATGGAAGCGTTCTTGGAAGCGTTGGAGAAAAAAAACATATAGCCGGTTCAAAATTTGTGAAGCGTATTCTCATACCCCTTTTGTTTCTACTGTTTACTGCCCCTGCATTGTACGGGCAGTTTGACGTTGATATGGGTGAGGGAAGAGACCGTTCTCGTGAAGACACTACGGTACAAGCAAAGGACGCTTTCAAATTGCGTACGTATTTTACGGCTTTGGCAGGAAAAGACACGCTCAAATTGGCTAGGGTTTTCTCAGGTGCCGTAGTTTTGCCGGGGTATGCACAAGCGTACAATCGCGACTATTGGAAAATTCCTGTAGTGTACGCCGGTATAGGAACGGGAATAGCTATGGGGTATCAATTTGATCGCAAATTTAAAGAAACGGAAGACCGGGCGTATGCGTTGTACAGCACGTTGTCTTACGTGGGAGCCGGACTGTTTTATTGGGGAAGTCTTCTAGACGGGGTGGTACAATTCAAATTTGAAGGGCCGGTGTTTCCGGCACGTGCTACTTTGTATTCCGCTCTTTTGCCGGGACTGGGACAAGTCTACAACAGGGACTATTGGAAATTGCCCATCATTTACGGCGGTTTTATGGCCAGCGGATATTTCTGGCAATACAATGCTTTGCAGTATAAGCGCTACAAAACCATGTACAACCACGCTATGGCCCAGCCGTCTGAATACGATGGTTGGATGTCTGTAGAAGATATCAAATGGTACCGCGACACGTTCCGCCGCTTTAGGGACTACTCCATCATAGCAACAGTCCTGGTTTACGCATTGAATATCATAGATGCCAATGTGTTTGCTCATTTTCAAGATTTTGACATAAGTGATGACCTTTCCCTGCAGATACAGCCGGGGTTGATGCATCACATTGCCTATTCCGGCATGGACTTGCCGGGAGCGGGCGTATATATACGACTTACTTTTTAACAACCGTTCCGCATTTATGAAACACAGATGTATTCGTTTTCTTTTCTTGTTCTTGCTTTTGTCACCCGTAGTTTTACAGGGGCAGATTCTAAGAAAACCCACAAAAAAACAATTGACAAAAAAAGTAGACTCCTTGCTGCAATTGACTGATTCTCTTCATAGAGTGTTGAGTTTTGCAAAATTGCCCGCCACAGATTCTCTCTTTTTGGAAGAAGAAATAAACGAAGGAGGGTTTGACTTGGATCAAGTGGATGAAATACCGGACCTGAGAGATGATTCCTTGAGTACAGAGCAAAGGTTGAGCTTGTATTACTACCAAAACCAGTTGAACCAGATGGCTTCCATCATGACTTTGGAAACGTTGGATACGGTTGTTTTGGCTTCTAGTATACCGGATTCTGTGTATATAGAAAGGCTCAAGCGGATGAACTCTTTCATCAAGCTTCCCTACAACAACATAGTCAAGAACCACATCATCCACTATACGAGCAAAATGCCCGATCGCATTCCTACCATATTGGGTCTGGCGCAGTATTACATGCCCTTTTTTGAAGAAATCTTCAACGCATACGATATGCCCGTAGAATTAAAAGCTATGGCAGTCATAGAATCTGCGTTGAACCCCAGAGCTGTCTCAAGAGCTCGAGCCACAGGTATGTGGCAGTTTATGTACCGAACGGCTTTGAACTACAACCTGACTATCAATTCGTACGTAGACGAGCGATTGGACCCGTGGGTTTCAGGAGATGCGGCTGCACGGTATTTGATGGATTCGTATAGGATCTATGGAGATTGGGTACTGGCTATAGCTTCTTACAATTGCGGAGCCGGCAATGTCAACAAAGCCATTCGCAGAGCCGGAGGCTCAAAAGAGTTTTGGGAAATTTATCCTTTCCTGCCCAGAGAGACACGCGGATACGTACCTGCTTTTGTAGCTGCGTTATATACTATGCGCTACTATGCGGAACACCAGATAAGGCCTTTGCCCGTTGAAATGCCGGCACATGTAGACACGTTTGAAATCAACAAAATGTTGCATTTTGAGCAAGTCACTTCTTTGATTGATATTTCTATTGACCAGTTGAGAGATTTGAATCCGCAGTACACGAAAGACGTGATTCCCGGTGTGGAACGTCCGTATTTATTGCGTATTCCTTTTGAATACAGCGGTGATTTTGCTGCTATGCAAGATACCATATATGCGTACAAAGACAGCGTCTACTTTAGCCCGCTCATATTGAACACGCGTGCAACGGCTTCCGATACGCAAATCACGCACCGAGTACGCTCGGGAGAAACGCTCAGCCACATAGCCTATAGATACGGTGCCAGAATTGCCGATATCAAATATTGGAACGGCCTTCGTTCAGATAGAATCGTCCCCAACCAACGACTGATTATCTATACAAACCGTGCGGCAGCCCCGGCAGCTCGTTCGGCTTCGTCCGGATCTTCCGCCTCGTCCGCTTCTTCCGCCTCGGCCGCTCAGCCTAAAGGCAACTTGATTACGCACAAAGTACAAAAAGGTGAGACGTTGGGCGGAATAGCAGAAAAGTATAAAGTCAGCGCCGCCAACATCCGTTCCTGGAACAACATGAGAGGCAGCACCATCTATGCCGGCGGCACGTTGAAAATATATACCTCCGCCACCATTTCCACATCCCACGACGGCAATTTTGAATACTACACAGTAAAA
>FZPS01000168.1_pt15 | contig 90901 bp, 95 predicted proteins | sample 1817821 | NCBI WGS metagenome assembly FZPS01 (sample SAMEA104158645, study PRJEB21678) | metagenome | place: Germany | collected 2015-04-21
GTACCTATTAGAAGGGGGGGAGTGGTAACAATGGAAATTAAGGAGTATATAAATATATTAAAGAAACGATTTATGCTAATATTTATTATTACAATCCTAAGCACTTTTGTAAGCGCTATATATAGTTATTTAATTGTTGATCCTACATATAAGGCGGATATTTCAGTAATAATAGGTAAAAAAGAAGATGGGCAAAGTGCCGCATATAATTACAATGATATAATGATGTATCAGAAGTTGGTGAAAACATACAGCACAATTGCTACTTCCAGAACCGTTATAGAAGATGTAAAAAGCAAACAGGATTTAGACTATTCAGTAGGACAAATAAGGGGAATGATATCAGCAACTCCACAAGGTGATAGTCAGCTATTAACCTTAACTGTAGAATCAGATAGCCCTGAAATGGCAGCACGTATAGCAAATCAGCTGGCTTATTCTTTAAAAGCAATTAGTAAAGATATATTAAATGAAGATAGTGTACACATCTTAGATGAGGCCTTAATACCTACTGCACCAGCTAGTCCTAAGCCAATGTTAAATATACTTATAGCATTTTTCATAGGTCTAATGGTTTCAGTTGGAATAGTTTTCTTACTTGAATACTTAGATAATACAGTAAAAACTCAAGAGGATGTGGAAAAACTAATAGGGGTTCCTGTTATAGGAATAATCCCAATGGTAGAGGGAGAAAAATAGAGGTGAGCATATGCTAAAAAATTTGGTAGCTTTTAAGAACCCTAAGTCTAGGGCAGCAGAAGCTTTTAGAACATTAAGAACTAATATACAGTTTTCTGGTTTGGACGATTCATTATCTAGTATTGTGGTAACATCATCAGCGCCCAGTGAAGGAAAAAGTACTGTTCTTATAAACTTAGCAATTACCATAGCGCAAAGTGGTAAAAAGGTATTAGTAATTGATTGTGACTTAAGAAGACCTACAGTACATAAAAAATTAGGATTACCTAATGCTGAAGGGTTAACGAACCTATTAATACAGGATAAAGAGTCTTTCGATGAAGTAGTGTTAACTACTAAAGTGCCTAATTTAAGTGCATTAACTAGTGGGCCAACACCACCTAATCCTGCTGAGCTATTAGGGACAAAAAGAATGAAAAGTATTATAAGACAGCTTACTGGCTCGTTTGATATGGTATTAATAGACGCTCCACCGGTTATAGCTGTAACAGATGCTCAGATCTTAGCAACAATTGCTGAGGGTACATTAATAGTAACAAGCTATGGTGCTACAGAGAAGTTCGGATTAGTAAAGACAAAGGAATTATTGGATAAGGTTGGAGCAAAAGTTTTAGGTGTTGTAATAAATAAGGTTCCTGAAAAATCAGAACACTATTATTATGGAAAGTACTATAATAGTTATTATAAACAGGAGAAATAGAAACTAGGGATGTGATGTTGTGATAGATTTTCATTGTCATATATTACCTGGAGTTGATGATGGATCAGTCAATATTGAAATGACTAAAGAAATGATTGATAATTCCTTGAATCAAGGTGTGGAGTATCTATGCGCTACTCCACATTTTATTACAGAAGAATCCGAAATAACTCTAGAAGCTTATAAAGAAAAACTTCAATTTGTTAAAGATAATATAGAAAATATAGAAATAATTCCAGGACTAGAGATATACATAGATCCTGAATTACCTAAATTGTATAAAGAAAATAGAATTTGGGGATATAATTATAACAAGTATTTATTAATCGAACTGCCCATGATGGAGTTTCCCATTTATACAGAAAAGATTTTTTATGACTTAAGATTAATGGGAGCTATACCTGTTTTAGCTCATCCAGAGCGTAATTTACGAATTATGAAAAACCCAGAACTACTTATAAATCTGATAGAGCAAGGGAATTTAGCTCAACTAAATGCAGGTAGCCTTACTGGACAGTACGGTACAGACATAAAGAAGTCTGCTGAAAAACTAGTATCTAGAAATCTTATTCACATAGTGGGTAGTGATGGTCACAATAACAAGAGAAGAAATACTAATATTAAAGAAGGTCTAGAGAAGATAGAAGCCATTAATCCTGAACTTTTCAATTGGATCAAGAATAACCAGAAAAAAATACTCCAAGGTGAAGATGTTGAGGTTTTGGATATAATAGATGATACAAAGAAAAAGAGCTTCTTCAGTTTTTTTCTAAAAAAATAATAGTTTTCAATTAAGGAGGTAAGTTACGTGAAGGTAAGAAAGGCGGTTATTCCAGCAGCAGGTCTAGGTACAAGATTTCTACCTGCTACAAAGGCTCAACCAAAAGAAATGCTACCAATTGTAGACAAACCAACTATTCAATATATAATTGAAGAAGCCGTAGCTTCTGGTATTGAAGAAATATTGATTATAACAGGAAGAAATAAGAGAGCTATAGAGGATCATTTTGATAAATCTGTAGAGTTAGAAAAGGAACTGGAAAGCAGCGGTAAAGAAGAATTACTTCAAATGGCACAGGAAATATCAAACATGGCTAATATATATTATATTAGGCAGAAGGAACCTAAGGGGCTTGGACATGCTATTAACTGTGCAAAAACTTTTGTTGGAAGAGAACCCTTTGCTGTAATGCTAGGTGACGATGTGGTTGATAGCGAAGTACCATGTTTAAAACAGCTTATTGATTGCTATGACGAATACAAAACCAGCATATTAGGTGTGCAGCCTGTTTTAGAAGAGGATGTTTCTAAATATGGAATTATTAAAGGTATGCATATAGAAGATAGAGTATACAAGGTTAAAGACTTAGTTGAAAAGCCTAAAGTAGAAGAAGCACCATCCAATATTGCTATATTAGGAAGATACATAATTACTCCTCAAATATTTGATATATTAAGTGACACTCAACCGGGAAAAGGTGGGGAAATTCAATTAACCGATGCACTTAGGACCTTGATTAAACATGAAGCTATGTATGCTTATAATTTCCAAGGACGCAGATACGACGTTGGAGATAAATTAGGTTTTCTACAAGCCGGGGTTGAATTTGCTTTAAAGAGAGAAGATTTGAGGGAACCATTCATGAAGTACCTGTTAGACTTAAGGAATGATGTTAGATTTAAGGAATTATACGATGAAATCAATACAACAAAGTAATGGCATAAAAAATAAACCGGATTAAACTGGTTTATTTTTTATGTAAATTATTTATATTATGATATATAATTAAAGAGGATAAAGAGGGGTAGGTTAACAATGAGAAAATTAAAGAAAAGAACAAAAGTAATTTTAATAGTGTTCATAACGCTTATATCTTTAGTGGCTATTGCTGCAGGAGGAATGTACTATGTGGCAATGAAACAGTTAGATAAGGTTAAATATAGTCCATTACCAAAAGATAAAAAAGAAATAGGAATAGATGAAAATATCTATACAGAAGAGAATGAAGGGATTAAAGGTAATTACATTAATATTTTACTAATTGGCATTGATGCAAGACATCCTGAGGATTTCGCCCGTTGTGATACCATGATTGTTGCCACTATAGATAAAAAACATAAAAAGTTAAAGTTGAGTTCCATAATGAGGGATATGGTTGTAACCATGGAAGGCAGAGGAACCATGGAAGGTTTAAATACAGACAGAATAAACCAATCTTATGGTTATGGGGGAGCACCATTGACCACTAAGGTAATTAATGAAAATTTTAAAACTAATGTTCAAGACTTTGTTAAAATAGATTTTAGTGGTATGGAAAAGGTAGTAGATGCCATAGGTGGTATCGAAATTGATGTAAAAGAAGCAGAAATTCCGGTAATGAACAATTATATTCGTGAGCTTTCTAGGCTTCAAAATGATAGTACACCACCTTTAGTTACTAAAGCAGGAAAGCAGTTATTAAATGGCAGACAGACCCTAGGCTATTGTAGAATACGCTATGTAGGGAACAGAGACTTTGATAGAACATTAAGACAAAGAAATGTTTTAACAGAAATATTTAGTAAGGTAACAAGCCAGGATATTACAAAAATAATGGAAGTCACAAGTGAAGTTTTACCTTACGTTGAAACTAGTTTAGAAAAGAAAGAAATAATCAGCCTTGCTAAGGAAGTTGCCCTAAACGGTGTGAATAAGGTAGAGCAATTTAGATTACCTTTAGAAGACAATGTAATTTACATAAGAAATGAATATTTTCTTGGATGGGATAGAAATAGCAATTTAGAAGCTCTCCATAAGTTTATTTACGAAGAAGATTATGATGAAAAGGTATTAAACTAATGATTTAAGAGATGTCAAATAAAATTTTTAGGGGATATAGCGATGAAAAAGTTGTTTTATTATAGTTTTATTTTGTACCTAATATTCTTTCCTTTAGTGCCATCTAGACTTAATTGGAAGTATCCCATTACTGAGGTAATGTTATTACTTGTATTAGTGTTTTATTTATTATATGTCTTTATGGATAGAAATAAGTTTAAAGAATTTAAAGAGAACTTAATCCTTTTTTTCAAGGAACCAGTTTCTTTGTTAATGGTGATAATTACCTGCATCATGATGATATCTATTACTTATTGTACAGATAAAATTTTAGTTCTAAAAGAGACTTTAAGATTTGGCATAATAACAGGGCTTTTCTTTATATTTAGATTTGAATTTAACACAGAATTTTATAAGGAGAAGCTGATAAAGCTTATATATTATCCTGCATTTATTGTGATGCTAATTGGATTTTATGAAAAAATCTTTGGACTAGGTTTCGAAGAATGGTCTGGACTACTTAGAATAGAATCAACTACAGGAAATCCAAATATATATGGTGGCTATTTAGTAGTGTTGTTCTTCCCATTATTGTTTCTTATGTTTGATGAGAAAAACAATAAGAGAAAGATATTCTATATATTAGAACTGGGAATGATCTTTTTAAGCATCATATTTACTGGGTCTAGAAATGCTTTATTGGCTGTAGGCTTAGGAGCTGTATTTATTTCAGTTTTCTATATACGAAAGTTGTTATATGTTCTAATACCTACTTTCATTGTGTTACTTCAAACACCTTTTGTTAAGGAAAGGCTTAGCACTGGTGATGCAGGCAGAAGTCAAATTTATAAAATTGCTTGGCTAGTGTTTAGAGATAATCCTATAATAGGTGTAGCAATAGGTAATTTTGAATCGGTTTTTACAGAGTATTACATAAGGTATCCCCAGTTTCAATACAATCCTGACATTTACCATACTCATAATATATATTTAAAGTTTTTGAGCGAGCTTGGTATAGTTGGATTTATACCTTTTATATTATTAATGATTTTTATTCTAGTTAACTCAATAAAAGCTGTTAAATTAACTAGTGGAAATATCAGAAATATATGTATTGGCATAACAATAGTAAATGTACTCTTTTGGATAATGAGTGCTTTTGATAATATAATACTCTTACCTAAGGTTATGAATTTTTATTTTATTATGAATGTAATTCCTTTATTGATACTATCAAAGAAAAAGGAAAATAAGATATGAAGAAAATCTCATTTAACAGCACCCTAAAAGTAATGTTCATAATCATTTTAGGTAAAATTTTCGGGTTGATAAGGGATGCTTTAATTGCCAGTAATTTTGGGCTTTCTATAGAGAATGATATTTATACATTTGCACTTGGAAGTACAATGTTAATAATAAGTATTAGTTATGGGATCACTAATGCTTTTATACCCTTATATAATACTATGTTAACTTCTAAGACTAAGGAAGAAAATAATTACTTTATTAATAATTTAATTACTATAATTACAATTATAGCCCTAGCTCTTGTTTTGTTCTGTGGAATCTTTACTAAAAATATAGTTTCATTATTGGCTCCCACCATAGCTAAAGATAATTATTCATTGCAACAAGCAATTTTTATGTTTAGAGTAATGATAATCTCAATAATATTTATTGGAGCACAGAGTGTACTATCAGGAGTTTTGCAGAATCATAATCATTTCACTGAAGTTGCCTTAGGACCTATATCACCTAATATTGTGAATATAATATATTTGCTTATATTTATAAATTTTTATGGTTTAATAGGATTTGCTGTATTCACTGTTATTGGTTTTTTATTAATGCTTCTAATATTGGTACCAAGGTACATTAAGTTAGGTTATAAATATAGGCCAGTTATAAATTTGAAGCAGGAAGAAATAAAGTTGCTATTTATTAATGTAGCTCCTATAGTATTTTCCACCTCCCTAGCTCAAATTAATATATTTATTCTAAGGATTTATGCAGGTAAACTACCACAGGGAGGAATTTCTTCTGTTGAATATGCAAATAAAATAAACATGTTAGTATATGAAGTTATCGGTCAGGCTATCATTTTAATAGTCTATCCTAAATTGGGTAAACTTCTTAATAAGGATACTTACGATGGATTTAATAAGGAAGTAGCTAAAGGGATTATTTTAATATTGTTATTAACAATACCGGCCGCCGCAGCTTTACTTTTACTAGGTGAATCCGTTATAGCTGTATATCTAATGAGGGGAAATTTTGGTTATTCAGAAGTTTTACAAACTGCCGCCGTGTTAAAGTATTATATGCCAACTATAATTTTCTATGGTATTAGGGACCTCATAAGTAGAGCTTTTTTCTCCATTAATAAGGCTAAAACTGCAGCTATTAACTCTATAATATGTATTGGCTTAAACTTCCTTTTTGCTCCGTTATTTTTACAAGTATTAGGGGCTCCGGGATTGGCTTTGGGAAACTCTTTAGCGGTAACTATATCTTGTTTAATTTTTTATTATCAATTAAAGAAAGAAACAAAATTATTTTTAGAAAAAAGGCTCCTTATTAATGTTTGTAAGATTATAACAGCAACTATAATTATGACAACACTGATTTACATAATAATGGCATATGTAAGCTCTTCATTATGGCTAATACTAACTAGTTTTTTATTGGGAGTACCAACATATTTCGCTTCTTTATATGGCCTAAAGTTTAGAGACTTTAAAGAACTGTTAAAAATAAAGTAAATTACATATGAATTAATGAAATTTTATGGAGGAAGAAGAATGAAGTTTGAAAATGATCAAATGAATGACTTTTTAGGCAAATTGGCATCTAATAGTCCAGTACCAGGAGGAGGTGGTGCCGCTGCACTAACATCTGCATTGTCAGTAGCTTTGAGTTCAATGGTGTTTAATCTTACCATCGGCAAAAAATCATATGATAATTTAAATAAGGAAGAACAGGATAAGGTTCAGAATTCTTTAGACTGTGCTACCTTAAAGTTAAAAGAGTTTCAACAATTTATAAATAAAGACGGTGAAGCTTTTTTAGCCCTAATGGAAAGCTATAAACTTCCTAAGGAAACTGAAGAAGATAAGGAAGAAAGAAGAAAAAGAATTTTAGAGGGGCTTAACAATGCTATGATGGTGCCTTTTACCTTAATGAAGGAAACTGTTCAATTTATGGAACATATTCTTAATGCAGCTAGATTTGGTAATCCAAATGTTATATCTGATGCCGGAGTTTCAGCCATATTAGCTAAAGCTTCTGTGGAGAGCTCTTATCTAAATGTAATGATAAATTTAAAGTCCCTTAAGGATGCTAACAAGGAAATTGTGGAGCAGGAGTCCAAAGCTTTATTAGCAAAGGCAGAAAATATAAAAAATGAAATTATGACAATAGTATATGATAAACTGTAAGAGACAAAAAAGTTGAAAATTGCAAATATAACAAAGGCTTTTTCCCAGCTAAACTGGGAAAAAGCCTTTGTTATTAAACTACTATCATTTAAGTATTAGCTCTTATGGTCCATTATTCATAGTTCGTAGAAAGTTGATCTAAAGTTTTAAAGCTATAGCCTTCTTCTTTCCAAGCTGTTAATAAATCATCTAATATGTTCTTATTTGTTTTTGATACGGCATGAAGTAAAATAATTGCACCATTGTGAGATCTTTGTAGTAGTTTCTTCTTTGATTCTTCTGGGTTGGGCTGTTTTTTCGGATCCCAGTCGTAGTAGGCTAAACTCCAAAATATAGACTTATAGCCCAGTTCTTTTGTATAGTGTAAAGAAAGTTCGCTATATCTACCCATAGGTGGACGGAAGTATTTAGGCATATCTCTTCCTGTAATTTCCTTATACAAATCTTCTACTTCACCAAGTTCTTTCTTAAATTTTTCAAAATCTGTTATTTTTGCCATAGAAGGGTGATGAGCTGAGTGGTTACAAACTAAGTGTCCTTCATCTGCCATACGTTTTATTATGTCTGGATTGCTTTTTAAATAAGGCTCTACTACGAAAAATGCCGCTTTAATATCATGTTTCTTCAGAATGTCTAAAATATCGTTAGTATAGCCATTCTCATAACCTTCGTCAAAGGTTAGGTAGAGCTCTTTTTCCTTTGTATTTCCTAGGTAGTAACCTTCGTTATTTTTAAGTAGTTCAATTACTTCTTCAGGTTCTTCTGGTGGAAGACCTTTATTATTGGGCTTGAAGAACCAGGAATGTTCTTTTGTGCTATGACGTTTATTATTAAAGTTTATGAAGAGTTTTTTCTTAATTATACTTTTATCTTCTTCTTCACATTGCTTGGATTCTTCTAGTTCATCATTTATAAAAATAGGTTCTAAGTCATCCTCTATGTTAGATTTATCTTCATTAATATTTTTGTATTGGGCTAGAGCTAAGACATAGGGCTTTGAAAAGCTTGTGGAAACAACTAAAAAAATGCTTAGCAAATTTGTTAATAGGTATTTCTTCATTTAAGCACTTCCTTTTCTGTGTTATAATTATGAATTAAATGACAGTATATAATTAACGCATTTGGGGAGGATAAAGTTGAATTTTTACGAAAATATAGATAACTTGTATGAAGAAATTTTAAGTTCTAAGGATAGTATATGTAAAAAGAATATTATTAAAAGATGTAAATTTTTCTTGGCTATGAAAGAAGAAGATTCTTTTGGAGATTATTATGCTGAAAAAATTGCAGATGGAAAAAAAGGTGTGGTATATACACCTAAGGAAATCGTTATCTACATGATTAACAATACTATTAAGGACGATGTAGTAAAAAATCCTTTTATTAAGATCTTGGATCCCAGCTGCGGTTGCGGTAATATACTTCTTTTGCTATTTGATAAACTTAGGGAAATATATACAAAGAACTTAGAAGAAATTAATAAAAGACATAATTTAAACTTAAATCTTAATAATCTGAACAAACATATATTGGACTACAATCTGTATGGTATAGATATAGATGCTACTGCACTGAAAATATTGGCTATTGAATTGTATGAAAGAGCAGAATACTTAAATGCGAAAAATCTTATTAATAAAGACTTTTTAACCGATGAAATAAGGGATAAGTTTCATATTATTATTGGTAATCCTCCCTATGTAGGCACTAAGTTTTTAGATAAGGAATATGGAATAAAAATTAGAGAACTATATAAAGACATATTAAATGATAAGGGAGATCTTTCTTACTGTTTTTTTAAGAAATCTTTTCAAACTGTTTATGACAATTATAAAATAACCTTAATTAGCTCCAGGTACTTTATGGAAGCTCTTAGTGGTTCAAAACTAAGAGCCTATCTGTTAAGTGAGAGCAATATACATAAAATCACGGACTTTTATGGGATTAGGCCTTTCAAAAATACAGGTATAGACCCGGCCATAATTTTTTTAGGCAGTGACCTTTCAAAGGATATTATTGTTAGCAAGCCTAATAAGGTTACCAAAGGTAATTATAGTTTCCATGAATCCAATTTTAACACATTTATAGTGGCTGCAAAAAGTTTAAATACAAGCCCTTGGAAACTACAGAATCAGATGACTTTGGCTATTATAAAAAAAATTGAGAAAAAGTGCAAGAAAACTTTGGGAGAAATATGTAACAGTTATCAGGGAATTATTACAGGCTGTGATAAGGCTTTTATAGTAACGGAAGCCCTTGCTGTTGAACACAAAATAGAGAGGGATTTGTTAAGACCTTGGATAAAAAGCAGTTCTATTTCTATAGATAAAGAAATAAAGGCGGATAAGTACATTATATATTCTAATTTTATAGAAAATGAAGAAAGTCATCCTCACGCCCTTAGATTTATAGCAAATTATAAAGATAGGTTGATGAATAGACGGGAATGTAGGCAGGGAAGAAGAAAATGGTATGAGCTTCAATGGGGGAGAGATAGGGATATATTTGAAAGGGAAAAAATTATATTTCCCTATAAGAGTGCTGATAGTAGGTTTGTGCTGGATAAGGGAAATTATTTTAGTGCTGATGTTTACTCATTGGTTTTGAAAGAGAATGAAGTTATAAGTTATGAATTCTTGAAAACACTACTTAATAGTAAAATTTATGAGTTTTACTTTAAGACCTTTGCAAAAAAATTGGGCGGTAAACTATATGAATATTATCCAAATAATTTAAATAGGCTATATATTCCAATTGAAGATATAACCATTGATATGAACTTATTTGACTACTTTCAGTTTAGTAAAAAAGAAATAAGCTATATAGAAAATTACTTTTAAATGTTTAAAAAGTAACAAATAAGGGTATAATAATAAAATGTACGCAAATATTTCCAAAATATAGAAGGGATTTTTCTTAGGAAGTAGAATACTATATGTGTACAACTTGACATATAATGGTAAGTGGTGCGGCAAATATATTGACTCAATGGGAGGAGTCGCTTGCAAAATTACAGAACAAAGGGGGGAAACTGCTCTTAAGGAGCGGAAATTATGTATATTAAATTTGACAATAAGAATAATAAATTAATTGTTCAACTGGTAGGAGAATTGGACCATCACAGTGCGGCAGAGGTTCGAAACAAAATAGATGACAGACTTGAACGGGAAAAAATCACTAAGCTAATAATGGATTTTTCCGGTGTAACCTTTATGGATAGTTCAGGTATCGGTGTAGTCATCGGTAGATATAAAAAGTTATCTGCCAATAATGGCTCTGTCTGTGTAACAGACGTTAGAGATTCAATTAAAAGAGTATTTGAATTATCAGGTATGTTCAAAATAATTAAAATATTTGATAGTGTGGATGAAGCTGTTAATAAGTTCTAAGGTGGGGGGATTGTTATGTACGAAAACAGGATAAAGATTGAATTTGAGAGTAAGTCAGAAAATGAGAGCTTCGCTAGAGTGGCGGTAGCTGCCTTTGTATCGCAGCTTGATCCAACAATAGAAGAGCTTACAGACATAAAAACTGCTGTATCTGAAGCAGTAACTAATTCTATTATTCATGGCTATGAAAATAAGGAAGGGACAGTTATCATTGAGGCTTCAATAAAAGGAGATGGGGTGACTATTATTGTCAGCGATGAGGGTAGAGGCATTGATAATGTAGAAGAGGCTATGCAACCTTTATATACCTCAAGGCCGGATTTAGAGAGATCAGGAATGGGATTTACAGTTATGGAAACCTTTATGGATAACTTAGAGGTCTATTCCAACCCAGGCAAGGGAACAAAAATTACAATGAAAAAGATATTTAAATCTTTAAGTTAGGTGGAGTAGTATGGAAGGAGAAGTTGTAAAGAAGGAGAGCTATAACTACGATGATAATTTAGAACTTATACAACTTGCAAGAGGTGGAAATAAGGAGGCTTTAAATAAGGTCATAGAAATGAATTTACCTTTAGTATCTTCCGTAAGTAAAAAGTTTTTAAATCGGGGATATGAATATGAGGATATTTTTCAGATAGGTTCTATTGGCTTAGTAAAAGCAGTAAATAATTTTGATCCATCTTATAATGTAAAGTTTTCTACTTATGCAGTACCAATGATAATAGGTGAAATAAAGAGGTTTTTTCGAGATGATGGTATCATAAAAGTTAGCAGAAATGTTAAGAACTTAGCTCGTAAGTTACATTATGACAAGGAGAAGTTAACAAAAGAATTGAATAGAACCCCTACAATTGAAGAGTTATCAGAGTTTTCTGGAGTAAAAAAAGAAGATGTTTTGATGGCTACAGAATCATTGCTTGGTATGCATTATTTATATGATACCATTCATCAGGATGATGGTTCACCTGTGCTATTAATAGATAAACTAAGTGAGAAGAGCCAGGAGGATAAAGAAGTAATAGATAGGTTGGCCTTGAAGGAAGCTATAGGAACTCTTGATATGAAAGCTAGGCAAATAATAATGTTGAGATATTTTAAAGATAAAACACAAATACAGGTTGCAAAAATGCTGGGAATAAGCCAAGTGCAAGTATCTCGTATTGAAAAAAAGGTCTTAAAGCAAATGAAAGAAAAACTTGAAGGATAAAAGCAATACATTTTAATTTGTACTTGCATTTATTCTTTATTAATTTCAAGGGCGAAGCTAATGTTAGCTTCGCCCTTGAAATATTTTTAATCAGTTATTAAATGCACCTTTATCAAAGTCTATGGTTCTATTTCATTGGAATTTTTATCTCTATTTTCGTTAGTATCATTATTATTGTTATGGTCTTCATTGTCATTTTCATTACTATTATTGTTGTCATTATCATTTTCATTGTCAGGCAAGATATCATTAGGATCAACTATAGGATCTGTCTTATTGTCCCTATCATCATTATCACCTGGCGTAATTGGATCTACAGAAGGTACCGAATGAGTATCGTCATATTCAGTAGGAAGAACATAAGCTGCATCTAGTAATTTTACACTAGGCTTATAATTTCGCTTAATAAAAATTTTATTTACTATTAAATGTGCAGGAGTATTTGCTGTGGCTAATTTGTTATTGGCCTTATTTATGCTAGCTTCTACATGAATATCGCACATTTTTGTAGGAACAGTTCCTTCAATAAAATAAGTAGTTAGTAAGCGACTTCCTCTTGGGTCTCTTGTACATAACTCTGAAGGTAATAAGCCAGAATCCTTACAAACAGTTGCCTTAACTATACCTTGAGGCTGAGGAATGTCCTTTACCTCCAAATTCTTGTGGGCCACGGCCATAATCTCACTGAGTATTTGTGCTGCAGTACCACTACCTACCCCAGTACCACTTAAAGACGCTTGTTTATCATCGCCTATCCAAACAGAACCACTGTAATAAGGTGTTAATCCACAGAACCAAAGATCTTTAAAGTCTGATGAGGAACCAGTCTTACCTGCAATAGGCATCTTTCCCATAGCAGCTCTAGCTCTTCCTGCAGTACCACCTGTTTCATAAACCGGTCCTTTAAGCAATTCGTACATTACGTATGCACTTTGAGGTGATAAGACCTTTTTTGTAGCTGCTTTGTTCTCTAATAAGACTCTTCCTGTTTTATCTACTACCTTGGTGTAGAGTATTGGTGATGTTAGTATACCGTTATTTCCAAAGGTACCATAGGCTGCTGACATTTGCAGTGTAGTGGCACCATCAATTTGCCCAAGTGATAGGGCAGATATACTTGATTTATCCCTATCAGATAAAGTTAGACCAAATTTTTCACCATATTCTATGCCGGTTTTTAAGCCTATCTGATCCTCAACTTTTACCGCTACCAAGTTTATAGATCTTGTTAGCGCTTCTTTTAATGTAACATAACCTCTATATTGGCCTTTGACAACGTTTTGAGGGTTATAATTATTGTATTTTTTCTGTAATTCTTTAGATAGTGGAGAGTCTTCTATTACACTTCCAGCAGTAAGTTGTTTTGTGTCGATAGCTGGAGAGTATACTGTTAGTGGTTTTATTGTGGAACCTACAGCACGTCTAAAAGAACTTGAAGTAGCTCTATTGTATGAATTAGCAGGCTGATTACCACGACCACCTATAATAGTTTTTACTTCTCCTGTTCGATAATCCATTACTACAGCAGAGGCCTGCGGTTGCACTACTGCATTAGGATCGTTAATATCTCCAGATTGCTTTGAACCAAAGTACTTAGAGTCATTAATTATTTTCTGAGCTTCACTTTGTAAGTTTCTATCCATTGTTGTGTAAATTTGAAGTCCACCATACATAAGTAATCTTTCAACATCTTCAGAAGTATAATTGTAAGCTTTCATTAAATCTTTCTTTACCTGTTCCATAGTTGGTCTAGAGAACCATTCATAATTGAGCTTGTTGGAAACATTGGTAGATTGATTTAATTTAAAGGATTCTTGTAGTTTACCGTCATCTAAGTCCTTAATAGCTTGAGTATATTCAGCTTCAGTAATATGGTTGTTTTCCTTCATTTTGCCTATTACGTTTTTTGTTCTTCTAATATATACATCAGGGTTTTCTTTTGCATAATCAATAAATACAGAGTATTTATAAGGGTGCTGAGTTACACCTGCTAAATATGCACATTCAATAAGAGTTAAATCATTTAAATCATTTTTGTTAAAATACCTTTCTGCAGCTTTTTGTACACCGTGAACATTACCGCCTAGGTTAATTGTGTTTAGATAAGCTTCTAATATTTCATCCTTGCTTAAAGCTTTTTCTAACTGAGTTGCTAAATACATTTCCTGCACTTTACGTTTTACACTTACCTCATTAGTTAACACCGTGTTTTTAATTAGCTGCTGAGTAATGGTAGAGGCACCGTGTAAACCTTCTTCGTTAGAAAAGATTTTCTTAACATTTGTATAAACTATACCAACAAGTCTTTTATAATCTATACCATTATGAGTTAAAAAACGTTCATCTTCTATGCTAATGAAGGCATATTTTAAATCATCTGGTATGTCCTTAATTGAAACAGTTTCACGTTTTAATAGGGTGGGAGCTTCATCCATAAGTTGTCCCTCGCTGTCATAAAGGACAGAAGGCTCATCTAAAACTAGCACACTATTTAGGTTTAATTCTGGCGTAGTCTTTATCATGGCTAATATTACACCACCTAGGGCTACAGACCCTACTAGACCTAAAATTAAACAGGTTATAAAAAAATATTTGATGAATTTTCTAAGCTTACTCTGCTTTTTTTTCTTAGTTTTCTTAGTTTTCATAGTTCCTCCTAAAAAATAACATAGCTTTATTCTTGCCAATTCTAAAGTATTATAACACACATGAGCAAAAAAATGAATTTGGATATATATGACTTTAAGTATTCATTAATAATTTGTTGCATATAAATTAGTGTGTCTATTTAAAATACGAAAGTTTTTATTAAAAGTATTTGAATATATTATTATATATCCAAGTTTAGCTTTGAAATTAAATCTATATTAATATTATAAAACAAAGAAGGTAAAATTACAATAATTAACAACTATCAAGGAGGCATGGGTTTGAAGTTTAAGCAGAGGCTTGCCGTTTTTTTAATTATTTTATTAGTATTAATAAATATCTCTCTTTTCGTATTTGATAGGAGTATTATGCCTACATTATTAGCTGTGGCAGATGGGGAAATGAGATCAAAGGCTGCAGTGACCATTAATAATTGTATTATAAAAGAATTCGGTGAGGACTTTAATTATGAAGAAATAATTAAAGTAGAAAAAGACAGTGAGGGAAATATTGTAATGCTAAAAGCAGATACTATGAAATTAAACCGAATTGCTTGTGATGTGGCCTTAAGCTCTCAAAATGAACTGAAAAAAATTGGTCAAGTAGGCTTGGAGCTACCTCTTAGTTATGTAGCGAAGAATAATATCTTGTCTGGCTTTGGCCCTAATATTACGGTAAAAATGCAGCCTATTGGCTATATAGAAACAAAATATGTTTCTAACTTTGAAGGTGCTGGTATCAATCAAACCAGACACAGAATATTTGTAGAAGTAAAAACTAAAATTCGAATTATATTACCTTCAAACAATAATGAGATAGAAATTATCCATCAAGTTCCTATATGTGAAACAATTATTGTAGGAAAAATCCCTGATAATGCTATAAATCTAGATATGAGTAGTGCAGGTTTTTCTATACCAAATAAATAAAGTTAAAAAATAAAAGAAATTCAGTGTCAGCACTGAATTTCTTTTAATATCATTTATAAACTGTTTAAATTTATTTTTCCTCCCAATTGAAAACATAAGGAACATTTCTATAATAGTCACCGTAATTTAGTCCATAGCCAACCACAAACACATCTGGTATAGTAAAACCACAAAAGTCTGGGGTTACTTCCACAGCCCTTCTTTCCGGTTTATCAAGAAGAGAACAAGATTTTACTGAAGCTGCACCTTTAGATTGGACATATTCCAATATGTATTTCATGGTTATTCCAGTATCAATTATATCATCTACTACTAAGACATCATAGCCTCTTATATCGTCTGGCAGATCGTTAACAATTGTAACTTTTCCAGAGCTTTCTTCATTGTTACCGTAGCTAGTAGTAGTCATGAAACCAATCTTTACAGGAAGATCTATGGCTCTTACTAAGTCTGCAGTAAAAATAAAACTTCCTCTTAATAGAGATAAAACATAGAGTTTTTTGTCTCTGTAGTACTCTTCTATGCCTGCACCTAATTCCTTTATTCTAGCCTTAATTTTATCTTCGGATAATAAAATATTCCTACTTTTTTCTTCCATTTTGTCCTCCTAAGTTTAACCAATATCTTATTTACAATATAGCTAATATGGTATAAAATTAATTGGAAGTTGTCAAGTATAGATATAAGGGAATAGACAGCTTAAACTTATTGAGGAGTGATGGCTTTGATATATGGCAACATTGACGGTGTGAAGAAATATATACTGGACGGATTAGAAGAACTATATGATGTAAAAGTAAGTAGATATGAAATTGCAACTGAAGATATTATTAATAAAATACATAGTTTAACTTTGGCTTTAGGTAGAGAAATCAGCATTGCTATTGATAGAAAAGGAAATGTGAAATATGTTTGCATTGGAGACAATAACAGCGTAGATATGCCTATTATAGATATTAAGGAAAGAAGACTATCTGGAATAAGGGTTATACACACTCACCCCAATGGAATTTCTAGGCTATCAGCCTTAGATACTTCTGCTCTCACTAGACTTAAATTGGATTGTATAGCTGCCTTGTCTGTTGAAGAAGGCAAAAAGCCAATGATTACACTTGGATTCTGTGATGTAAAAGATAATAGATTAGCTTTTAGTGTAACTGATGAATTAACAATAGAGCAAGCTATGACCTATCCCTTTCTAGATAGAATAAAAGCAATAGAGCAAACTATGATAGAGAGTAGCTTGCAAGAAGATAATGGTGAAAGAGCAATAATTGTAGGAGCAGATACAGAGGAAAGTCTGCAGGAATTAAGTGAATTGGCTTTGGCTTGTGAGGTTACTGTAGTAAATCAAGTTTATCAAAAAAGATCCCGGCTAGATCCAGTTTACTATATAGGTAGTGGTAAAGTAAAAGAGATTGCTATGCTTGTTCAAGCCGTAGGAGCTAATGTGGTAATTTTTGATGATGAGCTTTCAGGATCACAAGTTAGAAATTTGGAGCAAAATTTAGGAGTTAAAGTTATAGATAGAACAACTTTAATTTTGGATATATTTGCTAGAAGGGCCAAGTCAAAGGAGGCAAAAATTCAGGTAGAACTAGCTCAGTTAAAATATAGATTGCCAAGACTTACAGGCTTAGGTACTGTACTATCCAGAACTGGTGGAGGTATAGGTACAAGAGGACCAGGAGAAAAGAAATTGGAAACGGACAGAAGACATATAAAAGAGCAGATATATGATTTGAAAAGGGAACTAGAAAAAGTACAGAAGGTTAGAGAAGTACAACGTGAAAAAAGAAATAAGGAAAAAGTGCCTAGAGTTTCTCTTGTAGGATATACCAATGCTGGCAAGTCCACACTAAGGAATGCTCTTTGTGACATTGCCTTGCCAAAGGATGCTATGGGAAAAGAAAAGGTATTGGAGGCAGATATGCTTTTTGCTACCTTAGATACTACCACAAGAGCTTTAGATTTAAGGGATAATAGAACCATAACCCTTACCGATACCGTTGGTTTTATAAGAAAGCTTCCCCATGATTTAGTAGAGGCCTTCAAGTCAACCTTAGAAGAGGTAATTTATTCTGATTTATTAATACATGTTGTAGATTGTTCCTCCCCAGAAGTGAAGGATCAAATTGAAGCAGTGGAAAATGTTTTAGAAGAGTTAGAAGCTATTGAAATACCTAAAATAATGTCCTTAAATAAGATGGATAAAGTGGATAACTCATATTTAGAGGCCTTAAAAAAAGATTATCTAAATACTGAGCAATATTTAGATGTTATTGAAATCTCAGCAAGGGATGGTATAAATCTAGAAAGGTTGTTAGAGCTAATCTCAATACATTTGCCGGAAAAATTGGTGCAAGTAAATTACTTAATACCTTATAGCGACAGTTCTATTGCTGCATATTTGCACAGGAATGCTAATATTACCCTCCAAGAATATAGGGATGACGGCATATTCATTGAAGCAAAGGTAGATGAAGAAGTAAAAAATAAAACTAAGGATTATATTATATAAGAAGGTCTCGCCTTCTTATATTTTTATTTATTTAGGCAATAATATAGGGAAGAATTATAAAAATAGACCTATAGTTAATTAATTACAGAGGAGTGATACTATGAAGGTATGTCCTATATGTAATGCTATGTATAATCTAAACTATCGTTGCTCAAATTGCTCTCAATTACTGACTGATAGCGGTAGGCTGGTAGATTATTTAGGACCCTATAGTGCTGATATGCCTATTGAGAATAATTCTTACTGTTTACATATATATAAATGTAGTAACTGTGGCAATATGGAAAACTACAACTATAAGATGATTAACTATTAGCCAGTTGTTTATCTAGGATTAATTGATATAATTAATATATGGCAAGGATATTATATAAGATTTAATACGGTGAAATTATGAATAGTTTAGGTATAAAAATAAGAGAAACTGAAGTTCCAAAATATATTCAAATATATAGTGAAATAAAAAAAATAATAGAACAGAATAAATTTAGGGATGGGTATAAATTACCTACTATAAGAGCCTTGTCTAATGAACTCAAGGTTAACAAAGCCACGGTAATTAGTGCCTATAAAAAACTTCAAGATGATGGATATGTTGTTCAAAAAATTGGTAGTGGTACCTTTGTAAAGAAAATTGACGGTAGCAGAAATATTAAAAAAATATATAAAGATGTATTTAAGAAAATCACCACAGAACAATTAGAAAAATATATAGATTTTACTGGTGAAACATCAAGTACCACTTTATTTTCTGTAGAAGTTTTTAAAGATGTTTTGGATAAGGTGCTGGAACGTGATGGAGCAAAAGCCTTAGTATATCAAGAACTACTAGGTTTTGAAGGTTTAAGAGAAAGTATTGTGGAAAACTTTTGGGATAGCTCTATAAAAGCTGATGAAGTCTTAATTGTTTCAGGAGCTCAGCAGGGTTTAGACATTGTAACAAAGGCTTTGATTAATAATAGAGATGGTGTAGTAATTGAAAAGCCTACTTATGGCGGTGCTTTAGCAGTTTTTAATTGGAGAAGGGCCTATATCCATGAAATTGAAATAGAAGAGGATGGCATCAATATAGAGAAACTAGAAAATTTACTAAGAAAGAATAAAATAAAGTTCCTTTATTTAATGAGTTACTTTCAGAATCCTACTGGCGCTACTTACTCTGAAGAAAAGAAAAGGCAAATTCTTGCCTTAGCCAGTATATATGATTTTTATATTATAGAAGATGACTATCTGTCTGAACTCATATATGATCCAAATATAAAATATCAAAGCTTTAAGCAATTGGATCAAGACAATAGGGTGATTTATATAAAAAGTTTTTCAAAAATATTTTTGCCTGGTATAAGAATTGGCTACTTAATAGCTCCGGCTAAGTTTAGGGAAAGAATTCAAAATGCAAAGATAAACTCTGATATAGCTACATCCAGCCTTATGCAAAGAGCTCTAGACTTATATATAAATTCCGGATATTGGAGAGAATATATAGAAAAGCTTAATAGTATTTACATGGAAAGATATAAATTTATGTTTAATAAACTTGAGGAATACTTAAGTGATTTTGTAGAACACCATTGTCCTGGAGGTGGCATGAACTTTTATGTAAAGTTGAAGGATAATGTAAATATAAATTCTCATGACTTGTTTCAGCTATGCAGGAAGGATTTTGTGCTAATAACACCTGGGGCTATCTTCTATAAGGATATGTCTGAGGGAAGTAGATTTTTTAGAATAGGCTTTTCTCAAACAGATGAAAAGCAGATAGAAGAGGGTCTAAGGAAAATATCAGCAATTTTAAAAAAATATAAGGATTAGGAGTATGATATGGACTATAGAACTGTAAAAGGACAAGCTATCGCAGAATACGAAGAGAAAAAATCTTTGTTTATTGGTAACGTAGCTAGGGTATCTAGTGAAGATGAAGCTAGGGATTTTATTAACAGCATAAAGGCAGAACACAGAGAAGCAAGACATAATGTTTATGCCTATATTATTGGTGGCAACTGCTCAATTCAAAGATATAGCGATGATGGAGAGCCACAAGGAACAGGAGGCATACCAGTGCTAGAGGTTATTAAAAGAAACAATATTACCGACACTGTTATAGTGGTAACTAGGTACTTTGGAGGAGTGTTGTTAGGGGCTTCAGGACTTGTTAGAGCTTATTCAAAGGCTGCATCCATGGCAGTTAAGGAAGTAGGCATAGTGGAGAAAATAAAAGCGGTTATGCTGAAAATCAAGGTAGACTATGATATGCTAGGTAAAATCCAATATAATTTTAGCAAAAATAATTGGCAAATTGATAATATCCAGTATGCAGATATGGTGGAACTTAGTATACTTTGTGAAAAATCCAAACTAGAAGAGATTAAAAAGGCCCTAATAGATATTACCAATGATAAATATACCTTAATAGACCAAGAGGAGGATCTTTATTTTAAGGAAAATAATAAGATTTATCATGATGTTTAGTGGTTTAGCTTACTTATTTATTGGAAGATTACAAAAATTAACATAATCAAGGTTGAAGTTTGTTTTAATTATATGATATAATATTTCAAGATTTTCATTAAAAAAATTGTTATAGTTATGATTACGTTTTAGGAGGAGTACATAATGGCTGGACATTCAAAATGGCATAATATTCAGGCTAAAAAGGGCAAGATGGATGCCAAAAGAGGAAAGATATTTACAAAGATAGGTAAGGAAATTGCTGTAGCAGTTAAAAGTGGTGGTCCAAACCCAGAAACCAACCCTAAATTAAAGGACGTAATAGCTAAAGCTAAAGCAAATAATATGCCTCAAGATACTATTAACAGAGCAATTAAAAAGAGCTCTGGGGAGCTGGATTCAGTAAACTATGAGGAAATAGTTTATGAAGGCTACGGACCGTCTGGTATAGCTGTTATGGTTAATGTTTTAACTGATAATAAAAATAGAAGTGCAGGTAATGTAAGACATGCCTTTACCAAGTATGGTGGAAATTTAGGTGCAACGGGATGTGTAGGTTTCATGTTCCAACATAAAGGAGAAATTGTCATAGAGAAAAGTGATGACATCGATGAAGACGAGCTTATGATGGAAGCTTTAGAAGCAGGGGCAGAGGATTTTGTTTCAGAAGAAGAAGTATACATTATTACAACAGCGGTAGAAGAATTTGCTGTGGTTAGAGAAGCTTTGGAGGCTAAAGGCTTAAAGTTCTTGGAAGCAGAATTGAATATGATTCCTGATACCTATACAGCTATTGATGAAGAAACTGCTGTTAAGTTCCAGAAAATGCTGGATGCTTTAGAAGATGATGATGACGTTCAAAATGTTTATCACAACGCTGAATTTCCAGAGGGGTTCCAAGAATAAGCTAAATAAAAATCACTAAATTAATAAAAAATAGAAGGAATTCTCAAGTTATTGTAGAATAGTTTTCATGAATGTAAAATTTTATATTTAATGCATCTTAATTGGTGGTTCCTTTTTTAACATTGGTTAATAATCCTTGGAAATATAATTTTCACGGGTTTAATAATAAAATTAAATATTATACTTAGGGGGAGTTTTTATGAAGTTAAAGTTTGCACAGATCAGAGACCTATACAATAACATTTGTATCAGAATAGAGGAGTATGAAGAAGCTATAAAAAAGTTATTAGATATAACTGCTGCAGATGCAGACAATAAAGGAGTAATTGAAGAGGCTGTATCAAAGGAAAACAATGAACCTGTTCAAATGCTTATAAATCGTCTAAATTTACTTTATCGTGATTTAAGTAAAATTGAAAACTGTTATTTTGATGTAGACTTAGGTGAAGATCTGTTACAGTATCTAGAAGAAATGGGTCAATAATCTATCAGAAGTAGATTTTTAGGGTATAGAGTATAAAGTTAGGTAAAAATGTCCATAATATCACTATAGAATCAATATGGTCAAGTATTACCAAATAGGCAGTAGTTATTTAGATAGAATAACTTAGTCTTCTTTGGTAAGGAGAAGGAGTGATATTATGAAATTTAGCAAAACTGATTATTTTATAATCTTTGCCCTAAGTGTTCTTTTAATTTTTGCTATTAGTTTTAATATTGCTATGAAGTTCATAGATAGAAATAGTGCTAAATCTACTGAAAATGTAGATGTACTATCAAATACAAGTAGCGTAGAAAAAGTACTTTCTGAAGATTCTAAGGTTATATTAAAACTTCTTAACAATGATAATGAAATTAGTAAACTTGAAGTTTCCATTCAAGAGTTAAAGAATTTCATATCTGGGGATATAACCTTAAATAAAGTTAAAGAGTATTATAGTAATGATAAATTTCAGTTTGTAGAAGACAAACACAATGAAATCATATTTGTAAAAAATGCATCCTACATACCAGGTAGATACTATTTAGGTATTACAGATAAAGAGTTTGTAGCTGTATTTAAGTGTGATCATTACGGCAATCTCTTCATTGAAAAACCGGAGGAGGACATAAGTAATAGAAATCTGGAAACCCTTCCGGAAAGTGCTCAAGAAAGTTTAAGAGAATTTAAATATGAGTATGAAAACAAAGAAGAGGCTTTGGACGAATTAATGGCTATTTGTTCATAGTTTCAATAAACCCTTAGCATTTTGATGCTAAGGGTTTATTGTTGAATTATTACTTTACCGGTGTTAAAGTAATAGATGATAGATAAATTAAGGAGGACGTGTTATGTATGAATACATAAAAGGGAAATATAAAGGCTTTTACAAGGATTATGTAGTTATTGAAAACAACGGAATAGGATATAAAATATTTGTCCCAGGTAGTACATTAACCAAGCTTCCTAAAACAGATGAAGAAGTATTATTGTATACATATCAAATGGTTAGAGAAGATTTTATTGGCCTTTATGGATTTATTTCTCGAGATGAACTGGAGATGTTTCTCCTATTAATAAATATTAATGGAGTGGGAGCTAAGGCGGCGTTGTCCATACAATCTATTTTAGATGTAGAAACACTGCAATATGCTATCGCTACTGGAGACGATAAGGTATTAACTAGAGCTCCAGGAGTAGGAAAAAAGATTTCTCAAAGAATTATTTTAGAGCTACAGGATAAAATGAAGAAAATATGTGTAGTTGAGGGGGAAGGTATCAGTATAGAAAATAGGGCGCAAAATTCTATATTTAGTGATGCTGTGGCAGCATTGGTATCTTTAGGCTATTCTGAAAAAGAAGCGGGAGTAGCACTTAAAAATATTGATGTAACTGAGCCCCTTGAAACAATAATAAAAGATGCCCTAAGACAACTAATGAATTGAAAGGATTTTGGTAATGGATGAAAGAATTTTATCATCAATGAGTTTTATAGAAGAGAATAATTCTGAATATAGCCTACGGCCCCAAACTCTTAATGAATATATAGGTCAAAAAAAAGTAGTAGATAAGCTTAAAGTTTTTATAAAGGCGGCTCAAGAGAGGAATGAATCCTTAGACCATGTGCTCCTATATGGACCACCAGGTTTAGGTAAAACTACCTTAGCAAATATTATAGCTAAACAAATGGGAGGTAATTTAAAAGTAACCTCAGGTCCAGCTATTGAAAGAGCCGGGGATTTGGCTGCTATCTTAACTACACTAGATAGCAAAGATGTCTTGTTCATAGACGAAATTCACAGGCTAAACAGGAGTGTGGAAGAAATTTTGTATCCAGCTATGGAGGACTATGCCTTGGATATAGTTATTGGAAAAGGTGCTGCTGCAAAGTCTATCAGATTAGATTTGCCTAATTTTACTCTAATAGGTGCTACTACAAGAATAGGACTATTAACATCTCCCTTAAGAGATAGATTTGGTGTTTTATGTGCTATGGAATACTATGAAAGTGAGGAATTAAAGGAGATAGTTATTAGATCAGCAGCTGTTCTAGGTTGTGAAATTAGTGAGGATAGTGCACTTGAGATAGCTAGAAGGGCTAGAGGAACTCCAAGGATAGCGAATAGACTCCTAAAGAGGGTTAGGGATTATTCTCAAGTAAAAGGAGAAAATATAATTAATCTAAAAGATGCCAAGGCAGCATTAGAGTTGCTAGAGGTAGACGAAGAAGGTTTTGATAGAGTGGATAACCGAATATTAGAGGCCATTATTGATAACTTTTCTGGCGGTCCTGTAGGTATAGAAACCTTATCCTATTTTATAGGTGAAGAATTGGACACTATAGAGGATGTATATGAGCCTTACTTGTTGCAAAAGGGGTTTATAATACGAACACCAAGAGGTAGAGTGGCTACAGATAAAGCTTATAAACATACAAAACGAAAGAGAATTAAGGACAATATAGAACAATTACCCTTATTTGAGAAGGAATAACTACTAAAGAGGTGTTACATTTGCGAGTAGAGGATTTTTATTTTGACTTACCTAAAGAATTGATTGCTCAACATCCATTGAAAAATAGGGATGAATCGAGACTTATGATTGTGGATAAAAACACAGGAAACATAGAAGAAAGTAGATTTAAGAATGTTATCCAGTGCTTAAATAAAGGAGATTGCTTGGTACTAAATGATACCAGAGTAATGCCTGCCAGATTAATTGGAGAAAAAATAAGTTCTGGAGGGAAAATAGAATTTCTACTTTTGAAAAGAATAGAAGGGGATAAGTGGGAGAGTCTTGTTAAGCCAGGGAAAAAAGCTAAAGTTGGTGCTGAATTTACTTTTGGCAATGGAAAACTTAAAGCTAAGGTTGTAGATATATTAGATGAGGGAAATAGAATAATTGAATTTTACTATGAAGGTATTTTTGAGGAAATATTAGATCAACTAGGACAAATGCCCCTGCCTCCCTACATAACTGAAGAGCTGGAGGACAGAGAAAGATACCAAACAGTATATTCCAAAACTGTTGGTTCTGCAGCAGCACCTACTGCTGGGTTACATTTTACTAAAGAACTACTCGAGACTATTGAAAAGAAAGGTGTAGAAATAGCTTATGTCACACTACATGTAGGCTTAGGAACCTTTAGACCGGTAAAGGTAGATACTTTAGAAGACCATAAAATGCATTCTGAATTTTACATTTTAGATGAAGAAAACTGTAATAAAATTAATAGAACTAAAAAGAATGGCGGTAAGGTAATTGCTGTAGGAACTACCTCCTGTAGAACCTTAGAAAGTGTAGCAAACAGTGATGGTTATCTTTCTGATAAAAGTGGTTGGACAGATATTTTTATTTACCCAGGCTATAAATTTAAAATAGTAAATTCCTTGATCACTAACTTTCATCTACCTGAATCTACCTTAATTATGCTAGTAAGTGCATTAGCTGGTAAAGACAATATAATGAAGGCTTACAATAAAGCTATAGAAGAGAGATATAGATTCTTCAGCTTTGGAGATGCTATGTTTATAAAATAAAGATATCAAGACAAATACATTCATTAACAAAGGATGTGACAAATATGTTTAAAATATTAAAAAAAGAAGGTAAGGCAAAAAGAGGTAGTTTTACAACGGTACATGGTACTATACAAACACCAGTATTTATGAATGTAGGCACTCTTGCAGTAATTAAAGGTGCGGTATCCTCTATGGATTTAAAGGAAATAGGATGTCAGGTGGAGCTTTCGAATACTTATCACCTACATTTAAGGCCAGGAGATGAAGTGGTTTATAAGCTAGGTGGCCTACATAAGTTTATGAACTGGGATAGGCCTATTCTTACAGACTCTGGCGGTTTTCAAGTCTTTTCTTTAGCCGCTATTAGAAAGATTGAGGAGGAAGGGGTATATTTTAATTCTCATATTGATGGACGTAGAATATTTATGGGCCCTGAGGAAAGTATGAGAATTCAAAGTAATTTGGCGTCAACTATCGCCATGGCTTTTGATGAATGTATTCCTAATCCATCAACTAGATCTTATGTTGAAAAGTCTGTAGAAAGAACTACTCGATGGTTAAATCGATGTATAGCAGAAATGAAACGATTAAACTCCCTTGATAGTACTATCAACAAAAAACAGATGCTTTTTGGCATAAATCAAGGAGGGATTTATGAGGACATAAGAATAGCCCATGCAAAGGAAATCGCTAAATTGAATCTTGATGGATATGCCATTGGAGGTCTTGCTGTAGGAGAAAGTCATGAAGAAATGTACAGGATAATAGATGCGGTAGTTCCTCATTTGCCTGAAGATAAGCCTGTATACCTAATGGGAGTAGGGACTCCAATTAATCTTTTAGAAGGTGTGGCTAGAGGGATTGATTTCTTTGACTGCGTTCTTCCTGCCAGAAACGGTAGACATGGTCATGTATTTACCCAATTTGGAAAGATAAATATTATGAATGCTAAGTTTGAATTAGATACAAGGCCTATAGATGAAGGGTGTCCTTGTCCTGCTTGTCGACATTATAGCAGAGCTTATATTAGACATCTTTTTAAGGCTAAGGAAATGTTGGCTATGAGATTGTGTGTACTGCATAATTTATATTTCTACAATAAATTGATGGAAGATATAAGATTAGCTATAGAAAACAATGAATTTTACGAATTTAAGGATAAAATGGTTGAACAATATAACCAAAAGGACTAAAATTAATTAGGTATAATATTTTATTGCATAAGGAGGATGGAATATGAATGAAACTGCTGGATTTATTATGTCAATAGTGATAATGTTGGCAATGTTTTATCTTTTAGTCTTTATTCCGGAAAATAGGAGAAAGAAAAAATATAATGCAATGCTAAACTCTTTAAAACTAAATGATGAGATTATGACTAAAGGTGGCATTATTGGTAAAATTACTAGTATAAAAGAGGATTGCATATTGCTTCAGACAGGCCCTGATAGAGCTAGAATCAAGATGTCAAAGAACGGTATTTCTCATGTTATGAGTGAAAGTAAGCTAGAAGCGAAAAAAGAAAGTAAAAGCAAATAAATAAGTTAATACATGTACTAAAACACCTTCAATCTACATAAATAATAATTAGATAGGAGGTGTTTATTTATGGAGCAAAAGGCGTTTTTAACCAAAGTTTCAATGGGGGTTTTTAGATCCATCTTAATAACTATTGCATTACTGATAATATTTAGTATTATTATGGCTTTTAAAGATGTGGGTACTCAATTCATGTCAGTATATTATGTGGTAGCTACCTGTCTTAGTGTTGTGTATGGGGCCATGTATTCGGCAAAGAAAAATAATCGAAATGGATGGCTTGTAGGTATATTAGTAGCTGTCTTGTATATGAGCTCAATTTACATATTATCTGCAGTGCTTTTTAAAAACACTTCTTTTGGTACTACGGAATTATTAAGATTACTCATAGCGATTTTAGTGGGGGCATTATCAGGTATGCTTGGTATAAATATATAGAAATACTTTATTTAAACAACTTAATGTGTTATAATGCAATTAAAGTGTTTTTTGGAATGGAGGGCTAGATAGTGAAACATATAAGAACAATAAATAAGGCGAATTTAAAAAACAGTTTAGCAAAGCCTGGTTGTAAAGAATGTGCTAATTCTTGCCAGTCAGCTTGCAAGACTTCTTGCACCGTTGCAAACTTAGCCTGTGAAAACTAAAATCATAGGGTAGCGGCAACATTAGAAGGGGTTAACACCCCTTCATTTACTGCTTATTTAATGTGCAACCTTCAGTTGCACATTTTGTTTGCTCATAATAAGTTTATGTAAGGAATATTATTAACATAGATTATTTGTTAGGAGGATATGATCGTGGCATTAATACATAAGTTTATTCAAGGAGGAAACTACTATGTAGTGGACGTAAACTCAGGATGTGTTCACATAGTAGACGAGCTTGTTTTTGATATTTTAGATGAAGAAAATATTCCAAACAAAGAAGAAACCATAAGAAAACTTAGTTATAAATATAAAGTAGAAGAGCTTGAGGAAGTTTTTTCTGAGCTACAGCAGCTTATAGATGAGGAAATGCTGTATTCAGGTGATAAGTACGAGGATATAGCACTAAATGACAAATCAAAGTCTTTTATTAAAGCTATGTGTCTTAATATAGCCCATGACTGTAACTTAAAATGTAAGTACTGTTTTGCAGAAGAAGGGGAATACAAAGGTCATAGAATGCTAATGAGCCCAGAGGTTGGCAAAAAGGCAGTTGACTTTGTAATAAAAAATTCTGGCCCTAGAAAGAATATAGAAATAGACCTTTTTGGTGGAGAACCATTGTTAGCTTTTGATACCATTAAAGAAATCGTTGAATACGCAAAGGAACAGGAAAAAGTATACAATAAAAACATAAGATTTACTATGACCACTAATGCTACTTTGCTGACAGATGAAATAATGGAATATATAGATAAGAACATGGGAAATATAGTATTGTCTATAGATGGAAGAAAGGAAGTTAACGACAAAGTTAGGGTTAGATATGACGGCAGTGGCAGTTATGACAGCATACTTCCCAAAATAAAAGAGATGGTAGACCGTCGTGACAAGAACAAGCAATATTATGCCAGAGGAACCTTTACTAGAAATAATACAGACTTCTACAAGGACGTAATGGCTTTAGCCAATGAAGGCTTTAAGGAAATTTCCATTGAACCAGTAGTTTTAGCTGATAATGATCCTCTTTCGCTGAGGGAAGAAGATTTGGAAACTATTTTTGATTCTTATGATAAATTAGTGGAAGACATGAAAGGAAGAATAGGTACAGATAAGGAATTTAAATTCTACCATTTTAGTATAGACTTAAATGGAGGACCTTGTGTTTACAAACGAATTAGTGGTTGTGGAGCTGGACATGAGTATGTGGCTGTGACACCTGAAGGTGATATCTATCCTTGCCATCAATTTGTAGGAAACAATGAATTTAAATTGGGAAATCTTTTTGAAGAAGCTTATAATGAAGAATTACCACAGCTATTTAAGGCTGCTCACATATATAATAAGCCTATTTGCAAAGAGTGTTGGGCAAGGTTTTACTGCAGTGGAGGTTGCCAAGCAAATAACTATAACTTCAATAAGGATATCCATATTCCTTATGAGCTAGGTTGCAGGATAACTAAAAAACGTTTGGAATGTGCCATTGCTCTTAAATGTGCATATGAGGAAGAATAATATAAATAGCAGTTATTGACTAAAAATTTATTGAGTAATATAATTAAACCTATGAAGTGTTCAGAGGGGGAGTAAGATGAGGACAAAGAAGAGAACGAAAGCATCAAGTATTGTAATCTTTATCATTACTATTTTATTAATTGGCTCATTTGCAGTCTTAGGTTTGTTCGGAACTCCAGATATAGGAGGATATAGAGTACAATCCTTTGGTGAAGTCTTAAAAAGAGGCTTGGATTTGCAAGGTGGAGTAAGTATTTTATTAGAAGCAACTTCAGAATCCAAAGACGATAATGCTGTTGACAGAACTATCGTTGTACTTGAAGAGAGAATCAACAACTTAGGGGTTGCAGAAACCGTTATCGCTAAAGAAGGAACTAATAGAATCAGAGTAGAAATTCCAGGTCAGTATGATTCAAATGAAATGGTAGAGACCTTAAGTAAATCTGGAAAGCTTACCTTTGAAGGACCAGACGGAACAGAAGTTTTAACTGGATCCGACGTTAAGGATGCGGCGGTTATGATGGATAACTTTAGCCAACCAGTGGTAAGTCTACAATTAAACGATTCAGGTAAACAGAAATTTGCAGATGCTACAGAAAAATATCTTGGACAAAGTATATCCATTAAGATGGACGATGAGTTAGTTTCTGCACCAGTGGTTCAAGCTCATATAACCAATGGAGAAGCATCCATAACTGGTCAAGGCTCATATGAGGAAGCTGAAAGGTTAGCCAGTATTATTAAATCTGGTGCATTACCAGTTGTTTTAAAGAATGTAGAAACTAATACAGTAGGTCCAACTATTGGTGACGCTGCTATACCTCAAAGTTTAAAGGCAGGAGCTATAGGAATTATCTTAGTATTCTTATTTATGCTTGTTTTTTACAGAGTACCAGGCTTATTAGCAGATTTAGCTTTGACTGTATTTATTTTATTTGTACTGTTAGCTTTTGTTATATTTGATGTAGTATTAACTTTACCAGGAATAGCAGGTATATTATTAACAATAGGTATGGCCGTAGATGCCAATGTTTTAATATTTGAAAGAATTAAAGAAGAGTTAAAGAGTGGCAAATCCATCAAACCTGCCATAGACGCAGGCTTTAATAGGGCTATGAGCTCTATTGTGGACTCTAACATAACTACAATAATTGCTGCTATCGCTTTATTTAGTATAGGTACTGGTGGAGTTAAAGGATTTGCTTTAACCCTTACTATAGGTGTAATTATAAGTATGTTTACTGCAATAACAGTGACAAAAAGCCTAATAAAAATGGCATATAATGCAGGAATATTAAGTAAAGTAACGTACTTCGGAGTAAAGAGGGGGTAATGCACATGCTGAAGATTGTTGAAAGAACAAAGCTATGGTTCGGAATTTCTCTTGCTCTGTTAGCCATAGGTGCAATATTTTTAATATTAAACAAAGGACTGAATAAAGGTGTAGACTTTAGTGGTGGAACAGTAGTTAGAATAGAACTAGGAGAAGCAAGTAAAACTGCAAATAAGGCGGATATAGATGAAATAATAAACAAATATTCAACAGGAACTCCGTCAAGAACAGTAAATGATACTCAAATTGAAATACAGTCAAATGTATTAGACAATAAAAAGGCAAATGATTTATTTAGAGAAATAAAACAAAAATATAGCTTAAAGGATACTGCTTTAGTAGATGTAAAGCATATAGATGCATCTATTGGAAGAGAGACAACTCGTAATGCTGTCATTGCTCTTTTAGTAGCTGGATTATTTATGGTAATCTACATAAGGTTAAGATTTAAAGATGTTAAATTTGGATTAGCTGCTATCATTGCTCTTCTACATGATGTGCTTATAACAATGAGCTTGTATGCTGTTCTTCGTATATCTATTAATGCTTCTTTTATTGCAGCAATATTAACAATAGTTGGTTATTCCATCAACGATACTATCGTTATATTTGATAGAATAAGAGAAAATTCACGAAAACTTAGGGGAAAAACAGTTGCTGAGATAGCTGATATAAGTGTTAATCAATCATTGAAACGATCTATTAAAACCTCAGTAACTACCTTGTTAACAATAACAGCAGTGTATATTTTTGTACCTTCAGTTCGGGACTTTTCCCTGCCTATAATCGCAGGAATAATAGCAGGAACTTATTCTTCAATATTCATAGCAAGTCCTTTATGGGTAATATTCAATAATATAGGTAAGAAAAAAAAGGTGGCTGCTGTATAAGAGCGTGTAATGGTACCTTTAGAGAGGCCTCTTTGAGGTTTCTCTTTTTTTCGTTGAAAATAAATTGTCAAAATGTAATTTATCCTATATAATAAAAGTGTTTTCTATTGTTATTGGAGGGTTAGCTATGTCTAGGTTTTTGGAAGCTTTTAATTATCCTAACTTTTTATCTACATATAATCCCTTTTTTTTAAAGGATATGAGTAAAGCGTTGGAAAGGACAGTTAAGGCTATAAATGAAAGGGAAAAAATCGTAATCTACGGAGCCTGCACTGCAGATGCTATCTGTGGAGTTTCTTTGATTTTCTTACTTTTCAAATATTTAAATGCCGATGTGGAGTATTATATCCAGGATAGTATAGAGGATACATTAGTTACTGAGACTATTAAAAATCATATAAACTTTTTAGGTGCTAAGCTTGTGATAACTGTAGGCTGTGATGTACAGTCACATTCCCAATTGGAGCTTTGCAAGGAAATGGGTATAGATGTGGTAGTTTTAAACAACAGTAGTGATTACCAGCAAACAAAAACTATAACCATTAATCCAAAACAAAGAGAGTGCCTGTATAAGTTTAAAGAACTATCCAATAGTGGTTTAACTTATAAGCTTGCCCAAGCCCTTTCTATGTATTACGAAATGAAGTATGCAGCAAAATACAGGGATTTGGTCTTAATAGGTACCGTAGCTTCGGAGAAACCAATAACAGACGAAAACCAAATTTTTGTAATAGATGGTCTAAAGCAGATACACAAAACTAGAAATTATGGTATCAAGGCACTGCTTAAAGTGCATAATATAAATGGTATATCAGTAGAAAGTGTACATAAGCTTGCAAGGAGCATAACACCAACTACAAACGTTATCGGTAAAATGGATAATGCGAAAATAGCAGTTGAACTATTAACAACAACCGATGGTTATAGAGCTGAGCAAATAGCAAAATATTTAATCAAGGAAGTTTGTAAGTTTAACAATGAATTAATGGCTTATTAGTAAGGTTTATTTAATACAGGATTAAAGCCGCAATTATTAACTTTACTATATATAAATATATTTTTGGGGGAATAAAGATGGATTTAAGAAGTAAAATTAGAGTTATTGACGGATTTCCAAAGGAAGGAATTAGCTTTAAAGATGTTACTACATTAATACAAGATCCAGAAGCTTTAAAATACACTATCGATATAATAGTAAAAGAATTAAAGGATAAAAACATTGATTTAATCGTAGGACCAGAAGCTAGAGGTTTTATATTTGGAGTACCAGTAGCTTATGCATTAGGTGTAGGTTTTGTTCCAGTAAGAAAAAAGGGTAAACTACCTTACGACACTGTAAGCATTGAATACGACTTGGAATACGGCAGTGATTGTCTAGAAATACACAAAGATGCTATAAAGCCAGGACAAAGAGTTGCTGTTGTAGATGATCTTTTAGCCACAGGAGGCACTATTCAGTCAGTAGCGAAATTGGTAGAATTAGCTGGTGGAGAAGTGGCAGCCATGGAATTTGTAGTAGAATTAACAGAATTAAATGGAAGAGATAAGCTTGAAAAATACCATATAAACTCACTTGTAAAATATGATCTGTAAAAATAATTGAAAAAAAATACTCATTATTATATAATAGAGAAAATGATGGCTGGTTGACTAACCAGCCATTGACTTTAAAGGAAAGTTTATAACAGAGGAGAGTAACCTTATGCTGCAGAAATTAATGGATGTTATTAATAAAAATTGTGCAAATGCCAATAAAGAAATAATTGAAAAAGCGTATTATTTTGCCAGTGAAGCTCATAAGGAACAAAAAAGAGAATCTGGAGAACCTTATGTTACTCATCCTGCAGAAGTTGCTTGTATTTTAGCTGAAATGGGTATGGATAGTAATACTATAGCAGCGGGGCTGCTCCATGATGTTGTTGAAGATACTCAGTATACCTATGAAGACGTAAAAAATGAATTTAATGTTGAGATTGCAAATCTTGTAGAAGGAGTTACAAAGCTAAGCAAAATTAAGTATAAGAGCAAAGAGGAACAGAAGGCTGATAATGTAAGAAAAATGTTATTGGCTATGACCAAAGACATTAGGGTAATAATAATAAAATTAGCAGACAGGCTTCATAATATGAGGACCTTAAAATATAGAACTGTACAAAAGCAAAAGGAAACCGCAAAAGAAACCTTCGATATCTATGCTCCTTTGGCCCATAGGCTAGGAATATCTAAAATAAAATGGGAGTTGGAGGATTTAGCTTTTAGATATATCAATCAAGCAGAATACTATGATTTGGTGAAAAAGGTTGCGGAAAAAAGAGTAGAAAGAGAAGCTTATATTACTTTAATTGTAGAACAGTTACAAGCAAATCTAGTAAAATCTAATATCAAGGCTGAAATAGATGGCAGACCAAAGCACTTTTTTAGTATTTATCGAAAAATGGTAAACAAAAATAAAAGTATAGACCAAATATTTGACCTAACTGCAGTTAGAATTTTGGTAGATACTATAAGGGATTGCTATGCAGCTCTAGGCATTGTTCATACTATGTATAAGCCTATACCTGGAAGATTTAAAGATTACATTGCTATGCCTAAACCTAATATGTACCAATCACTTCATTCTACAGTCATAGGACCTCAGGGTAAACCTTTTGAAATTCAGATACGAACCTTCGAAATGCACAGAACAGCAGAATACGGTATCGCAGCCCATTGGAAATATAAAGAGAAGGGTAGCGTGGACAGTGCTAGCGATATTGATAGAAGACTATCTTGGCTTAGGGATATACTGGAATGGCAGAGGGAAACTTCAGATGCAGAAGAATTCATGGAAGCATTTAAGATTGACCTGTTTTCTGATGAAATATTTGTTTTTACACCTAAAGGTGCAGTTATAGATTTGCCAGCTCAGGCTACTCCAATAGATTTTGCTTACAAAATACATACAGACATAGGGAATCGCTGTGTAGGAGCAAAGGTAAATGGAAAGATGGTACCTTTGGATTATGCCTTAAAAACTGGTCAAATAGTAGAAATATTAACGTCCACCGCACCAAAGGGACCAAATATGGATTGGCTAAATATTGTAAAGAGCAATCAGGCAAAAAGTAAAATAAGATCATGGTTCAAAAGAGCTAAAAGAGATGAAAACATAAGTAAAGGCAAGGAGCTTTTAGAAAAGGATGCTAAGAGGCAGGGCTTTAATTTTGGTGAAATAGCCAAGGGTGAAGCTCTTGAAAGAATGCTTAAGAAATATAACTTTAATGGTATCGATGATATATATGCAGCTGTTGGTATGGGAGGCCTAATAGCCCCTAATATAGTTGCAAGGTTAAAGGAAGCCTATAATGAGGAAAAGCCAACGGAAGTAGATAATGCTACAACTTTAAAAAATATAGAAGAGCAGATATCTAAATCCTCTAGAGCACAAAGAAAAAGGAATGATTATGGTATCAAGGTTAAGGGGCTTACTAATGTATTGGTGAGATTTGCAAAATGTTGTAACCCTGTACCTGGTGACCCTATAATAGGTTATATTACAAAAGGAAGAGGAGTATCAATTCATCGAAAGGACTGCAAAAACGCAGAAACCCTTTTGAAGGATACAGAAAATAAGATTATTGAAGTAAGTTGGTCAGGAGGTAAATCCACCGGATATATAGCAGAAATACAAATAAAGGCAGAAGATAGGGACGGTATTTTATCTGACATCATGGTGCTGATAACAGATTGCAAGGTTCATCTTCATGCTTTGAATGCAAAAACTTCAAAGGGTGGATATGCTACTATAAATACTAAGCTTAAAATAACAGACATTGATGAGCTAAAGGATCTAATGAAAAAACTAAGGAGATTAGATGGAGTAGTAGAAGTTTTCAGAACAAAAAGCTAGAGGTGAGTAAATGAGAGCAGTAGTTCAGAGAGTAATCACTAGCAATGTAAAAGTTCAGGGAAACATTGTTGGTGAGATAGGAAGAGGTATTATGGTTCTTCTTGGTATATCTAAAGAAGATACTATGGAAGATATAACTTACATAAAAGATAAGATAATTAATCTTAGGATCTTTGAAGATAGTGAAGGAAAAATGAATCTGTCACTAGTAGATATAGGTGGAGAACTTTTAATAGTGTCTCAATTCACACTTTATGGAGACTGCCGAAAGGGCAGAAGACCTAACTTTATGGAAGCTCTCTCTGGGGAAGAAGCAAATAAATTGTACGAAGCTTTTGTAGAGCAGTGCAAGAAAGAAGGGCTTAAAGTAAAAACGGGAGTCTTTGGTGCTAATATGGAAGTAAATATAGTCAATGACGGTCCTGTTACCCTACTTATAGATAGCAAAAAGAATTTTTAGGAGGATTATATGAAAGTTTTAAGAATAGCAGCAGGTCCTTTGGATACTAATTGCTACATACTTATTGACGAAGAAACAAGGGAAACAGCAGTAATTGATCCTGGTGGTAATGAGGAAAGATTAACACCTGTTTTAGAAGAAAATAAGGCAAAGCTTAAATATATTTTATTAACTCATGGTCACTTTGATCATACCGGTGCAGTTATGGCATTGAAAAACAAGTATAAGGCAAAAGTATTTATAGCAAAAGAAGATTATGAGTTAATACACTTTAAGAAAAGCGAACTATTTTATATGGAAGGCTATGATGGCTCCTTGGAGGATTTCATAGGGGAAGATTCGGTCTTTGAACTTGGAAAAAACAAAATAAGCACCATTAAAACACCAGGTCATTCGCCAGGAGGAGTTTGCTTTTACGCAGATAGTATATTGTTTAGTGGTGATACTTTATTCCACAGAAGTATTGGCAGAACAGATTTTTTTGCTGGAGACCATGGAACTCTTATAAATAGTATAAAAACTAAATTGATGATATTGCCTGACAATACTACCGTACTTCCAGGCCACGGTGAAGAAACCACTATCGGTCTAGAAAAACAATATAATCCATTCTTTTAATAGTTCATTGGGGAGATAAAATGAGCATAAATCTAAGCATAAACAATGAAAAGTATAAATATGATGTTTTTCAGATTATTAAGATATTTTATCCTTATGAAGATGTTAAATTTACAGATGATTTAGTAGATTACTCAATAATAATTAACGATGAAACAATTATTATTGAGAGTAATGAAGATAGATACAGCTATAAAGCTACTGAAGAACACACTATAAAAGAGAAGATAAAGTTAGGCCTATATAATTATTTTGCGAAAAAAACAGGAATTATTCATCCTTGGGGTACTTTAATTGGTATTAGGCCAACTAAGATAGCTGCTAGGTTAATTAAAAGTAATTTTCAATTAAAGGAAGTAGTTGAATATTATCAGGATCATTATCAGACTTCAGAAGAAAAGGCTAAATTATGCTATGAAGTTGCAAAGAATCAAGAAGAATATCTTCATAATGATGTAAGAAATATAAGTGTATACATCGGTATGCCCTTTTGCCCTACTAGATGCTCTTATTGTTCCTTTGCTGCAAATGGGATTAAGGGTAAGGAAAAACTTGTAGAGGCATATTTAGAAGCGCTAAATAAAGAGATAAGGGCTATATCAAACTACATAAGAGAAAATGATTTGTCTATAGAAAGTGTCTACTTTGGAGGTGGTACCCCTACCTCCGTTAATAATGTTCAATTTTTTTATATTATGCAAAGTATATATGAGGCCTTAGTGAAGGATTCTAAGGTAAGGGAGTTTACAGTTGAAGCAGGTAGACCAGATAGTATTACTGAAGAAAAGCTTTTGACCATGAAGGAATATAAGGTTACAAGGATAAGTATAAATCCTCAAAGTATGAACGACAAAACTCTTAAAGCCATAGGTAGGATTCATACGGTAGACAGCATTATAGAAAAGTATAATTTGGCTAGACGCTTAGGTTTTGATAATATAAATATGGATATTATAGTGGGACTTCCTGGAGAAGGTATTGAGGAGATAGAAATTACTTGCAGGGAAATAGCAAAGCTGAAACCGGAAAGTTTTACCGTTCATGGAATGTCTATAAAACGTGCATCTAAGCTTCATGAAGCCATAATAAATAATAAATATTTCAACAAGGTTGCCTTGGAGGAACTTGATAAAATGTTTAACCACACAAGAAAAACTGCAGAACAATTAGGGATGATTCCCTATTATCTTTACAGGCAAAAAAATATGGTAGGAAATATGGAGAATATAGGCTATACTAATAAGGGATTAGAATGCATATATAACATAAAAATTATGGAAGAAAATCAAACAATTATAGCTTTAGGGGCAGATGCTGCTACTAAAGTTGTTTTTCCCGAAGAAAATAGAATTGAAAGGTTTGCCAATTTAAAAGATGTTGGAGAGTATGTAAAACGAATAGATGAACTTATTAGTGGTAAGATAGCTCTCCTTGATACAGCATTCAAGATTTAAGGAGGTTTAAATATGATACAGGCACAGAAGGGTACAAAAGATGTCCTTCCTCAGGAGGCCTATAAATGGCACTATGTAGAAGGTAAATTAAAGAATATTGCAGAACAGTATGGTTGTAGAGAAATAAGAACACCGGCCTTTGAAGCTACAGAGTTGTTTATAAGAGGAGTAGGAGAAACTACAGACGTAGTTCAGAAGGAGATGTATACCTTTGAAGATAAGGGTGGCAGAAGTATAACATTAAAGCCAGAAGGAACAGCTCCTGCAGTTAGAGCTTTCATAGAGAGTAGTCTGTATAGCGAAGCTCAACCAACTAAATTATTTTATTTCACACCAGTATTCCGTTATGAAAATGTTCAAAAAGGAAGGTTCAGAGAACATCATCAGTTTGGTATAGAAGTATTTGGAGCGCCAGCACCATCTCTAGATGCAGAAGTTATTAGTCTTGCTATGAGATCCGTTAGGGAGCTGGGCTTAAAAAATCTAGAACTTCATATCAACAGTATAGGTTGTCCTGAGTGCAGAAAGAAGTATAATGAAGCCTTAAAAGGTTATTTAAAGGATAATTTAGATAAGCTATGTAAAACTTGTAACAGCAGATATGAAAAGAATCCTATGAGAATATTAGACTGCAAGGAAGAGTCTTGTAAGGTAATTACTAAAGAAGCGCCAGTGATTTTAGATTACATATGCGATGATTGTAAGGACCACATGGAAAAGCTTAAGGGCTATCTAGAAGCTATGGGCATTTCCTACAAGGTAGACCCATATATAGTTAGAGGCTTAGATTATTATAGTAAAACCGTATTTGAAGTAATAAATGATAATTTTACAGTATGCGGTGGAGGCCGTTATGATTATCTAATAGAGCAAGTAGGAGGGCCTTCTACACCAGCTGTAGGGTTCGGAATGGGGTTAGAACGTCTTATTATGACCTTAGAGGCTGCTGGAATAGAAATTCCAAAGCCAGATCTAATACAATTATATATTGGCTCTATGGGAGAAAAAGCCTCCTTCCAAGCATTAAAGTTGGCCTTTGAATTAAGAAAAAGAGGAGTAAAATCCGATTGCGATCATATGGGCAGAAGTGTAAGGGCTCAAATGAAATATGCTAATAAAATAGGTGCCAAGTATTCTCTTATACTAGGGGAAGACGAATTAGAGAAAAAGGTAGCTCGGTTAAAGAATATGGAGGACGGAAGCACTACAGATATAAATATAGAGGATTATGAGGCAATAACAACAATAATCAATGGCTAATAATAGGAGGTAAACTAGATGGCAGAAAGATTAAATGGTTTAAAAAGAAGCCTGCTTTGCGGTAAGGTTACTGAGGCAAACTTAGATGAAAAAATAACGGTAATGGGATGGGTACAAAGAAAAAGAAATCTTGGAGCCCTTATATTTGTTGATTTAAGAGATAGATCAGGAATACTTCAGGTAGTATTTGGTGAAGAGATAAACAAAGAGGCCTTTGAAAAGGCTGATAATTTAAAGTCTGAATACTGTATAGCAGTAACAGGAGTTTTAGCAAGAAGAGAATCTGTAAATCCAAATATGAAAACTGGAGAATTTGAATTACAAGGTCAGGAGCTTAAAATACTATCAGAATCAGAAACTCCACCAATATACATTAAGGAAGACCTTGATGCTGCAGAAAATATACGAATGAAATATAGATACTTAGACTTAAGAAGACCAGATATGCAGAATATATTTATGGTTAGACATAAATGCGCTAAGATAATCAGAGACTATCTTGATGAAAATGGATTCTTAGAAATAGAAACACCTATGCTTACAAAGAGCACACCGGAAGGGGCAAGAGACTATTTAGTACCAAGTAGAAATTACCCAGGAATGTTCTACGCTCTTCCACAGTCACCACAGCTCTTTAAACAGCTTTTAATGGTATCTGGCTTTGATAGATACTTCCAAATAGCTAAGTGCTTTAGAGATGAAGACTTAAGAGCTAATAGACAACCTGAATTTACTCAGGTGGATATGGAACTTTCCTTCGTAGAGGTAGACGATGTTATGGCCTTAAACGAAGAATTAATTAAGAGGGTCTTCAAGGAAATATTAAACTACGATGTGCCAACACCAATAAGAAGAATGCCATACAAAGAAGCTATGGAAAAGTACGGTTCCGATAAACCTGATCTAAGATTCGGTATGGAAATAACAGATATAACTGATATAGTAAAGGACACTGACTTTGTAGTCTTTAAAAATGCTATAGAAAACAAGGGTTCAGTGAGATCTATAAAGGTTGACAATGCTGCTTCTATGGGAAGAAAGGTTATAGACAGATTTGGAGAATTTGTTAAGACCTATAAGGCTAAGGGCTTAGCTTGGATAGCCTACAAGGAAGATGGGGTTAAATCACCTATTAGTAAATTCCTTGGCGACGACAAAACTATGGAAGTATTAAATGCTATGGGTGCAAAGGTGGGAGACCTTGTATTTATAGTGGCAGACACAGACAAGATAGTATTGAACGCCTTAGGTGCTTTAAGATTAGAAGTAGCTAAGAAGCTAGAAATCTTAAAAGATAACAAGGAATTCAACTTTGTTTGGATAACAGAATTCCCGCTAGTAACCTATGACGAAGAAGCTAAGAGGTATGTGGCTGAACACCACCCCTTCACCATGCCTATGGATGAAGACCTTGAATACTTAGATACAGACCCGTCAAAAGTTAGAGCCAAGGCTTACGATCTAGTCCTTAACGGTGAAGAATTAGGCGGTGGAAGTATTAGAATCCATGATATGAAACTTCAGGAAAAAATGTTTGAAGTACTGGGCTTTACTCAGGAAAGTGCTTGGGAAAGATTTGGTTTCTTACTGGAAGCTTTCAAGTTCGGACCACCACCACACGGCGGTTTAGCTTTTGGCTTTGATAGAATGATAATGTTCTTAACTAACCATGATAACATAAAGGATGTTATAGCCTTCCCTAAGAACCAAAACGCTTTTGATCCAATGACAGAAGCACCTAATGTAGTTGACGATAAACAACTTACTGACCTTGGTATTGGGATTGTTGACAAGAAATAGATATATAGTAGTACAGTAAAATTATATTTGTAACATAAGGATGTCGCTATTTTAGCGGCATCTTTTTGTAGAATAGGAGTTTTACAGATGGATGAGACGGGAAATCTCCTAGGAATTTGGGGAGCAATGTCTGACTTATCCCGTCAATTTAACTTTTTCCAATAAGAAAAATATGAGAAAATAAATTATTTATAGCTTAAATGAATAACATTTTCAAAACCTTTACCATAAAAAAGTACAAAGGTTTTAGGAACATATATAAAAACCAATTGTTCATCCTTTTTGTAAGTATTGGTTCTAACAACATACCAATTTTCTACAGACCCATGGGTTAAAACCTTGGTGTTTATCCCAGGGTCAGCATAGGGGATTAAATTTGTTGCATTTTTAGGAACCCAAAAAAATACTCTAAAATGAGGCAGACCATCTTTGCCAATTATAGCATCATAAGGAGGGGAGCCTCGTTTTTCTGCAGGAGAAAATACATTTATTATTCTATGATTAATGGATTGAACTGCAAGGGTAGATCTTGTACTTTCCTTAAAACACAGCATTGATACTGAAATTAAAGAATATAAAAGTATAATGTAAAAATTATTCTTCATTTTTTACCTCCTTAGGGTAGTATTCCTAAGGTTTATTATTTTATACTAATAAAAAACAGAGGCAAATGTAATATAAGAGAGATATGTCTGTAAAATTGAAAAATACTATAGTAAAATAGGGGTAAGTATAATATTAAGTAAGGAGATAGCAATGATTAAAGTAAATATTTTGCGAGATGGTCACATTCATTCACCTTATTGCCCTCATGGCACAGGAGATCCTTTTGAACTTTATGTAGAAAGGGCCTTAGAAATTGGATTAGAAGAAATAACTTTTACGGAACATATGCCATTACCAGGGAATTTCATGGATCCTGACTTTTTAAGTGAGTGTTCACCTACAGAAGAGGGTATTGAAGAATACTTTAAAGAATTGGCTTTGATAAAAGAAAAATACCAGGGAAAAATTAAGATTAATATTGGTTTAGAAGTAGATTATGTAGAGGGATATGAGGATAAGATAAAAAAACTACTTTATAAATATGGACCTAAATTAGATGACTCTATCCTTTCAATACATTTTCTTAAGTTAGAAGATCAGTATGTGGCTGTAGATTATAGCCCTGAAGAATTTGGAAGATTGGCAAGAAAATTAGGGGGAGTGGATAAGGTCTATGACAGGTACTATGAAAGCTTGTTAAAAGCCATAAAAGCTGATTTGGGTATTTATAAGCCTAAACGTATAGGACATCCTACTCTAGTTAGAAAGTTTAATCAAGATTTTCCGTTGGAATATAAGAATATTGCTCTTATAGAGGAAATAGTAAAAGAAGTAAAAGGAAGAAACTATGAAATAGATTATAATACTTCTGGTTTAAGAAAGAATAGATGTAAGGAACCATTTCCTTCAGGCCTATTTTTAGAATTAGTAAAGGAATATGAGGTTAAGATAGTTTATGGGTCTGATTCCCACGCAGCTTCCGATGTTGGAAGGGATTTTATGGCTGATTTCTAAGTTGAACTAGTGCTAATAAAATGGTATAATTAATACAATATATACGGGGTATAGGTATAACGGAGGAAGATATGAACACAGAAAATGTAAAAAAAAATATAGGAGTAAGGTTAAGAAGAATACAAGGACAGGTTAAAGGTATTGAAAAAATGGTGTCAGGAGAAGTATGCTGCAGGGACGTCCTAGTACAAATAGCAGCAGTTAGAGCAGCCAATAATAAGGCTGGAGCTCTCCTCCTTAAGCACTTTGCAAAGAACTGCATGATCAGTGAAACTGGTGAAGATGCAAGTGAAAATGTAGATAGGCTTGTATCTACCTTGTTGTTATTTTTAAGGAGTAATAACAAAAAGGAAAAGAAAACAAACTCAGATAATTTAAAAGAGGAAATAGTTAAAAGACTTCAGGAAATACAAGGTCAGGTAGAAGGCATAGAAAAGATGATTCAATGCGAAAGTTGTTGCCAAGAAATCCTTGTTCAGTTCGCTTCTGTTAGAGAGAACATTAATGAAGTAGGGGCTTTGTTGGTAGAAAACTATGCTCAAAGCTGCCTGATCAATGATGACGAAGAAGTTACTAATAAGAATATCGATGACTTAATATCCACCATGCTAGTCTTTTTAAAATAAAATTTACTTGCTACAAAGATCCCTTAGCTAAAGTTTTTTTCTTAACAAAAGCTATTGATTTAACTGTAATGATTCAACCATACATTTATTTAAGGAAGAGAAACTTCATAATATTATTAAGTATGGGGAATAATTATAATAATAAAGTATTAAGAAATTACCCCATGAACCTAGTAGCAAAGCAGATTAAGTTGAAAAGTTACTTGGATTTTTCTTTTAAGCTAAGGGAAAGGAACAGTTGTGATATGGAGAATATGAACTTAGTTGATTATCTTGGTTATTTCGCTTCAATAATGATAGCAATTTCTTTTTTGATGAAATCCATTAATAAACTCCGTCTTGTAAATATTATTGGTTTCACATGTTTTGTTATATATAGTGTAATTATTCGTGCTTGGCCAGTAGCCTTAATTAACTTTTTTAGTATTTGCATAAATGGATTTTATATATCACAGGGGGAAAATAAGTAGTTAATATTAACATTAGAAATACAATTTAAATAGGCTGATATCTTTAAGGAGGACAAATATTTTCACCTAAAGATATTTTTTTTATTACATTTTTAACAATAAAGTAAAAGACATATTGACTAGCTACTTTATGGATAAAGGAAGAAAAAACCTGGCAATTTATACAAAGATTATTATGTGGTATAATTTGTATAGGTGAATTATTTGGAATTATGTCATATGATTTTATTAATAGATTTTTTTGACTACATAGAAAATACTTTTTACGGAGGAATGTCAAATGGCAAGATATGACTGCTTAATAGTAGACGATGAGGAAGCCCTATCACAAAGTACCTGTGAGTATTTTAACCTGTTCGGCATAAAAACAGCTTGGGTATGGGATAAAAAGGATGTTTTGATTTTTTATCAAAGAACAAGGTTGATTTGATACTGCTGGATATCAATTTGGGACAATCATCCGGCTTTGAAATTTGCAAGGATTTAAGAAAAACAATAGATATTCCCATTTTGTTTATAAGTGCAAGAGGAAGCGAGGATGATGTGCTCCTTGCACTAAATATCGGTGGAGATGATTATATTCAAAAGCCATATTCCTTGAGCATACTTATGGCAAAGGTTAAAACTGTTTTAAAAAGGTACGGATCCAGCCATGAAAGCATTATAAAGTTTGGACCTTTTTCTATTGATTTGGATAAATAAAAGCTTATGGTAGAGGGTAGGGAAATCAAGCTAAAGGCTCTGGAATATAAACTTTTAGCATATTTGGTCCAAAACAAGAACCGGACCATTCCAAAAGAAGAGCTGTTTCTCAAGGTTTGGGGCGATGCCATCACAGGTGAGGTCACCTTGAATGTGCATGTTAGAAGACTTCGTGAAAAGATAGAGAAAAACCCCAACCAGCCTCAGTATATTAAAACAGTTTGGGGTACAGGCTATGTATTTGAAGTAGGAGAAGGCCATGAAGATTAAAAGACTAGTAATTATGATGATGATTGTACTGTTAACTTTCATAAGTCTCGTGATTTTCGCCTTTAGATATGAGGGTAAAACTGAGAATGACCTGCCTGCAGTAAATGATATTGCTCAATCACTGGCAAAGGATTGGGACAGGTTACAAGACAAGGAGTTACCAGGCTTGAATTATAAAATAGATTATCTAGTCTTAGACAATGAAAACCGATTTGTTAAAGCCACAAGAAATGGGCTGAACAATGATTTAAGTTCCGCAATACGGAATAGGGATACCATTGTTGATATCAAGTCAGAGGACAAGGTTCTTGGAAAATTAATAATTTATAACAATACAAACACCTTGTGGTTAAAATTTAGAAATTATCTCCTTGCTTTTACCTTTCTCATATTAGCAGCAGCTGCAATATTGTGCCTGCTATATTTTCTTTACATTGACAGGTCAATTCTTCAGCCCTTTAGAAAGCTACAGAGCTTTGCTCGACACGTAGCAGAGGGCAACTTGGATATGCCCCTTGTTATGGACAAGGGCAATCTTTTCGGTGCCTTTACGGAAAGCTTTTTTTGTAGTCTTGGTTTCCTTTATGTCTGCAAGGCGTATTAAGAAACTGAATCCAATCGTAGCTTTAAGAGGAGGAATAATAACACACAGCTTCCGCAGGAATCATGTACCCCTCGATAAACCAAAAGGAAGCCTTCCCTTTGTTCTGGCAATTAAACTGATGCTACAAAACATGAAACAGAGCATAATGGTAGGGATAATATTCACAGTTGTTTCCTTTATAAGCAGTTTTAGACCCTGCTATGGATAGTAAATCCCTTATGGAAGATATTAAAAAACTCAAGGATGTAAGAAAGGCCCAATTTATTGATACAACAATGGTGAAAACAGGCAGCTACCAGGTTGCTGCATATGTAATGGAGGAGTACTCCGGGAAAGAAACCAATACTGTATATGAAGGCAGATATCCCATACACAGTAATGAAACTGCCATTGCAGGATACTTAGCAAAGGAGCTAAACAAAGCTATAGGTGATACTATTACGCTGCAAGTCAATGATAAAGAATATGACTATATTATCACAGGATTTTCCCAGGGCTCCTATAGGGGCGATATGAGTATAGTCTACTTAAGGCGAGATGGTATTATAAAGATTGAACCAACCTTTAAGCAGCAAAACCTGCAAATATATCTCCAGGATGGTATTAAATCAGAGGAATTTAAGACTGAGCTTGAAAAGCTTTATGGTAATTCCATAGTGCAAACCATTGATATGGACAAAGAATTCATACAGGCAATAGGTCTATACACATCCATAGTATCAAAGGTTGGTGTTGCAATACTAGTTATTACAATACTTGTGGTTATGCTTGTGCTGTATTTTGTCATTAATTCTTCAGTAATCAGAAAGAAGCATGAGCTAGGAATACAAAAGGCACTGGGTTTCACAACCCTACAACTTAGGAACCAGATTTCCCTAGGACTTCTGCCCTCTGTTATCATAGGGGTACTCCTAGGAAGCTTACTAGGAGCCACTCAAACCAATTCATTGATGACTATGGTACAGAGTGCTATGGGAATTATGAGGGCAAATTATATGGTACCCTTGCTCTGGATTATAGTCTTTGGTGCTTGTATAGTCTTAATATCCTATTTAATTTCCATGTTCATAACCTATCGTATACGTAAGATTAGTGCATATAGTATGGTCAGTGAATAATGATAGGGATTTGAATTATATCACTTACTACCTAAGGGAACATATATTAAATATATAGCCTATATGGTTAAATTCCAAATTTCTTAACACGTTTTAAATTTTGGACTCTTTAATTATAATATTTTTAATCAAAAGAAGGAGCAGGAAACATGGGAAGTAAGAATGATAATGGAGCCCAGAAAAATAATTCAAGTAATTGCAGCACGAATAACCCTGAAAATCCCTTAGTTGAGTTCTTTTTTTCTTTGCCACCTAAGCAATTTTCACTACTATCTTCCATACTAGGTATTCTTCTGCTAAAAGATTTAGATTTAGATCAGCAAAACTCCCTTGGAAATTTTCTTGTTAATGTTGGTACAAATATTTTAACAGCGGCTGGCCAGGGACAATTACTGCAAAGTCAAAAATCGCAAAATGATGAATTACGAAAGAAAATTGAAAGATTGAAAAAACAGATATTTTTACTGGAAGAGGAATTGGATAAATAAAAATACCAACATAAATTGTTAAAATTTGAATATAGATTTCATTAGCCTTCAATAGGTATATTGTGGTTATTGATAAAAAGTGAGCACTTATCTTAATAAAACAAACTGACAAGGAATCTCTTATTAATACTAGGAGATTCCTTCTTATTTTATCTGTTTATCTATAAAGTTCATTGCTCCTAAAACCTTGTTTCCTAAAAAGTCCTTGACACATTGTAAGAAAGATGTAATAATAAAATTACACAAGGTAACAAAAGGTAACTAAATATAAAAATGGCATCAAGTAAATAAAAATAATAAATTGTTTAATAATATAAAATAAAGAAGTTTAAAGAAAAAGTAGTTGGAAGAGGGATATAATATGACTGACTTTTTAGAAGTTGTAAGGGAAAGAAGATCAGCTAATAAATTTATTAAAGATATCAAAATACCTAGAGAAGATTTTAATGAGATTTTTAGAGATCTTTCGCTGGCACCGTCAGCATTTAATTTACAGCATGCCAGATACTATGTTGTAGAGGATAAATCTCTAATGGATAAAGTTTATGAAGCTGCCTTCAAGCAGTATAAGATTAAAACTGCTTCAGCAACAATAATAGTTACAGGAGACAAGAAGGCTTATTTATCTGCCGATAAAATTCTTGAAGGCTGCATGTTTCTTGGAATGATTGATAAGGCTGAGTTTCAAATAATGATTAATACTATTCATAGCCTCTATGAAGGATGGGGAGAAGGCTTTAGGCATGATGAAGCTATTAGAAATGCATCACTATCTGCAATGATGTTCATGCTATTGGCAAAAAATAAAGATTGGGATACATGTCCAATGATATATTTTGATAAAGATAAAATAAGCCAATTGTTAAATATTCCAGAAAATGAAGTGCCCGTTTTGATGATTACCATGGGTAAAATGGACAAAAGCAGCAATAAAATTCGTGGTTATAGAAAACCAGCTGGTGAGTTTGTGAAGTTTTATTAATTTAGTGTAAAAAGGAAGTGAAGAAATGATTTCACCAATATTTGTATGTCACGGCGGACCTACTCTTGTTATTGAAAAAAATGAATATACAGATTTTCTTAAAGACTTAGGAAAAAAATTAAAACCCAAGGCTATAGTAATATTTACAGCCCATTGGGAAGATGAAATTACAACAATTTCATCTATAGAAAACACCTACGATATGATATATGACTTTTACGGTTTCCCAAAAGAACTATATTCTATAAAGTATCCTGCTAAAGGTTCTGTAGAAATAGCTTCAAAGTTGCAATCCTTATTAAAAACTAATGGTATTGAAAGCAAGTTAGATAAAAACAGAGGCCTGGATCATGGTGCTTGGGATGTACTTTATTTAATGTTTCCAAAGGCAGATATACCTGTTGTTCAAGTATCAGTAAATCCTGAATTGTCCATGGAAAAACAATATGACATAGGAAGAGCTATTAGTCAGCTAGGAAAAGAAGATATTTTAGTAATAGGAAGCGGTTCAACGGTTCATAACCTTGCTACAGTTGATTGGAATGCAGATAAAGTAGAAGAATGGGCAGTTGAGTTTGATAACTGGCTAATAGAAAAAGTGGAGAATAATGATAAGGAAGCCTTGTTTAACTATAGACAGATGGCGCCAAATGCAAAATTAGCAATTCCACGTGAGGAACACATAGTTCCTATGTTTATAGCTATGGGAAGCGGAAATAAAAACAAACCCAAGCTTTTACATCAAAGTTATGCCTATGGGACTTTAAGCTATATATGCTTTGAGTTTTAAAAAACAGCATATATAATCGCAGAAATAGGAGAATTATTGACAAGAAAATTGGTGCAATTGAACTTATTAAGAGTTTTACTTGAATTGAAAAGAGAGTAATTAAATATTTATATAAGGAGTATTCATATTATTCAAGTAAAAAGGAGATGGTGAATTATGGAATATAAAAAAGTTGAAATTATAGAATTTACAGATCCAGCTTGCACTTGGTGTTGGGGTAGTGAACCTATTTTACGAAAACTTGAAACCCTATATGAAGGAAATTTAGAAGTTAACTTTATTATGGGTGGCTTAGTTGAAGATATAAAAAACTTTAGCGATGCTTGGAATGGAATAGGTGGAGAACTAGGGGAGGTAAATAGGCAGATAGCAGACCATTGGCTTGAAGCTTCAAAAAGACATGGTATGCCAGTTGAGGTAAATGGTTTTAAATTATTTACTGAAGAAACCTCTTCAACTTATCCAATGAATATAGCATTTAAAGCAGCACAATTTCAAAGCAATGATTTAGCAAAGAAGTTCTTAAGAAGAATCCGTGAAGCAGTAGCAGCGGAAGCCATAAATGCAAATAAGACAGAGGTATTGATAGAATTAGCATCTGAATGTGGCTTGGATATTGGAAAGTTTATGGAAGCTTTCAATGATGGAAGAGCAGAAAAGGCTTTTAGAGAGGATTTGGCAATAACTAGAACCCATAGAGTGCACGGTTTCCCATCCTATTTAGTAAAAACCAACGACGGAAAATCATTGTCTTTAAGAGGTTTTCAATCCTATGAGACTTTTAAAGCAGTTATAGATCAGCTTACTAATAATGAATTAAAAGCTAAAAATATTGAAAGAACTGAAGAAAATATAATGGCCTTTATTAATAAATATGAAAGAGTTGCTACAGTAGAAATTTCATTAACTTTCAACCTTTCAGAAGCTGAGCTTGAAGAAGTTTTGGAAAGCCTAAAAGCTCAAAAATTAATTAAAGTATCTAAAGCAGGTAATGGTTACTTTATAACAGCTAGCAGTAATCCTTTAGTTTGTGATCCAAGTTCTGGAGTATGTTATATTTAGTAAATGGAACAATGTTTTATGATGGAGAAATTCAAGAAAAGTCTTGGAGAACATTTCTGCAAAGAAAGATAGGGAGAAAAGTTACAGATGATGAATTTCAAGAATATGTTCATGGTAGAAATGTAGACGTTACATTATCCTATTTTTTAGATAAGAAGTTGTCTAAAAAGGAAATAGAAGAATTAGCGGAGGAAAAAGAAGTAGTCTACCGTGAATTATGCTTAGGGAATAAGAATAAGTTCAAGTTGGCTACTGGATTAATAGAACTTTTAAATCATTTAAAAGAAAGAAAGATTCCTTTTACAATTGCTACCGCTTCTGGGTTAAATAATGTTAAATTCTTTTTTAAGTATTTAGATTTAGCTACTTGGTTTGATATAGGTAATGTAGTCTACGATGATGGAACAATACCAGGAAAACCTGAGCCGGAGATTTACATAAGAGCTGCTAATAAAATTGGAGTTTCTATAAATGAGTGTATGGTTTTTGAAGACGCAAAGTCTGGCATATTGTCAGCACATAGAGCTGGTGCTTGCAAAATAGTTGGAGTTGCTTCCTTACTTGATAAAGAGGCATTATTTAAAATTCAAGGTGTAGATCAAGTGATTGAAGACTATAGAAATGCTATAAGCTTATTAAAGTAGATTGCTATTTTCAAATGAATGTTTTATGCAATTCCAACACTTATTGAGCTACAGGGTATTTGCTATAGATGCTATAATTGGAATAGAGGAAATATTTTTAGTTTATACTTTTAAGGTGGACTAAGAAAATAAAAGAAAATAGAAGGTGATAGTTTTGATTAAACATATTGTAATGTGGAAATTAAAAGAATTTGCTGAAGGGAAAAATAAACTTGAAAATGCCCAAATAATAAAAAGAGACTTGGAGGCCTTGCAAGATAAAATTAAAGAGATTAGGCATATTGAAGTTGGTATAAATATTAATGAATCTGAACAGGCCTATGATGTGGTTTTATATTCAGAGTTTAATAGTATAGAAGATTTAAACATATACCAAAATCATCAAGAGCATTTAAGAGTTGCAGAATTTGTTGGTAAAGTTAGAGAGGCTAGAGTAGTTACAGATTATGAGACTAGCATATAAATTTTAATTTAAATCTTAATGATATAAGTCAGCAATAAAAGTGAATAAATAAAATAATGGTCTTCAAAGATCATAGTACAATGTTTTAAAGAAGTGTTGATGCAAAAATTCCAGACAAGGCCGAAAAATTACCCATCAACACTTATTTAAAACAAAGCCACATAGTTGAAATAGCATATCCTAGACTACTAATACAAACTCATCATTATCATAAAAAAACCAAAGGTTCATACCTTATAGCTATCTATTATTTCTGACCTCTGACTTCCGACCACTAAAAGTGGCTTAATCTACTTTTTTGCCCTTGCTGAGATAAAGTCAGTAATTTTTTCTTTTTTCCTTAGTTTGTATAAGCAATCTGGAAATAGAAGAAGTTAGCAAGACACCTGTTGCCAAAGCTCCTGCGCTGCTTAAGGTTTCTACCCCAAGTTTTAAGGCTTTGTCTAAACTTCCCGTTATAGATTCAAACATAGTATAATACATGCCGCCACCTGGTACTAAAGGGATAAGGGAGCATATTACATAAACTGTTACTGGAGCTTTATTTATTCTAGCCATGACTTCAGAGTATATACCAATAATAATTGAAGCCATGAAATTTGCAGTAGTAATACTAAAGTTTATTTCTTGAAAGAACATATATGAAAACCAAGCTATGGCCCCGCCTAGGGAAGCAAAAAATAAGTTCTTTCCTCTTATATTAAAAATAACGCCAAAACCTAAAGTTGCTAACATAGAATATAAAGTTTCTAGTAACATTAGCTTAAACCTCCAAAAGTAGAAATCCAGAATCCCAGTATTATACCGCTTCCTATAGCAATACCAATGGCAACAAGGAAGGCTTCTATAGCTCTAGCTAATCCTGATACTAAGTCGCCAGCGATAGTGTCTCTAATTGCATTGGTTATGGCTAGGCCAGGAACCAAGAGCATAATAGAACCTATAACTAATTGGTCAAAGTTGGCTACTAAACCTATCTTTTTTAGAATTAGCGACAGTAACATTGCAAGAGCGCCACCAACTATGTTAATAAAAAAGTCGTTTATCTGTAAGTTACTTAGATATATGGTAGTAGATTTGATAAAAAATCCTGTTATTAGGGCCATGAAAAAATCTTGAAAGGATCCACCCATGAGGAGGGTAAAGAAGCCAGCTACTAAGCTTGAAAAGAATATGGTTTTTGTCCGGCTATATCTTGGAGTGTTATCTATTTCCTTTAATAGCTTTGCTATTTCCTCCATAGAGTCTACATATTTACATATATTTCTTGATAGTTCATTGACCTTGCATATTTTCTCTAAGTTTACCGTTCTAACTTTTATTCTTTTCACAGTGGAAATTGTACTGCCGTCTATAGCTATAACAGACATTATAATCCCGGTGGGGGTAACGTAGCTTTCTGCCTGTCTTACTCCAAAAGCTGTACAAATTCTGTTGATAGTATCTTCCACCCTGTAAGTTTCACCGCCGTTTTCTAATATGATCCGTCCTGCTTCTACTGCAATGTGTACCACGGCGTTAATATCTTTATTATTCATATCATCACCTGCTTATATCTATGATATAATATTATTTCTTATATGTCATTTGTGAAAATAGCTTTAATGCTCCTAACACTTATATTTCTTAACTATTAAGTATATCATAGAGATATATTCTGTAAATATTCTAGTTTTATAATTTATATGGTAAAACCTGTTGATAAATGAAAGATTGATATTTATAATTGAATTATGATTCGTAATTAATAAGGAGGAGTGAAAAAATGAATTATAAGCATATTGAAACTGTAGATTCGGAAATTTTGCAGTTAATTGAGTCTGAGACTAAAAGGCAAGAAGATAATATAGAACTTATTGCTTCTGAAAACTTTACCAGCAAAGCGGTAATGGAAGCCATGGGATCCCCCCTAACTAATAAGTATGCTGAAGGCTATCCTGGAAAAAGATATTATGGTGGCTGCGAAGTTGTAGATAAGGTAGAGGATCTAGCTAGGGAAAGGTTAAAGGATCTTTTTGGAGCAGAACATGCTAATGTTCAGGCCCATTCTGGGTCACAAGCTAATATGGCAGTATATTTTGCTGTGCTAAATCCTGGAGATACAGTGCTAGGAATGAATTTGAGTCATGGAGGACATTTGACCCATGGAAGTCCTGTTAATTTTTCCGGTAAGTTGTTTAATTTTATATCCTATGAAGTAGATAAGGAAACGGAAAGAATAAACTATGATACCGTTAGGGAATTGGCATTACAACATAAACCAAAGATGATTGTAGCAGGAGCTAGTGCCTATCCAAGAGTAATAGACTTTGAAAGGTTCCGTAGCATTGCTGATGAAGTAGGGGCTTATTTTATGGTTGACATGGCCCATATTGCTGGACTTGTAGCTACAGGACTTCATCCTAATCCAGTACCTTATGCAGATTTTGTTACCACTACTACCCATAAAACTTTAAGGGGGCCTAGAGGTGGAGCTATACTGTGTAAGGAAAAGTATGCAAGGGACATAGACAAAACTATATTCCCAGGAATGCAGGGAGGACCTTTAATGCATACTATTGCAGCTAAAGCCATTTGCTTTAAGGAAGCTATGACTGAGGAATACAAGAGCTATATGGATCAGGTAGTTAAGAACGCTAAAGTATTAGCAGAGGCGCTATCAGGATATGGCTTTAAACTAATATCTGGCGGAACAGATAATCATCTACTGCTAGTAGATTTAACTAACAAGGGAATTACAGGGAAGGATGCAGAAAAGCTTCTTGATACAGTGGGAATTACAGTAAATAAAAATACAATTCCCTTTGAAACACTTAGTCCTTTTGTAACTAGCGGAATAAGAATAGGGACTCCTTCAGTGACAACAAGAGGTTTCAAAGAAGATGAAATGAAGAAGATCGCTTATTATATTAATTATGTAATTGAAAATAAAGATAAGGATTTAAGTAATATTAAAGAAGAAGTTCAAAAGCTATGTAGGGATTATCCTATATACCGATAATATAAGGATTTAGGAGGCTAGCAATGGTTGTAGATTTTACAAAACATTTAGATAAGGTAATGGACTACTTTCACAGAAAGGGAGGTTTTTTAACCTCTAAAAATGCTGATGAACTGAATACTATGACAATAAGTTGGGGTAATGTAGGATATGTTTGGGGTAAGCCTATATTTACTGTCTTTGTAAGAAAGTCAAGACATACTCATCATATAATAGAGGAAAGTGGAGAATTTACAGTAAGCATACCTATGAAGGATACTTTAAAGCAGGCCTTGGCTATATGTGGTTCTAAATCCGGCAGAGATGTAAATAAGTTTCAGGAAGCTAATATATCTACTATAGAAGGAAAAGTAGTAGATACACCTGTAATTGCAGACTGTGGTATGTATTTTGAATGTAAGGTTATTTATAAGCAAGATATGTCTCCAGATTTCCTAAGAGATGATATTGTAAATACATCTTATATTGATGATGATTACCATACTATCTATCATGGTGAAATAGTTAGTTGTTACCAAAGGAAGTAAATATATTATTTTGCAAGAAATTCAACCTTAGGGTTGAATTTCTTGTTTTTTTCATCTCTAGGTTGACAAGTATTTTTTTTTGTAATATACTTTGAATATCAAAATACATTGTTTGATATTCAAAGTATTTGATAGGCAAACGGGATGAGGTGAATTTTTACAGTAAATATGGAAAGAAGTTTTAATGTTTTAAATGAATTATTGGTAGATCTTTTTAATGATATTCTTCAAATTGAGCAGAATTCATTAAAGCAGGGAAAATTAAATGATCTTTCTGTAACTGAGATACATACCATAGATGCTATTGGGATGTACGAACCAAGAAGTATGTCAGAGGTAGCCGCAGATTTAAGGATTACAGTAGGAACATTAACTACAGCTATAAACAAGCTGATAAAAAAAGGCTACGTAGAACGACAGAGGATAGAAGAAGATAGAAGGGTTGTATTAATTAAACTCACTAAAAAAGGAAAACTTGCTTATAGGGTTCACGAAAAATTTCATAAGGATATGATTATGGCCACAATTGAAGGCTTAAGTCAAGAAGAAGAAAAGATCCTAATTAGCGCTATGGATCGGCTTAATAACTTTTTTAAAGACAAATATAATTTGAATAAGCGCAGTGGGGAGAAGTGATATGAAAGAAGTATATATAAAAGGTACCGGAAGGCACGTTCCAGAAAATGTAGTCACTAACGAAGATTTGGCAAAAATAGTGGACACTAACGATGAGTGGATTACATCAAGGACTGGTATAAAAGAAAGAAGGATAAGTAGTGGTGAAAATACTTCTCACATGGCTACTTGCGCTGCTAGGGAGGCTTTGGATAACGCAGGTATTAGTGCAGAAGACTTAGATTATATAATTGTTGCAACAGTAACAGCAGATAATTTTACTCCATCTACAGCTTGTATAGTTCAAAGGAATTTAGGAGCTACAAAGGCCGCAGCTTTTGATATTAATGCTGCTTGCACAGGCTTTATATATGGACTGAATGTGGCTACTCATCTTATCAAAAGCGGTTCCAGTGAAAATATTTTAATCATAGGATCAGAAACCCTATCTAAAATAGTAAATTGGGAAGACAGAGGTACTTGTGTATTGTTTGGTGATGGTGCCGGTGCTGTTGTTTTAAGCAGTTCTGCTGATAAAGGAGTAGGATCCATAGTTATAGGATCTGATGGGAGTAAGGGAGATGTATTGAAGAGTTGTGCTCTGCCAATAAACAATCCTTATATTAAGGATAGTAATACAGAGATAAATAATCATTATCTTACTATGGACGGACGAGAAGTTTTTAGATTTGCTACGGGGATTATGGTAGATAGTATAGAAAAAGTTCTCCAAGAGGAAGGGCTTACAATGGAAGAAATAAAATATGTAGTTCCCCACCAAGCTAATTTTAGAATAATAGACTATGCTGCTAGAAAACTATCAGCAGATATTAATAAATTTTATGTTAACCTAGATAAATATGGTAATACATCTGGCGCTAGCATACCAATGGCTCTAGATGAGATTAATAGAAAAGGACTTCTAAGTAAGGGCGATAACTTAATTATTGTAGGCTTTGGGGGAGGATTAACCTTCGGATCTGCATTAATAAAGTGGCAAAAATAATTAAAATTGGAGGAATGTAAAAATGGTATTTGAAAAAGTAAAGGAAATTATTGTGGATCAATTAGGTGTTGAGGAAGATGAAATAACTCTGGAAACAACCTTTGAAAATTTAGGTGTAGATTCTTTGGATTTATTTCAAATAGTTATTGAGATTGAGGAAGAATTTAATATTAAGATTGAAAATGCTGAGAGTATTAAGAGTGTAAAAGACGCTGTAGAATTTATCGAGTCCCAGAAATAGTTTAGCAAGGTCAGATGAAAATCTGGCCCTTCATGTAGTGTAGGAGGAGTGTTATGTTTCATTCAAAGATATGTGAAATTCTAGGCATAAAATATCCCATATTTCAAGGTGGCATGGCATGGATAGCGGATGGTTCCTTAGCAGCAGCAGTAAGTAATGCAGGAGGTTTGGGAATAATTGCAGCAGGTAATGCTCCCGTAGATTGGGTTAGGCAGGAGATTAGAAAAACAAAGGAATTAACAGATAGGCCTTTTGGTGTTAATATTATGCTTTTAAGTAGTAATGCTGATGAAGTGGCACAATTAGTTTGTGATGAGGGAGTTAAAGTTGTAACAACTGGTGCAGGAAATCCTGGCAAGTATATTAGCAAGTGGAAAGAATCCGGCATCACAGTAATTCCTGTAGTTCCTTCTGTAGCCTTAGCTATAAGAATGGAGAGAACTGAAGCAGATGCAGTTATAGCTGAGGGTTGTGAAGCCGGGGGACATGTAGGGGAACTTACAACTATGGCTTTAGTTCCGCAGGTAGTAAATGCTGTGAAGATTCCTGTAATAGCTGCAGGAGGAATTGGCGATGGCAGAGGAATTGCAGCTTCCTTTATGTTAGGTGCTGAAGGAGTGCAATTAGGAACTAGATTCTTAGTAGCTAAAGAATGTACAATTCATGATAATTATAAGCAAAAGGTATTAAATGCAAAGGACATTGACACAATAGTAACCGGAAGGGCTACAGGACATCCTGTAAGAGTACTAAAAAACAAGTTGGCTAGGAAGTTCCAATTGTTAGAAAAGGAATGTGCTGATCTAGAAAAATACGAAGAATTAGGAAGAGGCGCTTTACCAAAAGCAGTTAGAGAGGGAGATATAAATATGGGATCCCTAATGGCAGGACAAATCGCAGGTTTAGTAAAGAAGGAGCAGAGCGCTAAAGAAATAGTAGAAGAAATTTTCTCTGAAGCTGAGTTAGTAATAAAGAATTTTGGAGTAAGAGGTGGCCTATGGCAAAAGTAGGGTTTATTTTTTCAGGACAGGGTTCTCAATATCCTGGAATGGGCAAGGAATTATATGATAATTTTATAGATTGTAAAGAAGTTTTTAATGATGCCAATAAGGCCCTAGGCTTTGACTTAAGGGAAACTTGTTTTAAGGGAAGCCAGGAAGAATTGAATATTACAGAGATAACTCAGCCAGCAGTACTTACAGTAAGCATTGCTGCAATGAAGGCTCTTATGGCTAATGGTGTAAAGCCTGACGTAACTGCAGGTTTCAGCCTTGGAGAATATTCAGCTTTAGTTTGTAGTGGAGTCATAGATTTTACTGAAGCAGTAGCTTTGGTGAGAAAAAGAGGAAGGTTTATGCAGGAAGCTGTACCCCTTGGAAAAGGTGGAATGACAGCGGTACTTGGATTAGATAGACAGATAATAATTGATGGTTGCAAAGCTGCTTCGGATTTTGGCACTGTTGAGGCAGTGAACTTTAATTGCCCTGGTCAAGTAGTTATAGCTGGTGAAAAGGAAGCTTTGGCTAAGGCAAGTGAATTGTTAACAGAAAAAGGTGGCAGGTGTATACCTTTGCCTGTAAGTGCCCCTTTTCATAGCTCTTTGCTAAAGAAGGCTGCAGAGAACTTAGGAAAGGAATTAAGTACAGTAAATATAAAGGATATGGAAGTTCCAGTACTAACTAATGTACATGGAAATTATATAAATGATAAAAGTGAAATAAAGGACTTACTTGTGAAACAGGCTATGAGTCCAGTACTTTGGGAAAATATAATAAATAAAATGATAGAAGATGGCGTTGAAATTTTTATAGAATTAGGACCTGGTAAAACTCTTACAGGTTTTATGAAGAAAATAAATAGAAAAGTTACAGCTTTAAATGTACAGGATATGAAGTCTCTTAATAATACATTGGAAAAATTAAAAGAATTATAAAATCTAACATATTCTTGAGGAGGATCTTATGTTAAGTGGAAAGTGTGCTGTTGTTACCGGTGCTGGAAGGGGAATAGGTAAAGCTATAGCATTAAAGTTGGCTGAAGAAGGTGCCAAGATAGTTATAAACTATAGAAATAGTGAAAAGGAAGCGCAGGAGCTGGTAGCTGCCATTGAAAGTAAAGGTGGAAAGGCTCTAGCTATAAAAGCAGATGTTAGTAAATTTGATGAAGCAGAAAATCTATTAAAAACTGCCAAAGATACTTTTGGTTCCCTAGATATATTAGTGAATAATGCAGGTATTACTAAGGATAATTTAATGCTAAGAATGAAGGAAGAAGACTTTGACAGTGTTATAGCAACTAACTTGAAAGGTTGTTTTAACTGTATAAAACATGTTTCACCAATAATGCTTAAGCAAAAGAGTGGAACAATTATCAATATTTCTTCCATAGTAGGTTTAGTTGGGAACGCTGGTCAGGCCAACTACGCTGCTTCAAAAGCTGGTGTGATAGGTCTTACTAAATCAATGGCTAAAGAACTAGGTACAAGAGGAATTACAGTTAATGCAGTGGCACCTGGCTATATAGATACTGATATGACAGAAGTGTTGTCACAGAAAGTTAAGGATGCCATAATGGACAATATTCCCTTAAAGAGAATGGGAAAAACTGACGATGTAGCAAATTTAGTAGCATTTTTAGCATCCGACAAGGCGGCCTATATAACGGGGCAAGTTATACATGTTGACGGCGGAATGGTAGTATAAAGAGAGGTGATATGATGTTGAATAGAGTGGTTATTACAGGAATGGGAGCAGTTACTCCTATTGGGAATGATGTAAAGACTTTTTGGGAAAACTGTAAGAATGGTGTATCAGGGATAGATTATATTAAAGGCTTTGATACAACGGATTTTAAAGTTAAAATTGCTGCAGAAGTAAAGGATTTTGAGGCAGAACAGTATATAGCTAGAAAAGAAACAAAAAGAATGGATAAATTTTGTCAATATGCTATTGCTGCATCAGAGCAAGCTTTGAAACAAAGTGGATTGGATTTGGATACTCTAGATAAATATAAATTTGGTGTTCTTATAGGATCTGGTATTGGAGGTTTAGGAACTATTGAAAAGGAATGTGGAAAGCTTTTTCAGAAGGGACCTTCAAGGATTTCCCCTTTGTTCATTCCTATGGCAATATCTAATATGGCCTCAGGAAATGTAGCTATAAGATACGGTGCAAAGGGTGTTTGTACTAGTGTTGTTACTGCCTGTGCTAGTGGAACTAATGCCATTGGAGAAGCTTTCAACATACTCCAGAAGGGCACAGCTGATGTAATGATAGCAGGTGGATCAGAAGCTTCTGTTACACCATTAGGTGTTGCAGGATTTACTACTTTAACAGCTCTTAGCACAAAAAATGATTTGGAGAGATCTTCTATTCCTTTTGATAAGGAAAGGGATGGCTTCGTCATAGGTGAAGGGGCCGGCGTAGTGATTATGGAAACTTTGGATCATGCATTAAAAAGGGGAGCAAATATTCTATGTGAGATCGTAGGATATGGTTCAACCTGCGATGCTTACCATATGACTTCACCAGACCCAGATGGAGAAGGAGCGGCCAGATCTATGGAATTGGCTTTAGCTGATGCTGGAATTAGTAAGGATCAAGTATCCTACATAAATGCTCATGGTACCAGCACACCTTACAATGATAAGTTTGAAACAATAGCTATAAAAAAAGTATTTGGAGAGCAAGCTTATAAAATACCTGTTAGTTCTACAAAATCTATGACAGGACATTTATTAGGGGCTGCCGGTGCTATTGAAGCTATTATATGTATAAACTCTATATTAGATGATTTTATTCCGCCCACCATTGGTTTAAAGGTGAAGGATGAAGAGTGTGATTTGGACTATGTGCCTAATGTAGGACGTAAGACAGAAGTTAATGTTGCAATGTCTGATTCTTTAGGTTTTGGTGGACATAATGCAACTATACTATTAAAGAAATGGAAAGAATAAGAGAGGTAGGATATGGATTTAAACTTAGTCAGAGAAATTGTCTATATGATGGAAAATTCTAAACTTTCCTCTATGGAAATAGAATTTAAAGATTTAAGAATTAAAATGGAAAAGAATATAGGCGAAAGAGAAGAAACTATAGTAGTTAATAATATACCTACAGAAAGTAAAAAACACGAATCCTCTGTTAGCAAGGAGACTGAGGTAGGTACTGATCTTACTCCTGAAATGGAGGAAGTAGACGGTAGTGAGTATACTATAATAAAGGCGCCTATGGTAGGAACCTTCTATCCTGCACCCTCGCCGGACAGTGAGCCTTTTGTAACTGTGGGCAAGGCTGTTAAAAAGGGAGACGTAGTTTGTATAATAGAAGCTATGAAATTAATGAATGAAATTGAATGTGAAGGCAATGGGACCGTAGCAGAAATTTTGGTTAATGAAGGCGACATGGTGGAATACGGTCAGCCCTTATTCAAAATAAAATTGTAAAGTTGGTGTTATTATGGATATAACTGAAATACAAAAGGTATTGCCTCATAGATATCCTTTTCTATTGATAGATAAGATTGAAGAACTAGTGCCAGGGCAAAAAGCAGTTGCAATTAAGAATGTAACTATGAATGAATACTTTTTCCAAGGACATTTTCCACAGGAACCAGTAATGCCTGGAGTCCTAATAATAGAAGCCTTGGCTCAAACTGGCGCTATGGCTGTTTTGAGTTTAGAAGAGAACAAGGGTAAGATAGCATACTTTGTAGGTATAGATAAGGCGAAGTTTAGGAAAAAGGTAGTGCCTGGAGATGTATTAAAATTAGAAGTTGAGGTAATCAAGGTAAAGGGACCAGCTGGGGTAGGTAAGGCTGTTGCTAAAGTAAATGATAAGAAAGTCTGCGAGGCTGAGATTACATTCATTGTCGGAAGATAATGGAGGAGGGCTTATGTTTAAAAAGATATTGATTGCAAATAGAGGTGAAATTGCTGTTCGCATCATACGAGCTTGTCGAGAAATGGGCATAATATCTGTGGCGGTATATTCAGAAGCAGACCGTGATGCCCTGCATGTGCAACTGGCAGACGAAGCTATTTGCATTGGAGGACCTGCTTCCAAGGATAGTTACCTAAATATACAAAACATATTAAGCGCCACAGTATTAACCGGCTCAGAAGCAATACATCCAGGATTCGGTTTTCTTTCTGAAAATAGCAAGTTCGCTAAGATGTGCAGCGAATGTAATATTGTTTTTATTGGTCCTGATGCTGAAAGTATTGACTTGCTAGGGAATAAGTCCAGGGCTAGAGAGATTATGAAAGAGGCAGATATACCTATAATACCAGGAACAGAAGGTTCTCTAACTAGTGAAGAACACGCTTTAGAGATGGCTGAAGAAATAGGCTATCCTGTAATGATTAAAGCTGCTGCCGGTGGTGGTGGTAGAGGAATCAGGATAGTTTATAATAAGGAAGAGCTTTCTAAGGCCTATAATACAGCGAAAACTGAAGCACAGGCTTGCTTTAATGACGATACTTTATACATGGAAAAGTTTATTGATAAGCCACGTCATATTGAATTTCAAATTTTAGGAGATAAGTATGGCAATATAATTCATTTAGGGGAAAGAGAATGTTCTGCTCAAAGAAAAAATCAAAAAGTTCTAGAGGAAGCACCATCCAATATATTGACTCCTGAGTTAAGGCGTCAGATGGGAGAAGCAGCAGTTAGAGCAGCAAAAAAAGTGGGCTATCATAACGCTGGAACTGTAGAGTTTTTAGTAGATAGTAATTTAAATTATTATTTTATGGAAATGAATACTAGAATCCAGGTAGAACATCCTATAACGGAATTAGTTACAGGTATTGATATAGTTAAACAGCAGATTAGAATTGCCGCAGGTGAAAAGTTAGAATTAACTCAAGAGGACATAAAGCTTCGAGGTCATGCTATAGAATGTAGAATTAATGCAGAAGATCCTAGTAAGGATTTTAGACCTTCACCAGGTAAGATTATTGGATTAAATGTGCCAGGAGGACCTGGAGTTAGAATCGACAGTGCTGTATATCAAGGATATACTATTCCCCCTTATTATGATTCTATGGTAGCTAAGCTTATAGTGCATTCTGAGAATAGGGATAGTGCCATTGAAAGAATGAAGAGAGCTTTAGGAGAACTGCTGATTGAAGGTATCGTTACAAATATAGACTTTCAATTTGATATACTATGTGATGAGGAGTTTATTAAAGGAGATTATAATACTTCATTCTTAAAGGATAAGTTGGTGAAAAGTGAATGATTAAGGATTTGTTTAGAAAACAAAAATATATAACAATCAGCACTTCGAATTTAAATATCGAAGAGTTACATAAGCCGACAATACCTGATGGTATGTGGGTTAAATGTAATAACTGCGGTAAAATATTATATAAAAGTGATGTAGAGGACAACTGCAATACCTGTGGAAGCTGCAATTATCATTTTAGACTTACAGCAAAAGAAAGACTTGAATTAGTACTGGATAAGGACTCCTTTGTAGAGTTTGATAAAAATATGGAAAGTGTAAATCCTATAAAATTCCCTAATTATGAAGACAAATTAAATAAAGCTAAGCTTGCTACAGATATGAAGGAAGCAGTTATAACAGGAAGAGGTAAGATTGCAGATTTCCATACGGTTATAGCTGTTATGGATAGTAATTTTATGATGGGAAGTATGGGATCTGTAGTAGGTGAAAAAATTACTAGAGCTGTGGAATATGCTACAAAGCATAGACTACCAGTTATAATATTTACTGCTTCTGGTGGCGCGAGAATGCAGGAGGGAATCATATCCCTAATGCAAATGGCTAAAATAAGTGGGGCTATAGCTAAACATGATGAAAATAAACTTCTTTATGTTTCTGTATTGACGGATCCAACAACTGGAGGGGTAACTGCAAGCTTTGCTATGGAGGCAGATATAATCTTGGCTGAACCTGGTGCCTTAATAGGTTTTGCAGGAAAGAGAGTTATACAAAACACTATAAAGCAAGAGTTGCCAGAGGGCTTTCAAATTGCAGAGTTTTTACTAGAAAAAGGTTTTGTTGACAGTATCATCCACAGAACAAAGCTTAGAAGTACCTTAGCTAATATTTTACAGCTCCATGGGAGGGATAGCTATGAGTAAGAGAAAAAGTGCTTGGGACAGGGTTAATATAGCCCGTGCTCAGGAAAGACCCTCGGCTAAACAATATATAGATAGAATTTTTGATAAGTTTATGGAGCTCCACGGTGACAGGAATTTTGGCGATGATCATGCAATAATTGGTGGCATTGCCATGCTTGATGGAAAGCCAGTTACAGTAATAGCGGTCCAGAAAGGTGAAAATACAAAGGACAATATATATAGAAACTTTGGGTGTCCACATCCGGAAGGTTATAGAAAGGCTCTTAGGTTGATGTTGCAGGCAGAGAAATTTAACAGGCCTATAGTCTGCTTGGTAGATACTCAAGGAGCTTACTGTGGAGTAGGCGCTGAGGAAAGAGGTCAAGGAGAAGCTATAGCTAAAAATCTTATGACCATGATAAATTTAAAGGTACCTATAATCTCAGTGGTCATCGGTCAAGGAGGTAGTGGTGGTGCACTAGCACTTGCAGTGGCTGATGAGGTTTGGATGCTGGAAAATTCTATTTATTCAATCTTATCACCGGAAGGCTTTTCTAGCATTTTGTGGAAGGATTCTTCTAGAGCCCGAGAAGCTGCTGATGTTATGAAACTTACAGCGGAAGAGTTGCTTAAATTAAAGGTCATAGATAAAGTAATAGCAGAACCTAAAGGTAATGCTTCTAAAGATATAGATGCTATGTCAACTCTACTAAAAGATAGATTGATAGATACTTTTGAAAGATTATGCAAGTTATCAAAAGATGAATTATTATTAAATAGATATGAAAAGTATAGGAAAATTGGGCATTATAAAGAATAATTATAAGATTATACGTATAAATATAAAAAAACTCTCGTGCATAACGAGAGTTTTTGTTGTATAATAGTTGTATAATTATTAAAGTGTAGGTATAAGTATAAAACGGGGGCGATTATATGAAAGCTAATTTGAAGGGGAAAAGCTTTTTAACACTATTAGATTTTTCACCGGAAGAAATAAGATATTTTTTAGATTTGGCTCATAATTTAAAAAAGAAAAAGAAGATGGGAATCAGGGATAAAAAATTAGAAGGTAAAAATATTGCTTTGATATTTGAAAAGACATCAACAAGAACAAGATGTGCCTTTGAGGTTGCAGCCTACGATGAAGGGGCTAATGTAACTTATTTAACTAATTCCCAGATGGGCAAGAAGGATTCAATAGAAGATACAGCAATAGTTCTAGGCAAGTATTTTGACGGTATTGAATATAGAGGTTTTGACCAAAAAATAGTAGAGATTTTGGCAGAAAAGTCTGGGGTGCCAGTGTGGAACGGTTTAACAGATGAAGATCATCCTACACAAGTGCTAGCAGACTTTATGACAATAGAAGAAAATATAGATAAGCCTTTAAAAGAAATAAAGCTTACTTTTGTTGGAGATACAAGAAACAATATGTGCAATGCCTTAATGTATGGCTGTGCTAAAATGGGTATGACCTTTGTAGCATTTGGACCCAAAGATCTGTGGCCAAGTGAAGAAGTATTAAAAAAAGCTAAATCAATAGCAGTAGAAACTGGGGGTCAAATTCTTGTAACGGACAATATAGAAGATATAAAGGGTTCCCATGTTCTTTATACAGATATTTGGGCTTCTATGGGAGAGGAAGATAAAATTGAAGAAAGAGTTAAGCTCTTATCTCCCTACAAGATTACTATGGATATGTTGAAGGCTACTGGCAATGAAGACGTTAAGTTTATGCATTGTTTGCCAGCTTATCATAACTTTGAAACGGAAACAGCTTGGTTTTTTATGGAGAAAAAGGGGATAGATATTAGGGAAGTAGATGAAGAGGTATTTAAAAGTAACAATTCCTTAGTTTTCGATGAAGCAGAGAATAGATTGCATTCTATTAAAGCCATTATGGTTGCTACATTGCAATAGAATATTTATGGACAACTGGAAAAGCATTTATGTAATCAAGATGAAGTTTTACTAATGTAATACGAAGATTAAAGGGTGGTTAATATGGGTAATTTAATTGACTACATTTACTCAAGAAGCATTGTTCAAAACTATTGTAATAAAAAGGTGGAGTCACAAAAAATAATGCTTTTGTTAGAGGCTGCTATGGCGGCGCCAAGTGCATGTAGTAATGATCCTTGGGAGTTTATCGTAATTTCAGAAGAAGAAAAATCAAAGGAACTAAAAGAAAAAACTAAATTTAAATGTTGTAATGCACCATTGTCAATTGTAGTATGTGGAAATACTAAGTTAGGGAAAGTAGATATAGAAAATACACTTTTACAAGACTGTAGTGCTGCCATACAAAACATAGTTCTGGCTTGTGCAGGTATTGATTTGGCCGCAGAATGGTGTATTATATATCCTTCTTATGAGAAAATAGAATCTATAAAAGAAATGTTGCATATACCTGAACATGTAATTCCTTTAGGAATTGTATGTGTAGGCTATCCAAATGAAACTAAAAGCTTAAAGGCAAAATATAATGAAAAAAGAATCTATTGGGAAGAGTATGATTCAAGTAGAAGTCTAAAAGGGAGACCTAAAAAGAGCTTAAGATTTTAAAAAACAGAGACAGCTAACTAAATCAGTGATTTATGTATTTTTAGAACTATTCATATTAAATATGGGTAGTTCTTTATATATGAAGAAAAAAGTAAAAAGTGGTAGTAATATGGATGGTAAATGATATAATAAAATTATGTAATCATAAGATAAATAGGGAAGAAATCTTATTAAGGGGGACATTGATGAAGAAGTTTTTGGTAGTTTTGTTGTTTTTAAGTATTTTTCTGTCACCATCTCCGGTAGAAGCTGCTTCTACAAAAACTTATAGTATTGAAAACTTGGTTATAAATGCTACAATATCAGAAAATGGAGATGTTTATGTAGAAGAGGAATTATCCTACTACTTTAAAGGAAACTTTAATGGTATATACAGAAATTTCTCTAAGAAAGGAGCTAAAGATATTACTATATCAGCGGTCTTATTAGAAGATCATCAAGGTAATATAAGTAGCTTAAAAGAAAATCAGGGATCTAATAACAATTATTATGAATTGGATAGATCCGGTTCAGTTACCAATGTAAAAATATTCTCTAAAAGTAATAATGAAAGAAAAAAGTTTACAATTAAATACACTATTCATGGAGCTGTTGTTAAGAGAGAGAACTTGGGAGAATTGAATTGGGCCTTTTATGAGGTAGAGAACAATGTAGCAGTCAATAATTTTGCCCTAAATTTATCATTGAAGAATGGAAATTTTGATATGTCAATTTTCAAGCACTGGGGCTACATTGACGGCAAGGATCTAACGGATAGCTACAATGAAAAAGGTTTCCAAATGAAAGGTAAGAATTTAACAGGAAAACTAGGTGTAAAGGTCCACTTTCAGCCAGAGTATTTGAATATTCCCATTACAAAAAAAGGACGAGGGAGCGCTACTGGCTTAGCTATATTAGCAGTGATTTTTATTTCTATCCTTGCAATTGTAAATTCTATGGTTAAGAAAAATAAAAAGTATAAAGCCGCTGTTGAGGAGTATAGATCTAAATATCTGCATTTCAACGGTGATCTAGTAACTATGGCTCCTAGCGAAATGCCTCCAGCACTAGTTAATCTCTTGATTAATGAGAATTATATATCACATTCAGTATTATCTGCTACTTTGTATTACCTATGCCATAAAGGTTACTATACTTTAGCGGAAGATTCCCATTCTAAGTTTAGTTTATCTAAGAGGAAAAAGGGGGATTTAGTCTTTAGGCGTAATTACCAAAAATCATTACCAGCATCAGAACACCTAAGAAACTTTATTAAATGGATGTCAAAATACGAGCTAAATGGCCAATTGTCACTGAAGGCTATAAAAAATAAAGTAAATACAAGGTCAGGTGCTCTCGATTTTAAAAGATCCTATTCAAACTGGGAAAATATTATAAAAAGAGAGGCTAGAGAGCTAGGTTTTTATGTATCTATTGAGAATAGAAGAATCTTAAGTAATGTATATTACGATGAAAAATTGAAATGGCTTGCTTACAAAAAATATCTTTTAACCTTTGTCAACAATACAAGTAGGGAAGAAGTAGATAGGATAGATGAGGTCCTTATATATGCATCAGTGCTAATAGCCAACGATAATCAGTTGGAAAAGCTAGTAGATAGAGTAAATAATTCCTACCATCCAAGGAATAGATATAATAATAACTTTTTCTATTATTACTATCCTTTCTTTATGGCTAATCATACTATGTGGGACGGAATTAATTATGATATTGATCGAGTAAGCACTTCTGATGACGGAAGTGGATTTGGTGGTTTCTCCAGTGGAAGTAGCTTTACTGGTGGTGGCGGAGGAGGCTCCGGGGCATTTTAAATGCCTCAGAGCTGTAGTTTTGAAGGAAATTACTTGTTAAATAAGAAGTGCTGAACTTCTTATTTTTTTGCGCAAAAAAACAAGAAATTATAGTTGACAATTTTACTAGGATTTGCTATTGTAAAAATAAAGTCTAGTAAAAGAGTCGGATTTAAAGGAAGTGATTAGATGAAGTTGTCTACCAGAGGTAGATATGGAGTTAAAGCTATGGTTGATCTAGCTGTTAACTATGGAGATGACCCTATTTCTATAAAGAGCATCTCTGATAGGCAGGGAATATCCGAGTATTATTTAGAACAGTTATTTGGACCTTTAAGAAAGGCTGGAATAATAAAAAGTATAAGAGGTGCACAAGGTGGATATATTTTAAATAGGTCTCCTGAGCAGATTACTGTTGCTGAGATTATACAAGTATTAGAAGGGCCTATAGAGATTTCTGATTGTATAGAAGGTGTTGCTTGTAGCAATGAAGATTACTGTGCTACAAGGCTTCTATGGGAAAAGATAAAAAATAGTATCGATAGTGTTCTAGACTCAACTACTCTCAATGACATAGTAGAAGATTACTATAAGATTAAAAAAAAGAAAAATACAAATTCTTTAACATAGTAAGAAAAGATACAATTAAAAAACATCAGGCTATAGATATCTAATTTCAAAGCTAATTTAGATATAGAGTATAGATCTATATATTGAAATTGGATTCCTTCTTTAGACCTTTTGGATAGCTATATAATTGACATAAATCAAGGAAGGTGAAATAATGAACAAAACTATTTACATGGACTATGCATCAACTACTTACACAAAGAAAGAAGTAGTTGATGAGATGCTACCTTATTTTACAGAAAACTTTGGTAACCCATCATCTATTTACTCTTTGTCTAGAACAACGAAAAGAGCTATAGATGTTAGTAGAGATAGAGTTGCTAAAGCCTTAAACGCAGATGCATCAGAAATATTTTTTACTGGTTCTGGTTCTGAAGCTGATAACTGGGCCATTAAAGGCATCGCTTTTGCAAATAAAAAGAAGGGTAATCATATAATAACTACTCAAATTGAGCATCACGCAGTACTACATGCCTGTGAGTATTTAGAAAAACATGGTTTTGAGGTTACCTATCTGCCTGTAAATGAGGAAGGTTTTATTAGCGTTGATGATTTAGCTGCAGCCATAAAAGATACTACAATTTTAGTATCTGTAATGTTTGCAAATAATGAAATTGGAACCATTCAGCCTATTAAAGAAATTGGAAGGTTATGTCGTGAGAAAAAAGTATTATTCCATACAGATGCGGTGCAGGCTGTGGGTAATGTATCTATTGATGTTAAGGATATGAATATAGATTTGCTTTCATTAGCAGGTCATAAGTTCTACGGACCTAAAGGTGTGGGAGCTTTATACATAAGAAAAGGTGTTAGAATAGATAATTTAATTCATGGTGGTGGCCAGGAAAGAGCTAGAAGAGCTGGCACAGAGAATGTAGCTGCTGTAGTTGGTTTAGGTAAAGCTATTGAACTGGCAGTTACTAATATGGAAGAAAAAAATGAAAAATTAATAGCTATGAGAAATAAGCTTATAGACGGTTTGTTAAAAGTGCCTTATACAAGATTAAATGGACCAAAGAGCGAAAATAGATTGGCTGGAAATGTTAATGTGTGCTTTCAATTTATTGAAGGGGAGTCAGTGCTATTACTATTAGATGATGCAGGGATTTGCGCTTCTAGCGGTAGTGCATGTACTTCTGGAGCTCTAGATCCTTCTCATGTGCTTTTGGCCATTGGATTGCCCCATGAAATTGCTCATGGTTCCTTAAGGCTAAGTTTAGGGGAAAGCAATACAGAGGGAGAAGTGGATTACGTTTTAGAAGTTGTACCCAAAATAGTAGCAAGACTTAGAGAGATGTCTCCTTTGTGGGAAGACGTTGCAAAACAGGGAGGATGCCAAAATGTATAGTGAAAAAGTAATGGACCATTTTAGAAATCCTAGAAATGTTGGAGAGATAGAAGACGCAAATGGTATTGGAGAAGTTGGTAATGCTAAATGCGGAGATATAATGAAAATATACTTAAAAGTTGAAGATAATATTATTAAAGATATTAAATTCAAAACTTTCGGTTGTGGATCTGCAATAGCTTCATCTAGTATGGCTACAGAGCTTATCAAAGGTAAGACCTTAGAAGAAGCTTGGAAGATTACCAACAAAGCAGTGGCAGAAGCTTTAGATGGACTGCCACCAGTAAAAATGCATTGTTCAGTATTGGCAGAAGAGGCCATCCATAAGGCTATTAACGATTATAGGATAGGCCAAGGTTTGGAGCCCTGGGAAATGACAGAACATGATGATATCCATGATCATGTTCATGGAGAATAAAATAATAGTTTATTAATAACGTAGGGTTTCCTGCGTTTTTTCTTTATTAAAATTTAACCTATGATTTAATTGTTTTCTTTATAATAATTTTTCCAAACTGTGAAATAATAACATTATCATAAAGGATTAGGAGTATTTAAATGTATAGCTTAAAAGATTTTTTGACAAAGAAGGTTATGTATAGCGATGGTAAGAAAGTTGGAACTGTTACTGATTTAGCTGTGAATTTTAGCAAAAAGAAAGTAAGAGGTTTCTCTATAAATGGAATCAATATATTTGGTAGAAAAAATAAAATAGTTTATATAGAAGATACAATTTACTTTGACGAAAGTTTAATTGTTAAGAAGGTAACAGAATCAAAAGATTTAACCTTTTCAGCTATTAAGGGGATGGAGGTATTAGATCTGCAAGGTAACATTATAGGCATAGTTGAAGATATTCTTTTTGATGGTGACTTTAGTATGAAGGGAATGATCATTAGCCCTGGAATATTGAGAAAAATCACAGTGGGGAAAGGTGTTTTGTTAATAAATGATATAATTGTTGGAGACAACAGTGTTCTCTATTATGGAAAGAATAATATACGATTTAGAATTTTACGTCACAGCATAAGTGGTGCAAATTATTATGAATAAATATATACGTTATGCTATAATAATTATATTGTCCCTATTGTTAGTATACCTCATATCCACTAATTCAATCCTAAAAGAAGTATCTAAAACAGCCTTTATAGCTTTTGTCGTAGCCTATTCCTTAAAACCTGTTCAAGGAAAAATGATGGAAAAGGGCATTGGAAAGAAACTATCATCAATAATTTTGCTTTTGGCAGTCTTATTGGGAGTTGTTTTATTATTTGCTTTTTTAATTCCCAGTGTAATTAAAGAAGCCTTGAATCTAGGCGCTACTTTTGATGAAATGGAAGGTTTTATGCAAAATGTAAGCAGGGGCATTGAAAACTTGTCAAATAATAAGTATTTAAAAAATGTTACTAAAATTGCCTTGAATAAATGCGAAACTTTAGCCAGCACTTTTTTTAGCAATTTGTTTGATGGTGTTTTTAAAAAGACTGGTAATATTTTTTCTTTAGCTGTTATTCCAATATTAGTCTACTATATTTTAGCTGACGGGGAGCTTCTAAGTAAGAGTCTTATTTTTTTAATTCCTCTTAAAAATAGGAGAATAATAAGAAAATTATGCAAAGACATAAATGTAATACTATCTAAATATATATTAAGTCAATTTCTTTTGAGTGCTTTGATTAGTGCTATGACTTTTACTGTCCTAATAATATTAGATATAGATTTTCCACTAATGTTGTCATTGCTAAATGGTATATTTAATATTGTACCCTATTTTGGCCCCCTTTTAGGATCTTTACCTTCTGTTATAATAGCCTTGTTAGATTCACCTAAAAAAGCTATTTGGGCTGCTTTATTGTTAAACTTAATTCAGCAAATTGAGGGTGATATAATAGCCCCAAAGATAACTGGAGACACTGTGGATATACATCCCTTATTTATTATCTTACTACTTATAGCTGGGGGAAAAATAGGTGGATTTGTAGGTATGGTAATGGCTGTACCTATAGCTGTAATTGTTAAAGTAATAATAGAAGACCTGGATTACTACATGTACTCATAAATGATTCTTGACAGATTTTGCTCAATAAATTATAATTGCTCTATATATTTAATAGTTGGTGATGATAGGAATTAGTAGATTGATTGATCCATTCAGAGAGGAAGTGGTTGGTGAAAACTTCTTGGTAGGTCCTTCGAAGCTGTCCTTGAGCTATATTTTAATGAGATGCAGGAATTTTCCTGTAACTAGGGTGGTACCGCGGAATAGACTTTCGTCCCTTGAGGGATGTAGGTCTTTTTTTATTTTATACATAAATTTATTATAGGAGGAAGTACAATGAAATCAATGGGTTTAAATGAAATTAGAGAAGCATATTTAAAGTTTTTTGAAAGTAAAGAACATTTAAGACTTGAAAGTTTTCCACTAGTACCTAAAAACGATAAAAGTCTATTGTTAATAAATGCTGGTATGGCACCACTTAAGCCATACTTTACAGGTTTACAAAAGCCGCCAAAAACAAGAATAACTACTTGTCAAAAATGTATAAGAACTGGTGATATAGAGAATGTAGGAAAGACTTCAAGACATGCTACCTACTTTGAAATGCTTGGAAATTTTTCTTTTGGAGATTACTTTAAAGAAGAAGTTATACCGTGGGCTTGGGAGTTTGTAACTGAGGTTTTACAGATACCTAAAGATAAGCTTTATGTAACCATCTATCTTGAGGATGATGAAGCCTTTGATATTTGGACAAAGAGCACAGATGTAGATCCTGCAAGGATATTTCGTTTAGGAAAAGAAGATAACTTCTGGGAAATAGGCCAAGGCCCCTGTGGACCATGTTCTGAGATACATTTCGATAGAGGGGAAGGAGTTATAAAAACAGTAGAAGAGTTTTTAGCTGCTGCAGATGCTGATAGGGTAGTAGAATTTTGGAACCTTGTATTTACACAATTTGATAAGGATGAAAATGGAGTTTACAATAAATTAGAACATCCTAACATAGATACAGGTATGGGCCTTGAAAGAATAGCAACTATAATGCAAGGAAAAGACACTATATTTGAGGTAGATACAATAAAATCTATTTTGGATGAAGTTTGTAGAGTATCTTCAACTACTTACGGAGAAAATAGCAGTAAAGACATTTCCTTAAGAATAATTACTGACCATATTAGAAGTGTAACCATGCTAATATGTGATGGTGTCCTTCCATCTAATGAGGGACGAGGTTATGTTTTAAGAAGACTTCTAAGAAGAGCAGCAAGACATGGCAGACTTCTAGGGTTAAAGGAGGCTTTCTTATATGACCTATGCGATGTGGTAGTAAAAAACTCCAAAGGAGCATATCCTCAATTAGAAGAACAAAAAGATTATATTAAAAATGTAATTAAAATTGAAGAGGAAAGATTTGAAGAAACTATTGACTCCGGTATGGGTATACTAAATGAATACATTGAAGAACTAGAAAAGACAGTAGAAAAGATTTTAAAAGGAGAGCTTGTATTTAAACTCTATGACACTTATGGTTTTCCAGTAGAGCTAACAGAAGAAATTTTATCAGAAAAAGGTTTTGGCCTTGACATGAAAGCCTTTGATAATGAAATGAAGCTACAAAAGGAAAGGGCAAGGAATGCTAGAGGAGAATCTAATTATATGGGTAGTGAGGAAAGTGTAACCAATAGTATTCCAGCAGAATATACTACAAGGTTTGTTGGTTATGAATTCACTGAGTATGATTCAAAAGCTACAATTTTAATTAAAGATAACCAATTGGTAGATAGGCTAGAATCCGGTGATACTGGTATTATACTCACAGAGGAAACTCCTTTCTATGCTGAAATGGGTGGTCAGATTGGCGATAAAGGTATACTATATAATGATAACTTTAAGGCTATAGTGGAAGACTGCCAAAAGAGCTCTGATGGGAAAACTCTTCATATTGTTTCAGTTGTGGAAGGAACACTCAACAAAGGAGATAGCGTAACTCTTGAGGTAGATAAACTTAGAAGAAATAAAATCAGAAAAAATCACACCAGCACCCATATATTGCATGCAGCATTAAAAGCTGTATTAGGAGATCATGTACATCAATCAGGTTCCTTGGTGGAAGAAGATAAGCTTAGATTTGACTTCACCCATTTTACAGCTATGACAGAAGAGGAAATAGCAAAGGTAGAAGAATTAGTTAATTCCAACGTTATGGAAGCAGAACCAGTGATAACAGAAGAGTTGTCTCTAGAAGATGCTAGAAAGAAAGGTGCGGTAGCCCTCTTTGATGAGAAATATGGTGATCTTGTTAGAGTAGTTTCTGTTGGAGATTTCACCATAGAACTTTGCGGTGGTACACATGTTAGCAATTCTGGTGAAATTGGATTGTTTAAAATTATTTCAGAAACTGGAGTAGCTGCAGGGATAAGAAGAATAGAGGCCATTACAGGATTTAATGCCATAAGATACGTAAATGACAAATTGGAAACCATAAAGGATGTTTCACAAAATTTAAAGTGTTCCCCAAAGGAAGTTATTAATAGGTCCCAATCAATAATTCAAGAATTAAAGGATAAGGACAGAGAAATAAATGAGTTAAAGAAGGAATTAGCTAAGGGAGCTGAAGGGGAATTATTAAATAACATTAAAGAAGTTAAAGGTGTTAAGTATATCGCAGCCGCTGTAGAAAATATGGATAGCGAAAATCTGAGAGAATTAGGAGACAGACTAAGAAGTAGACTTGATAGTGGTCTTGTAGTATTAGGTAGTGTCAATGAAGATAAAGTGCTATTATTAGCTATGGCAACTAAGGAAGCTGTGGCAAAGGGAGTACATTGTGGAAAAATAATTAAGGAAGTTGCAACAGTAACTGGCGGAGGCGGAGGCGGAAGGCCTGATATGGCCCAAGCTGGCGGAAAGAAACCGGAAAAATTAAAAGAGGCCATTGAAATAGTAGAAAAATTACTAGAAACTTTGGTTAAGTAGTATACTTTTACTAAAATTTATTCTATAATATAAATATAGAGTGACCGTTGAGGATATGATAAATTATATGTTTTACTATATAAATAATGTGTAAATAGCCTTTCGCTAAAGCATTATAGCAAGGGGGTGAAAACTGTTATAAATCATGAAAGTGGTTTTAAACAGGTTGATATGGAAAAGAATCAAAATACCATGCAGTTTAATTTCATAAACAATAAAAGGGACTTGACTAAGGCAATATTAACTCAAGTTTATGATTCACTAATAGAAAAAGGATATAATCCGGTGAACCAACTAGTTGGATATCTTATATCCGGAGATCCTACTTACATAACTAACTATAATGGTGCAAGAGCGTTAGTTAGAAAGTTAGAACGTGATGAAATTCTTGAAGAAGTTATAAAATCTTATTTAGGAATAAAATAAAAATGCCCTTTTTAGGGCATTTTTATTTTAAGGGTGAAGAAAATGAGAATTCTAGGACTAGATATAGGAGAAAAAACAATAGGAGTAGCAGTAAGCGATCCTTTAGGCTTTACTGCACAAGGTGTATGTACTATAAGGCGCAAAGGCTTAAATAAAGATTTAGAAGAAATAAAAAAATATGTGTTAGAATATAAATGTGAGCTTATTGTAGTAGGACTACCTAAAAATATGAATGGCAGCATTGGACCTTCAGGAGAGAAGGTTTTAAAATTATCAGAAAAAATAGAAACTTTTGTTGGTGTTAAGGTAGATACCTGGGATGAAAGGCTTACTACTGTAGCTGCACATAGGGTTATGTTAGAAGCAGATTTATCACGAAACAAGCGAAAGAAAATCGTTGATAAACTAGCGGCTATGTATATATTACAAGGTTATCTTGACAGAATGTCAAAAAAATAAATATCAAAATGAAAGGAAGGATATATTTGGAAAACGATGTAGAATCAATTGTACTAACAGATGAAGAAGGTAAAGAAACTGAATTTAATGTAGTGACTAAATTCGATATTGAGGATAAGGAGTATGTTATTGTAATTCCTGTCGAAGGGGAAGCAGATGAAGCTATAGCCTTAAAAATCGAAAAGGATGAAGAAGATAATGACATATTAATAACCATTGAGGACGAAGAAGAGTTCCAATTGGTTTGTGAGGCTTATGAGGCTATTTTTTCAGAAAATGATTTTAATTAAGTAAGAGAGGGATGAGGAATGTCAAAGATGCGTGTTGATGAAATAAATAAATTAAGAGAAGACTTAAAGGCTAAGGGTTATAAGCTTACACCTCAAAGAAGAGCTATAGTAGATAGTATAGTTAAAAGTGAAGGACAACATCTTACAGCAGAAGAAATTTATGACTTGGTTAAATTAAACTGCCCTGAGATAGGTCTTGCCACTGTATATAGAACTATCGCTATGCTGGAGGAATTAGGCATTGTTAGTCGTTTAGATCTTGGTGATAATATAAGTAGATATGAATTGGTTCATGAAGAAGAGAATCATCAACACCATCATTTGGTATGTAATAAATGTTCTAAGGTAATGGAAGTGGAGGGAGACTTACTAGACCAATTAGAACAAACCATAGAAGAAACATACAAGTTTAAAATAATGGACCACAGTGTAAAGTTCTTTGGACTATGTAAGGAGTGTTCAGAGGCTGAGCAGAAGTAGAAGGAGGATGATTCAATGAGGAAGGAGAAGGATAAGATCAAGATTATACCTCTTGGGGGAGTTAACGAGATTGGGAAAAACCTTTACGTTATTGAATATAAAGAGGAAATAATAGTAATTGATTGCGGTTTAAAGTTTCCTGATGAAGAAATGTTTGGAATAGATATTGTCATACCGGACATAACTTATCTATTAAAAAATGCAGATAAGGTTAAGGGAATATTCCTTACACATGGACATGAGGATCATATAGGAGCTCTACCTTACGTTTTAAAACAAATTAATGTGCCTGTATACGGTACAAAGTTAACCTTAGGTATATTAGCAACCAAGTTAAAGGAACATAATCTGTTAAGCTCAACAGATTTGAGAACAGTAAGTCCTAAGGATACTATTAAATTAGGAAAAATGTCTGTTGAATTTATTAAAACAAATCATAGTATAGCTGATTCGGTGGCTATAGCTATTCATACACCACTGGGGATAATACTTCATACAGGCGATTTTAAGATTGACTATACTCCAATTGACGGAGAAGTTATTGATTTGTGCAGGTTTGCCGAACTAGGTCGCAAAGGTGTACTTGTAATGCTAGCAGATAGTACCAATGTAGAGCGACCAGGCTATACCATGTCTGAAAGCACTGTAGGTGAAACCTTTGAAAAAATATTTTCAAAAACAACTGGTAGGATTATTGTAGCAACATTTGCTTCAAACATTCATAGAATTCAACAAATTATTACTGCTTCAGAAAAGTATGGTAGAAAGGTAGCTGTTTCTGGCAGAAGTTTAGAAAACATGGTAACTGTGGGAACGGAATTAGGCTATATTCAAGCTAATGATAACATTCTTATTAGTGTTTATGCTATAAACAAGTATCCTTCTGAAAAAGTAACTATTATTACTACTGGCAGTCAAGGAGAGGCAATGTCGGCTCTTTCCAGAATAGCTAGCAATGAACATAAAAAAGTTACTATAAGTAGTGGAGATACAGTTATTATTTCTGCTACACCAATTCCCGGTAATGAGAAATTTGTTTCAAGGGTTGTGAATCAGTTATTCAAAAATGGAGCAGAGGTAATCTATGAAGATTTAGCTGATGTTCATGTTTCAGGACACGCTTGTCAAGAAGAACTAAAGCTTATGCATAGCTTGGTAAAGCCCAAGTTTTTCTTGCCAGTTCACGGTGAATTTAGACATTTAAAGCAACATGCAGAATTAGCTGTTAAACTAGGAATGAAAAGTAGCAGCGCTATGGTGGTTGATGTAGGAAATTTAATTGAAGTTACAAGAGATTCAATGAGAGTTAACGGTAGTGTTCCTTCCGGAAATGTTTTTGTGGATGGATTAGGAGTTGGAGATGTTGGCAATATTGTTTTAAGAGATAGAAAACACCTGTCCCAGGATGGTATACTTACGGTGGTTGTAACTATAGAAAAAGAAAGTGGAAATGTAATAGCAGGACCAGATATTATATCTAGAGGTTTTGTTTACGTTAGAGAATCAGAGGATTTGATGGAAGAAGCAAGGCTTGTTGTCAAGAATGCTTTAAGAGAATGTGAAGAAAACCGAATTAGAGATTGGGCCACTTTAAAGACTAGAATGAAAGAAGATTTAAGAAACTTCCTTTATGAGAGAACTAAGAGAAAGCCCATGATACTTCCTATTATTATGGAAATTTAAGTATGAGCTGAAAAAACCAGCTCCCCTGGATTTTCATATCTGCTTATTAAATATAATGGATGAACCAATTATTAAGTGTTAATTTTAAAAAGTTGACATTTTATAATCAAAATATTAGAATTAATATGGCATAGGTAAAATTGGGTACAAGGTATCCAATTTTATTTTTGATTATTATCACAGTTTATATATAGACGGAGGAAAATATGAACAAATACATTAGGGAAGATATACGAAATATCGCAATTATAGCTCACGTTGATCATGGTAAAACTACTTTAGTAGATGCTATGTTAAAACAGAGTCGTATTTTTAGAAGTAATGAAAAGGTCCAAGATAGAGTTATGGATTCTAACGACCTTGAAAAAGAAAGAGGAATAACAATTTTATCAAAAAACACTGCTGTTAGCTATAAAGATATTAAAATTAATATTGTAGATACACCTGGACATGCTGACTTTGGTGGAGAGGTAGAAAGAGTACTTAAAATGGTAGATAGTGTATTACTAGTTGTAGATTCCTATGAAGGTACTATGCCTCAAACAAAATTTGTATTAAAGAAGGCTTTGGAGCTTGGTTTAAAACCCATAGTGGTAATTAATAAAATTGATAAACCAGACGCAAGACCAATAGAAGTTATTGATGAAGTTTTCGACCTTTTCGTAGAGTTAGGGGCAGATGATGAGCAGCTGGACTTCCCGTTAGTTTATTGTTCTGCAAAAGAAGGCTATGCTACTCTTGATACAGATGTAGAAAGCTCTGATATGGATCCTCTATTTAACACTATAATTGAACAAGTAAAGCCACCAGAAGGGTATATAGATAAGCCATTGCAACTCTTGATTACAACCATTGATTCCAATGAATATGTTGGCAGAATATGTATTGGCAAAATAGAAAGAGGAGTTATCAAAAGGAATCAAAATGTAACTATACTTCATAGAGACGGAAGTTCACATAACGTAAAGGTGTCAGGTCTTTATGTATATGATGGACTAACAAGAGTTGAAGTAGAAGAAGCAAAACTTGGAGATATTGTAGCTGTCAGTGGCTTAGGAGAAGTGAATATTGGTGAGACTATTGCAGATAGTGCTACTCCAGAAGCCTTACCTTTTGTAGACATAGATGAGCCTACCATTAGCATGAACTTTTTAGTAAATGACTCTCCTTTTGCAGGCAGAGAAGGAGAATTTGTTACTTCTAGGCACTTAAGAGATAGACTTATGAAGGAATTAGAAACCAATGTTAGCTTAAGAGTAGAGGAATTATCACCAGATACTTTCAAAGTAAGCGGTAGAGGAGAATTACATCTTTCTATTCTAATAGAAACTATGAGAAGAGAAGGCTACGAATTTCAGGTATCAAAACCTACCGTAATATTTAAAGAAGAAGAAGGAAAAACTTTAGAGCCTATGGAATTCTTAACTATAGATGTACCAGAAGAATTTATGGGTGCAGTTATAGAAAAGTTAGGACCAAGAAAGGGCGAAATGCAGAATATGACCTCTGCAGTAAACGGCTATGTGAGAATAGAGTTCTCCATTCCATCAAGAGGCCTAATCGGTTTTAGAAATGAATTCATGACTGATACAAAGGGAAATGGTATTATGAACAGTATCTTCTCTGGCTATGAGGAATATAAGGGAGACATACCTCAGAGGTCCAGGGGATCCTTAGTGGTTTTTGAAACTGGCGAGGCTATAACTTATGGTTTGTTTAACGCTCAGGAAAGAGGAACCTTGTTTATAGAACCTGGAACTGGGGTTTATCAAGGTATGATTGCAGGGGAGTGTTCAAGAGCAGATGATATAGAGGTTAACGTATGTAAGAAAAAACATTTATCTAATACTCGTGCTTCTGGTTCTGATGATGCTTTGAAACTAACTCCAGTAAGAAAAATGTCCTTAGAACAGTGTTTAGAATTTATAAAAAATGATGAACTAGTTGAAATAACACCAAAATCCATTAGGATGAGAAAAAGAATACTAAATGCAGAGATGAGAAAGAAGGCAGCTAGGAGAAACGACGGATAAAAACATTTTATATGGGGGAAATAAAATGGAAAAGAAGATAATAAAGATTGTAGCTAAAGTATGGATTGCAATTATGGTTATAATTATTGGTTACAGAGGCTATTATATTAGTATTATTAAAAAACCTTTAAAAAATATTAATGGCACTGAAGTACGTACTATCGATAGAGGAGATACAGTTAAATCTATTATCAATAAGTTAAAGGATGAGGGTAAGCTTAAAAATTCTTTATTAATAAGACTTTATATGAAGCTAAACCCAGCAGATATCAGTGTTAAGAAAAGTGAAATTACTATTAGCGATGATATGTCCTTAGATGAGTTACTCCTTGCAATAGATCAAGCAGAGCCTTCTGCCGATTCTGGTGTTGCTAGGGTCACAATACCTGAGGGTAAAAACCTAGAAGAAATAGCCGCAATTCTTGAAGAAAAAGGTATAATAACTAAAAAAGACTTTATGGAAAGCTGCCAAAAATATGAACTTCCCTCATATATTAAAAAGGATTCTAATAGAAAATATCCTTTAGAAGGTTATTTATTTCCTGATACCTACGACTTTATTAAAGGCTCCAGTGGAAAAGCTATTATTAAAGTTATGTTAAGAAATTTTGAGAATAGAATTCAAGAGGTTAGGGCCAATAGTTCTAAAGAACTAAGGGATGAAGATATTGATAGTATTATAATCCTAGCTTCTATGATTGAAGAAGAGGTTCAAGTAGCAGAGGAAAGACCATTGGTGTCATCGGTTTTTGCCAATAGGCTTAAAATTGGCATGCCTCTGCAATCTGATCCTACAGTTCAATATGCTTTAGGGACCCATAAAGAGAAGTTAACTATGGAGGATTATAAGATTCAGTCACCTTATAACACCTATGTTATACCTGCTATGCCAGTAGGCCCTATAAGTAATCCTGGAAAAGCATCTATAGAAGCAGCTTTAAATCCGGCGGATACTAATTACTTGTATTTTTGTTCAAGGAACGATGGTTCCCACGAATTCAATGTAACTTTTGAAAAGCATGATGCAGCAGTAAGAAAATATCAAAGTAACTAAAAGACTTGGAGGAAAGAAATGAGCAATATTACTTATGATTTTATGGAACAATATATTAGAGGATTATTACAAGGCCGTCAAGGGATTCTACAGGAGCTAGAAAACTTTGCTGAAGAAAATAAGGTTCCAATCATCCATAAGGAAGTTGCTAATTATATAGAACAAATGGTTAATATAATTAAGCCGGTAAGGATATTAGAGCTAGGAACGGCTATTGGCTATTCATCCATACTGATGTATAAGAGCAGTAAGGCTGTTGAGCATATAGATACCATAGAAAGAGATGAAAAGATGGTAGCTCTTGCACAAGCTAATATTGAAAAGGCTGGTTTAAAAGAAAATATACATATACTACAGGGAGAGTGTATGGAAGTATTAGAAGGTTTAAAGGAAAAATATGATTTCATATTTATAGATGCTGGGAAAGGTCACTACAATGAATTTTTTCCACACTGTATTAGATTATTAAATGACGATGGTGTAATAATAGCGGATAATGTACTTTATAAAGGTATGGTGGTATCCAAAGAATTTGTAGTAAGAAGAAAAATTACAATAGTAAAGAGAATGAGAAAGTTTATTGATATGATAACTAAAGATGATAAGCTTATAACTAGCATACTACCAATGGGAGATGGTATAGCGGTTATAAAGAGGAAGCTTTAAAACTAGGAGGATTAGAAGTGAAAAAACCAGAAATTTTATCACCAGCAGGTAATCTTGAAAAATTAAAAACTGCCATTGATTTTGGTGCAGATGCAGTATATTTAGGTGGAAGTAAGTTGAACCTTCGAGCCTTTGCAGATAATTTTACTAATGAGGATTTAAAAGAAGGTATAAAATATGCTCACGACAGAGTTAAAAAGGTATATATAACCATGAATGTATTCCCTCATAATGAAGACTTAGATGGTTTAGAGGAATACTTAACAGAATTATATGATTTTGGTGCAGATGCAATTATAGTGTCAGACCCTGGTATAATAATGACTGCTAGAGAGGTTGTTCCAAATTTAGAGTTACATTTAAGTACCCAAGCAAATAATGTAAATCACAGAAGTGGTTTGTTTTGGTACAAACAAGGTATAAAAAGAATTGTATTAGCAAGAGAATTATCCATGGAAGAAATCAAAGATATGAGAAGAAAACTTCCTGCTGATTGTGAAATTGAAGCTTTTGTACATGGCTCCATGTGTATGGCATACTCAGGCAGATGTTTGCTATCAAACTTTTTAACAGGGAGAGATGCCAACAGAGGTGCTTGCGCTCAACCTTGCAGATATAAATATTATCTTACAGAAGAAAAGAGACCTGGAGAGTATTACCAGATAATAGAAGATGATAAAGGCAGTTATATCATGAATTCTAAAGACTTGTGTATGATTGAACATATACCTGAGTTAGTTTCCGCTGGTATATCTTCTTTTAAAATTGAGGGAAGAATGAAAAGCTCCTTTTATGTAGCTGTAATTACTAAGGCTTATAGAGAAGCTTTAGATGCATATTGGAAAGATCCTGAAAACTATACCTTTAACAAAAAGTGGTTGGAAGATGTGGGTAAGGTTAGCCACAGACAATACTATACAGGGTTTTATTTTAATGATCCCAACAAACAGGTATATGAAAACTCTTCATATATTAGAAACTATGATATAGTGGGAGTAGTAAAAAGCTATGATGAGGAAACTAAAATAGCCACTATTGAACAGAGAAATAAGGCTTTTGAAGGTGAAGAAGCTCAGGTTTTAAGACCTGTAGGAGATTATTTTAAAATTAAACTTAATGATATAAGAAATTTAGAAGGCAAGAAAATTGAGTCTACCCCTGTTGCTCAAATGATTTATACTATAAGTTCTGATGTAAAACTTGAAAAAAATGATATGTTAATAGTAAAAAAATAATAAGATTATTGAATAAACCGCTTTACTATAGGCTAGAATTTAGCTGAGGTGAAGTGGTTTATGCTATCTATAGAAGTAAAAAGAAGATCGGTAAAAGCAGCCCTCGTATTATCTTTAATATTAGTATTGTTGATCTTTAGAATAGTTTATATCAATATGTTTAAGGGCAATGAACTAAGCGTAATAACAAGAGAGCAATATATAATAAATGAACCTATCAGCGATATAAAGTACATGCTACTAGACAGTAATAACAAAGAACTCTTAGAGTACGAAAATAAGTTTTATTTTGCAGTTGACGTAGATAGTTATATCAAGAACAATCGAGATACAGACATTGCTCAATTAAATACATTAATATATACCTTAAGAGGTTACAATAAGGATTACGACTTGACAAAATTTAAATATAATATGACTAATAAAAGATTGTATTATGAAGTAGATGAAGAAACTTACTATAAACTAAAGAATATTAGGGGGATAAAGGGGACCTATTCTTTTGTAAAAAACGTAGTGGATCGTTACAACTCCTGGGACTATGAGAATATACTAACTAGTCCTTTAGACAGCAATAATAAGCCAAAGGAAGAAGGTTCTATTGAAAGTTACATAGCTAATGTAACCGAAAGTAACATTTACCCTTATATTTCCTTTGAAAAAGACGTAAATGGCGCCATAAAAGATGGGAAATACGTAGTTCCTGAGAAAAATATCAATGTAAAACTAACAACTGATAGAGAAATGGAAGATAAAATCAAAGAAGTGATAAGTAATAATGATTGGAAAGACTATGATCAAATTGGAGTAGTTGTCATGGAAGCTTCCACAGGGAAAATTAAGGCTATGGTTCAAAGAGATTCTTGGAAACCTAACATAAACTTATGTTCAGCTACTGAGAATGGTTTTGAGCCCGGATCAATATTTAAAACCATAGTAGAAGAGGCAGCCTTAGAAAAGGATAAGAGTCTAGTTAATTTAGCTACAAGATGTAATGAAAGTGAAAATAGCCATGGGCTAATTAACATGGAAGAGGCCTATACCCTATCTTGTAATACCTATTATGAGCAGTTAGCTTCCTTGGTAGGCTTTAAGGATATATATATGACAGCTTTTAATCAAGGTTTTTTTCAAAAGGTATTAAATTTTAGCGGAAATTATGAGGTTACTGGAGATATCGTAGCTCCAGAAGAGTTGGATTTAAAAAAGTTATTTGGAAAGGACTACAATAAATTAAAGAATATATCCTTTGCTCCTTCTTCTTTATCTATGATTGGCATTGGGCAGAGCATGAGAGTTTCTCCCTTGCAAGCTTTAGCCATAGTTAATACTGTAGTTAACAATGGCGTCTATGTAAAGCCATATTTAGTAGATTCTTTAGTAAATAATAATGGTGATGAAATTGAAAGGTTTACCACTATTAAAAATAAGGTTTTAAAAAAAAGTACTGCCTCAATAGTAAAGGGACATATGAGAAAAGTGGTAACAGATGATAAGGGGACAGGAAAACTAGCTTATGTAAAGGGTCTTGAATGTGGGGGGAAAACTGGTACAAACACAAGATATGGTCTGGAGGATAGTGAACTTAAAAAGTTTTCCGATGGCTGGTTTGCTGGATATGTAAAGAAAGAAGGTAAATATTATTCCATTATTGTTTATGTTCATGATATTGATGTAGAAAATGAAGGGGGAGGGACAACAGCTGCTCCAATTTTTAAGTCAGTGGTGGAAAAGATTTTTTAAATAGGCAACAAATCCATAGGGCTAGAATAGAATATTAATAAGCACTATTAGGGGGAGCATCCTGTGTTGTTTGTTAATTATCTATTGGATATGTTTGGCAGTGTAACCTTCTTAACTGCCTATATAACCAGTGGCAATTCTTTTCCACAGCCCTTGGATGAAAAGGAGGAAAAGTATTATCTTGCAAGATTAAAGGAAGGAGATTTATTAGCTAAAAGTATCTTGGTAGAAAGAAACTTAAGATTGGTAGCCCACATAGTAAAAAAATACTCCTATCCCGGTAAAGATATAGATGATCTAATATCTATTGGTACCGTTGGTTTAATTAAGGCTATTGATTCCTTTGATAGTTCAAAAGGTACTAGACTTGCTACTTACGCCGCCCGTTGTATAGAAAATGAAATATTAATGCTTATACGTAATAATAAGAAAATAAAAGGAGAGGTTTATTTACAAGATCCCATCGGTGTTGATAAAGAGGGGAATGAGATCTCACTCATGGACGTATTAAGCAGTGAAGAAGATTCGGTCATAGAGATAGTAGAAAATAAAATACAAGTTAGAAAATTATACGCTAAGATTAACACTTGTTTGTCAGAAAGAGAAAAAATAATTATCGAGATGAGATATGGTCTCATAGATGGTAACACAAAGACTCAAAGAGAAATAGCTAATTTATTAGGTATATCACGTTCATACGTTTCAAGAATAGAAAAAAGAGCCCTAAAAAAATTAAATAAAGAGCTTAATGGAAAGATGAAATATGACTGATGAGTGTATAAATTCCTTTTATAATATTAAAATTATAAAAGGAATTTATAATATTGTGTAGAATTATATATAATAGAGAAAAAAGTCAGGGAGCTATCCCTTCAATTTTTATAAGGGGGTTAATTATGTTATCGTTTAATGAACTATTAGAATTAACACTTGATTCAGGAGCTTCAGATTTACACTTAACTGTTGGGGTTCCTCCTATTATGAGAATAAATGGTAAGCTTGTACCTATAAAAGAAGATTATTTGGTACCTGAGAATACAGAAACTTATGCTAGAGCAGTGTTAAAGGATAAATATGATGAATATGCTTTTGAAGGGGAAGTGGATACCTCATACTCTATAGCTGGAACAGGAAGATTTAGAGTAAATATTTTCAAGCAAAGAGGTAGCGATGCCCTGGCTATAAGAGTTGTAGGTTTAAAAATTCCTACTATAGGAGAATTGGGCTTTCCTAATATAGTTAGAGAATTAACCACCAAGAAAAGAGGTCTAGTCCTAGTAACTGGTCCTACAGGAAGTGGTAAAAGTACAACTTTAGCTGCTATGATAAATGAAATAAACACAACACAATCAAGTCATATTATTACTTTAGAAGATCCAATAGAATTTTTACATAAACATGATAAATCTATGATAAATCAAAGGGAAATTGGTAAGGACAGTCAAAGTTACGCAAAAGCATTAAAATCTATATTAAGAGAAGACCCTGATGTAATTCTAGTTGGAGAAATGAGAGATTTGGAAACTATATCTATAGCTATTACCGCTGCAGAAACAGGCCACTTGGTATTTTCAACTTTACATACAATCGGTGCAGCCAAAACAATAGATAGAATTGTGGATGTATTTCCTCCTCATCAACAACAGCAAATAAGAATTCAATTAGCTGCTGTATTGCAGGGTATTATTTCTCAACAGCTCTTACCTAGAGCAGACGGTGAAGGAAGAATAGCAGCCTTGGAAACTATGACTATTACTTCTGCCATACAAAACTTGATAAGAGAAGGAAAGACCCATCAAATAGAATCCTCTGTTCAGACTGGTAGTAAGTATGGTATGAAAACAATGGATATGGCTATAACAGAATTATACAAGAAGAGAATTATAACAGCAGAAACTGCTTTAACTTATGCTATTGATAAGGATATGATAAAGAGACTTATGATGTTATAATAAGTTTTAAAAATAGTTTCTACTTATCTAAAATCCGAAAATTAATAATTAGCATTCTACTTCGGTATCTGCTATCATCTATTCAAAAGTGGCTAATATGCCACTTTTGTCTTTATTAGATAATTTATTAAAAACTGGGAATAATATATATGGTGTGTGTTATAAACTTGAAAGTGTGTAAAAATGCTGTATTTAATCATTGTGTTTCTAAAAAATTATACAAAAAAATAAAATCTATAGTAATAGATTCTCTTTTGTGCTAAAATAACCTTGAATCAGGGGGGATTATTAGATGCAGCTTTTAAAAACTATATTTGAAGCTATTGTGACAGTATACACCAAGGCTTTGTTCATTTATTCATTATATTATATTATGTTATCTTTGTTTGGTTTCATAAGAATTAAAAGCAAAAAGAAATTTGAACCAGAAAAGTCTTTTGCCTTAGTGGTGGCTGCTCATAATGAGGAGACGGTAATTGAAAACATTGTTCATAGTTTAATTAATCTAGATTATCCAAGAGAATTATACGATATATTTGTAATCGCAGATAATTGTACAGATAATACTGCCACTCTAGCAAGAAATGCTGGGGCCATAGTGTATGAAAGAACTAATAAAGAAAAAAAAGGTAAGGGTTATGCCCTGGAATGGATGTTTGGCAAAATTTTTGAAATGGAAAGAAAATATGATGCAGTAGTAATTTTCGATGCAGATAATTTAGCATCTAAACAGTTCTTGAAAGAAATGAACAATAAGCTTTGTGAAGGCTTTGAGGTTGTTCAAGGCTATCTAGACAGTAAAAATCCTAACGATACTTGGATAACTGGTAGCTACTCTATTTCCTTTTGGACTTCCAATAGAATGTTCCAAAATGCTAGAAGTAATTTGCGTCTTTCCAGCCAGTTAGGTGGAACAGGCTTTTGTATAGCAACAGAAACTCTAAAGGAATTAGGCTGGGGAGCTACATGTTTGACAGAAGACTTGGAGTTTACTTGTAAGCTTGTACTTAATGGAAGAAGAGTTGGTTGGGCTCATGAGGCAGTAATATACGATGAAAAGCCTCTAACTCTATCACAATCTTGGTGGCAAAGAAAAAGATGGATGCAAGGTTTTGCAGACGTTGCAACAAGGTATTTTTGGAAGTTGATAAAAAGAGCAGTAACAAAGTTTGACTTTGTTGCTTTAGACTGTGCTATTTATAGTATTCAGCCTATTATAACTATAGTGGCTGGTTTTGGTGTTTTTATGAATCTCATACAAAAATTCGTTGGTTACACAAAAGTCTTTGCTAACTTAGGGGACTATTTATCACAGTTTAACGCTGACGTATTTTTAAATTTTAATCTTATAAACATCGGTGCCCTTTTTGTTTTAATTATGCAGTTTATATATACACCATTAGTTTTAGCTCTAGAAAAGAAACTTAGCTTTAAAATTTTGCTATACTATTTAGTATATCCGGTATATGTTCTTACTTGGATACCTATATCTGTTATGGGAGTAATTGATAAAGACAAGAAAGAGTGGTGCCATACTACCCATACAAGAAGTGTTAGTATAAATGAGTTAGAAAAAGCAAATTAAAATAAGGAGGAACTTTCCTCTTTATTTTTTTAAAAAGTTATTATGTTTTATTAAAATTTAATGAAAAAATGGAGGAAAAATAACTTTTATGTTGAATATATAAGTTTGAAGGTATATAAATAGGAGGAGGCTAAAATGAACAATCTACTGGTAGCATTTGACATAGGTTCATATAAAATAAGCGCTGTGGTAGCGAAGGTAGATAGCTTGAAACAAATGCAAGTAATTGCAGTTACCTCCGTAAAAAATTATGGTATTGGAAAGTCTGTCATAATTAATATGGAGCAAACAACAGAAGTTATTAAAAAATTAAAAGCAAAGTTAGAGAGCCTAGTAGATCAACCAATTAATGAGACTTATATTAATATTGATAGTGCTTTGTGCAAAATAGTTGATTCTAGTGCAACTGTGGAAACTATATCTGGGAAAGTGGTAACTGAGGCAGATGTTAATGAAGCTATAGCCATAGCTAAAGACAGTGTTGTACCAAATAGTGAAGAAGTTATCTGGGTTTATCCTTTAGAATATATTGTTGACAATCATGCAGGTATAAAAAATCCTTTAGGTCAAAGAGCTAAAGAATTATCTCTTAATGCTAAGCTATTTACTGCAAGTAAAGCTAATATTGAAAGTTTAGTACAGTGTGTAGAAGCAGCTGGCATTGAAGTAAAGGCAATAATACCGCAGAGTTTAGCCTTAGAAAAGCTTGTGGTTAATGATGTAAATAAGGACAAAAGCCTGGGTATAATTGATATAGGTGCTGAAACTACAGACTTGTCCATATATGAAAATGGCAGTATAATTTATACTAGCCATATACCATTAGGTGGTAATAACATTACGAAAGATATTCTTACTTGTTTAAGCATATCCTTTGAAGAAGCAGAAAATATTAAATTGAACCAAAAACAATTAAAAGTTGAAAAGGAAAAAGAGACCAAAAATGATGAAGAAGTCAATATATATGACAAGTATAATGGTAATATGATTGACGAAATTATTGAAGCAAGAGCAGATGAACTACTTAGCTTTGCCTTAGAGGAGATTCATAATCAAAAAAGTTTGAAATCTCTAGACAATCTTTTCATCACCGGTGGGGGGATTCTACATTACAAAGATAATATTAGAAAATTTGAAGAAGGAATTGATAAGTCAATTACTCCGATAGAAAATAATATTATGGAAAAAAATAATTATATTTATTCAATACCTGTAGGAATGTTGAAATTAGTTTTAGAAACTATAAATACTAATAGAAAGCAAAATTCAAATTCCTCGACAGATGAAAGTAAAAAGAAAAGAAAAAAGGGCATTATGTCGAAAATAAAGCATTTTATTCAGGATTTTAGATAAAGGGAGGTATTATCGTGTTAGATTTTGATGTAGACGTTCATCAATTTGCACAAATTAAAGTTATAGGTTGCGGTGGTGGAGGTAATAACGCAGTAAATAGAATGATACAAGAAGGTTTGAAAAATGTTGAATTTATCTCAATAAATACAGATAAACAGGCGTTGCTTTTATCTCATGCAACGCAAAAAATTCAAATTGGAGAGAAGCTCACTAAGGGTTTAGGGGCTGGTGCTAATCCAGAAATTGGGCAAAAAGCAGCAGAAGAGAGTAAAGAAGAAATAGCTGAGGCTATAAAAGGATCAGACATGGTATTTATCACCTGCGGAATGGGTGGTGGTACTGGTACTGGTGCAGCCCCTGTAGTAGCAGAAATAGCTAAGTCTATGGGAATACTTACAGTTGGAGTAGTTACTAAGCCTTTTAATTTTGAAGGCAGAAAGAGAATGCTTCACGCTGATCTTGGAATTAAAAACTTAAAGGATAAAGTTGATACTTTAGTAACAATTCCAAATGAAAGATTGTTATCAATGGTAGATAAGAAAACCTCTCTACTAGATTCCTTTAAAATGGCAGACGATGTACTAAGACAAGGTGTTCAAGGTATATCTGACCTTATTACTATACCTGGTTTGGTTAACTTGGACTTTGCTGATGTTAGAACTGTAATGTTGAGCAAAGGATTAGCTCATATGGGTGTTGGTAGAGCTAATGGTGAAGATAGAGCACAGCAAGCAGCTAAACAGGCAATCTCTAGTCCTTTGCTAGAAACTTCTATTGTTGGAGCTACTGGTGTTCTGTTAAATGTAACAGGTGGAGCAGATCTTGGTCTATTAGAAATAAATGAAGCAGCTGAAATTGTACAGCAAGCAGCAGACCCAGATGCAAATATAATTTTTGGTGCTGTTATAGATGAGAACTTACAAGATGAAATAAGAATCACTGTAATAGCCACTGGTTTTGATAATGACAAAGCTGAAAAAAGAAAGATTGATTTTGAACCTGTAAAAAAGGAAGAAAAACTACCCCTTGAAGAGGTGGCTCCTGCAAGAGATTATAGTGATAGCGACCTTGAAATCCCTGCTTTTTTAAGAAAACAAAGAAGATAATTTAAAGAAAGACTATGCAAAATGATGTGAACCCTTTAATCCGGACTTTCGGATAATATTAATTATGCGGCTTGTTGCCTATACTCAATAGGTGACAGGCCGTTCAATTTCTCTTTTATTCTTTTGTTATTATACCAGTAAATATATCC
>FZPS01000066.1_pt113 | contig 90837 bp, 65 predicted proteins | sample 1817821 | NCBI WGS metagenome assembly FZPS01 (sample SAMEA104158645, study PRJEB21678) | metagenome | place: Germany | collected 2015-04-21
GGCGTTTGGGCAAACTGCTTAAGAGGGCGCTTGCCACATCGTTGTCGGCGCTTCATGAGGGCGGAATAACCAATCCCGATGCCATTATAACCGGCACCGGATTTGGAAGTGTGGAGAGCACCGAACTTTTTCTGGAAGCCATGATCCGTGATGGCGAACAGATGCTCAAACCCACCTGGTTTATGCAGTCAACGCACAACACTGCCTCGTCGCTGATAGCTATCCACACTCAGAGCTACGGCTATAACTCCACCTATACGCAGAAAGGCCTCTCCTTTGAATGTGCCCTGTATGACGCATGGCTTCAGTTCGGTTTGGACAGGATCAGCTCGGCTCTTGTCGGCGGCCATGACGAAATGACTCCCGAATTTGCAGGTTTTATGCGCAAGGCCGGTCACCTGCTTGAAGGGGAGATATGCAGCGAGGCTGCCGTCTCGGCGCTGCTCTCCACTCGTGAACAGGAGGGAACAAAAGCCCTTTGCACAGTCGCCGGAGTAGAAGTTTTGGACAGTCCGGACGCTGAGACACTGGACCATGCTGTCCGTTCCATGATTGCCGGTAATATTCCCGATGCAGTTTTGACGGGAATGAGCGGCAATGCAACAAACGACGGTTATTATCATTTCCTTAAGAAGACTCTGCCGGAGGTTCCTCTGCTTAGGTATAAGCATCTGTTCGGCGTGAATTTCTCTTCATCGGCCATAGCTTTTTATGCTGCCGCAAACTGTCTTGGAAAAGGCTTTATACCGCCTGTGCTGACCTTGACCGGAGAATCCGTGTCGTGCAGCAAAGGAATACTTTTGATCAACGCCGTTGAAGGACGGCACTATTCAGTCATTTTACTTAAACCTCTATGTGGAAAACTTTGATACCTCTGTCCCTGTTACAGAGTTTTATGCTGGCCTCGGGGCAAATGATGCTCAAACTGGCCTTAAAGAAGATGGGTCATTATACCGGCGTATTCCAGTTCTTGGCAAATGAGCTGGGCAACTTCTGGTGGTACGGATGCGGCATGTTCCTGACATCGGCCGCCCTCTTGTGGATGCATATTCTCAAAAACTACCCGTTCAGCATAGCCTATCCGCTCAGTTGTCTGAGTTTTGTCTTCGGAATGTTGGGCGCATGGATTTTCCTGGGAGAGACTATTCCCGCCATACGCTGGGTAGGAATAGCGTTAATTCTGCTGGGCGCCGTATTCATTGCAAAATAAATTAAAAAAATGTTTGCCAAAACAAAAAACTGTCATTACTTTTGTTTTATTCTACCGAAATTGTAAATATCTTAAAACTAAACAGATGAAAACCATCACTCCGTACTTATTGTGGTTTGCGTTGACTACTGCCATATTAACCATCGTTTTCCGATATTTTTTGAGCTATGGGATAGAAATCGACTCAGGAGCCATAATTATTGTTTCGGCTTCACTTTACGGATTTCTTATGTTCGGTTCGGGATGGTATTTCGGTCATAAGGAGAGCGACTATTTGCCCATATACGATATCGGATTCAGGTTTCATCTGACAACCTATGTGGTTCACAACGCAATAACCCTGTTGTGGTTAGGATTGGGATTCGGCTCTCAATACGAAGACATGAAGATCTCCGTTTTGATTATAATTTATTGGGGCATACTTCTGTTGATACATTTTATATTTTTCCTCTGGTCGCGTAAAAACGCCATAAAAAACCTGGACAAAAAAGACCTTTTCGAGTAATAGCCGTAGTTTTCAATTTATAACTCATAATCTTCAACAATTAAGCCGTAATCTTCGAGTACTAAGTTCTAGTCTTTGAGCATAAAGCTGTAATCGGATTACAGCAAATCCCACATTTAAAATAAACCTATATGAAACCCAACAATCTTAGGCTACTATGCCTGACGCTCCTGCTGATGACGGGAGTTAGCGGCCTGCATGCTGCTGTCGATTACCTATGCTTTACAGCCGAGTCGGCGAGTTCTATTAAGTTAAGTATGACCGGAAGTATTACCGCCGAGGTTAAGACCAGCACGGATGGCGTTACCTGGACAGACTATACGTTTGATACGGATATTAATCTTGGGGCAGGCGAGAAGGTCTATTTCAAGGGCAATTACCGGGGAACTGCAACCAATAATTTTGCCAAATTTGTCATGTCGGGTCAGATAAGTGCTTCGGGTAATATCATGACTCTTACCGACGGCGACAATCCTACTCTTTCGCTGGAGGGCAAGAGGTATTGTTTCTACTCCCTATTCTCCGGCTGTGAGAGCCTGACGAGTGCTCCGACACTGCCTGCTGAGACATTGGCTGCAAACTGCTACGCCTATATGTTTAACAGTTGTTCGAGTCTGTCAAAAGCGCCCAAACTGCCTGCCTTGAAGATGACCGAAGCCTGCTATACCTATATGTTCAACGGGTGTATCGGGTTGGTCGAGGCGCCGGCTCTGCCTGCCACGGCTCTGGCCGACTACTGCTACGAAGCTATGTTCAACAGTTGTGTAAGTTTGACCGAGGCACCCGACTTGCCGGCCACTACGTTGTCATCACGCTGCTACTACTACATGTTCTCAGGCTGCTCGGGCTTGACTAAGGCTCCTGCTTTGCCTGCCAAGACTATGACCTACTACTGTTATTACAACATGTTCAACGGTTGCTCGGGCTTGACTGAGGCACCGGAGTTACCTGCCACGACTTTGGACGAATACTGCTATTCCTTCATGTTTTCCGGCTGCATCGGGTTGACCGAGGCTCCTGAACTTCCTGCTGCAACTCTGGCTGAACGATGCTACTCCTATATGTTTAACTGCTGTACAGGTTTGACTAAGGCTCCTGCTTTGCCTGCCACAAATTTGGCCGAGTTCTGTTATGAAGCTATGTTCTACAGTTGTACGGGCTTGACCGAGGCACCGGAGTTACCTGCAACGACTCTGTCCAATTTCTGTTACAACGGCATGTTTGCCAATTGTACGGGTCTAAAGGAGGCACCGGAGTTACCTGCCGCGATTTTGACTGACCGCTGCTATTACATGATGTTTTCCGGCTGCACCGGGTTGACCAAGGCACCTGAGCTTTCTGCCGCGATATTGACCGAATACTGTTATTATAAAATGTTTTCCGGCTGTACCGGTTTGACCGAGGCGCCTGTTTTGCCTGCCACGACCCTGGCTGCCAACTGCTACGAAGCCATGTTTTCCGGTTGTACCAAACTGAACAGCCTTAAAGTTGGCTTTACTTCATGGCTGGATACCGAGGATGCCACCCTTAACTGGGTAAACAATGTATCGCCAACCGGTACATTCGTTTGTCCCTATGGCTTGGATACCTCTGTCAGAGACGACTCGCACGTACCGGTAGGCTGGACTGTCGATGTCGGTACGGGAATCGCTCCCGTAATGGATAACTCTGCTGCCAATGGTGTAATTTACAACACCTCAGGTCAGAGGGCAGGTGAGCAAAACAGAGGCATTGTTATTCAAAACGGAAGAAAATATTTTAACAGATAGCCTTCACAGATAGCCCTCACGGGTAATAATCACATGGGCAATTATTGCTAAAATAGTTTAATTACTGCGTCTTGTCCGAATAGAATTATCTGTTCGGACAAGTTTTTTTATAATAATCATAAAAATATTTCAAAAAATGTTTGGCGGATAAAAAACCGTTATTACCTTTGTATTATACAAGTTGTTTAATACAAACGATACAATAATGAAAACAGAGAAAATGCTCGATGAATTATTGCTTTCCTGGGAGAATACCTATAAGAAAGGGCAATTGACGCTCTGGATTTTTATGGCACTGCAGGAGAGCAGGAAATATGTTGATGAGATTAAAAGTTTCATCGAGGAGAAATCGAACGGTACAATAAGCTGTGAGGAGCAGAGTCTGTACAGGTCATTAAGAAAATTTGAACACATTGATGTGGTGGCATATGAATTACAAGAGGGCAACAAAGGTCCCGACAGGAAATATTACTATATGACCGAAATGGGACAGGAGCTTTTCAATCGATTCGTAAACAGAAATATCAGACTGTTCTACTCAAACGAAATTATAAACATCTTAAAACCTAAAAAATAGATGAAAACCATTACACCTTACTTATTGTGGTTTACGTTGACTATTACCGTATTAACCGTAGTTTTTCGATTTATTTTGAGCTATGGAATAGAAAACGATTCCGTAACCGTAATTACCGCTTCGGCGATCTTTTACGGATTTCTTATGTTCGGTTCGGGATGGTATTTCGGCTGGAAAGAGAGTGACTATTTACCCATATACGATATAGGATTCAGATTTCACCTGACAACCTATATTGTTCACAATGCAATAACGCTGTTGTGGCTGGGATTAGGGTTCGGCTCTCAATATGAAGACATGAAAATCTCCGTTTTGATAATTATTTACTGGGGCATACTTCTGCTGATACATTTTATATTTTTCCTTTGGTCGCGTAAAAATGCTATAAAGAACTTAGATAAAAACGACCTTTTTGAATAGTAGTTTGAATAATAAACGACCTTAATCGGATAACAGACAACTCTAACATTTAAAAAAATTAAATATGAAATCCAAAAGTTACATCTTCAGGCTTTTATGCCTGACGTTCTTGCTGATAATGGGAGCAAGCAGTTTATATGCCGTAGATCCTACGGGCGTAACGGTCAATGGCGTGGAGGTCGCAGAGGGAGCGCCTCTTGCCGCCGGATGGAGTTATGACTCCATCACCTCGAAGTTGACAATCGACGGTGCAGGACCCTTTACGATTTCGGGCAAAAACACGGAAGGTAAGGTCTGCATAGTTGTTGCAAATGGCGTAACAACTGAAATCACGCTTTCGAACCTTACACTCAAGGCTCCTTGGAATGTAGATAACGCTTGCGTCTTTGCACTGGACACGAACGCCAACGTTTCACTCTTACTCGCAGGAGAGAACATTTTAGAATCGGCATCGAACCGTGCGGGTCTTGAAGTTCCGTTGAGAGCATCACTCACCATCACCCACGCACCCGATGATATAGAAGGCGCACTATTCGCGTATGGCGGGTATCAGGCGGCGGGAATCGGCAGTGGGCTTGACGGTGATGTCGGTACAATAACCATTAACGGCGGTGCGGTAACGGCACAGGGCAGCTCGTACGCTGCGGGAATCGGTGCAGGCTATCGTGGCACAGCCGATTCGCTAACGGTTATCATCAACGGCGGTGAGGTCGTTGCCAAGGGCTACTCCAACGGTGCCGGCATCGGCGGCGGAGAGAACCGGAACGGTGGCACGGTAATTATTACCGGTGGCTCAGTAACTGCAGAAGGCGGTGCCTTCGGTGCGGGTATAGGTGGTGGCGGTAGCTTCAATACCTATGGCGGTGGTGGTGACGGCGGTACGGTAACCATCTCCGGCGGACGAGTGGCGGCATATGGAAATGCCTACGCTGCGGGCATCGGTGGTGGCGGCAGCTACAGTTACTCCGGCGGTGATGGCGGCACAGTAACAATTTCCGGAGGTACGGTCATTGCAAAGGGCGATAGAGGCGGTGCGGATATCGGACCGGGGAAAAACGGCAACGACGGCTCGGAGAACACTTTCACCGGCGGCTCAATTTGTCTTCCTGCATCGTCCGCATTGCCGGCACCCACAAATAATGTAAACCCGGTTGGTTGTGCGGTTGTGTCAGGCTTCGAAGCTAACGCAGCAGTTACGATTGAAGGGCTTTCGGATTACGGCGTGAATGATATTTTTGCCGACAACTACGGCAGTATCTACTTGTGGCTACCGGATGGCACCTACACATTTAATGCAAATGGACGTAGTTGCACAGTGAAGATTCAAGACGGTACAGGTCCCACAGGCGTAACGGTTAATGACGAGGAAGTTGCATTCGGACCGACGGGAGGTGCTGCATGGAACTATGATGCCGATACCCATATACTTACACTATCAGGTGAGGGACCTTTCACACTATCGGGTGGCAACGCAACAGGTGCCGTATGCGTAGTTGTTCCGGATGACTTTAATGATACAATCACACTCTCCAACCTGACACTTCGGACAGCAAACAATGAGCAGTGTGCCTTTGCACTTGGAGAGAATGCCAATGTGTCGCTTCTCATTACGGGTAACAACACACTTGGGTCAGGCGAGAATCGTGCCGGTATCGAAATTGCAACGGGACGGACACTCTCTATAAATAATGTCTCCGGCGACGATGCGGCAACGCTCAGCGTAACGGGTGGTTACTTCGGTGCAGGCATTGGTGGTGGTAAAAACGCTGTTGCCGGCACAATTACCATTGAGGGCGGTGCAATCACAGCGAACGGCGGTAGCTCCAGTGCAGGCGTTGGCGGCGGTTACAAAGGCGCAGGCGGCAATGTGATAGTTTCCGGCGGCTCGCTCACTGCCATGGCAGGTTACTATGGTACGGGCATTGGTGGCGGGGACCAAGGTGCAGGCGGTTCGCTGTCCATCTCCGGCGGCACAGTCGTAGCAACAGGCGATGAATATGCAGCAGGCGTAGGTGGCGGTAAGCAGCAAGCAGGAGGTTCGGTAAACATCACCGGCGGCTCACTCACTGCTATCGGCGGTAAATACGGCGGTGCGGGCATCGGCGGTGGTGCTTATTATAAAAATACGGGTACGGTCACAGACGGTACAGTTGAGATTTCGGGTGGACAAGTTACAGCCACAGGTGGCGATTATGGAGGTGCCGGCATCGGCGGAGGTAGCGGCTCTACGGGTAGTGCGGTTACAATCTCCGGTGGGAATGTAGTCGCACAGAGTAATAGTGGTGCCGGTATCGGCGGCGGTAACGGTTTCACAAATAACATAGTGACAATCTCCGGCGGCAAGGTCATTGCACAGAGCAACGGCGGTGCAGGTATCGGCGGTGGCTACAGAGGTGCAGACAGTACGGTGGTAATCTCCGGTGGAACCGTCTTTGCACAAAGTGAAGACGGTGCGGATATTGGGTCGGGCAGTAGAGGTGAAGTTACCGGAACAAACACCTTTACCGGCGGCTCTATTCGTCTTGCCAACTTCTCCATTACCTCTGCACCCACAAATGGCACGAAGCAAGTAGGCTGCGCAGTTGTAACAGGCTTTGAGCCTGACGAAGCGGTCGTAATCACAGGCTTAGCAGACTATGGCGTAAACGATATATTAGCCGATGAAACCGGTGCCATCTTCTTGTGGCTGTCGGACGGTACCTACACATTCACGGCAAACGGACGCGAATGCACAGTGAAACTTCAGGATGGCGTTGGCAGTACAGGTGTATTTGTCAACGGTAAAGATGTCGCATTTGGTCCGGACGATCCGGCTGAAGGGTGGAGTTATGACGCATCTACTTTCACGTTGAAGCTTAGCGGTGCAGGACCCTTTACGCTTTCAGGAGCCAACTTATTAAACGGCAGCGTACGCGTAGTTGTACCGGAGGGCGTATCCAACCGGATTACACTTTCAAATCTGACGCTCAGTGCAACAGGCAGTGGACAGTGTGTCTTCACACTAGATACACTCGCCGTTGTTTCTCTTTTCCTTGAGGGAACAAATACGCTTACCTCCGGCTCCAACCGTGCAGGGCTTGAAGTTGTTGCAGGACGAACTATCACCATTGATCATGCACCGGGCGACATAACGGGATCACTAACTGCAACGAGCGGTTATAATGCTGCCGGTATTGGTGGTTCCATTCAAGAGAACGCAGGTACGATAAATATTAATAGCGGTATTGTAAATGCCCTTGGTGGCGGGTACTTCTCTTCCGGCATCGGCGGTGGCAACCATGCCGGAGCAGGCACAATAAACATCTCCGGCGGAACGGTTACGGCAACCGGCGGCGGCTTTGCTGCCGGTATTGGCACTGGTGGTTATGCTTTCGCATCTGGGCATGATGTCGGAACGGTTACCATCTCCGGCGGAACAGTTACGGCAACCGGCGGTGAGTTGAGTGCCGGAATAGGTGGCGGCGACAGCGATCCGGGCGGAACAGTGATAATCTCCGGCGGACGCGTTACGGCGACCGGCGGACGTGGTGCTGCCGGTATTGGTGGCGGCGGTCACTGGTGCGACATAGCCGGCGAGGGTGCAACACTTTCCATCTCCGGTGGAACAGTCTTTGCAATTGGTGGTGAAAACGGCGGTCCCGGCATCGGCGGCGGTGTTAACAATGCAGATGGCGGCGGCACAACACCGAACGTTTCCGGCACAAGCACCTTTACCGGTGGCTCTATCCGCATTGATGGCGGCTATGCAGCAGATGATCCCACTAACGGTACAAATCGTGTCTGGTGTGTAACAGTACCGGAACTTACCCCCAATGCTCCTACCGCGGTTATATCACTCGGCACCTACGGTGTAAATGACCTCTTTGCCGACAACGATGGCAAACTCTACCTCTGGTTGCCCAATGAAAACTATGCCTTTACAGTGGGAGATGCAGATTACGAAGCAACTGTAGCCGATACAGACACGACAGCGACCTTGAAAGAACCGGGTACAGGTATAGATAAATTGAACACTTACACCATCAGCCTTTATTTTAATCCTGTACAAAACATCCTGCACATAAAAGCAGAGGAAGCAGTTACCGCTATCCGTATTTATAGTATGGGCGGCACAGTAGTAGCCCAGGCCGCAGGCGAAAACATAAGTGAAATTAACCTCACTCATCTGGCTGCCGGTATCTATATGGTACGTGTGGAAACAGGTGAAAGGGGAAGTGTGATAAAGATAGTTAAGAAGTAAAATAGTGTGTAGTCTGTAGTCAGAAGATGAAAGATGAAAAGCAATAAAACTTTTAGATAAAATATGAATGAACAAATAAATAATCATTAATCCTACTGCCCTGATCCTTTCTCTGATAAGGTCTCCAAGCCCCCCTTCGGGGGGTGGGGGCTGGGTTTAAATAACAAACATTATGAAATTCAAAAGTTACATCTTCAGGTTTTTATGCCTGACGCTCCTGCTGATGATAGGAGCAAGTGGCTTACATGCCCAAGTGGATTATCTCTGTTTTACCGCCGATCAAGCGAATTCTACTGTAGAGTTAAGGGGAATAAATTTACCAACTCCCGATTTCCAAATCCAAATCAAAAAAGGTGACGGCAACTGGGAGGACTACACGCTCGGAGCGAAAATTACACTCGAAGCGATAGGCGATAAAGTTTATTTTAAGGGTGATTATAAAGCAGCCGGGGAATGGCAGTTTGTTCAATTTAATATGTATGGCAAAATAAGTGCTTCGGGCAATATCATGACACTTACCGATGGCGATGCCCCAACCACTTCGTTAGCAGGTAAGGAGTATTGTTTCCGCTTTCTATTTACCGGTTCCGGTTGTCAAGCCAACCTGACTACGGCACCCGAACTGCCTGCCACTACCCTGGCACCATACTGCTACTCGAATATGTTCATGGGCTGTAAAGCACTTACCAATGCTCCTACGCTGCCTGCTGAAACGCTGGCAGATTACTGCTACGATGGAATGTTCCAAGGTTGTACGGGATTATCGTCGCTACCTAACTTACCTGCCACCATTATGGCGGAAGGGTGTTATTTTAATATGTTCAACGGCTGCACCGGACTGACCACTGTGCCTACATTGCCCACCACCACTTTAGCTAAAAGATGCTACTGGGGAATGTTCCAAGAGTGCACCGAACTGACCACAGCTTCCACACTACCTGTTACCACACTGGCAGAGAGCTGTTACGAAAGAATGTTCAAAGGCTGCACAAAGTTAACTTCTGCACCCGAGCTGCCTGCCACCATCTTAGCTGAGGCATGTTATTGCGGTATGTTTGCAGATTGTACAGGACTGACAGCTACGCCCGAACTGCCTGTTACCACGCTGGCAGATGGATGCTACTCCGGCATGTTCGCAGGTTGTACAGGATTGACAGCAACACCCGCACTGCCGGCAACCAAATTGGCAATGTACTGCTATGGCAGCATGTTCGCAGGTTGTACGGGGTTGACCACCGCACCGAAATTGCCGGCAACCCAAATGGCTTTGCACTGCTATGACACAATGTTTGAAGGATGCATCAACTTGACCACTGCACCCGCACTGCCGGCAATGAACTTGGATGAAGGATGCTATTGTGGAATGTTCAACGGCTGTACAGCTTTAGAAACACCACCCACACTGCCTGCCACTACATTGGCAGATTGGTGTTATGAAGCCATGTTTTTTGGCTCGGGATTGAAAACAGCACCTGCTTTGCCGGCTACAACCATGAAGATAAGCTGCTATTACATGATGTTCCGCGGCTGTACCGAACTGATTACCGCACCTGAGCTGCCTGCCGCTACCTTGGCAGAAACGTGTTACAAGGAAATGTTCTACGGCTGTGAAAAGCTGAATTACATAAAAGTACACTTTACTGATTGGTACAAATTCGAAAATGAATGGGAAGAAATCCTTGATTCCACCGAAGAATGGCTGGAAGGCGTATCGGCCGAAGGTACTTTTGTCTGTTCCGAGGCCTTGGATGTCTCTGAGAGGAATTCATCACGCGTACCGGCAGGCTGGACCGTCAATTCTTCTACCGGCATCAGTCCAATAATGGATAGCCATTCTACCAATGGCACCATCTACAATATTCTGGGAGAGGAGGTGGATGAGCACTACAAGGGTATTGTTATTAAAAACGGAAGAAAATATATCAACAGGTAAATTATTATGAAAACAAAATCTATTTTTATTCTGACAATCCTGCTTTTTGCCTGCATGGGAAGAGCAGTGGCACAAGGCTACATGGATGATAGCTGGATAGGTACGCGTTATTATAATGATGGTGAAGAATTAGCAGGCGATCATTATACCGGAACGTGTGTTGTTAGAGGTAATGCAATGTTCCATCCGATAGACTGTGAAGATGGTACACACATCGCTATAGGATATCCTAAATCCAAGGACGTTTCAGGACATATCAGTTTCCCAAGAAATATCAATATTACTTGGAAAGTAATAGAAAAATTAATATACACACCAAGTGGAGCGGTTGAAGATATCATTTGGACATATGAGACCGTTAACTATACGGTTACACAAGTAAAATGTACCGGCTGTCCCGAAGTTACAGGCGTAACTATTCCCAATACGGTGGAAAGACTCAGTGCTATTGGAGGTGCAAAACTTCAAACAGTAAATGCCCCGTCGGTAAAGTATATTGAAAGAGAAACTTTTAGACACAATCCGGAACTTAAAACCGTAACCCTAAACGATGCGGTAGAGTATATCGGGGAAGAGGCTTTCGCTTTTTGTCCGAAATTAAAGAATATAGAGGGCGTTACATCTGTTGACTCCATCGCAAAGCAAGCTTTCTTGCTTAGCCCGTCTCTCGAAACCATTGGCGGTACGCTAAAAGTAAGACGCGTTGGAAGGGAGGCTTTTAAAGATTGTGCAAAACTTAGAACAGCCTTTACCGGATTGAAACATATAGAAAGATCGGCTTTCGCGGGATGTGATTCTCTACTGACGGCAGATGTTAGTGTGGCGGAATATATTGAAGAAAGTGCTTTTTCAGGATGCTTGTCACTGGAAAGCGATCTATCTATTATCGCAGAAGATATCGGAAATTTTGCGTTCAGCAGATGTTCGTCAATTCCTAGTGTACACATCAACAATACGGTAAAGAATATCGGTAAAAAGGCTTTCTTTGAATGTGGGGGTATGGAAGAGCTGACTTTTAGCGAAAACGACGAGCTTGAGATAGGTGTAGCCGCTTTTATGGGATGCGACAGACTTACGGATGTAACGATTCGTGGAAAAATCATCGGCATTGAGGCTTTTAGTTGTTATGGCTTAGACACGTTGTACAATAGCCGCCTGAAAAAATTGACCATTGACAACTCGGTAAAATCCATTAAGGATAAAGCTTTCTATAAATGTTGGAATCTTGAAACAATCAACCTCGGTAATTCGGTGGACACTATCGGCAATCTTGCTTTTTATCAAGCTAATTATTTGAAAGGCACGCTGACCATCCCACCATCGGTAAAACATATTGGGTTTGCAGCTTTTGCGGAAAGCGGCATGACATACGTAAAACTTAGTCCATCATTGGAAATTATAGAAGGTTCCACTTTCTATGGATGTTTTTTCCTTAAAAAGATAGAAATTCCCAAAAATATAAAAATCATAGGAAGCTGGGCTTTCGCCAGATGTCGGAAACTGACCCAAGTAACAATGACGGCAGTCGATTCTATTGGCGATGGTGCTTTTCGAGAATGTGAGGAACTGACAAGCATAGCGTTGGGGGACACCCTAAGAATCCTTGGCAACTCTGCTTTCGAGGGATGTACGTCCATAAAAGGAGTTATCAAATTTCCTAAGACTTTGGAGTTTATAGGGGACAAGAACTTCTTGAAGTGTAGAGAAATTACCGGCATAGACCTTCCTGACGGATTGAAAGTCATCGGGTGGGCAGCCTTCGAGGAGTGTACAGGTATTACCAGACTGACCCTACCTTCCCGATTGGAATATATTGGTATCAGAGCCTTTTACGGCTGTTCGAATATCAAAGACAATCTGGTATTTCCCGCTTCGCTGAAACATATCCGCTTCGAGGCATTCCAAAACTGCATTCAACTGCAAAGAATTGATCTAGGATGTGCCACATCGCTGAAAATCATCGAGAGAGGTGCATTCTACAACTGTAAAGGGATTAAGGGAGAGGTAAGGATACCCGATGCTGTAACCACTGTAGAAAAAGAGGCATTTTACTGTTGCGACAGCATAGAGAGCCTGCATATCGGTGCATCGCTGCAGGAGATTGGCGAGGATGCTTTCCTTACATTTCCTTGGAGAAATCTAACTGCCATTAGCGTCAGTAGCAGCAACCCCAATTACGACAGTCGGGATAATTGCAATGCCATAATTGAAACAGCTACCAATAAACTTTACAAAGGATGCATGAATACTGTTATCCCCGAATCGGTAACCACTATCGGTAAAGATGCTTTTATTAGCTGCGGATTGTACGGTACTTTTAATATTCCTGATGCAGTAACATCCATCGAAGATTATGCTTTTTTCGGTTGTCGCACGTTGGACCATATTAAATTAAGTGAAGATAATAATTTGGCAAGCATCGGCATGTGGGCGTTCCGAGACTGCGAAGACCTGAAAGACATACTGTATCTGCGGGCTATAGTTTCTATCGGCTTTGGGGCTTTTCAGGGATGCAGCAAAATTCCCGGAATATACTTTGGTTCCATACTGAAAGAGATAGGAGCACAATCATTTCTTGCTTGCTATAATTTACAGCACGTTACATTCTGGGCCCCCGCACCCCCTTATGTGGGTAAAGGTGCGTTCCATTACGAATTTAATATCCCTATGTTTATTCGATGCGGAAGCACCGAAGCTTTTGAGGAAGAGATGCCTGAGCAGAAACTCTTTATTGAGGAGGGATATTACTCGTTGAGAGCCGTGTCGGAGGACGTAGAAATAGGCAGGGTATTTATTACCGCACCCTATAGCTGTGAAACCAATGAAGTTACAGTTGCCGCCGTAGCTGAGGATGGTTACAAGTTCGTAGCCTGGAGCGACGGCTGTGTGCTTAATCCATACACAATGACCCTGACAGAAGACGTTTCATTGGTGGCTTACTTTACGGAACATTCCGAACTGAAATATACGGTAACGGCAGAAAGCAATGACTCCACCAAAGGCACTGTAACCGGCAGTGGCAGCTATATTGCCAACACTACTGCCACACTGACCGCTGAGCCTGCAGAGGGTTACCAATTCCTGCAATGGCAAGATGGCAGCACGGAGAACCCGCTTGTGTTTGTGGTGACCAGCGATACCACGTTTACGGCAACCTTCGATCTGTTTGACGGTATTGCCGAAAACCATGCGGCAGAAGTGAAGATCTCCACAGTGGACAATAATATTGTCATAGAGAATGCCGGGGGATACAGCCTGAGTATTTACGAAATAACAGGTCAGTTGCTTGTGGCAGAGGAGGCAATTGCCACAAACAGCTTTACGGTTCGTATGAGACGTTCAGGCATATATTTTATAAAAATAGGTAACAATAAGGTACAAAAAGTAATAATAAAGTAAACCTTCGGTTTTCCCATACCCGGGATTCCGGTTAATGGATCCGGTTTAACGGATTTCCGGTCACTCTGTTCCGGTCAATTTGCACTGGTGAATGGGTTTCGGATAGTAAGTTCCGGTGAAACGGGTCAGGGGAAATGGAACTTTTTCAATATGTTTGTTTGGGCCCGCTTATTCGAAGCGGGCCCATTTTTACACTCATTCCAATATTAGTATGAAACTCAGGTGATGCGGCTCGTTTTCCGAGGGTATATATTGAGGTTCGGTCCTTGCGCCCCAGGCATCATTTCCGCCTACTCCTATTAGTTCGCTGTCAATGTTAATATTCAGATAATTCCGCTTGGGAAGCTCAAAATTGTGACGTGCATTTTCTATATCCTCCTCGGAGCAGTTCCATATTCTGAGGTTGAAAAACTGCGGTGAATAGACCGATAAAGCAGGACCCTGTTGGATTTGGTCTGCCTTTAGAAGAGAGAAGCAGAGACAGTCGCTGCGATTTGAGTTATCTTGCGGATAAATATAATCGGTACGGTATTCATCAACCGGCAGGGTGTAATTGCCAAACAGGGCGCCCTGTTTGCGGTCGGGATAGTTTTCCCATGGACCACGTCCGCTCCATCGGACGCTGTCATATTCGGCCGGCAGACGCATCCTGACACCGAACTTGGGTATGGAGGGAATCATGTCGGCTTGCGGGGTATAATCGGCCGAAAAGCTGACCCGGTCTTCACTGAATTCATAACACAGGGTCAGTTCAGCTCCAACCGACAGTTCAAAATTGAACCTGATCTGCCGGAATTGTGCACGTTCCCGTACAACCGTGCGGGCCTCACTGCTTAAAAACTCTCTCTCCTGAGCAACTCTTCGCCATACTCCCATAGTCCGCTCATAGTCATTGTGCCTCTGATTGTCGTTGGCCGGTTTCCAGAAATAGGGTTCCAGCGGGCCGGCCAGCATTTCCCGGCCATTCCATTTCCAGCTTGTAAGAGCGCCCTTGCCGTCAACCGTATAGCTGCTCTTGCCGCAGGTGACGGAATATCCTCCGTCAACGGGAATTATCCCTTTGGTACGTTTTTTTATGGAGGAACCATCGGTGTTGTCCCATTCAAGGGCAGGGACGTTGGATTGCCATTCAAAGAACTGCTCATAGGCTACCACATGACCTGAGTCTGCCCAGAGCGCATCATCTTTGAGTTGGGCAAATATTTGCAACACTCCGATTTCCGGCAGCAGAACATTGTCTGACTGATTGTTCCCTGAGTTTGGAACATTACGTAAGCGTCTGATTACTGACTGTAGAACAGAGCCTGAGCGTCTGTTGCCTGATTGCTGAGCATTGCAGATAGGGCAGAAATGTTCGACGGGCTCTGCAGGTATTCTTATTATTCCGTTTTCATCGGGGTTTTCAATACTGAAAAAACTCTTTTCAGGGCCGGAAGTCGGAGTGACAACTCTGGCTTTGTAATCATATTCGTCCGTTCCGGTAAAGAAATCTCTGTTGGTAACCTTGATGTTGAGAAATTCCTGTGAGTCATCCATGTTCAGCAGATCAAAATGCAGAGGCCGATAGACATGTTTTACCTCATAGTAGTGCGGATGCGGCGTGCGGTCGGGGGCTAACATACCGTCCAGGATAAAATTCCCGTCATTGGGCACATCGCCGAAATCCCCTCCGTATGCCCAGACCTCGCCCTCCTCAAGCGTCAGGCCGTTTCCTTTATAACTGAGCGGCGATCCGTCTTTAGGTTTGGCTATCCCCTGATCCATAAATTCCCATACCGCTGCACCGAATATGCTCGGGTCATCGTAAATCACATCCCAGTACTCGGACAGATTGCCTCCCGAATTGCCCATCATGTGGGCATACTCCCTCATCATGAAGGGGCGGTCGTTGACCCTTCCGGCCACCTCGCGCAGACGGTTAGGCGGCAGATAGCTGTCATCGTATATGTCCGATACGGAACGGTCGCTGTCCGAGAATATGAGGCGGGTAGAGTCAAGCTGCTCTACAACAGCGCGCATGGCATGCATATTTGTACCGGCTCCTCCTTCGTTCCCAAGCGACCAGATCATTACGCACGGATGGTTAAAATCCCTTTTCACCATTGATCCGGCACGGTCTTCATGCGCCGCCTTCCAATCTGGACTGTTGCCCATCAGACGGTTTCCTATGCCGTAACCGTGCGACTCCTGACATGCATCATTGATTACGTAGAGGCCGTAGCGGTCACACAGTTCATAAAGATAGGTCGAGGCGGGATAATGTGACGTGCGTACCGTGTTTATGTTGGCCTGTTTCATAAGCCGTATATCCAGTTCCGTGGTTGCAGGATCGACATAGTGTCCGGTACGCGGATGGTGATCGTGACGGTTTACGCCGCGCATCTTGACCGGCCGGCCGTTTATATATACAATTTCACCATCTATTTCGATGCGTCTTACACCAATATTCTGACAGAATGACTCAACCGTATTGCCTTTATTATCAATCAGTTCTACAAAGCATTCATAGAGATTCGGCTTCTCTGCCGACCAGAGCAGAGGTCTATTGATCTCTCCGCTCAGAATTACCTCTACTGTGTCACCGGAAGGGAGAGCGTCTCCGGATGGTACCGTCACATTCTGTAACATTACCTCCGAAACTGCCATTCCATCACTGTTTATACCGTTTACGGATAGTCTGACAGACATGCCGTTACACGGATCAATATCTTTGTTTACTACCTGTATAGATGCATTCAAGCGGGCGCGGTCAAAACAGGCCGACGGTACAGCCGTTATCCTGTAGTCCGATATGTGCTGCAGCGGACGTTTCCACAGTTTGACCGGACGGAATATTCCGCTCAACCGCCAGTAATCCTGGTCTTCCAGATAAGAGCCGTCGCTCCAGCGGTACACTTCAACTGCCAGACGGTTACTGCCCTCTTTGAGATAGGGAGTGACGTCAAACTCGGCAGGGGAGTAACTGTTTTGGCTGTAACCGGCTAGCTGCCCGTTAACCCAGACGTAGAAAGCCGAGCTTACACCCTCAAACTCAAGGACCCAGTTATGTGATTTTATGTTTGCAGCACTGAAAAAGGTTACGTAACTGCCTACGGGATTGCGGTTTTTAAATGCTGTCCAGGTGGAATCGGGAGTTCCGGTCACACGAGGTGCATCGCGTTTGAACGGATACTGTATATTGCTGTAGATAGGAGTGCCGAAACCCTGCATCTGCCAATCGGTGGGGACGTGAATATCATTCCACGAAATGACATCGTACCCGGTCATAAAAAAATCGGCCGGCCTGCTGTCGGGATCTTTGGCCCAATGAAATTTCCAGATTCCATCAAGGAAAGTAGTTATCCTTCTTTTATTTGCTAACTATCTACTATTGTTAGGTTTATAAGTTTACTTTCTTCTCATATTTGTTGCCTAATTGCACTTTATTGCTTATTTTTGTTGCCCAGTTGTTGCCCTTGGCTTGCATTTGTTGCCAAAGAATTAAACGACTCATAAGAGTAGTAAGCCAATAAATAACCTCTAAACTAACAAATTATGAAAGTAACATTAAGGCAGCGCAAAAAAGGAAATACAATATCTCTTTATTTAGATTATTATGAAAAAGGAAAAAGAGAGTATGAGTATCTCGGCTTGTATTTGGTACCTAAACCCAAGATAGGAACACTTACAAAATTTCAAAAAGAAGAGAATAAAAAAATCTTAGAATTAGCGGAAAAAATACGAGCAAAACGCTTGTTAGAAGTCCAAAACAATATATATGGATTTAGAGACAAAGAAAAGCTTCGTGCAGATTTTATGGATTATTTTGAAGCCTTATGTGAAAAGAAATTAGCGAGTTTAGGAAACTACGGTAATTGGAAGAGTACTTATGGGCATTTAATAGCTTATTGGCCTAAGGGGATAACTTTTGAAAAGATTAACAAAGAATGGGTTCAAGGATTTAGAGATTATTTAGACCAAGAAGCTGTAACGAAAACTGGGCAGAAGCTTTCTCTAAATACAAAATATTCATACTTCAATAAGCTTCGGGCGGCTTTTAAACAAGCAATTAAAGATGGTATTATAACATTTAATCCGATGGATCAAGTTGAACCATTTCCCCAAGATGAACCTAAACGAGAGTTCTTAACCCTTGAAGAGTTAAAAACACTTTCACAAGCGCATTGTAAGAATGATAGCTTAAGACGTATGTTTTTATTCTCTTGTCTCACCGGTTTAAGATGGTCAGATATTTCAAAGCTGCAATGGAGTGAGGTTGAATATTCTGAAAAATTGGGGAATTTTCTTAGATTTAGACAAGCAAAAACAAATGGAGTGGAAACACAGCCTATTTCAGAAGAAGCAAGAAAGTTACTCGGGGAACGTGGAAAAGAGGATGAAAGAGTTTTTCCAAATTTCAAATATGGAAACTGGAATAAAACATTGTTAAAGGACTGGTTATGGGAAGCAGGGATAAAAAAGAAGATAACCTTTCATTGTGCCCGACATACTTATGCTACCCTACAACTTACATTAGGAACAGATATATATACAGTTTCAAAATTGCTTGGACATAGAAATTTACAAACAACTGAAATCTATGCCAAGGTGATAAATGAAAAGAAAGTAGAAGCTGCAAATAAAATTAACATAGGATTATGACAGGGGAAATAGATATTTTAAACGATATACTGCACCAGGACTTGAGACCTTGGCTAGAGCATAATCAAAATGATGAGGTCTTTGCTTCAAAGTTTCGTGGTTTGAGGGAATACACCTCCGAACATTCTTTACAGTTTAAAATTGACATTGCACGGCCATTCGATAACAAAACAAAATACTATTCACGACTTATCTTGAATGCCGTTAAATCCGAGTTCGATAGAATCTACAGAACCATTGATGAGGATCGTAATGAAAATCTCATACTCTACCACCTAAATAACATTCTCAACAAGCGGTTAAAAACTCATTTAAGAGACATTGGAAATCTCATAAAGCAAAAAGATTACGAACTCGCATACATCGACACTAAAAATACATCCTATCAAATAGACCCACAACACAAAGCAGACACCTATATAATACAGTATCTCAAGCTCGCTCTAATGCAGCTGTATTTAGAAGTTCAAGAAGCTTTCAAAGATTGGGTGTATGATGAATTCATCGTTGAAGATTTCTATACACAACTTTTAAATGAACCCATTCCCGAAAAACTACCTATAAGCAAAATTCAAATTCTACAAATAGAACCTGAACCCGTCCAAAAAACAAAAACTAAAAAAACGGAAACCTCTATTCAGTTCAATTCTTTCTTTTATAAACAGTACAACACCAATCCAGATAAAATAAATGACTTGTGGAATAGCCTTAAACTCAACAACTTCATTAGTGATGACACACCATTGTCAACCTTCAAAAAGATTTTCTCCGGTACGGAAATCAATACCTCTGTTAAGTGGACTGGAAATATCAGCGAACTTTTTTACTTCATAAAAAGCATTCACAATGATTGGAAGCTTGTAGAAGATACGAAACAAAAACAATGGCAGCTTACCTGCATTTGCTTTGTAGATGAAAATGGTGAACCATTTGACCGAACAAAATTTAGGTCCTTAAAACGCCCAAATCTAACAGGTGATAAAATCGACAAAGCCGTAAATCTATTGAAATAGGTTACTCTGCACTTTACACCTCCTATTCTTTTTAAGTTTTTCTTTACCCTTTATTTCTGTCAAACAACTGTATTTGCTTTTGTTTGACCACTCTGCACTCTGCACTCTACACTGCACCTTGTATAACCGGCCCCTAACCACTTGTTTCTCAGTCTAATTTAGCCTTGTATTCGGTAGTCGAATATGACTTTTGGCCAAAAGTCTTTTTTGAATTTTTAAATCATTTATAAAATGGAAGAAATTTTAAAAAGGCTTGAAATTATAGAAAAGCACGTATTAGATCAGAACATTATTCTAAAGAATGTACTCAACTTCAACGAAGCTTGTCAGTACTTGGAATTATCGCAATCTCACTTGTATAAACTCACAAGTGCGGGAAGCATTCCACACTACAAACCCAACGGTAAAAAACTCTATTTCAACCGTGCGGAATTGGACGAGTGGCTATTGCGCAACCGCAATACCACACAGGAGGAAATCGACAAGCAAGCAGCTGATTATCTAATCAAAAAAGGGAGGGTAAAGCTATGACTGAAATAATCGATTTACTCGTGGCACTCTCTCAGGAAGTTAGAGACCTAAAAACACGTATTGAATTGCTAAATGCAACACGAGTTGAAAATCTGAAAAATACGTGGATAGACAATCAGGATGTTATGCAGATGTTGCACATTAGTCCACGCACCTTGCAAACATTACGAGCCAACGGCACAATTCCTTACAGTAAAATAAGAGGAAAGTTTTACTACAAGGTGTCTGACATTGAAAAGCTGTTACAGGCAAATTATTACAACCCAAATTTCAAATGCGATGGAAATAAATAAAGAAGCAATTCTAAATAAAACGCATTATGGGCTGAATATTTATGCCTACGTCCTACGGCAGTATTATCCCGAAATAGTCCTTTCCCTAAAGGGAAGGGACTGCGGGATAACCCGTAACCCCTTCAATGGTGGAAAAACAACATTACAAATTAATATTGTTGATAATGTTGCCCGGCACTACGATACGGAATTGACCGATTTTAAAGGCGATATTTTCGATTTCGCTTCCTATCATTTTAAAACTCTGAAAGAACAGGATTTATTGATAAAACTCAATGAAGTATTGTATTTGCGGATAGGTCAGAAAAATGGTTTTTACAATCAAGCGGAGGAAATATTTACAGAACCTGAAGAGGAAATAATCAAACCGGCTGCGCCAGTTTTCAGTTATTTCAACAAACCCGTTACCAATGTTATCCCAAGTCGGCAAACCTCCTTGATTGAGGTTTACAACCTCATCAAAGGAAACGAATTTGCTTCGTGTACAAGTACACTACGCAACATTCAAGATGTAAAGGAAGCCCGAAAATATAAGGCGTTCAATTTCGATTATGTCACCTTTTCAGGTGCATTTTCAAAACGAAATGATAAACACCTCAAAAAGCATTCAGGGCTTCTAACGATTGACTTTGACCACATCAGTAATATTTCCACGCTAAAGGAAGAACTACTCAAAGACGAATATTTTGAAACCGAGCTTCTTTTTACATCCCCTTCGGGTGATGGACTGAAATGGGTTATTCCAATTGAATTAACCCAAGTAAAACATCAAGATTATTTCAAGGCGGTTGCCAATTACATCCAACACACATACAGCTTGGAAGTAGATGGTTCGGGGAAAGACATTTCAAGAGCCTGTTTTTTACCTCACGACCCCAATGTATTTATTAATCCAAAATATTTATAAATTATGAAAAAAAAGACGTTTAATCCGTTGGAATGGATAGAAAAACCAAACCAACAACAGCAACATACAGAACAAAACCACCAATCAGTTACAGATAACAATTCAGAAGTTGAAAAAGTCATTCAGAATATAGAAGCAAATCAAATTGATATTGCACCAAATTACAGTGATTGGGTCAACATAGGCTTCGCCTTTGCAGATGAATTTGGGGAAACCGGAAGGGATTTATTTCACAGGATAAGTCGCTTTTACCCCCGATACAATGCAAAAGAATGCGACAAGCAATTTGACAATTGCCTAAAGTCAAAAGGACAAGGAGTTTCACTTAAAAGTTTCTTTTATCATGCCAAGCAAGCTGGCGTTTCCATTGCTACGCAATCTCACGACACCCGCCCCTTTTCGCTTGCTAATCGTAAGCTGCAAAAGTCCGTTCGGCAAGCCGAAACTCAATTTGAGGAACCCATCCCGGAGCTTATGCCAACATTCCCCAAATCCCTATATCCTGAACTTCCCGAGTTCCTGCAAAAAATAATTGCAGTCGCCACCTCCGATGAAGAAAAGGATATTCTACTTCTTGGGTCTTTGACAGCAATCAGTGCTTGCCTTCCCAAAGTCTATGGCATTTACGACGGTAAAAAAGTATTCGCTAATCTCTTTCTTTTCATTACCGCCCAAGCATCCGCAGGAAAAGGGCGATTGGTGCATTGTCGCCAATTGGTTAACCCAATCCACAAAGAATTAAGAGAAGAAGCCAAATTGCATAAGCAACATTATGAGTTGGAATTGGCAGAATACAACACCAAAAAAGGAAAGGAAGAAGGGATTGAAAAACCATCAAAACCACCCGAAAAAATGCTCTTCATTCCAGCAAACAACAGCTCAACAGGTGCATATCAATTATTAGGTGACAGTGATGGGAGAGGATTGATTTTTGAAACCGAAGGCGATACTTTGGCACACGCTTTTAAAAGCGATTATGGCAATTATAGTGATGGTTTCAGAAAAGCCTTTCACCACGAAACCATTTCCTATTACCGTAGAACAGACCGTGAGTTTGTAGATATTGAAAGTCCTTGTCTTTCAACAGTACTTTCAGGTACGCCAAAACAAGTTTCGGCTTTAATTCCAAGTGCAGAAAACGGCTTGTTCAGCCGCTTTATTTTCTACTTTATGAATGTAAAGCCTGTTTGGAAAAACGTATTTGCAAACACTACTGATAACGGGTTGGATGATTACTTTGAGAATTTAGGCAACCAGTTCTACGAACTGTATAAGTTGCTCAAAAACAATGGAGAATTTCAATTCTATTTAACAGCAGACCAACAAGAACAATTCAATCAGTTCTTTAGTGAGATACAAGAAAAGTACCTCAATCTTCAAGGGTTGGACTATATGGCTACCATTAGAAGATTAGGATTAATTGCCTTCCGTTTATGTATGCTTTTGTCAGCTTTGAGGATAATGGAAACAGGTGACTTATCAGGCAACATTATTTGCGAGGAAAGAGATTTTAATACTACATTAGAAATGATTAAAGTGTTAATAATACATTCCAGTAAAGTGTTTAGCGAATTGCCCGAAGAGGAACAGAAACCCACCCGCAAAAACAGAAAGGAAAAATTCCTATACGCCTTACCCAAAAATTTCAATCGACAGAAATATTTGGAAATAGCCAAAAGCTTAAAAATCCCGGCAAAAACAGCCGAAGGATACATTACAAGTTTTGTAAAGTCAAACCTACTGCATAGAGAACAGCAAGACAATTATATAAACTTGTCAATTGAGGAAACTAAGGAAGTTGAGGAACATAAGGAAGATTAATCCTTGACTTCCTCTATATCCTTAAAATCCTTGCTTTTAATAATCTTTCTTGCTTCTTCCTTTTTATATGTTTTACTTTCTTATATTTGCATAAACTGTCAAGTATAATAATGCCACAATGAAAACATTCGCAAATAAGCTCAAAGAACTAAGATTGAACAAGGAATTGTTGCTAAGGCAAGTTGCGGCAGCCATAGAAGTGGACACCTCCATGGTCAGCAAGTTCGAAAGTGGCGAACGCTTCCCCACAAGAGAACAAATCGAAAAGCTCGCAACATTCTTTAAAGTGCCAGAAGAAGACTTCTTGGTCGAAGCTTTCAGCGACAAATTAAGCTATGATTTAGGAGAAGATCCATTGGCATTAGAAATACTGAAACAGACGATAGTAAAACTCAAATTTATTAATAGCAAAGAGTAAAGAATACGAACTATTATAAGAATTTATGGGCTTCTGAAAATTAAATAATTAAAAAAACTGTGAAAATAAACTCTGACATAAATGTTCTTGGTAGCCTTCCTGATTGGAACCTGACAAAAGTTTTCCTCACTGAAGATATGCAATCCATCAAAGAAAAAGGTGGAATACATGCTTACACTGCAATAAAAACAGATAAGTCGGTGAAGCGATTTGAAAAAGCGATTAAAGCCACATTAATTCAAAATAAAAACCCAGGGTTAGAAGTAATAATCAGACAAGCAATAAAATCGAACACCACAAGTGTTGAGACGCAGTTACTTTTATTCTGGAATGCTTCTGCAAATAATGAGTTGCTATTTCACTTGAATGATAAAGTATTTTTCCCCGCTTTTTATAGTGGCAGAGTTTCCATAAAAAATGATGAAGTAGTTGCCTGTATTAAGGATCTTAAGGAAACCGAAGATGCTTTGAAAAAATGGTCTGAAATCACTATTACAACTACTGCATCCAAATACCTGACCTTATTAAAAAAGTTTGGTTTAATGGAAGGCTCAATGAACAAGACAATTGTTCATCCTCATTTCGATGATGGCTTATTTGTTCTTTATATCTATTGGTTAGTGGCTATTTCAGACAAGCCCAACCTGGTTTCCAGCCAGTGGCTTGCTTATTCTTTTAGTGAAAAGCAAACTTTTCTCGATAGGCTCTTGCAAAAAAAGTTTTCAAAATATTTCAATGTAATTTATACCGGCGACAATCTCAATATTGAAACATTAATCCCATACGAATCAATCTATGAATACATCAGTCAATCCTGAACATATCATTACACAGTTAAAACGGATTGTGGAATCTGACAAACGTTCAGAAATCCGCTTGAATGCCAATGGTGGCAACTCAATCCTATTGGTTTGTCCACCAAAATTGGAGTTCCAATACATTGAAAAACTGGTAGAAATGATGCCCCATGATACCTACAAAATTATCGACATCAATGAGATGTTGATTTCGTTTGTTGAAGCACATAAAACTGACCTTGCTGAAATGTTTGATTTATTAAGGGGTTCGGTTCATCAAATTTTCAAAGCACCGGAAGGCGAAACAAGTCCCGATTTGTTCAAACACCTGCTTGCTGCAATTGAAGAAACATTCAACGAAAATAAAATACCTGTACTCATCCATAGCGGAGCACTCTATGGTAGTGGAATTGACAACATTCATTTAATGGAAAACGAATTAGTAATGAAGGCAAAATCACCTTTAATTATTTTATATCCTGCCACCCAGGAAGGTGAGCAGTTAATGTTCCTGAATTCACGCCCTGCATCAAAGTACAGATGTATGATTGTTAACTAAAGAATAATACGAAAATGAAGATAAAAGAAATACTGACCATTGACCTAACCGAAGACATCAAGAATGTTATCAATTTAGAAGACATTTCCGAAAAGGAAATTCAGGCAGAAATTGAAAGCTATATCGTTACAGATGGATTGGCTCGTGAATATGCAGGTTTTGTTGATACGTTTACTTCTAACATTCTTGAAACAGGTGTTTGGATTTCTGGTTTTTACGGGTCGGGTAAATCATATTTTGGCAAACTACTGGGATATTTGATTAGCAATAGAAACATCAATGGCACGCCTGCAAGAGAAAGAATATTACAACGCTTTACTGGCGTAAATGATGAAGCACTAATAAAAAATTCTCTTTCAAAATTAAATTCAGTTAATTCAAGAGTAGTTTTCTTAGATGTTGCACAACAGGATACTTCAAAAGGTTTCTCTTATACCTTGTATAAAAACTTATTAAAATCACTCGGTTTTCCTGAGAATGAACACGGTATTTTCTTATTTCAATTGATGCTAAGTGAAGGCAAAACTGACATACAAGACTTCGTTTTTGATGCAACAGGTTTAGATTGGAACGAGATCAGAACAAGTTCTTTCAAATATGCAAAAGCTATAAAAGAACTGTATATCAAGAAAGGGAACACCGATGCAGATTATGACAACCTTCTTACAACTATTCGCAGAGATATTGACCAGTTCAGTTCATCAAGATTGCAGGAAGAACTTACAAATTATTTTAGTGTAGTAAAAGATGAAAAGGTTGTTTTTCTGTTTGATGAAGCCAGTGAAGCAATAAATCAAAAGAAGATTACAGTATTAGATTTACAAGCCATCAGCGAATCGCTTTCATCATTAGGCGGCAAAGTTTGGACCATTGCCATTGCTCAGGAAAAGTTAGATGATGTTATCAATAACTCCAATGTAAGCAAAGCCCAATTAACCAAAGTAACAGACCGTTTCAAAACTAAAATACACTTAAAAGCCACCGAAGTTGATGTTATCATTCGCAACAGACTATTGAGAAAAACGGAAACAGGCATTCAAAAGCTAACAGAACACTTCAAGAAAAATTCAGGTAAGATTTCAGACCACGCTGCCATTCACGGTGCCGGCATCAGCAAAACAGATAGTGCAGAGAACTATGCAACCTACTATCCATTCTATAAGTATCAGTTTGACTTATTACAAAACTTCCTGTTTGGCACTAAAGGATATGCATCCACTAAAGTAGCTGCAAGAGGTATGATCATCACCACCTACGACATCCTTCGACAAGAAGTACAACATAATGAACTGTTTCATACCGTTACCGGCTGGCATATTGCTAAAGAAGGGCAGCCTCAACCGCCTGTGAGATTGGTAAGCCGGTACGACAATGCAGAAAGAATTTTATTAGAAGCTGGTTCACCCATTTCAGGCAGAAGGTTGTTAGAAACCATCAATTTCCTTACAGAAGCAGAAGTTACACCTTCTTCTTCTTCTTTGCCCAATATCACCAAGTCATTCATCAGCGACCCTGATGAACAATTTAAGGTACAAGACGACATCATTAAGGCTTTGGATTTACTAACCGAAGCAAAAGTATTGTTAGATACCAACAAAACATATCGCATCACATCCGATATTGAACAAAGATTATTGGACGAAATGAACGGCTTTACCGTTCAAGGTTTCGTAAAGAAAAAGCAATTAGTTACAGCCTATAAAGGTGCAAACATCACAAAGTCTATTGCTAAAGTAACCGATAACGGTTTGCCTTTCGACTTTTACATAACCACCGACAATGACGATGAACTCACAACACCCAATCTAAAATACCTCAAGGTAAAGGTAAAGAGTGTTTACAATATATCAGATGATAGGGCAGCTGATATAGATGCTCTTAAAGTACAACACCAAAACGACAAAGATTTATTGTGGTTAGTGCCGGACAATAGCCATTTCAAAGAATTGGATCGTTTGATTGACGAAGTAGAACGCATCACCTACTTAGAGCAGAAATACAACAATCCCAACTCTGATGAAGGTAAAATTTTGATTTCTTTCTCCACGGCAAAAGGAGAAAAACAAAATCGCATTAAGGACTTAGTAGATGAAAGTTTAATAAATGCCACCGCAGTTTATTTATACAATACACTGCAACTCAATAAAGACAACTGGCAAACAACACTTCAAGCCCAGCAAAAAAACATCATTCAAAATGTGTACAGCAAGCGATTAGCTTCGCAATTGAGTGACAGCGTTGCAGCAGCAGTAATCAAAGAAGCCAACAATGGCCGTTTACAGCAATACTTTACAGGCAGCGACTTTGCTTTTTTTGATGCTCAGGGCAATTTTATTGGTGAAAACTTGAAGGTGGCAGAAGAAATATTGTACAAAATACGGAACACTTTTGTGGATGGTGCCACTCTGGAAAAAGAACTCGAACAACCGCCTACCGGATTTACTTTCGGTACCGTTATCTCATCGGTTGCCGCATTGATGCGGGCCGGTAAGCTCATTGCCAAATACAACGGTGCTGAAAAGTTTTCTTGGAGAGACGAAGGTGTTTTAAATATTTTCAATACGGCCCGTGAGTTCAGAAAAGCTTCTTTCAAAGCAGTATCCAAATCCCTTTCTGCATTACAAAAACAAGAGCTGGCTCAATTCCTATTGGATATTGAAGTGGACAAATACATCGGTCGAAAAGTGGATTACAACACCAACGATTTTGAATTAGTGGCTGCTGTGCGTGATACAGCTAAACATTTTGCGGATAAAGTAACAACACTCCGAAACAGCGAAAAAGAGTTTGACAAATTATTCCCACAAGCAGACAGTAATGCCTCCTATTTAGGTGGTTTTACAGGTGCAGTTAGCGAAGCCAATTACATCGATAAAGCGGTAGAATTCTTAGCAGACAAGGACAATTTTTTGAATGCCCTGCAAGAAATTGAAAAAGTCGAAAAGTTTATCCGCAACAACTTATCCAAAGTAAAAGAATGGAAAATATTTGTTACTGCGGTACAAGATGAATTAACCAAAGCTGCCAAAACTAACGCAACCATCCAACAACTCAAAAATGACTTTGAAAGCCATTTGAATGGGGATGTAATCAAAAACTTTGATGTATTGCAGCAATCAGCACAAAAAACAAAAGATGAATACCATCAATTGTTTAGTGCAGCAATGCAAGATTGTGCTACCAAATATACAGAAATTGATACATTGGCAAATGAGCTAATAAAGGAGATTGAGTCGCTACCATCGGGCTTAAATCAAGTCGCTTTGGCTAAAGCTAATTCCCTCAATCAGTATGCACAGCAACGAACGTCTGCTACTATTGCAATTGATTTCGATGTAAAAGACAAACATAGCCGCTTCACGTATTCCGAAGTGCTTTCATTTATTGATTTATATTCCAGTAAAAAAACGGAAATAGAAATACTTCGTGCAGGTTTAATAAAAGAAAAAGCACCTGAACCACAACCCGGTACACCACCAACACCCACAGTAAAAAAGTATGCGGTTAAAATGCCAAATACAAAAATGAAAGTGGCTGAATATAAAAGCTGGCTACACAGTGAATTACAAAAGTTAGCCAGTGCATCTGATAATGACGAAATAGAAATTAATTAAAAATGAAACTATCCGAACATACAGAACACATCCGACAACTCATTGACCAAGCGTTTAGAAACCGCTTGGGAAGAATGGGTATCAACGAGGGACAATTAGTACCAATCGACAATCCGCCTGCCGAACGAAAGCGTATGGAAACCATCCGTGAAGTGTTTATTGCAGAAACCGGAACTGTTGGCGATGCTTATGAGAAGTTGGTAGAAGAACTCACTTTTACTTTATTCAACCGCTTGGCGGCTCTCAAAGTGATGGAAGCGCATACCTTGCACCCCGAAATTGTTACCCGCAGAGAAACCCACGGTGGTCGTTCTTTTGCTCATTTGGCTTGGTTGGAGCAAAACCCACAAGCACGAAGTGATGAAGCCGAAGGTCTATTGCCTTTCCTGGAAGAACAACTCCAAAAATTAGCTTCCGATATTCCTTTGTTTAGTCCTCAGCATCCTTACCATTTATTGCCTACGGCATTGGAATTATTGGGCATCATCAATGCCTTTAATCAGGTAGAAAGTGATACACAGGTAGAAGCCGAGATTTGGAAAAGCGATGATGTATTGGGCTGGCTCTACGAAAGCTACAACAACTACAAAAAAGCAGCACACAAAGCCAGTGGAGATAAAACAGAATACAACAAAGTAAGCATCCAAAGTCAGGTATATACACCTCGTTGGGTAGTGCAGTTTTTGGTAGATAATAGCTTGGGAAAACTCTATCTGGAAATGTACCCCGATAGCGAAATACGCCATAAGTATAAAATTGCCAATGCTCCAACTTCGCAAACCAGAGAACGTAAACCACTACACGAAATAAAAATCATCGACCCCGCCACCGGATCGGGCAATTTCCTGCTCTATGCTTTCGATCTCTTTTATGACCTCTACCTGGACCAAATAGAAAACTACGGGGCAGACTACGACCAAGCAGACATTCCCAAGCTCATCATCGAAAACAACCTCCACGGTGTGGACTTAGACGACCGAGCCATACAGTTAGCCCAGTTAGGGCTTTACATCAAAGCAAAAAGAAAAAAACGCAGCGTAAAAATCGAACATTTCAACATCGTTAGTTCCGACTTTTTCTTACCGGCTTATGAAGAAGTAAAACACCTTTTTGAAAATGGTGCTCCTTTGGATGAACAGCTTGAAAAAATTGTGATTGACCTGTGGGAAGACTTACAGCAAGCCCACAAATTTGGCTCACTCATTCGTTTAGAAGAAAAGTTCAGCATCAAGCTGCACGGCTTGGTAAAAGAAGAAGGCATTACACTGTTTACCGAACAGAACTTGGTAAAGTACGATGAGTTTCGCACCAACTTCTTTACCAACCTGCAAAAAGCAGTAGCTCAAAACACCGCCAAACAAGGGCAAACATTCCTCAATACCAAAACACAGGATGCCATTACCTTTTTGCAGCTACTCACCCAAAAATACGATGTGGCAGTTGCCAACCCACCATATACCGATAGTGCCGATTTTGGTCCCGAACTCAAAAAGTTCGTAGAAGCCAATTACAAGCAGCCATATAAATTCAACACCAATTTGTATGCAGCATTTATAAAGCGTTGTTGTGAAATAACAACAGATGATGGGTATGTAGGGATGATACACCCGCACACATTTATGTTTATCAAAACTTTTGAAGATGTACGCAAATACTTGATTGAACACACCCACATTGATTTAATGGTAGATTATGGCTTAGACAGGGTAAATCTTTTTGGACCGGGTATTTTGTTAGATGCCACTTGGTATGTATTAAGTAAAAAGAAAAAGGAAAGCCCTGGTTTATATTTCAACATAACTGCCAACCAACAAGAAAAGGCAAAACAAGCTTCTTTAGAAAAGGCTTATGAAGATGCAGTAAATAATCGTCAAAATGATAGATTATACACCCTGCCCCAAGAAAAACTAAAAATAATTGAAGGATGGCCTTTTATCTATTGGATTAGCGATGGGTTTAGGGAGAAGTTTAAGGAAGGTCTAATAAAAGATAATTTTAAAGTTGCAGAAGGTTTAACGACTGCAAATAATGATAGATTCCTAAGATTTTTTTGGGAAATTGAAGTCTCTGATAGGAAAGAATTTCCATTTTATGCAAAGGGTGGTCAGTATAATAAATATTACGGTAATGTATGGCTTTGTATAAATTGGAAAAATAATGGTGCAGAAATAAAAGCAAATCAGGGTGCTTCTGTTAGAAATGAAAGGTACTATTTTAAAGAAGGTATAACATTTAGTTCAGTCGGTTCGAAAGGTGTTAATTATCGCATTCTCAATTCAAATACGCTATTTGATAGTGCTTCAAGATCAATTTTCCCATTGGAAAATGGAAATGCGAATATCGGATTGGCGTATTTAAATTCGAAATTAGCTTTATATACTGCGGATTGCTTAAATCCAACTGTTAGTACGACTGTTAGTGATATTGAAAGACTACCATATTCAAAACCAAATTCTAATGTAGAAAAATCATTAAGAGAGCTAACATACCATTGCATTGAAACAAAGAAACAACTTTGTTCTTATCGAATCATTGAACCAAACTTCAAGCAATCTCCTCTTACCTCTTGTCAAGGAGCATCCTTAAAAGACCGGGTACTGGCTTACCTTAATTTTGAAAATGCCCAACTCTCACAGGTATTGATCAATGAAGCCATCATCAACGAGCTAATATTTGAAGTATATGAACTCAGCGATGCAGATCGTGAACAGGTAGAAGCCAAGATGGGTAAGTCAATTGGTCAATTACCAATTGCCAATTACGAATTAGGAATTAGGAATGGTTCAATTGTGGATTTGTTTATTGAAGAAGCGAAAATTACCGATGAAGTGGTGTTGGAACATTTGAGAAGTTTGCCTTTGATTGAGTTTGAGCCGGAGAAAATCAGAGAAATCAAAGAAGGTTTTGCTACACTCTACCAAAGTAACAACGATTTAGAAGAGTTTTGCATCCGCCATCAGGTCAATCCCATCAATGTATGGTATTGGTTCAAAGAAGCTCAAATCGTACCGGCAGCAAGAGCATCGGAAATTGCTTTAGAGTTTTTGGCAGACAACATTCGTACTTTATTACAACAAGATGAGGACGGCATCATTCCATTGGTAGGCTTACCAGGCGAAGAAGCCCTGAGCCAACGCTTAGAGCAGCATTGTTTGCAGAATGGCTTCACCGCAGCACAGTATATGCAATTGGATAGTTTGTTGGGGCGTTCTGTAAACGAATATTTGGAGCATCATTTCTTCAACCAATTAAGCAATCACCTCAACTTGTTTATGTACCTGCCCAAAACGCCATTCATTTGGCATCTCAGCAGTGGGCCACATCAAGGTTTTGAAGTATATATTTTGATTTACAAATGGAACCGAGATAGCCTCTTTAAGCTCAAATCGCAGTACATCAACCACAGGGTGCAAAATTTGGAGTACCGCCAAATTCAGTTGCAGGATGTCAATACCGCCCAAGCCCAGGCAGAGAAAGAAAAAATCCGTTTGCAATTACAAGAAATAGAAACCTTCAAAAACAAAATAGACGAACTCATAGCCGAAGGCTACGACCCTAAACTGGATGATGGTGTAGGCAAAAACATCGCTCCCCTGCAAAAGAAAGGATTACTCAGAGCAGAGGTATTAAAAACCACAGGTAGAAGACCGGAATTAGAACGATATTTAAATGCAGATTGGTAGAGTCAATTACGAATTAGGAATTAACAATTAGCAATGGGTAATTAACAAATAGCACAAATAGAATTAAATGATGGACTTCAAGACATATTACAATTCAAAATTTAGAGACGATCTAAATCGGTTCTTCTCGACAATTCCTGATGCGAGTAAGTTTCACGAAGACCCGGAAAACAAACAGATTTTTTCAATCCAATACGAAAGACTAACACCAGCATTTGACCATCTTAATTTTTTGGACAAAGACGGAAAGGAAAATTTTGCAATTGCTTTATTTCTGACAATATTGACAGATATGGTTTGTTTCTCTCATTTTAAGCCACATTACAGCCAATTCAGAAATCTAACACGTTATCCGAAGTTTATTGGTAATTGTCCTGGCGGTTGCCGCTACCATTATCATCCAAGAGACATATTTTTTGCAATGAACAAAGGACGTTCAGCCAACGAGCAACATTTGATTTTTTACGATAAGTTTTTGGGAGCAACAGAAACAATGAAGGAAGAAGTGCTTAGTTTCTTTAATCAATATTTACCGGATATTAATGGAGAAACTTTTTGGGCGAAGTGTCAGAATGAATTTCCATATAGAAAACAAAAAGGAATCAAGTGATGAGTAAGGTAATTGGTAATTGGCTTTTGGTGATTGGGGAGTTGTCACAAATTTCGAAAAGATATGTGACAGATGCTTGTCGCAAATATTTACCTTTTTTGCGACAAAGCTTTGTAACAAAAGTTTGCTTTTTTTGTTACAGGTTGAAAATCAATTATGTCGCAAATATTTACTAAATTTGCGACATTAAATCAAATTTAAAAAGATGCAAAGCGTTGAAAGTCATATAGAAAAGTCGATTAAAAGCAAACCAAAGGGTTCGTTGGTGTTACCATCTGATTTTATACAGTACGGCACAGCAAAGGCAGTTCAAAAATCTTTAGAGCGCTTAGAAGACAAGGGAATAATTATAAGAGTAGCTCAAGGTATTTATGTACGACCCAAAATCAGCAAATTGATTGGTCCTCTTACACCTTCTGCCGAAGAAGTAGCCGAAGCCATCGCCAAAAGAGACCGAATACGCACTGTGCCTACTGGCAGCTATGCTTTGAACGCCCTGGGGCTGAGCACGCAGGTACCCATGAACATCGTATTACTTACCGATGGTTCACCACGAGAGATCAAAGTAGGTAAGCGTACCATAAAATTTAAGAAGACCACGCCAAAAAACTTACTGGCAAAAGGCAAGATCAGTCGCCTGGTCATTCAAGCCCTAAAGGAAATAGGTAATGGAAAAGTAACGGCAGAAGAAGAACAAAAAATACTGGATTTGCTCAGAAAGGAAAATGAAAAAGACTTGAAACACGATATTGCCTTAGCACCGGTATGGATCCAAAAAATAATGAAGAAAGCATTGACCAATGGCAAAGATTGATTTTTACACCATAGACAAGGAAGAGAAGATAGCCATCTTCACGGAGATCGCTACGCAAATGGGTATGAAACCCTTTGCCGTAGAGAAAGACTGGTGGGTGAGTAGGACTTTGGAAATTATTTTCCAAATGCCCATAGCACAACATTTGGTATTCAAAGGCGGTACATCTTTGAGCAAAGCATGGAAGCTCATCAACCGATTTTCGGAAGATATTGACTTGGCGATTGATAGAGATTTCTTTTTTAAATCTGAAAAGGGTTGGTCAAGAAAGGAAATTACCAAACTCCGAAAAGAAGCAGGTATTTACTCTACCGGTGCCTTTTTCGAAGAATTACAAGCAGAACTTCAAAAAAAAGGTTTCAGCGAGCTTGAATTTAAGGTAGTTGATAACGGAGACAGCGATCAAGATCCAAGAGTATTGGAGATTTATTACCCCAATGTGATAGAACCAGATACTGAATATATCTTACCAAGGGTGCAGATAGAAGTCAGTTGCCGTTCATTGAGAGAACCATTTTCTACTCAGACATTCGGAGCTTTGGTAGACGAGTTTTATTCGGGTAAAGAGTTTGCTGCTCCTCTTTTTGCCGTGCCTACTGTCAATGCTGAACGAACATTTTTAGAGAAACTATTTTTGTTACACGAAGAATTTCATAGACCGGCTGATAAAATGCGGGTGGATAGACTAAGCCGTCACCTATACGATGTTTACCACCTTGCCCAAGCAGGAGTAGCATCAAAAGCCATAACCGATAAAGAACTTTATGAAACCATTGTAGCCCATCGTTATAGGTTTGCAAGAGTTGGCGAAGTGGATTACAATCTTCATCATCCCAATTCGCTAAATCCTATGCCACCAAAACAAGTAATAGCCGATTGGGAAGCTGACTACGCCAAAATGAAAGATGATATGATATACGAAGAGAATAAACCAAGTTTCGAAGACTTGATTAATAACCTAGAAGAATTAAGAAAACAACTACAAGTTGTTGAATGGAAGTTTGAACTTGATTTTCCAATTCCTAATTCCTAATTGAAAATTACTAATTGAAATGACTGAACAGTGGATCATACAAGATATAGAAAAGCAAATTGCACAACGCAATAGAGTGGTCATTATAGACCCTTCGGGCGAATGTGCATACCTATTGCCACATATTGAAAAAAAACACTACACCATCCTTAAAACAGATGCAGCCAACACAGAAGAATGGCAGAGAATTAAGGAAGAATTGATGTTGCGATATGAAGCGGAAAGTAAGTACAAAAACGAGAAAGTAATTTTTTATGTAACTCGACATAAAGATGAATTAAGTTTTTTATATGATTACTGCTTCACACACGGTTGTGTAGATTTGTCCAATCCTGTGGAATGGTTGCGCAAGAAGCTGTTTGCAAGTACAGGCCTCCAAATTACATTGGAAAACCCTATGCTGCTGACGGCGGCTAAATTGGGCATTGGAAAAGACCTCGCTTGGTGGAAAAAGATTTTACAAAACTTAGAAGAATTAGTGTCCATTGAAGATGAATTAATTCCTTTTTTAAGTACGCCCGAAAGTTTTTTCAAAGACAAAGAGCCAGATGTCAAAAGACTGTTTGAAGAAAAACTCTTTGAGCTGATTGGACAATCATATAGAAAAGTACCCGCCCAAACATTGGCAACCGAAGTAGTCAATCATTTATTTTCAAGCTTGCTCAACAATGACATCACGCCGGAACTCCTGAACATTTACCATAAATGGTTAGACAGCCACACTTACTCCGGTGCATTGCGTCAATACATCGACACCTATATAATTGACCCGCAACTAAATATCTGGAATGTACACCACGATCATTGTTTTGCAAGCATTGACAAAAAGCAATTACAAAAAATTACCGCCAACTTTCGAGACAAAGGATATGTAAAAGAAAAACTTCAAAAGCTACATCAACGCATTAATAGCCGAAAAGCAACCAGCTTTGTTCCGCAATGGTGGGAAGATGTAAGAACACTCTTTGAGTTTGACAATAAACCATTGGCGAAATGCAATTCATTAGAGAAAGTCATTTCCTTCTATACCACGGAGTTTCACAAAGTAGATAGAGCCATACGAAACATTTATGCCTCATTTTTACAGGAACAGGATATTGCAAGACCCCTACAAGAACATTATGAAAGCTTAAATCACGAACTTTTGCAACACTGGTTTGAATACAACCATCAATACCAGCCCAATCAACAAGGCTTTTTACCAGAATTGATAGCGAAGTCGAAACCGCGCACAGCAATCATTGTAGGCGATGGCGTTCGCTATGAAATCGCAGCTTTTATTGCTTCGCAATTACAAGGCAAATGCAAAATGGAAACCAACACAATGCTGGCTGATATGCCTTCCGAAACAGAACACAATATGAGTGCTTTGTATGTGGGCAATAACCAAGTATTGCCTGTTCACAAAGACAGGGAAAAGAGTTTGTCAGAAACCACAGGTAAAGACATAACCTATCTAAATCTGGAAGCATTGCACTACGGCATTAAAGCAGACTATTTAGTTTTGACTTATAAAGACATTGATAGTGCAGGCGAAAAACTTCAAATGGGTGCTATCAAATTATTCAGTGAATTTGAAAATGTATTGACTGAAAAAATACAATTGTTGCTCAATATGGGCTATCATCAAGTTCACTTAGTAACCGATCACGGTTTTGTATTGACCGGACTTTTGGATGAAGCAGACAAAATTGATCCGATGGCTACAGGTAAAAAAGAAGTAAGCGAACGCTTCATTCGTACGGTCGAAAAGCAATCAGACAAAGATTGGATTTCATTTGAAAGAAACTACGGTGAGTTCAACTATGTGTATGCTGCCAAAAGCCATCGTCCATTCAAATCTAAAGGCGTTTATGGTTTTTCTCACGGTGGCTTTACCCCGCAAGAAATCATCATTCCTAATTTTGTTTTCAGCAAGGATGCTCCCTCTACAAAGGGCTTAGAAGTAAACATTGCTAACAAAAGTGAACTAAGCGAAGTAACAGGTGAATTGTTTGGATTGAAAATTCAAGCTACTGCTAAAGCAGATGACTTGTTTTCCTCAAGTAGAAAAATACAAATTTTACTGTATGCAAATAACATCCCCTACAGCAGTAGCAATATCATCACGATAGCAGCGGGTGATGTACAATCATTTGAGTTTTCATTTGGCGGACATACCGAAATAACTGCTGTGGTAGTGGATGCCAACACCCAAGAACAAATAGATGCAGTCAAAATAAAAAAATCAAACGCCAGAGATTTAGGCGGACTCCTTTAATCAATTACGAATGGACAATTACAAATTAAAAATATAGCAATGGTATCAAGCGAATGGATATTGAATAATTTGAGAGAATACATTTCAGAGAATGATGTAAACCTCAGACACGGATGGTTTCAAATTAAGGTAGATGGTATCATAAATGCCACTGATGAAGATTTTAGAGATAAGGTAATGGATGAAATAGAAGCAATCATCTCAAAGCCATATTTCATTGCAGTAAATGAATTAGACGCTTCTAAAATTACTGAAGATGAATTTTGGAGCAGAACAGCCCGATACACCGATGTATTTCAAATTTTAAGAAACATACGTTCCGATTATAAATTGCCCAAATCAGCACTTCTCAACCCAAATCATTCCTAATTCCTAATTGATAATTCCAAATTGAATATGATAATATTAGACGACTTAGATAAAAAAGCATTAGACCACTTTAGGGGCTTTGTAGTAAAAAAAGACCTTGTGGGTATCATCAAAGGAGGTGCAAATGTACCTGCTTTTGTATTGGAGTATTTATTGGCCAATACGTGCAGCACCGAAGATGAAGAAAAGCTAAAAGAAGGAATGGAGAATGTAAAAACCATACTTCGCAACCACTACATCAACCCTGAAGAAAGCACTTTGATACAATCAAAACTTAGGGAAAAAGGTCGCTACAAAATTATTGACAAGATTTCCGTAGAATTAGATCCACAAAGAGACCGCTATTGGGCTAATATCAGCAACAGTAATATCAAAAAAGCAACCATAAGTGATGATTTGGTAAAAAGCCACGAGAAATTGCTTTTAGGCGGTATTTGGGCAATCATAGAAATGGAGTATGACCCAATGATTACGGTAGGCAATACCGTTTATCCATTCTTAGTTAGAGACATAAAACCCATACAGTTATCTACATTTGATAACACCAAAATAACAGAAAAACGCAAAGAGTTTAGCAAAGACGAATGGAAAAAACTATTACTCAGAAGTGCCGGCTATGAACCCTACAGTGAAGGATTGGATGATAGAAAGCTCAATCTGTTGCTCTGCCGATTAATCCCCTTGGTGGAAGCAAATTTCAATATGGTTGAATTAGGTCCTCGTTCATCAGGTAAATCATACATCTACAAAGAAATCACACCTTATGCCATACTCATATCAGGTGGTCAAGGTTCAGTAGCTCAATTATTTGTAAACAACACCACGGGCAGAGTGGGTGCAGTTGGCTTGTGGGATGCTATTTGCTTTGATGAAAGTACCGATAAGCTATTTAAAGATAGAGATGCCATACCCTTGATGAAGGACTATATGGAATCAGGTTCATTCTCCAGAGCAAAAGGCGGTGAAATATCAGGTTCAGCATCTGTCATTTTGAATGGTAATATCAATCAACCAGTAGAAACCGTTTTGCAGACCTCACATTTGTTCAGTCCGCTATCAGATGAAGTTAATCACGATACTGCATTTTTAGACCGTATCAATTTGTTTTTACCCGGTTGGGAGATAACCAAATTCAGCCCATCAAATTTTACCAATCATTTTGGTTTCAGTACAGATTTCTTTTCAGAAATCTTAAAGTCGCAACGCAAAACAACCTACTATGATGCACTGGATAAGTATTTCACTTTAGGTTCTCATTTAAAGCAAAGAGACTCAAAATCAGTAAGGAGAATTGTTTCAGGCTTCATTAAATTACTCCACCCCGATGGCGAATACACCAAAGAAGACATTAGAGAATATTTGGTGATTGGTATGGAGATGCGAAGAAGGGTTAAAGAGCAATTAAAACGTATTGGTGGAATGGAATTTTGGGATACCAATTTCTCGTACATTGATAAAGAAACACAGGAAGAAATCTTTGTGGGCTTGCAAGAAGAAAAAGGATCATCACTCATTGAATCCAACCCATTATCACCAGGAGTTTGTTACACAGCCACAAGCGATGGAGATAGCACAGCCTTAGTGAAAATCGAAGTTGTTGCTTTGAAAGGTTCAGGCAAAATGAATGTAACAGGCACGAGCAGTCAAGAAGTAAAAGAAAATATCAAGAACACCTATAACTACCTCAGAGCAAACGAAAGAAGTATTCTCAACGAGCAGCACTCTCTATCAGGTTATGACATAAACATCCAAATCAGCAATCTAATGGGTGCTTATATCAGTGGTGGCATAGGCAGTGCAGTTTACATTGCAATTATATCAGCCATTTATAAAAAGAACTTAAAGCCAGGGCTTGCAGTTTTGGGTAATATCTCAATTGGTGGAGCAGTTGAAAGAGCTTTGAATTTTGCAGACAAAGTAACCTTACTTTCAGAAAACGGCGCTAAAAATGTCTTAGCCCCGATGGAAAATATCAATGAACTAACAACAATACCACAAAGTATCTTAGGAAAGACAGATGTGCCTTTTTATGGAAATAGTCAGATGTTGTTACAAAAAGCAGTGTTAGCAGATTAACTATAAAATGTCCTATCAAAAAAAACAATAACAGAATAAATACAGGTAATTTAAATATCAACTCCCTTAAAATGAAAAATATGAAACCATAAAAAACTGTAGCAATGACCAATCTTTACTTTAACATCTTAACTTTTGAACAACCAAACGAAGAACTAACCCTATACTTTACAGACAAGGAAAATACTAATCTAATCCGTTTGTACCACACCATAGTACCAGATGAGGTCATCCAAAAATTCGGCCAACAAGAACATTATTACACCTCTTTCCAAGAAGAAAAAGCAGGGTTTTTCCCAGTAACCAAAGCTGTGGAACCAAACTACGAAAAAAAACTAGATAAACACGGTGAAGAATACTCATCCAAAGTTCGAAATTCAGCATTTTCAATTGCTATATTAAAACGCTACTATAACAATCTAATACACGATTATTTCAAAACCAAAGGCTTATTGGTGAAGCCTAATTTTATCAGCGACACCGAAGTTTGGCTACCGAGTAAAGAATATGATAAAACAGGTAAATTCAAACAATATGATCGCTATTGCCTAAGGGTGCAATTCCAAACTGTAACCAAACACTTTGAATTGCTACTAACTTTTCAAGGCACATCCAAAGTCTATAAACAATCAGTTGAGGAAATGCAGGAGGAAGTGTCTCCATCCTCTTTCAATTGGGTAATATTTAACAATGCACTATACAAATTCGAAGAATTGTCTGATGAAGGCAGAAGAGCCTATGACCAAGTTTTTCCCGTGTGGAATTTATCCATACGCAATGATAAAAATGAAAGTATAGAAGCTCCCGAAAGAGGCAACAAGTACATCAAATTCAAAAACGCTATTGATAACTTTTACAAAGAGTATCTCAATAAAGAGGAATTTAAAACGATTATTCCAATCAATTCAAACAGCTTCATCCCTGTGGATGGAAAACGAATAGGAAGTGTAACGCCAAATAGCAACCAATTATTATTTGGAAACAAAAACAAACACATTGTACCGATCATAGGTATCAATCAATATGGCCCTTATGACACAGGTACAACCCCCAAGGTTCACTTTTTTTACATCGTCCACAAGGATGACAAACAAGCCGCTGAAACAATACATAAATACCTGAACGGAAAAGCTCCCGGCTTCAAAGGATTGTCAAAATTTATTCATATCCCTTACCACCCCGATAAAAAACTTGCCATTTATTACACCGATAAAACAAACCCATGGCCAGAAGTCTATGCACAAATAAATGACACTGATTTCGATCCCGATATTAAGTATTTTGCTATCTATGTAAGCCCAATTAGTAAAGACGCCACCAACATAGAACAGAAACGGATTTATTACAGAATAAAAGAATTATTGCTCAAAAAAGGTGTTTCCTCTCAAGTAATAGACGCAATAAAATTGTCGAAAAACAAAAAACCTCACTATAACCTTCCAAACATTGCAATAGCCATACTGGCAAAATTAAACGGGACTCCTTGGCGTTTGGATAGTGCAATAAAAAGAGAATTAGTAGTTGGAGTAGGTGCATTTAAAAATCCCGAATTCGACATCCAATATGTAGGAGGTGCATTCAGCTTCTCAAACAACGGTAAATTCAATCGATTTGAATGCTTTCAAAAAGACCAAAGCAAAGAATTAGCCGGGTCTATCTACAATGCAGTCAAAGAATATGCAGCCATTAACCCAGAAATTAAACGCTTGGTCATACACTTTTACAAAACCATGAGCCGGGAAGAATTAGAACCAATCGAAAAAGGCTTAAAAAGTTTAGGACTCGACATCCCGGTATTCATAATTTCAATTAACAAAACGGAATCATCGGACATTATCGCTTTTGATACTTCCTGGGAAAATTTAATGCCATTGAGTGGATCGTATATCAATATCGGCTACAACAAATTCCTATTGTTCAATAATACACGATATGATAAAAATATTTATAAATCAAGTGAAGGTTTCCCATTCCCTATAAAATTAAAAATTGAATGTACACAACCTGAATTAATTGAAGACATCAAAACTGTAAAAGAACTCATCGACCAAGTATATCAATTCAGTAGAATGTACTGGAAATCAGTAAGCCAACAAAACCTACCGGTAACCATAAAATATTCCGAAATGGTCGCAGAAATGCTACCTTATTTTGATGGATACGAAATTCCCGAATTTGGGAAAAACCACTTGTGGTTCCTCTAATAAATTTAATAATAGCAATTTTAATTTTCGAACCAATGTTGCCCCCGCTAAGAAAATGGCGGCTAAGTGCTTTTTCTCCCCACTCAATCCAGCCGCTAAAAAACACTAAATGGTGTTGCCGCCGATTGCAACTGTCACATTTTTTGTGGCAGTGTCTCCAAACCTTTTTTGCACATTGCTATCGCCCTCCGCTACAATACCCAAACCCTCACGGGCTAACGCAAAGAGCAAAACCAGCCACTTACACTGCAACAAAAAAACACTTCGTTCCAACCACCACCACCACTTCGTTTGTGCCAGTATGCAATTCGGCGGAAGCTATTAAACATAACGTGGCATTATAGTACTTTATATTTGAAGAAACAATAAAAACAAAATCCTAAAAAAGTCCTATAATAACATTATGCTAAATAGCCAACACCATTACCTCCTCCCGAAAAAATATCCCAAAAGCCTAAATTCCACGCAGATATTTTTCGGGATTAGGTAGCCGCCATTTTCTTCCCCACGCTCTTTTTCCACATTCCCCACCACCCTTTTCAGCGGTGCAGGGCTATTAAAGGCATAAAAAATAAATTCTCAATGTGCTGTAAAGAGTGCGTTGCCGTTACACTATAGTCCATTGCGGTTTTAAACTACAATTTACCTTCATTCCCTGTCGTTTCACTTGCACCGCACACTTTTTCAGCACCGCTCAGCAAGAGTATTTCGTGCCTCATACACTTGCCCTTTCCAGCACCTCATTTATAACTATGCCTTTATAGCCCTGCGAACTTGATGCCCCAATCCCAAATAACAAAAGTCTAAACCAAAATAAAAAACCTAAATAATTTAATACCACATTTATACAACAAAGAAAAAAGAATAAAAAGGAAAGCAAATTTTGGCGGCTCCACTCAACCCTCTACTTTTTTAATTCGCCAAAAGACTACGGCATAATGGCAAGTCATTCAATGTGCTTCGCATAGCTCTTTATTTGCCTTGCCAGCCTTCGGCACTTATTCCGTTTCCTTTTGGCGAATTACCCACGCCGCCTATTAAAAAGCTTTCTTTTTTTTCTGTTTTTTTCTTTGTAAAAAAGTTTTTCTTTTTCAAAAAATGCAAAGAACGAAGCAGGTGAACCCAAAAAACCAATCGTTATGCGAAAAATTAAAGTTTACACATTCAACCCAAAAAATCAAATTAACCAATTTGATATTTTTGTTCTTTCAAGAGGTTTAAATAGCGGAAAACCGTTGGATAAACCATGCGCCAATTCATTTGTCGTTGCTTGTAAAGACCAAGCAGAAAAAGATTTCTACAAAACATTAATTGCCGGACTATGGAAGATTAATTATTTCAAGCCCCTTTTATTAGGATCAGTAATCCCATTCCTGAGAATTACAGATTTTAGGCAGCACCTCCATGAACAAGCAGAAAAAATTAGCTTTACCCCAGACGACTTTAGATCAGACATAGAAAAAATCAAAATCATTGAAGCCAAGCAGAGAAAAATTGCTGAACAAGTACAACTACTCGAAGAAGCAAAACGCATTATAATGTATCGCAATTTCAAAAATAGACGCGAACTAAGATGATGAACTATTAACTGTCAAATTCAAATGATAGGGGAAGGGTACAAAACTTATTTTTGTATTCTTCCCTTTTTATTTCTTCAACATTACACTTCACTTAAAATAAGCACTTAATTAACCCTATCAATAAATGAGCAGAAGCCTATAAAAGAAACACAACCCACACCAATCTAAACCGACTGCACAGCATAAGCCCAGAAAAACAACGCAAAATAAAGCAATCAAAACCATACCCAAAGAAGAGTTTCACTATTGAATTACATTTGAATGGCATTGGCAAGACCGTACCAAGTCCATGTCAAGTCCAAAGTATTTATAAACCTTTAAAATTTTGTAGAAAATGGGTAAAATTAATCAGGGTATTCTCGGAGGTGTTTCAGGACAAATCGGGAATGTAATCGGTGGAACTTGGAAGGGCATCGATTACCTACGCATCAAACCTTCCAGTGTAGCGAACCCCAGAACCGAAGGGCAGGTTGATCAACGCTCAAAGTTTTTAACCGTGCTTCGTTTCCTACAACCAATGACAGACTTTTTGCGTGTTGGTTTTAAGTTGTATGCAAATAAGAAAACACAGTTTAACGCTGCAATGTCTTATAATTTGTTTAATGCTGTTACAGGAGCTTATCCTAACTATTCTGTAGATTATTCAAATGCTTTAGTCAGCCGGGGAAATCTTACAGGTGTATCCGGAGGGTCTGCAAATTCCACAACAGCAGGAGAAGTTGATATAACCTGGACAGATAATTCTGGAAGTGGAAGTGCAATGGCAACTGACAAAGCTTTAATCTTAATTTTAAATACAGCAAGACGAGAAAGCGTTTTTACTGTATCGGGTCCAGCCAGATCAGCTACCACGAGTAATCTTGTCGTTCCAAATGAATATGAAGGAGAGGAGGTTGAAGTCTTTTTAGGTTTCGTTTCTGAAGATGGTAGTAAAGTTTCTAATAGCACTTATTTAGGTTCTGTAACTGTTGCTTCATAAGTATTGGCTTACTTTCTGAAAAACCGTTCTATGATTAGGACGGTTTTTTTTATAAAACTATCTCGTCTTTCTTTTATTTAGTTATTTTTAATCTATATCTAACTTTTATTTGTTGCCCTAATGTTGCCTTATTCATGTATATTATTGTAAATCAATAATAATTATAAATCATCAAGGAAAGTCACCTGCGGATTATTCCGTTGTGTGGAGGGATTACCCAAAGTGACATGATAGGGCAGCTTGTTGATACCCAGTATGGCGGGATTCTCCCAGTCAGGCTGTGCATTAACGTTAAGTTGATTCTCACGCTCAGGCTGTGCATTAGCAACAGGTTGGTTACGCTCAGGTTGTGCGTAAACAAAAAGTGAAATAGACAGAGCTGTCAAAACAGCAAAAACACTCCTTTTCATTCGGCAAATATAGTGCATTTTTTTTCGGCCAACACTGATAAATGTCGGGTTTTTAATCGATTTAAAGCAATTTCTAAAGAATATCGGCAGGTTTTTTAGAATTCTTCTCATAGAAAGTAGTAATTTTGGGATTTTGAATACGAAGTCTGTTGAATCGGCTTTTGGACAGTGACTTTATATTGTGAGGATTTTTACTGTGGTGAATGTGTTATGGTGAATTCTGTTTTTTGTATGTTAAATAAAATTCAATATGCGGTTTTGGCAGCGACGATGCTCCTGACAGCAGGAGTTGTAAGTGCTGCGAACCGGAGTTCGGCCGGTCTCTATGCCGCGAACCAAGGTTCGGAAAGCATTTCTGCTGGAAATCAAGGTTCGGATGATATTCTGGAGCGCATTTCGGAAGGCTCTCTCTCAATGAAAACCATGCGGTGTGATTTCAGGCAGGTCCGCATACTCCCGCTTATGGATGAGCCGCAGGAATCTACGGGCAAGATGCTCTACAGAGAACCGTCGGCAATCAAATGGGAATATAAGGAGCCTTTTCAATATTCGCTTGTCATAGACGGCGATCTCATATCGATTGATACTCAGGAGGGGACCACCGAGCTGAGCGGTGAGGCCGGACGTATGTTCAGGGGAATGGCCGGAATAATGCTTGGCAGTATGTCAGGTGATTATTTGAAAGAGAGCAGGACATTTCAGGTCACGGTGACCGAAGAGGAGGGAGAATGGATTGTTCTTCTTATTCCGCAGCGCAGGGATCTAAAGCGTATATATTCGATGATAACTATGGTTTTTGACCCTGATACATCGCTGCTCAAACGGTTGACTATGACCGAACAGGGTGGAGGCAGCACAGAAATAACAATAAGCAACGTTTCAATAAACGGGGATTATGAAGCTGAATGGTGATTTCTACGATCTGGTCGCATCGCTGCCGGCATCGGCAGGGGTCGTTTACGGATTTGACGTAAAGCTGAATCCCGAACATATGATATATAAGGCCCATTTTCCCGGATATCCCGTAACTCCCGGAGTATGTCTGCTTCAGATGGCGGCCGAGCTGGCCTCAATAGCCGAAAACCGCCGGCTTGAAGCGCATATCGTTAAAAACATGAAATTTACAGACGTGGTGTCGCCCGACAGGGACACAAGGCTCACTTTTATTTTTACCTCACGTGTTCCGGTTGAAGGCACAGGTGTGAAGGTGCAGGGAGAGATAATAGAGACGGGATGCCCTGAGCGGGTCTTTTCCAAATTTTCATTAACCCTTACGGACCGGAACTTTTGACAGAGATTATGCCAGCCTTCCGTTATTGCACAATTATTCCCACATACAACAACCGCAGCACGGTTGTTGATGTGGTCAGACGGACACTTGAATTCTGTCCCGATGTGCTTGTTGTCAATGACGGCAGTACTGACGGCACCGGCAATCTGCTTTCGGAAATCCCGGTTACAGTTCTTACAAATGACCGTAACAGGGGAAAGGGATATGCTTTGAAGAGGGGGCTTAAATATGCAAAGCAGAAGGGATACACCCATGTCGTTACAGTTGACGCAGACGGACAGCATTTTCCCGAGGATATACCGTTGTTGCTCAAAGCATCGGCAGAACGCCCCGGTGATATTATTGTGGGATGTCGCAACCTGACCAGTGAGAATATGCCGCGCGGCAACACATTTGCCAACCGTTTTTCCAATTTCTGGTTCAGATTTCAGACCGGTCAGAGACCGGGTGATACCCAGTCGGGTTTCCGTATATATCCACTTGCTTCGCTGCGAGGCCTGCGGCTCATAACCTCCCGTTATGAGGCCGAACTGGAGCTGATGGTTTTTGCCGCATGGCACGGCACGCGCATAACGGGAGTGCCTGTCAGGGTGCTCTATCAGCCTGAAGGAGAACGCATATCGCATTTCAGACCTTTCTACGATTTTTTCAGGATTTCGGTTTTGAACACATTACTGTGCATAGGCGCCCTTTTGTACGGGCTGCCGGCTGCTTTATTCAGACTAATCACAGGCAGGGGAGATGGCTGATTCCTTTCTCAGAATATATGACCGGCTCGCCGGCCGTAAGACCGTAACAACGCTGATTGTAATGCTGATCATGGCTCTATGCGTTGTTTCGCTGAGTCGTCTTAATTATAAGGAGGATATAGCGGAATTCCTGCCCATAGACCGTTCGGACAGTCGTCAGACCGAATTTATCGAAGCCGTATCAAAACAGAATGTCATAGCGGTGATATTCCGCCCGGACAATTCCGCCGCTGGCTCAACCGATCTTGATGTGACTTTAGCCATGGATCTGTTTGAGGAGCTTTGGTTTGAATATGACACACTTGGACTGGTGCCCGATATGTCGGCTTTGGCCGATGAGTCTGCGGCGTTAGAACTAATAGAGTTCGTTCAGAAGCACTACGCCAGCTTTCTTACTCCCGATGATTACGACCGCATGGATTCGCTTCTGGCCGTTCCCGGTTTTGTGGAGAGCCGGATTGAGGCGGCCAAACGCTCCCTGCAGATGTTGAGCGGCAGTTTTACGGCTAAGACCATTCCGTATGATCCCTTAAACCTTTTCGGAGATATTCTGCTCGGTCTGTTAGACGGCGGCTCCGGCAGTGCTTCAAGCGGTGTTTCCGGCAGCGCTTCCGATGACGGCAGTGCTGCCGATGGTTCTTCCGGTGGTTTTCGTCTGGTTGACGGACATATAATGCATAAAACAGAGCCGGTTGGGATATTGCTGTTTGAATCGCCTTTCGGCGAGAGCGAATCGGGGCAAAATGCCGATATTATTTCCCTTATTGATATTACCGGAGCTAAAGTGGCTGTCGAGACGGGTATAAAGGTCTCTTCCGTAGGCGCTCCCGTGATTGCCGTTACCAATGCCGACAGAATAAAGAGGGACAGCATAATGGTAATGTCCCTTGCCGTGATAGGGATACTTTTTGTGTTGTGGCTCTCATTCCGGCGCTTGGATTACATTTTATGGATTGCGGCAACGCTCCTTTTCGGTGCGGTGTTCTCATTGGGGCTGATAGGCTTAATCAAGGATTCGCTCTCAATAATAGTTATCGGAATGGGGTCGGTTATAGTGGGCATTGCCGCCAATTATCCGCTCCATTTTCTCCATTCGCTGAGCGACACGGCCGATAACCGCAGCTCGCTCAAAGAGATGTCACTCCCTCTGCTGGTGGGCAATATAACCACGGTAAGCGCCTTTCTCTGTCTGATTTTTCTCAAAGCCGAAGCTATGCATGACCTGGCGCTCTTCGGGGCGTTTATGCTGCTGGGCGCCATAATATTTTCGCTGGTCTTCCTGCCGGTTTTCGCTCGTCCGGCAAAACGGTCGGCGGTAGACGCATCGGACGGTGAAGAATCTGCCTTATCTTATGGCAGGCGTATCGGCAAAATTTTGTCTCACTTGGTCATTATTATAACCGTTGCGATGCTGATATGGGGTGAAGGCAGCAGTTTCGATGCGGACCTGAACAATATAAATTACATGACCCGGCAGCAGCGAGATGATATGGAGCTTATTGCAGGCAGTATGGAGAATATCGGTACGGGCAGTCTGACCGTACTTTCCGAAATGCTCCGGCCCGACTCCGATAAGGCGGTTCTTCAGGAACGCTGGGTGAACTTTTGGCAGGATCACCGGGAGACGATAAATGAGCTTGAAGAGCAATCCCGTTTGGCAGGATTCTCTGAGGGCGCTTTTGAACCTTTCATGAGCTCTGTGCGCTCGGTCCCCGATATTGTTTCATCGGACGATGTGGCTCCGGTCAGCATGAGTAGTGTAATGGCGATGCTTGTCGAATCCCTCTCGGAGGATTTCAATCTGATTCTTTTTCTGTGCGGATTCATTGTCTTTGCTTTCCTCTGGATCTCGTTCGGAAGTCTGGAGCTGGCGCTGATCGCATTCCTGCCTCTGGCAATAAGCTGGGTATGGATTTTGTCCATAATGGAGCTGATAGGTATAAAATTCAATATAGTAAGTATTATTCTGGCCACATTCATATTCGGTCAGGGCGATGATTATACCATTTTCATAACCGAGGGCGTTATGCATGAGTACACCTACGGCCGTCGCACGCTGAAAGTACGCCGCAGGAGTGTTTTGGTTTCGGCCGTGATAATGTTCATAGGAATAGGCTCGTTAATATTGGCACGTCATCCGGCTATGCGGTCTCTTGGCGAGATTACCATACTGGGTATGTTTGTGGTGGTGGTTATGGCCCATTTCCTGCCCGAATGGTTATTTGGACTGCTTACCATGAAGAGAGGCCGTCTAAGAGAGATGCCTGTGACTCTGTTGCGTTTCGGCCGGACGGTTTGCGCTTTTTCGTTTCTGATACTCTCGGTTATGGTTGTAACTCCCATAGCTTTTCTGCTCTTCCTCGGACGCAGGAGAGAGTGGAAGGAACGATGGTTGCACGGAGTGATTTACCGGTTTTCCAACTTTGTGATACGCCGCGTGCCCGGAGTCTCTTTCACGCTGGATAACAGCGTGGGTGAGACATTTGACCGCCCTGCGGTAATGATCAGCAATCATCAGTCGCATTTGGACCTTATGTGTCTGCTAATGCTTACCCCAAAAATAGTTGTCATAACCAATGAATGGGCTTGGCGTAACCCCATTTACGGTGCGCTTATACGCCGTGCCGAATATGTTCCTGCAGCCGAAGGCATTGAGAACTATATGCCGCAGTTGCGCAGCCTTGTTGAGCGCGGCTACTCCATACTTGTCTTTCCCGAAGGTACCCGTTCCGAGGACAGCCGTATTCAGAGGTTTCATAAAGGAGCTTTTCATCTGGCCGAAACTATGGGGCTGGACCTGCTGCCGGTATGTCTTCACGGAGTGGGGCATGTGCTGCCTAAAAGGGAGCTGATGCTCAGACCCGGCCGTATAACGGTTACTGTAGGCCGCAGAGTTTTGCCCGACGACACCTCTTTTGGAGCTGCATCGCGTGAACGCACCCGTGCATTCAACCGTTTTTACAGGGAGTGGTATGCCGAATTATCACGTAAACTTGAGGATGCCGCATACTGGATGCCGTTGGTTAGACACCAGTACCGTTACAAGGGAGTTGAGGCGCAACGTCTCTGCCGCCGTACATTCCGTGAAATGGACAGGTGGCGTGAGGTTGTGGAGAGTATATCAAAAGAGAGTGAATACTATGTGATGAGTGAAACGGGGCAGGGTGAACGCGCCCTGCTGACCGCTCTTCTGCATCCTGAAATCCGGATAAAGGCAGTTATGAATAATCCGGAACTGTATGATGTTGCCCGTAACAATCCGGCTGTTCCCTCAAATCTGACATTTGAACTTATGGAAAATGGATAGGAAGTGTGTAATAATAGGAGCCGGACTCGGAGGCCTCTCGTGCGGAGCCATTCTGGCACGGCACGGTTTTGAAGTGACCGTTCTGGAACAGGAGCGTAAGGTAGGGGGCTGTTTGCAGACCTTTGTCCGTGAGGGTGTTAAATTTGAGACGGGCATGCATTTTATAGGCAGCGCCGCCCGGGGAGAGATTCTTGACACCATGCTCAGATTTATTGGGATAAGGGATGGTCTGGTTCTTCATGCACTGGATCGCGACTGTTATGATATTATAAACTATAAGGGGCAGGATTTCCCGTTCCGCAACGGGCGTGAGGCCTTTGTGGAGGGACTGTCACAATATTTTCCCGGTTCAAGGGATTCTCTTGCCGCCTATATTGAGACGGTTTACAGGGTATCGGATGCCTTGTCGGTCGAGAGTTTCAACCCCGAACGCGGACTTGATGCACATGATTCGGAGTGGCACAGACGCAGTGTCAACTCCGTTATTGACGAACTTATAGAGGAGAGGGATTTGAGAGAGGTGCTGGTGGGTAATCAGCCGCTATACGCAGGCGTAAGGGGCTCTACGCCTTTTGCCCTCCACGCTTTTACTACCTCATTCTACAACCGCAGCGCATGGCGTATAGAAGGCGGCAGCGACCGTATAGCCGCTCTGTTGGAAAAATGCATAATAGACGCCGGCGGAGAGGTGATGACCCGATGCAGGGCTGTTGAAATAGTATGCAATGAGACTCGCGCTACGGGAGTAAAGTATATCTGCGGCGGTGTTTCGCAGACAATAGAGGCTGACACGGTAATATCGACTGCACATCCCTCAATTTCAATCGGGATGGTCAAATCACCGCTTCTAAGACCGGTTTTCAGAAAAAGAATAGAGGATATGCCCGATACGATAGGGGTTTTTGAGCTATATTTGAAGTTTAAACAGGGAAAAGTCCCGTACATGAACTCCAATCGCTTTGTTTACAGAGGCGGAACAGTCTGGGATTCGGAATGTTATACCAATAGCAACTGGCCGCTAAGTTTTTTATATATGCATCAGTATCCGCAGTTTGATGCTAATTACGCCGATGCCGGTGTGATTTTGGCATATATGCGCATGGATGAGCTCTCCCGCTGGAGTGACACGGTCACAGGACGGCGCGGTGAGGAGTATGAGGAGTTCAAGAGGGTTAAGGCCGCGACTCTGATTGAGGCGGCATCGGACTGCTTGCCGGAACTTAAAGATGGTCTGGAACGTTACTGGACGTCAACTCCGCTTACATACAGGGATTATACCGGTACGCGGAACGGAAGCTTGTACGGTATTGCAAAGGATGTTAAGCTGGGGGCTGCAGGAAGGGTCTCTTTCCGTACGCGTGTGCCGAATCTGTTCCTGGCCGGTCAGTCTGTTAACTCGCATGGGATATTGGGAGTCCTTATGGGCAGTTTTGTGGTGTGTGATAATCTGTTGGGAAGTGGAGTAATGTATGAGGGAATAAGGAGTTCCATACTGTAAGTTGAATATGGAAGTATTGGTGATTGGCGCCGGTTTGGGCGGACTGTTTTGCGGGGCGCTTCTCTCAAAGGAGGGCTACAGGGTAACCGTTCTGGAAAAGAATGCCGGAATAGGCGGCGGATTGCAGAATTTCGTTCGTAAAGGTGAAATGTACGAGACAGGAATGCATGTGGCCGGAGGCTTTCATGAGAACGGCTCGCTTAAAAGGATATGTTGTTATCTGGGTATCATGGATAGGTTGGATATACGTTTCTCAGACCTAATGTCAAGTCTGACATATCTTGATACGGATCGTACTTTTAATATACCTTCGGGCCGCGACAGGTTCACCGCATATCTTATTTCGCTCTTTCCCCATGAGGAAGAGAATATAAAGCGATATGTTGATGCACTTTTCAGGCTCTCCGAAGAGGACCGCCTCTTCTATATGAAAAGCGGGCAGAACAGCTTCTTTGATCACTCCGAGGAGTTTACAATGCCAGCCGACAAGTTCATAGCTTCATACATAGACAGTCCGGAGCTGAGATCGCTTTTGGCATTCGTCAATCCCCTCTATGCAGGCGTAGCAGGCCATTCTCCGGCATATCTGCATGCAATGATTTCGGTTATGTTCATTGATAAACCCTGCTGTTTTGTCAAGGGCAGCAGCCAATTGGCCGATGCTCTTGCTTCGGTTATAACAGAGGCGGGAGGCAGCGTTATTACAAGTTCTGCGGTGACGAGAACAGTGGTCCGCAACCGAAGGGTGGAGTCAGTATATGACTCAAACGGCAAAGAATACAAGGCTGATGTATATATATCGGCCATTCATCCCTGTACTCTGCTCGATACGATCGAGGGTAGGGCTTTCACTCCATTCTATAAAAAGCGGCTGCGCAACATTCCCTCTACCGTATCGGCCTTTAAGGTATATGCCAAACTGAAAAAAGGTCATCTGCCATATGCGGAGCATCCCGTCAATATTATAGACAGTAAGAAAAATACATGGAAGATGAGCAGATATCGTCTTGAGGATTGGCCGCACGGGATAAGCTGTTTTCTAGCACCGTCAAGCGACGGCAAATGGGCCACACATATTACTATACTCTCCCTTATGGATTGGAAGGAGGTTTCCCGATGGAAAAATACCCGTACAGGCAATCGCGGAGATGAATATGAGATTTGGAAGAGGTCGCGTATGGAAAAGGTCATTGAAATGGCAGAAAAAGCCTTTCCTAATCTCAGAGATTCAATTGAGGACTGTTTTGCGGCATCTCCGCTCACATTCCGTGATCACCTGGGAACAAAGGAGGGTTCCATATACGGTTATTTCAAGGATAGTGAGAATCTAATATACTCGCAACTGTCCATACGTACCAAAATAGAGAATCTGCTTTTAACCGGTCAGAACGTAAATATGCACGGAATGGGCGGAGTGGCCATGACGGCAATTGAGACGGCCGAGATATTGGTGGGCAAGGATGTTATTGTGAATAAAATAAATTTGTATGAAAACATTCAAACTGAAGCTAATTTACCCTAAATGGGAAAAACTTAAGGGGCAGACAACATTTAATCTGCCGCCCCATGGACCGGTGGCGTTTGCAGCCACTCTTCCCGAGTGGGTGGATGTCACTTTTACCGATGAGAATGTCGAGGAGATCAATTTTGATGAACCCTGTGACGGCGTGGCTCTATCCATGATGCTCAGCACTCAGGTAAAGCGCGGGTGGGAGATAGCCGATGAATATCACCGCCGCGGTAAGCTTGTCATAGCGGGCGGCATATCAACCATGCTGCATGCCGAGGATATGGTCAACCATGTGGACAGCGTCTTCCTTGGTGAATCGGAGGGCCGTATGGAGCAGGTTATGGATGACTGGGTAAACGGTAATCTGAAAAAGATCTATAACTATATGGGCAATCTGCCTCCGATTGAATTGGTCGGACCCTGCCGTCGCGACCTATATAAGCGTGAGCTCTACAATCATAAGGGTGTACAGATGGTGGATCTGTTTCATGCCAGCCGCGGCTGCCGTTTCAGTTGCTACCCTTGTGCGGTATCATATCTGGGAGGTCGCAAGTTCCGTCCACGCCCCATTGATAAAGTGGTAGAGGATATGGCCGGCATTGATAATAACCGTCTCTTCATAGTCGATAATTCACTGGCCCAGGATAAGGAGTGGGAGAAGGAGTTGTTCCGCGCTATCGCTCCTCTTAAAAAGAAATGGATAAGTCACACCATCGAGGATGACCCCGAAGTGCTTGACCTGGCTGCCAAAGCCGGTGCCTGGTATGTCTATCAGGCAATCTATGACACATCGGATTATATAAAGGACCGTATAAAACGTTACCATGACCACGGTATAGGTGTGGAGGGGACAATCCTGTTGGGATTGGACAACCAGACCGAAGATGACATAAAGCGTTTGATAGATTTTCTGGGTGAGATAGACCTTGATCTGGCCGAGTTCACCGTGCTGACCCCGTTCCCGCATACAAAGGTATATGATGACCTGTTGCGCCAGGGGCGTATATTCGATTTTGACTGGAACAATTACAATGCCGGTCAGGTGGTGTTCCAGCCCAAACATATGACGCCCGAGAGACTTCAGGAGCTTTATGACTATGCATGGGAGAGTTTCTATGCCAGTGAAAGTCAGGAGCAGAAGATGTTTCGTCTGTTCTGTAACGTGGCGGTAAGGGAGATGAATGACGGTACATTCCGTCCGCGCGACCGCAAGCTGGTCAACAAGTCATTTGGAAAGGATGTTGTAAGGAATATAAAAACGGCATAACTATGGAAGTATCATCGGACTATTATGACGAAAAATTTAATTTCAAAGGTGAATGGGATATGCCCTCTGTCTGCGGGCTTATGATCCGTAATGTGAAGGGAAAGACCTATATCATTGTGACTGAACTTTATCAGGAGAATCCGGGTACATCGGTAACCTATGCGGGCAGGAGTCTGGTTGAACAGATATGTGAAGCTAAAGGACTTGATGCTCAAAATGTTACATATATAGAATGTAACCCCGATACCAATTCCAAACTTTCGTTTTATGATGAGAAATTTTTTCAGGTAGATTTTGATGCCGACCTTGAGCACCGCTATCGGCAGCTTGACAGGGCAGAGTTGATAAAAATAATGGGGCTTTGAATGTTAGGAAGACTTTTACTTCTGATTCCAATAGTAATTATTCCATCCGGAAATAGTATGAGACCATGGGCAAAACATGACAAAGGAGCTGAAAATGTTATATTCACTCCGTTTCTTACCGAAGGGAGCAGAAATGCTCCTGCGGTTATAATTTGTCCGGGAGGGAGTTACTGTTGGCTGGATGTTAAGGGCGAAGGGATTGAGGTGGCCGAATGGCTACAGGACAACGGTGTGTCGGCTTTCTTGTTGCAGTATCGCACGGCAGGGTTTGGAGCCTATTTGACGCGCTACCGTTACTTTGTGCGCGGGCGCAGACATCCCGATATGATATGCGACGTACAGCGTGCCATAAGACTGCTAAGGGAGAATGCCGACGAGATAGGAATAGATCCCGACAGATTGGGTCTGATGGGGTTTTCGGCCGGCGGACATCTGGCATTAATTTCGACATGTTACAGCGACACCGATTATACTGCTCTTGAGGAGGGGCCTGCAGAGGTCTCTCTGCGTCCTGATTTTGTGGCAACTCTCTATCCGGTTGTTACAATGCAGGGCGATTATGCTCACAGGCGTTCACGCAGAGGGTTGCTTGGCGAGTGGGGGAAGATGAGCGGCAAACTCAGGGACAGTCTGTCGGTTGAGAATCATATTTCTGACGACTATCCGCCGGTCTTTCTAATGAACTGTCTTGACGATCCCGTGGTTGACTGGCATAACTCGGTCATCCTGGATGAGGCGCTTACCGAAGCCGGAGTAGAGCACCGTTACATACAGTATAAGACCGGAAAACATGGGTTTGGAGTGAGTGAGGTTTATGGTACAAAAGAGTCGAGGCAGTGGAAAAACGAGTTTTTGGATTGGTTGAAAAGTTTGTTTTGAAATGGAAAGGTCTGTTTTGGTATGTTTTAAATTGAAAGTTGATTCTAATTTTACAAGTCTGTTACAGGTTTAAAATTTAGTTTTGAGTTTAAAGGTCTATTAGATGTCAATTTTTAAGTTGAAGAGCTATTTATTTAATAAAAGTTATGAGCAAGGATATAGAATTTGAAAGCCATGAAAGTATAAAGCAGTTTCAAGAGGAACTGCTTAGAAAAGACCTTCTCTATTTGCGGGAAAACTCACCGTACTACAAGAGATTGTTTGACAGTTATAAAATCGATACCGGCAGGATACTGAAAATTGAAGACCTGACAGAGATCCCCTTTACCGAAAAGAAGGACCTGCAACTCTATAACGATGATTTTTGCTGTGTCCCCAAAAAGAAGATAATAGATTACATTACCACGTCTGGTACGCTGGGCGACCCTGTCCTATTTGGATGTACCGAGAAGGATTTGCAGCGGCTGGCATATAACGAGAAAAAGTCGTTTGAATGCGCCGGTCTGACCGATGAGAGCATACTCCAGCTTATGACCACGCTTGACAAGTGTTTCATGGCCGGAATGGCTTACTTCCTGGGACTGAGAGAGATGGGAGCCGGTGTGATCCGTGTCGGTAACGGCATACCGGAGCTGCAATGGGATACCATACGCCGTTTCCGTCCGGACGCCATTATGTGTGTTCCGTCATTTATCCTCAAACTTATAGACTATGCCGAACTGCACGATATTGACTACCGTAACAGCAGTATCCGTAAAATAATAGGAATAGGCGAGAGTCTCAGAAATCAGGAGTTCGGATTAAATCTGCTGGGCAGTCAGATACAGGAGAAATGGCCTGAGGTCAAACTCTATGCTACATATTCATCGACCGAAATGGGAGCTACGTTCAGCGAGTGCGATTACGGGATGGGCGGTCACGTACATCCGGAGCTGATAATTGTCGAGATAATCGGAGATGATGGCATGCCTCTGGCTGACGGAGAGCCCGGTGAGGTGGTTGTGACAACGCTAGGGGTGGAGGGTATGCCGTTACTGCGATTCCGTACGGGCGACATAGCCTGTAAACATGTTGAACAGTGCCGCTGCGGTCGCCGGTCATACCGTCTCTCACCGATTTTGGGCCGTAAGAACAATATGATAAAGCTCAAAGGCACAACTCTTTATCCGCCTGCCATAAACGATGTTCTGGACAACACCGATTATGTGGAAAACTATGTGGTTATGGTGCGTAACAGCGGCGCAGGGACCGATGAGGTGCTTGTAAAGGTGGGCCTGAAATATGAGACGGAGTTTAATGCCGTAAAGGAGTTGAAGGACCGTTTCCGCTCGCGCATTCGCGTTGCTCCCGAGATAGAGATATGTTCCGTAGAGGAGATATCGGCCATAAACAATCCGCCTAAAGGACGTAAGCCCGTTAAATTTATTGATTTAAGAAAAGATATATAACTATGAAAAGAGAGACCCGTTTTGATGATATACGTCCCTACTGGGATGAGGAGATTCCCGATACCATGAGACGCATCACGGAGAGTCGGTTTTTTCCTGCTTTAGTATCATTCGTATTTCCGGATGAGAATGTTGCCTCGGTCAAAGAGAAGATGCTCGGATTCCGGACAATATATGATTTCCAGTCATCCATTATGAGCGAAGTGAACCGTCAGATCATAGCACGCAGTATAACGGATCTTACCTATGAAGGATTGGAAAAACTCAATCCGGAAAAAAAATATCTCTTTATTGGAAACCATAGAGATATTGTCTTAGACCCATGCCTGCTTATGTACATACTTTATTTGAATGGACATGATACGGGCGAGATAACATTCGGGTCAAATCTGATGCAGGGAGAGCTGGTCATTGATATTGGTAAGAGTAACAAGATGTTCCGTGTGGAGCGCAGCGGTAATCCGCGCGACATATACAAAAACTCGGTACATCTGTCAGAGTATATTCGATATGTCATAACCGAAAAGAGGGAATCGGTCTGGATAGCTCAGCGCAACGGCCGTACCAAAGACGGTGTGGACCGCACGGATCAGGGCGTTATCAAGATGTTTGGCATGAGCGGTCCCAAAGATCGTGTGGAGGCATTGTCCGAATTGAATATTGTGCCGGTATCGGTATCATACGAATGGGAACCGTGCGATACTCTGAAAACCCTGGAAATTTATGCTACCGGCAATGGCAAACCCTACATAAAGAGACCCGGTGAGGATATGAACAGTATTCTGACAGGTATATTACAGGAAAAGGGCAGGGTTCATTTTCAGATTTGCGAGCCTTTGAAACGGGACGAGCTTGAGGCCTTCAAAGATATGCCCCATTCACAGTTTCATCGCAGCGTGGCTAAGCTGATTGACAGACGTATTTGCGGAGGTTACCGCCTTTTTCCCAATGCCTATATTGCACATGATATAAGGTATGGTAAAGCCGAGTATGCCGACAGATATACCAAAGAGCAGTATGACGCATTCCTAAACCACATGGCCAGGCTGTATGATATCAATGCTAACGATGTTTTGAAGGATATTTTCTTGGGTATATACTGCAATCCCATAGCATCCAAATAAGGGAGGATTGTACAGATCCGGACGTAATAAGGCGGAAAGCTGTATAAATATTCATATAAATCTTGTCAATCTCCTTATGTTGAAAATTTATTCATCGGGCAGGGTAAAGTGTGACGGAAAAAGTGTACCTTTGCGCCATGTTAAAAAAAAGGGATATAATGGTCGATTCGTCGGAACGGAAACATATCGACGGAGGCAGTGCAGACTGTCGGCTGTCGGTTTAAGGGGGAGGGTGTGTAGTTCATATTCTCCCTTTTTCTTTTTTGCATCGGCTCTTTTTTTATAAAAATACTAATACAATATAACACCGAGAGATGGAACCGTTGAAACATGAATGTGGAATGGTAATGATAAGGCTGCTTAAGCCGGCATCATACTATTATAAGAAATATGGTGATTTCCAGTATGGTCTGGGGCGTCTCTATCTGATAATGGAGAAACAGAAAAACCGCGGACAGGAGGGAGCCGGCATTGCCTGTGTTAAGCTCAAAGCCAACCCGGGAGAGGACTATATGTTCCGCGATAGGGCGCTCGGTTCAGACGCCATAGCAGAGATTTTTGACAAAATTCATGCCGAGACAGCCCAATATACATCCGAAAATATCAGACATAACTCTTGGTTCACCAAGAAGTTCCCCTTTATAGGCGATCTCTATCTGGGACATCTGCTCTATTCGGCAGGAGGGACCAAGACCATATCGGATGTACATCCTATGCTGCGCCGTAACAATTGGAGGGCCAAAAATCTGGCTCTCTGCGGAAACTTTACCATCACCAATAATGATGAGGTGTTCAATGAGATAGTCTCTAAGGGACAGCATCCCCGGGAGTGTGCATCGTCTTACTTCATGCTTGAACAGATGGGACACCGTCTGGACCGCGAGGTGGAACGGGTTTTCCATATAGCCGAAGAGAAGGGACTGGAGGGGCTTGGCATTACACAATATATAGAGGAGCATACCGATATTGCCAATGTGATGCGGACATCGGCTCCTATCTGGGACGGCGGTTACGTTGTGGGCGGCATAACCGGCAGCGGCGAATCGTTCGTCATCCGTGACCCGTGGGGCATACGTACGGCTTTTTGGTATGCCGATGACGAGGTAATAGCAGTTGCCTCGGAGCGTCCGGCGTTGCAGACAGCCATGAATGTCACTTCTGACAAGGTGTATGAGCTGCAGCCCGGTCAGTCTCTCGTCATAAACAAGAAGGGTAAGTTTAAATTGGAGCAGATTATTGAGAAGAAGGCCAATCTATCATGCTCGTTTGAAAGGGTTTACTTCAGTCGCGGCAATGATATAAGCATATACAGGGAGCGCAAGGAGTTGGGCCGTCAACTGGTGGGACCGGTGCTTAGGGCTGTGGACTATGACATTGACAATACGGTTTTCTCATTTATTCCCAATACTGCCGAAGTGGCCTCATTCGGTCTTATACAGGGCTTTGAGGACTATCTGAACAAGCAGAAGATGAAAGAGATCAAGGCTCTGGGACCCAATCCCAAGGATGCCGATTTGGAAAAGATACTCGCACGGCGCGTACGTAACGAAAAGGTGGCCTGGAAGGATATTAAGCTGCGTACTTTCATTGCTGAGGGAGTGAGCCGCAACGCTCTGGCAGCCCATGTCTATGATATAACATACGGCGTAGTCAAGCGGGGAGTTGATAATCTGGTAGTGATCGATGACAGTATTGTACGGGGAACCACTCTCAGGGAGCAGATAATGAGTATCCTGGATCGTCTTGGTCCAAAAAGAATAATAATCGTAAGCTCATCGCCTCAGGTGCGCTATCCCGACTATTACGGAATAGATATGTCGAGCATGGAGCAGTTTATAGCTTTCAAAGCTGCTATGGCACTGCTTGAGGAGCGCGGAATGTGGTATTTGGCTACCGATGTCTATTATAAATGTCGCGAACAGCTCAACAAACCTGTGGCTGAGCGCGTGAATTGCGTTAAGGAGATCTACTCCTCTTTTACCGATCAGGAGATATCGGATAAGATAAGCGAACTGCTTACTCCGCCTATTGTAAACGCCGAGGTAAAGATTGTTTTTCAGACTCTTGACGGTCTGCATAATGCCTGTCCCGACCATCCCGGCGACTGGTATTTTAGCGGCAACTATCCTACGCCCGGCGGGATACTGCTTGTGAATAAAGCATTTATTGAATATTACGAGAAATATAACAAATAATGAGAGTATCACTGATTTTAGCTGATGGCACCTGTTTTAAGGGTGAATCATTCGGATATGAGCAGCCCGTAAGCGGCGAGCTTGTGTTCAATACCGCTATGACCGGTTATCCCGAACTGCTTACTGAGCCGGCATCGCGCGGACAGTTGTTGGTCATGACCTATCCTGTAATAGGCAACTATGGCATACAGCATATGGATGCCGATGAAAACGGTCTTCCCACAAATGCCGAGAGTGAGCATGCTCAGGCCTATGCTCTTATTGTAAGCGACTACAGCGATTTCTACAGCCACTGGAATGCAAAGGAATCACTGGGGGAGTGGATGAAACGTGAAAAGGTGACAGGCGTAAAGGGTGTTGATACTCGCGAGTTGACCAAACATATACGCGATCATGGAACCATGACCGCCAAGATCATGTTTGACGGGATGCCAAAACCGGCAGAATATCTATACACCAACATGATACCCGAGGTCTCATGCAAGGAACCCATAACATATAACGAAGGCGCTCCCAAGAGGGTGGTCCTTGTGGATTGCGGAGTGAAGGCCGGCGTGATACGCTGCCTTATAAACGAGGATTTAACAGTTGTGCGTGTTCCATGGTATTATGATTACTGCAATATGGAGTTTGACGGTCTGGTCATATCGGACGGTCCGGGAAACCCGAGTTACTGCAGCGATGTGGTGACCCGTCTGCAAAAATTTATGGCAAATTCCGATAAGCCCATACTGGGCATAGGAATGGGATGTCTGCTGCTCGGATTAGCCGGTGGAATGGATACTTACAGGTTAAAATTCGGACATCATTCACATAACCAGCCGGTCATACTTGCAGGTACGGATCGCTGCTTTATAACCATGCAGAATCACAACTATGCAATACGTGAGGCTTCTATTTTAGGTCATTGGAAAGTCTATCTTAAGAATCTTAACGACAACTCGGTGGAGGGGATATACCATACACGTCATCCGTGGGTGGGTGTGATGTTCCACTCGGAATCCGACCGAGTCGATACCGATACGCGTTTTATATACGATGATTTCATTGTAAAACTCTAACTTTAGGCTGATATTATGTCAATAAACAGATACAAAAAAGTGCTGGTTCTCGGTTCGGGAGCACTTAAAATAGGTGAGGCAGGTGAGTTTGATTACTCCGGCTCACAAGCATTGAAGGCACTCAAGGAGGAGCATATTGAGACTGTTCTGATAAATCCCAACATAGCAACGGTACAGACCAGCGAGGGTATTGCCGACAGGGTCTATTTCTATCCCGTAACTCCTTTTTTTGTTGAGAAAATTATAGCTAAAGAGCGTCCCGATGCCATACTTCTGGCTTTTGGCGGACAGACCGCGCTGAACTGCGGTGTGGCTCTATATAAGAGCGGTGTTCTTGAAAAATACGGTGTTAAGGTTTTGGGTACTCAGGTCAAGGCTATCATGGACACCGAGGACCGCGACCTATTTATAAAGCGCCTGGATGAGATAGGGGTTCAGACCATAAAAAGTCATGCCGTGGAGTCTATGGAGGACGCCTGTGCCGCCGCACGGGAGTTGGGCTATCCGGTTATTATCCGCTCAGCCTATGCTCTGGGCGGTCTTGGCTCAGGGTTCTGCGACAACGAGGATGAGTTAAAACGTCTGGCCGAGAAGGCATTCTCCTTTTCATCGCAGATTCTGGTTGAGAAGAGCCTTAAGGGGTGGAAGGAGATTGAGTTCGAGTGTGTGAACGACAAGAACAATAACTCCATAGTAGTCTGCTCAATGGAGAACTTCGATCCGCTGGGAATACATACCGGCGAAAGCATCGTGGTAGCTCCTACGCAGACGCTTACACATCATGAGACACAGAAACTGGAGGAGATAACGGTTCGTATAGCGCGTCATATCGGTATTGTGGGTGAGTGTAACATACAGTTTGCCTTTGACCCGAATTCCGAGGAGTACCGTGTCATTGAGGTCAACGCCCGTCTGAGCCGTTCATCGGCTCTGGCATCGAAGGCAACCGGCTATCCGCTGGCATTTGTGGCCTGTAAGCTGGGCCTTGGTTACAACCTTTATGAACTTAAGAACTCGATAACCAAGACAACAACCAATTTCTTCGAACCTTCGATTGACTATGTGGTATGTAAGATACCGCGCTGGGACCTCTCCAAATTCCACGGTGTTGACCGTGAAATAGGCTCCAGTATGAAATCGGTGGGCGAGGTTATGTCTATAGGCCGCAACTTTGAGGAGGCTATCCAAAAGGGTATCCGTATGATAGGCCAGGGTATGCATGGATTTGTCGAGAACAGAAACATAAAGTTCGATGATCTTGACAAATCGCTTAGTGAACCTACTGATAATCGTCTGTTCGCTATCAGTCAGGCTTTTGGCGAAGGCTATTCCATAGAACGTATCTGGGAGTTGACTAGGATCGATAAGTGGTTCCTTTACCGCCTTAAAGGTATTTACGACATTTCAAAGCAGTTGCATGGATGTAAGAGATTAGAGGCTCTGCCGGAAGAACTTCTTCGTAAGGCCAAACGTTTCGGATTTTCCGATTTCCAAATTGCCCGTGCCATAGGGGTTGAAAAGAGTATGGGTCCGCAGCAGGGTATGCTGGCAGTTCGTAACATGCGCAAGAACATGGGTATTGTACCCTATGTAAAGCAGATAGATACTCTGAGCGGCGAGTATCAGGCACAGGCCAACTATCTCTATATGACCTATAACGGATCTGCTCATGACATTCCCTTCTATAATGACAAGAGGTCAATCATAGTGTTGGGGTCAGGCGCTTATCGCATAGGTTCATCGGTGGAGTTTGACTGGTGTGGCGTGCAGGCCCTCAATACCGTACGAAAAGAGGGTTACCGCAACATAATGATCAATTGTAATCCCGAAACCGTAAGTACCGACTACGATGTTACGGATCGTCTCTACTTTGAGGAGCTGACATTCGAGCGCGTTATGGATGTGATTGAACTGGAAAATCCTCACGGTGTAATTGTATCGACCGGCGGTCAGATCCCCAACAATCTGGCACTGAAGCTCAATGCCATGAACGTACCTATTCTGGGTACCAGTGCCAAGGATATAGACAATGCCGAGGACCGTGAGAAATTCTCGGCCATGCTTGACCGCATAGGTGTTGACCAGCCGGAGTGGAGCGAGCTGACCTCGATGAAGGATATTGACAAGTTCATTGACCGTGTGGGTTTTCCCGTGCTGGTACGTCCTTCATACGTACTCTCAGGCGCGGCCATGAATGTGTGCAGTAACAGAGAGGAACTGGAGCGTTTTCTACAGCTTGCAGCCGAGGTTTCCAAGGAGCATCCTGTTGTTGTGAGCCGATTCCTGGAGGATGCCAAGGAGATTGAGATGGATGCCGTGGCCAAGGACGGTGAGATTATAGCCTATGCCATAAGCGAGCATATTGAGTTTGCCGGTGTACACTCGGGCGATGCCACCATACAGTTCCCGCCACAGAAGCTGTATGTGGAGACAGTCAAGCGTATCAAGCGTATTAGCCGTCAGATAGCAAAGGAACTGAACATAAGCGGTCCCTTCAACATACAGTATCTTGCCCGTGAAAATGACATCAAGGTTATTGAATGCAACCTGCGTGCATCACGCAGCTTCCCGTTCGTAAGCAAGGTGCTCAAAATCAACCTGATAGAGATTGCTACTAAGGTTATGCTGGGAGTTCCCGTTCAGGCGCCTGAAAAGAGTCTGTTCGATATAGACTATGTCGGTATTAAGGCCTCCCAGTTCTCCTTCAACCGTCTGCAGAAGGCCGATCCTGTTTTGGGTGTCGATATGGCATCTACTGGCGAGGTGGGTTGCATTGGCGATGACCAACGTTACGCCATACTCGGCTCAATGTTATCTGTGGGCCATCGTATCCCCGAGAAAAATATTCTCCTTTCAACCGGTACGGCCAAACAGAAGGCGGGTATGCTCGATGCTGCCCGTATGCTGAGCGAAAAGGGTTTCAATATTTATGCCACAGGCGGTACTTCAAGGTATCTTATGGAGAACGGCATACCCAATACCCGCGTTTACTGGCCGAGTGATGAGGGACAACAGCCACAGGCTCTGGACATGCTTCACAACAAGCAGATAGACATGGTTGTCAATATTCCTAAGGACCTGACACAGCGTGAATTGACAAACGGGTATAAGATCCGTCGTGCGGCAATCGACCTCAATGTCCCGCTAATTACAAATGCCCGTCTGGCAAGCGCATTTATCAATGCCTTCTGTACGGTAGATATTGACGATATACCTATAAAGAGCTGGGACAGCTTCAAATAAGCACAATTAGCTGTAATGGATATGAATAAATCAATGATTCTCATCGGAGCGCTTCTGGCTGTAACAACTGTTGGGGCACAGGAGCTTGAATTTGAATCGGCTGCCGAGGCAGTTGTCAATATGCGTGTTGGATGGAATCTTGGCAACACCCTAGATGCCCATTCGGCCAGCACTACCAATATGTGGATTGAACGGTGGACACAAAGGAGAACATCCGACTATGAAACAGCCTGGGGGCAGCCTGTAACTAAACCGGAGCTCTTTGTTATGTTGAAGGAGGCCGGTTTCAACGCTATACGGGTGCCTGTTACATGGTATCCCCATATGGGACTTAAGACTAATCCCAATAGCCTTGTCTGGGACAAGAAAGCCAACCCGCTGGGAACCAGAGTCGATGCGGATTGGATGCAGCGTGTGCGGGAAATCGTTGACTATGTGGTCAGTCAGGGAATGTACTGCATTCTGAATGTACATCACGATACCGGCGCTTCCGATGTGGCATGGGTTATAGCTGATAGAGAGAGCTATAGTGAGAACAAGGCCAGATATGAGTCACTTTGGACGCAGATAGCCGAGGAGTTCCGGGATTATGGCCATCTGTTGCTTTTTGAGTCATACAATGAGATTCTTGACCCTTACGGTTCATGGGGTTATCCTTCATCTAGGTGTGAAGGCGGTTATGACAGGGATGTGGCCGCATCGGCCTATGAGGCTGTAAACAGTTATGCGCAGTCTTTTGTCAATGCTGTACGTGCCACAGGAGGTAATAACAGAACCCGCAATCTAATAATCAACAACTATGCGGCCAGCAACTGTGCAGGCAGCAGTACATACTCAAAAGGGCCTTTTACACGACTTGAAATGCCTCAGGACCCCGAGGATGCCGACAGGAACCATCTGATTTTGCAGATTCACCATTATATCTATCTTGAAAACCTTAAGACGGCAAAAACGCAGGCGGTCAGCCTCCTGAATGAATGTCGTGAGAAATTTATATGGAAGGGAATTCCTGTGATTATAGGTGAGTGGGGTACACTGGATAGCGATACGACGGATATCCGTACGGACTCCCGATATGAGAGTTATCTGGATTACTGTAAATATTTCGTACAGCAGGCTAAAATGAGAAAAATAGCTACATTTTACTGGATGTTACTGAGTAACGGCGAATCCCGCAGTGTGCCTGAATGGAGTCATCCAAACCTTAAGGACGCTCTGATAACGGGTTATTACGGTAATAACGGCTATGTGGGCGTTGAAACGGTTGAAAACGACAGAGGTTCATACGCCGATTACCGGGTCTCGGAGAGAATATTTATAAGGAATGGCCGTAAATATTTGGTCAGATAATCCATTTAAGTACAACCCCTGACAATGCCGGAATCTGAACACGTACGGGTCTGTCGGCAGATAAATCGGCTGTAATGGTTTGACCTGAGAGCAGGTCGGTAAATATGCAGTCCTTCTTCTCTTTCAATCCCATATAATCGAATGCATGAGCGGGGATCACGATTCCCGACCGTGTCGGTTTATCGCCAAAATTGGCTACCACAAGGATAGCCGTTTCATTGTCGCTACGCAGAAAGGCATAATGGTTATGAGGATTGAAATCAGGCGACATTGGGTTGACATACATAAGATCAAAGAACTGCCCTTTACAGATAGCTTTCTCTTTACCACATATATTCAACAGGATGGTGTAGAACTCCTTTAGCTCTTTTTCATCGGATGTTAGCAGCTCATTATCCCATTTTCCTCTGTTATAAAGTCTTCTCAAAGTGTCAGGCGCCCAGTAATCGAATATTGAGGTACGTCCGTCACGGCCGCTGAATCCTTCGACATCCATTGCGCTTTCACCCACCTCCTGTCCGGCATAGATCATTACCGGACAGTTGTCCATCAATGCCGATACAATCATCGGAGCGCGGCCCCCGGAGCCATCACGTGCGAAGAAATCCGATGCAATACGCTGCTCATCATGGTTCTCCATGAAATGCAGCATATGTGGACCGACATCGCCGGTACTTTGCCAGCATCTGGTGATTGCAGTTGCTGATTCCCTGCCTTCGGTCACGGCGCGCAACGTGTCGTAAAGTCCCACTTTATCATATATATAGTCAAAATGACCGTAATTTATGTAGGAGTAGTATGAACCGGGATTGTATATTTCGGCTATAAACTCTACTTTCGGATATCTCTTTTTCACTGCCTCTACAGCCCAATGCCAGAACTCTACAGGTACCATCTCGGCCATATCGCAGCGGAAAGCGTCCACATTCATATCTGCCCAGAAAAGCAGTATATCACGCATCTTAATCCAGGTGTCGGGAATGGGAGAGAATGAGGTGCCTGTGCCACCTACATAATCTACTCCGTAGTTGAGTTTGACGGTTTCATACCAGTCTGACAATGAAGGGGTGGATGTGAATTTATCATTTCCGGTAGCTTTAGCCGGAAATTCGAAATAATCGTCCCAGTCAATTTCGCCGGAAAGGGGTTGTCCGGTAATGTAATAGAAGTTGTTAAGGGGACTGAAGGCTATTCTCGAATCATCCCCTTCACCTAAGTCCTGAACACCTTTAGGCCTCATATGTGAACGGTACTCACGCGCCACATGGTTTGGCACGAAATCCATTATGAACTTCATTCCGGCATCATGAACTCTCTGTACCAATTGTTTGAATTCTTCTAAACGGTCGCGGACCGATACCGCCAGGTCAGGATCAATGTCATAATAATCCCTTATGGCATAAGGCGAGCCGGCTATACCCTTGACGGTGGCATGATGCGATGAGGGTATTCCGAATTCGCTATAGTCTGTGCTTGAAGCATGGGCCGGCAGTCCCGTAAACCAAATATGGGTTATACCCATAGATTTGATGTTTTCAAGCACAGTCGGTGTGAAGCTGTTCATTTTACCGCAACCGTTGGTCTTTATCGAACCATTCGGCAAAGGCTGCTGAACGTCATTGCAGCATACTCTGGTAAGTACTTGATAAATAACTATTTTGCCCATTGTCGTGAATGTTTAAAAAAGGAGAGTCAAATAATGTGAGACTCTCCTTAAATTAGTATTAATTAACTTTGTATTCTCTTAATGAGATTGGTGAGAACAGTTCCGGGACCACATTCCGTAAAATCGGTGGCGCCGTCGGCAATCATGTTGAGTACGCTCTGTGTCCAACGAACCGGTGAATTGAGTTGTGTCACAAGATTTTGACGTATTTCATCGGGGTCGGTATGCGGTTTGGCATCAACATTCTGGTAAATAGGACAGATAGGTCTGTTAAAAGGAGTTTCACTTATGGCCTTTTCAAGTTCGTCCTTGGCCGGAGTCATTAACGGCGAATGAAATGCTCCGCCTACCGTTAAAGGAAGAGCTCTTTTAGCGCCTGCTTCCTGCATGAGAGGGCAGGCTGCATCAATGCCTTCTTTTGATCCGGAGATGACTACCTGACCGGGACTGTTGTAATTGGCAGGTACCACTACAAGACCTTTTGCATTGAGGCCGGCACATACGGATTCCACCTTTTCATCGGCCAATCCGATGATTGCAGCCATGGTTCCGGGAACCGTTTCACATGCTTTTTGCATGGCTGATGCACGCTTTGCAACGAGTTTAAGTCCGTCCGCAAAAGAGAGTGCGCCGCAAGCTACAAGCGCTGAAAATTCACCCAGTGAGTGACCGGCAACCATATCGGGTTTGAACTCTTCGCCAAGCGATCTGGCTACTGCGATCGAGTGGATAAAAACGGCAGGTTGTGTAATGTCCGTACGGCGAAGGTCAGCTTCACTCCCTTCGAACATGATGTCGGTTATTTTGAAACCAAGAATGGAGTCGGCTTCATCAAAAAGCTTCCTAGCCCATTCATACTGTTCGTAAAGATCTTTTCCCATACCGGGGAATTGGGCGCCTTGACCCGGAAAAACATATGCTCTCATAATTCATTAGGACATATTAACGTTTATAATTATCTTTGCAGCCCCGGATATTCCGAACGCAGCTATATCTTTGCAAAAATAGTCATTTTAGATGATAAAAGCTGTGTTTTTATTTTTTTAGATATTGATACAATATTCGCGCGTGCGTTGCGTTAGTATCATGAATAGAGAAACAAATGCTGAATTATAATATCAACAAATACTCCGCCCCTTTGAGCAAAGTAGAACATGCCGATGCAATGGATGGATTGCAACTAGCGGTTAAAAGACTGCTTGACATCGTGTTTTCAATTTTGTGCATGATACTTTTTTTACCTCTGATGATAGTCTTTTCCGTAATTCTTATGTTCGATAAAGGCCCCGTCATCTTCAAACAGGAACGAATAGGTTACAAGGGTCGGCCGTTTATGATATATAAATTCAGGACTATGAAAAATGATGCCGAATCCGACGGCATCCCGCGGCTGGAAGACGAGAGAAACAGACATATCACCCCTTTCGGCCGTTTTTTGCGTTCACACCATCTTGACGAACTGCCCCAGCTTTGGAATGTACTTAAAGGGGACATGTCTTTTGTGGGTCCGAGACCTGAGCGCCAGTTTTTCATAGACCAGATAAATCGTGAAACCGATGACTACCGCTACATCTATCTTATGCGTCCGGGAGTCACCTCATATGCTACTATCTACAACGGTTATACCGATACGATGGATAAGATGCTCAAGAGACTTGAGTATGATCTGGATTATCTGAATAACCGTTCATTATTGCTGGATCTGAAAATTATTCTAAAAACTTTTTTTTCGGTATTCAGCGGAAAAAAATTCTAACATCCCCTTCTTATTATGAGAAAAATACTTGTTTCGGTTTTGCTCGTCTTTATTGCCTCAGCAACATCGTGGGCTCAGATGACAGAAGACAGAATAATTCAGTATGTTCTGGAGCAGCAGGAGAAAGGCATGTCACAGGAACAGATTGTCTATAACCTGAGCCGTCGCGGCGTAACGGTACAGCAGCTTCAGAGTATGCGTGAAAAGTATGAGAAACAGCAGGCGACAGGTGTGCTTGGCAATACTGTTCCTATGGTGGATGGCCGGCCCGAACAGAGGGTCAGGGAGAGGAGCCAGACTTTGAATCTGGTTCAGGATGACCCGTCTTCAGTTCAACTGACCGAAAGAGAAAGGTTGCTCCAAATGTATGATGAAGCCATGTTTATGTTTACCGATTCATTGCTTCTGCTCAAACAGCAACTCTTCCCGCCGGAGAAAGAGATATGGGGACATTCCATTTTTAGCAATAAAAACCTCTCCTTTGAACCGAGCATGAATCTGCCTACACCACAGAATTATCGTCTCGGTCCCGGCGATGAAGTGATAATAGATATCTGGGGAGTCTCACAGAACACCATACGTGAAGTCATATCGCCTGATGGAAATATTATGGTTGAAGGCGTGGGTCCCGTCTATTTGAACGGACTGACCATACAGGCCGCCGACAGACATATAAAGAGAGAGTTGAGCCAGATATATTTCGGACTTGACAAGGACGATTCAGGCTCTAACATAAAACTCACTCTGGGACAAGCCCGTTCAATACAGGTGAATGTTCTGGGCGAGGTTGAGAATCCCGGAACATATATGTTGTCTTCATTTGCTACCGTCTTTAACGCTTTGTATATGGCCGGCGGCGTTACCGAAATAGGTTCAATGCGTGACGTCAGGCTATACCGTAACAACAGAGAGGTAGCCAAAATTGATTTTTATGACTACTTGCAGAACGGTATTTTAAGTGATGATATCAGATTGTATGACAATGATGTGGTGATGGTTTTGCCCCATTCGATGCTTGTCAACATAAGCGGCCGTGTACGCCGCCCCATGTATTACGAGATGAAAGACGGCGAGAGTATCTCTATACTGCTAGACTATGCCGGCGGACTGGAATCCGATGCTTACCGCAACGATATACGTGTTATCAGGATGGGTGAATTTCAACGTGAAATTTTCACTGTAAGCAAAGACCGGCAGGCCGATTTTCTGCTGGCTGACGGCGATTCTCTTTATGTTGATTCAATAAAAAAGACATTCTCAAATATGGCTGAAATACGCGGTGCGGTCTTCCGTCCCGGCCAGTTTCAGATAGACGGCGAGATAACTACCGTAAGAGCTTTGATTGAGGCTGCCGGGGGACTTTGCGAGGATGCTTTTCCTACCAGAGCGCTCCTGAGCCGCACCAATCCCGACAAGACTTTGACTAATCTTGCCATCGATATACAGAGCATGGTGAACGGAAGCGTTCCCGATGAGCCGTTGAGAAATGATGATGTCCTGTTCATCCCAAGTCTGTTCGATATAGGTGAAATCAAGACCATAAGCATATACGGTGAGGTAATGTTCCCGGGTGTATATCGCTATGTCGACAACACGGCAATCGAGGACTTGATACTGCAGGCAGGCGGTCTGAAGGAGACTGCATCGATAGCTAAAGTTGATGTGGTACGTCGTAAAAGCGATAAGAATGCTTTTGAAAAGACCGATGAACTCTCCGAGACTATCTCTTTCAGCATTGACGAGAATCTATCGTTGAATGATGACGGATTCACACTCATGCCTTTCGATGAGGTCTATGTGCGCCGCAGTCCGGGTTATGCACTGAACCGAAGGGTAATTGTTGAAGGGGAGGTGGTCTTTCCCGGACACTATTCCCTGTCAACGAACAACGAGAGGTTGAGTGACATTGTAACCCGTGCCGGTTTCTTCAGCAATCAGGCTTATCCCGCCGGAGCGCGTCTTGAGCGCAAGATGACCGACGAGGAGAGGGTACGCATGAGGAAAACGGTAGAGACTCTATCGGCAAATGATTCGCTTGCTCTGGCCAAGACACTTGAGAAACTGATGGAAGCTACCACGATTGACGTGGGAATCAATCTGCAGGAGGCAATTGATAATCCCGGTGGCGCTGATGATATAATACTTCGTGACGGAGATCGTTTGATCATTCCTCCATTTGCCAATACGGTCAAGATAAACGGTGCTGTGATGTTCTCCAACACCACGCCCTACGTAAAGGGGAAGAGTCTTGCTTACTATATTGACAAAGCCGGAGGATTCGCCCAGAAAGCCAAGAAGAACAAGGCTTATGTGGTCTATATGAACGGGTCGGTAGCCAAAGGACGAAAAGCTTCGACCAAACTTATTCAGCCGGGCTGTGAGATTATTGTGCCAACAAAGGAGAAGCGTGAAGGTATGTCCACTTCCGAAATTCTGAGTCTGAGTTCGACATCGGCTTCGCTTGCTACCGTAGTCTTGGCACTTATAAACCTTTTGAAATGACGGCTATGGAGAAAGAGAAGAAACAGATTATCAAGGAGCAGGACATCATTGAACTGCTTGCCCGCATATACTCAAGAAAGAGGTTCATCATTTGTTTTACCCTCATCTCTTTCGTGGTAGGCATAATACTGGTATTTACATCGATAAAACAATATACGGCGCAGGTTATGGTGTCGCCCGAGAGTGCGGAGTCTTCATCTTCAAGCCTGTCGAGTAACATAAACTCACTCGCATCGATGGTAGGTCTTAATTTCAGCACCTCATCAGAGGCTATCTATCCGCTGTTGTACCCCGATATCATCAACTCGCTCCCGTTCCTTACATCACTTATGGAGAAACGTGTGAGTGTGGCCACCAAAGAGGGTGTAATTGACACCACTTACGCATATTATCAGACCAAACTACAGCGCAAGTACTGGTTCACGACCGTCATTAAGACTCCCAAGAGGCTTGTCAAGAAGGCTATCAATGTCATGACAGGCAAGAACAAGTTTTCCGGTAACCCCGATGTCTATGACCCGTACCGTCTCTCTGAGGCACAGCTCCAGCAGATAGAGAACCTTCTAGGCAAGATAAACGTGTTCGTGGACAAGAAGACTGAGGTCATAACCCTCTCGTTCAAGGATCCAGATCCCGAGATAGCCGCCCTCATGGTTCAGTATATAGAGGAAGAACTTGAGACAAAAGTGGTGGACTACAGGATCAGAAAGGCCCAGAAGGACTGCGAGTATATGGCCAAGCTCTATGAGGAGTCAAAGGTTGAATATGAGAAGGCTCAGGCCGATTATGCCGATTTCGTGGACCATAACCGCAACATCACGCTCGAACGAGTCCAGATAGAGAGACAGCGCCTTGAAGACGAGAAAGACCTCAAGAAAACCCTCTACTCACAGTGGGCTCAGCAACTGCTCCTGTCACAGGCCAAGCTGCAGTATAACACACCGGTGTTCACCATCATCAAGCCCGCGGCTGTCCCGGCTCTTCCTTCATCAATCAGGCGTCTCTTCCTATTGGCCATTTATACCATACTTGGATTCCTTATCTCAGTTGGCTGGGTCTTTCTTAAGGAACCCTTTACAGCTGTGATCAGGAAACTCAAAGCCGATTGACCGAAGATGATCTATATATTGCTTTTCCTGTTCCTTCTTATACCTGTCATAAGGTACGACCTTTTTGCTAAAAAAGGAGGAGAGGAACTGTGGTATTGGACATCGGTCATACTGTTGGTGCTTGTAGCGGGTTTGCGTTACAGGGTGGGGGGCGATACTCTTGTTTACATGGCGGAGTACAGCATGTACCCCAAACTTGATGAACTTGCCTTTTTTGACTTTGAGACGGCCCGATACAATCCGTTGTGGTATATCATAGCCTCTGTAGCTCGTTCCATCAATGACAGCTTTACCTGCTTCCAGATACTCCATGCGCTGATAGTAAACTTCTCATTCTTCCATTTCTTTAGGAAATACTGCCCCAGATACTATTTTTCGGCTATACTGGTATGGTTCGTAGGTTACTGGTGCTATTTCAGTTTTGAGGTGCTCAGGGAGGTGCTCTGCATTAGCTTGCTGCTTTGGTGCATAGATTTCCTGCTTGAAAAGAAATACCTGCGCTACTATATCATGTGTATAGTGGCGCTGTTCATACACTACTCAGCGGCTGTCATGCTTTTCTTCCCGCTGCTTCCGCTGGTATTCAAGCGTCCCAACTGGAAATTCCAGGTGCTGATTCTGGGCGCAGTGGTCCTATTTACCACGGTTGTGAATATACCGTCGCTCATAGTCGGTATGTTCTCTCTTGATGAACAGCTGGAGATAGTCATTGAGAACTATTTTGAGAACGACATGAAGAACATAGTGGGCAAGCTGTTCGAAATATTCAGTTATCTGCCTGTCTTGGGAGTTGTATGGCTCAGGGAGCGTAACCAGCTTGAGGACGAGTATGATTTCATGCCTATAGTATCACTTATGGTGGTATTCTACGGGCTCTCGTCATATCTTGGCGTAGCAGGACGTTTCCTTAATTACATGGCTCCGTTCTTTGTGGTCATGTTTGTGAATACCGTCTATGATATACTCTCGGAGGTGAACTGGAGAGAGAGACATGTCACATCAATAATAATGTTGTGTGCTGTCGCAGTCCTGAGTTTTAACTATCTAAGGTACTATTTCAAGGATACCTCCGATGTCTATCCGGGAACACATGCCTACTGCATATTCGTTCCCTATCATTCAGTGTTTAACCCTCAGGTTGACAATACCAGGGAGAGCTACGTGGAGAATCTGCGTGACTTTGCCATAATATTCTGATCATGACTGCAGTAATACTCATAAACTGGAACGGTGCCGCCGATACGATAGACTGCCTTGAGTCGCTTGATCGCGCCGAGGGCGAGTTCTTTGTGGTGGTGGCCGACAACGGTTCGACCGACAACTCTGTGGAGGTATTGGCACCCCTCTGTGAAAATCTTAAAAATCACCCTATTCACCTGTTGAAATTGGATAAAAACTACGGTTTTGCAGGAGGAAACAACCGTGCCGTAAAGTTTGCCATGAAATATAATCCGGAGAGTATTATGCTGCTTAACAACGATACCGTAGTGGATTCTCAGTTTCTGTTGAGATTATTGGATTTTTCACAAAAGAATGTAGAATACCGCGTGTTATCGCCATGCATTAATTATTATTATGATAAATCATTGGTTTGGTCGTGTGGAGGACGTCTGATTTTTGGTTCAAGAAAAAGTTATTACAGGGATGTCAAATACTCTGATATATGTAACAATGCTTTTTTAAATATTTCCTTTGTTTCAGGATGTGCCCTTTTTTGTTTTCCCGAGATACTTCAAAATGACGGATCGTTATTTACAGAACGTTTTTTCTTCGGTGAGGAAGATTATGAATTTTCTTTAAGAATGAGAGAAAAAAAAGTTAAAATGGCATGTGTGACAGATTCTGTAATATACCATAAAGTTGCATCTTCGCAGAAAAACACAAATGATACATATAACATCGGTCGATATTATATGTATTATCTTGGTCGGCTTATATCAGCAAGATTACATTATCATAACCTTCAGTTTCAATTAATAAGAGTTTTAACGGTGTTATCTTCTGTTTCATATTTCTATAGATTGTCGGGCAGCTTGAAAAAAGCTATCTCTATAGAGAAACGATTGATGAAAGATTCATTAGTTAAAGATTCAATAGGATATGAAGAGTTTCAATCTTTGATGATAGATAAGAATTATTTTGAATAAAGAGAGGTGCTTATAAATAGATTGGAAATGTCTAAACATAATAAGCAGGTGGTAATGTTATACTTTGCCACCATTGCGGGAACTTTATTCGGTTTTGTTGCTTCAGTTATCAATACCAAAAATCTTGATGTTGTTCCTTACGGCGATTTAAGTTATACACAGAATATCATTCAGTTCTTGTCCGTTGTCGTCCTGTTTGGATATTTCTCAAGCGGGAGTCGTTTGCTTGCAATAAGTAATGATGAAAAATATAGTCGTAAAATAAAGGGAGCAATGGTATTGATTCTGGCTGTTTCATCTTTATTGCTAATGATTGGAACTCTTATCGCAGGATTACTACTCTCCCATAAGAATAATACTCCATACTTATTTTTGGCATCGATTCCGGTCTGTTTTTATCCGTTGTTGACTAACTATTTCAACACAACGGCACAAGGAGACAATGATATTGGCAGATTATCGCTGGTCAGGTTATTGCCGTCTCTTGTTTATGTTCCGATAGCATATTTTGTATTTAAAAAACATGAAGCGACTTCAATAAGTGTCATGTTGTTGCAATGGGGTATTTATTCTTTTCTGCTGATCTGTATCCTGATATCGACAAGGCCATCATTTAAAAATTTGAAAAGAATATTCATTATTCTCAATAAGGAGAATAAAGAATACGGCATTCAACTTTATTACGGTTCATTGGCAATGGTCGCAACCAATTATCTGGCCGGTATTACTTTAGGATTATATAATGAGAATAATGCAAATGTCGGTTTTTATACTTTAGCTTTGACATTGACAACACCTTTATCTTATTTGCCGGGTATAGTTGGGACTTCATACTTCAAACAATTTGCCAATCAGGATAGTATCCCTTTAAAAGTGATAAAATATACTCTGTTGTTGACCCTGATTTCATGTGTCGTATTTGTTTTACTGATAAGGCCTGTTGTGGATTTTTTGTATAGGGAATCGTATTATATTGTCGGTACATATGCATCCTGGCTTGCCATTGGTTTTTGCATTCACGGGCTTGGGGATATGCTAAACAGATTTTTGGGTTCTCATGGACAAGGTGTTGCCATTCGTAACGCCAGTTTTTTATGTGGAATAATTAAGATTTTTGGTTATATTGTGCTGGTCTATTTTTTTGATATTAATGGCGCCTTAATTACAAATATAGTAAGCTCAATAATATATTGTCTTGTTTTAGTACACTATTACAGACGTTTTGTGTCAATTTCCGGTATTAAGAGCTAATTCGATTTTATGGGTAAAATAGTGGTAATAGGAGCTTTTGGGCTTATTAATAATCAGTTAGACGGACAGACCGTAAAGACCCGGAATGTCTGTCAGCTTTTGAGGTCTTATTCATCGGATGAAATTATGGATGTAGACACTCAGGGTATGAGAAGAAATCCACTGCTAATATTCAGAATGATTTACAGACTGATAAAATGTCATACTGCAATTATCATTCCCGCCCGGAAAAGTTTGACATATCTTTTCCCGGTGGTATATATTATGTCAAAAATATTCCGGTTTAATATAATACTAATATGTGTCGGTGGCTGGCAATTGGAATATTTTAAAGGGGATAGCGTAAACCGTCCTCGTGTTTTGCAGTTAAAAATGTGCAAGAAAATCAGGGCGTTCCTTCCGGAAATGGAAAAAGTAAATAATGATCTGAAGAGGGAATTTGGTTTTCAGAATACCGAAGTTTTTTTAAACTTCAGGCATATTAATCCTTTAATATCCAATCGTAATGAAACGGAAACGCTGAAGTTGGTCTATTTAGGCAGGATTCAAAAACGTAAGGGGTATGAGACTATCTTTAATTTTGTTGATAACCTAAAGAATAAGCCACTGAATATTACTGTTACTTTTTTTGGACAGATTGACAAATGCGATATTGAAGAGTTCTCTTCACTGGTGAACAGATATTCTGATTATGTTAAGTATGAAGGTGAGCTGTCCCCTAATCAGATTCAGGACAGGTTATCATATTATGATGTACTTCTATTTCCTACTACATATTATACAGAAGGACTTCCCGGGACAATCATTGATGCTTTTTCAGCAGGATTGCCGGTAATTGCCACAAAATGGAAACTTGCTGAAGAACTTATTTGTAATGAGAAAGATGGATTTATAGTTCCATTTTCAGACGGGCAGGATGAGTTTAACGATAGAATAGTATTTCTATATAACAATAGGAAAATTCTTTCTGAGATGAAGCAATGTTCCAGAAATAAGGCATTACTCTTTTCTGAAGAAATTGCCTGGCAAACATTATCAAAATATTTAATTCATAAACCATAAACTATCTGCTCACGAAACAATATATTCGCGTTAACTCTGTTTATATTCAAAAAAGGTTGGTTATCTTTGCAGGGTAATGGCTGAGAAATGGCTGAATAATGACTGACGGTCTGGTAACTATTATAACAACTTTATATGAATCCGGCGACTATATTGCTAAGACAATAGAGTCAGTCAGGGCGCAGACATATACCGAATGGGAATTGGTCATTACTGATGACTGCTCGACGGATAACGGGCCTGCCATTGTGGAGTCGTATATGGCAATAGATCCGAGAATCCGCCTGTTCAGACTTGAAAATAACGGAGGACCCGGAGTAGCCCGTAACAACTCCATAAAGAATGCCAAAGGACAATACATCGCATTCCTTGACAGCGATGACGCATGGATGCCCGACAAGCTTGAAAAACAGCTTTCCCTGATGAAAAAGATGGGATGCGGCGTGGTCTATTCAAGCTATCTTACCTGTGATGCCAATGACCGTATAACGGGAATGGTAAAGTGCAAGTCAAAGATACATTACTGGAGAATAGTCTGTGACAATGCCATAGGATTCCTGACAATGATGTTTGACCGTAAGGTTACCGGCGATGTTTTGATGCCTACTATAAGGAAACGACAGGATTGGGGGCTTAACATTGAACTCCTGAAACGTTGCCGTGTGGCATACGGCATAAAAGAGCCTCTTGCCGTTTACAGAATTAGGAAGGGGTCTATTTCAAGGGATAAATTGACGCTTGTCCGTTATAATATAAGTATTTACAGGGATGTTTTAGGTTACTCGAATGTAGGCGCCGTGCTGATGTTTACGTTTGTTTTCCTGCCATTCTACACGGGTAAAAAGCTACTGAATATTATTAAGACATTTGCGGTAAAAAAGGATTGGAAAAATTTAGCCTGAGACCTTTTTTGGGTGATATATTTTTATTTACTATAACAATTTAATTATGAGAAAAATTTTGTTTACGATTGCTATGGTACTTGCAGTAGCTGGTGCAAGTGCACAAGGCCAGGGCCAGGGTGGCGGCAGGCCTCCCATGGGCGGCGGTATGTTTGGCGGACAGCAGCAGATTGACGTTAAGTTTGACGAATATGTGGCTGCTCCCCAAGGTTATGACAGAGAGACAGCGGGAATAGAGCGCGGTGAACTCAAGGTTGTAGAGTATTTTTCAACCACAACCGATACAACCCGTAAGGTTACCATATATCTGCCTCCAAAGTATGACACGTCGAAGAAATATCCTGTCCTTTATCTGCTTCACGGAATAGGCGGTGACCACAGGGAATGGATGCAGGGCGTGCCCAACATCATTATGGACAACCTGATAGCACAAAACAAGGCCGTGCCTATGATTGTTGTCATGCCTAACGGACGTGCAATCAAGAATGATGCTGCCGGTGGTAACATATACGGTATGGAGATGCAGCAGGGATTTGCCAACTTTGAGCGCGATCTTATAGATAACCTGATCCCTTTCATTGAGAAGAACTACAGTGTCTATACCGACAAGAATAACCGCGCTATAGCCGGTCTTTCAATGGGTGGCGGCCAGTCGCTTAACTTCGGTCTGGGCAATATGGACAAATTCGCATTTGTGGGCGGTTTTTCATCGGCCCCGAATACCAGACAGCCTGTACAGCTTATACCTGATATTGAAAAGACCAAACAGGAGAACAAGCTCCTTTGGATGGTATGCGGCAGCCGTGACGGACTGATGCAAAACAGCTCACGCCTGAAGGCTTTTTGTGACGAAAACGGAATACCCTGCACACTCATTCAGTATCCGGAAGGTCAGCACGACTTTGTGGTCTGGAAATATGGTCTGTATAATTTCGCACAGCTGATTTTCAAATAATCTTTTCTGACTGATAGCTTTTCAATCGGAATAATTTCAGCTTACAGTTGTAAAATCAATCAGAGCGTTCATGTGGAGCGCTTTGATCTTTTTGTCTCCAATGCGCATTGGCCATGAGCTTACGGATTGGTGATAACATTTCTGTTTTTGCTTCTGTCACGGAAATAGTTATATTTCTTCTCTGTTTTTTGTAAATTCGCGTCACAAAGAGATTCAGATAGAAGATACCATTTATATGATTGACTACCTTAAGGAACTTAATGAGAACCAGCGTGAGGCTGTCCTCTATACGGAGGGCGACAGCATGGTGATAGCCGGCGCCGGTTCCGGAAAAACACGTGTTTTGACATACAAGATTGCCCATCTGCTGGAAAATGGGGTTGAACCATGGTCCGTTCTTGCCCTTACCTTTACCAACAAGGCTGCCGGAGAGATGAAACAGCGTATTGCTGCGGTGGTCGGTGAAAACCGGGCACGTTATCTCTGGATGGGTACTTTTCACAGCATTTTCAGCCGTATTTTGCGCACTGAAGCTGACAGGATAAGATACTCCTCCAACTTCACCATTTATGATCAGTCTGACAGTCAAAATTTAATAAAATCCATAATACGTGAAATGCAGCTTGATGACAAAGTCTATAGGCCGGGTGTTGTGCAGAGCCGCATTTCCAACTCTAAAAACCGTCTTATAACCGCTTCGGCATATGTGCAGAATGCCGAGATAATCAAGTATGACAGGATTAAAAATACTCCCATGATCGGCAAAATCTTTGAGCGATATGAACAGCGATGCCGCCGCTCCGATGCCATGGATTTTGATGATCTGCTGCTAAATACTTTTCTCATGTTCCGCGACAATCCGGATCTGCTGGAGCATTACGGTAAACGGTTCAAATATATTCTTGTTGACGAGTATCAGGATACCAACTATGCCCAGCATTCCATTGTATGGCAACTTACCCGCCACGGAGCCAAACTTTGTGTAGTGGGTGACGACGCTCAGAGCATCTATTCATTTCGAGGAGCCAACCTGGATAATATGCTCAATTTTTCCAAACTCTATCCGGATTCGCGTCTCTTTAAGCTGGAACAAAACTACCGTTCCACTCAGACAATAGTTGCCGCCGCCGGAACTCTTATTGAAAAAAACCGATCTCAAATTAAGAAAAACGTCTATTCAGAAAATGAGCGGGGCGACAAAATAAAGGTGTTTTCTGCCTATACGGACCTTGAAGAGAGTGAAAAGGTGGTTAACTCTATTCTGGACCTGCATGCTTTCAAGGATGTGCCATGGCGTGAGATAGCTGTTCTCTACCGCACCAATGCGCAGTCACGTTCGCTTGAGGAGGCTTTGAGAAAACGTGGTCTGCCGTATAAGATTTACGGAGGTTTGTCATTTTATCAGCGCAAGGAAATAAAAGATGTGATATCCTATTTTCGTATGACCGTTAACCCCAACGATGAGGAGGCTTTCAAACGTATAATCAACTATCCTGCACGCGGGATCGGGCAGACTACCGTAAACAAGATCATTGAATCGGCAATGACTAACGGGGTCAGCATGTGGGCAGTCATCTCCAATCCCGATGTTTATCCTCTGGATATCAATCGGGGCACAGCCGGCAGAGTGGCCGCCTTTACCGCATTGATTGAGAGTTTTATAGAGGATTCCGCTACCTCAAATGCACAGAAGTTGGCTGAACGTATTGTGGAAGAGGCCGGCATAATGCGCGACTTAATGACCGATACTACCATTGAGGGCGAGAGCCGCCTGCAAAATGTTCAGGAACTTATGTCAAATGTGACTGCGTTCACTGCCGGACGTCATGAGGAGGGCAACGAAGCTGACCGGATGGTGGATTATCTGAATGAGGTGTCGCTCATGACGGATCAGGACAACGAATCCGATGAAGACTTGGATAAGATCACTCTTATGACGCTACATTCCGCCAAAGGTCTGGAGTTCGATGCTGTCTTTATTGTGGGTTTGGAGGAGAGACTCTTCCCGAACGAGATGTGCGGTGAAGACGAGAGACAGTTGGAGGAGGAGCGTCGCCTCTTCTATGTGGCAATGACCCGTGCCCGCTATTATCTCTATCTGCTCTTTGCCACCAGTCGTTTTCGTTACGGCAGTCTGGATTTTTGCTCGCCAAGCCGCTTCTTTCAGGATATTGATCCGCAGTTTCTGAGTATGCAGTCCGTTGGGACCCGCACTTCACCGGGCTCTTTTTCAAAACAACCGAATAGGCGGCGCGAGGAGCCTTTGAGACTCCGTTTTCAAGAGAAAAAGAAGATTGAACCTATGAAACCGGCAAGCAAGCTCCGGCAGAAAGGCAAATTTCAGCCGGTTGACGACATTATGCTTAAGGATGCCGTTAAAACTGATGCGTCCCGACCTTTAGATCTTAAGGAGGGTAATGTAATAGAACACGACCGTTTCGGTATAGGAAGCGTGCTTTCAGTCGAAGGTTCGGGCGATAATGCAAAGGCCCGCATCCGTTTCCTTAAAGCGGGCGAAAAGACCCTGCTTCTGAAGTTTGCATCTTATAAGATACTCAAATAGGTATATTCAATTTGTTCGGATACAAAAAAAGCAGCATTTTATTGCTGCTTGTAGAGTAGGTGAGCGGTAAACGAGACTCGAACTCGCGACCCCGACCTTGGCAAGGTCGTGCTCTACCAACTGAGCTATTACCGCCTGAAAAAGCTTGAGAAATGTCTGTAAAACGCCCGAAAGCGCTCTTAATAAATCCTCCGGAACACGGTATCAAGTGAAGAGAATGAGACTCGAACTCACACGACATACCTGTCACTACCCCCTCAAAGTAGCGCGTCTACCAATTCCGCCATCTCTCCAAATAAGTGCCCAGAACAGGACTCGAACCTGCACACCTTTCGGCACACGCACCTGAAACGTACGCGTCTACCAATTCCGCCACCTGGGCATTTCTATCTAAAATATTCCAAAGAACGTTTTACTTTGAGCGGTAAACGAGACTCGAACTCGCGACCCCGACCTTGGCAAGGTCGTGCTCTACCAACTGAGCTATTACCGCATTTTCAACGAAAGCGGTGCAAAGGTAAGGCTTTTGGGAATATTGTCAAAGGTTAAAGGAGATTTTTTTATCTTTATTCAAAAATCTCTTCCATATCACTTTGAAAGCAGATTGTCAATATGCCTTTGAGCTGTCAGACACACCTCACTTTCATCTACACTCAGACATTTCCTGTTTTCAACAACAATCGTTCCGTTTACAATCACGGTCTCCACATCGCTTGAATGTGTGCTGTACACCAGTTCGGAAATCAGATTGGTATGCGGATAAAGGTGAGGTTTCTCTATGTTGACCAACTGTATGTCGGCCAATGCTCCTCTGCTTAGCACTCCAAGCTCTCCTTTGCGGCCTATTGCCTGAGCTCCATTGACGGTTGCCATCTGCAGGGCGGTATAGGCCGGTATGACACTAGGATCGCCGGTTACTGCCTTCTGAAGCAGTGACGCGGTACGCATCTCCTCCCACATATCCAGATCATTGTTGGAAGATGCCCCGTCAGTTCCAATGGAGACATTTATTCCGGCATCAAGAAATCTCTTTACCGGTGCGATACCCGAGCCTAATTTCATATTGCTTTGCGGATTGTGGGCAACCGAAACATTATGACGGGAGAGAATTTCAATATCGCGGTCCGACATTACAACACAATGGGCGGCAAGGGTAGGGGTCTTAAACAGTCCGGCCTTTTCAAGGTATTCAGTAGGAGTCATACCATACTTTTTATGGGCGTTTTCGACCTCTACAGCCGTTTCAGACAGATGGATATGGTTGCCTGTGCCCAACTCTTTCGAGAGAGCTATAGAGCGTTGCAGATTCTGCTCGGAGAGTGTATAAACGGCATGAGGCCCCATCATTATCGTGACAAGACGGCTGTTGGAGAATCTTTTAATGATCTGTTGCCAGTCATTCTCAAAATGCTCCATCTTAAAATCCATCAGACACGGGCTCACGACAGCCCGGATGCCGACACCTTCGGCAGCTTCGGCAACAGCCTCTTCAAACGGATACATATCCACGAATGCGGTTGTTCCGCCCAGAAGCATTTCTAAAATACCGAGACGGGCGCCAACCAAAACGTCCCGGTATTCCATTTTACTCTCAACCGGCCAAATATGCTGCTCCAGCCACTCCATCAGCGGTACATCATCGGAAATACCCCGAAGCAGCGCCATGGCTACATGGGTGTGGGTGTTTATGAATCCGGGCATAACTATTTTGCCCGTCGCATCAATCCGATAACAGTCGGAATGAAGAGCTACAAACTCGTCGGCATCCTTTTTGTCGTGACTTATGAAAGAGATCCTTTCATTTTCAATACCAAGATAACCTTTGAAATATAGAGTGCTTTCATGACATGCGATATTCATCGGAATCAGGATTCCGTTTTCTATCAGTATGTCCATGAATTACTGTATATTCTTGCGGTCAAAAGACCAGCCTGCCATCTTGCCTATACCCGGCTCAGCACCGGTAAACATTGCGCTTGACTCCTTGTCGTCTTTGAGCCACCAGTTGAGCCATGCAGTAGCTACCTTGGAGTAATCACCGCCATAGGGCTGCATATAGGTACCGCCGTGTCCTATGCCTTCCAGATTGCATATAAATGCCGGCATGGTGCCTGACAACTGCTTGAAGTCATCGCTTCCGTTTTCGTATGCTATGTCGGTTGGACCTCCGAGGATCCAGATTACGGATTTCTGTTTCATTCTGTTCAGGCTGGCTTTATCTTCGCCGCCGAAATAACCGCTGTTCATAACCAGAATGGTTTTGATCCTTGCGTCATCGGACATATGGAGCGCCTGCAGACCGCCGCATGACATACCTGCCGCAGCAATATTGTCTATATCGAGGATTTGATAGTAATGACTCTCCCTGTCGGCATTTTGGGCAATGGCCCATTCCAATGCAGCCTTAAGACCTGCGGGGTCACCCATAGACATTCCACCCATACGGGGTCCGGCACCTTGAGCACCACCTTGAGCACCTCCCTGCGGTGCACCTTGTGGACGCTGTCCGCCCATCTGAGGCATTCTACCGCCCTGAGCGCCACCTTGCGGTGCACCCTGTGGACGCTGACCGCCCATCTGGGGCATTCCACCGCCTTGAGTACCACCGGACATTCCGCCGCCCTGTCCCATGCGCGGAACATCACCGGTCTGACCGGGACGCGGGGCTTCAGCCTGTCGGTAGTTACTGGGGCCTATGGCAACGACAAGATAACCCTGTGAAGCTACATCATTAAGGAAATTGATATGGCCGCTGGGGGAGTTGGCGCATCCGCCGTTACCCCATACTATAACGGGAAGCGGGTTCTCTTTATTGAATTTACTCAGATCCTGCGGACGGAAAACGGTGTGTGTTGTCAGTGTCGGCTCCTCCATCATGATTGCTTTGTAAGAGCCTGAACCACCTTCCTCAACAATTCTCGAATTTTGTGCCTGTACGCACACGGTTGCAGCCAGAATAGCTATAGCCGCAAAAAACAATTTTTTCCTCATGTACATTTAATATTATGGTTATTCTGATTCAAATGTAACGCTTATTTTCCTTAAATAAGGTTTGTTTTCAAAATAAAACTATATTCGCAGACTGAAAACCGAACAAACTATTTTAAACTGAAATATGAAAGAAGAAAAGAAAACGGTTGAACTACCGGAAAACGCGTACCGCGAACTCAAAGAAGGAGAAGAGTATGTACCTGTAATGAAACCGGACAAGAAGTATCCCGAGGCTAACTTATGGTCTGTCGGATGGGGGTTGCTTATGGCGGTTATATTCTCGGCTGCTGCTGCATATCTGGGGCTTAAAGTCGGACAGGTTTTTGAGGCTGCCATTCCTATAGCTATAATAGCAGTCGGAGTCTCATCGGTTGCCAAACGCAAGGGAGCCCTTGGCGAGAATGTGATTATACAATCAATAGGTGCTTGTTCGGGAGTGATTGTGGCAGGTGCTATATTTACACTGCCTGCTCTCTATATACTTCAGGCCAAATATCCTGACCTAACGGTCAATTTTATGCAGGTTTTCATAAGCTCCTTGCTGGGCGGTGTGCTGGGAATTCTGTTTTTGATACCTTTCCGTAAATATTTCGTCAAGGATATGCACGGCAAATATCCTTTTCCCGAGGCAACCGCCACAACGCAGGTACTCATTTCGGGTGAAAAGGGTGCCGGTCAGGCTAAACCGCTGGTAATATCGGGTATAATAGGCGGTATTTATGACTTTATAGTCTCCACTTTCGGACTATGGACCGAGACTTTCACTTCAAGGGTAACAGCCTGGGGTTCGGCTCTGGCTACTAAGACCAAACTGCTCTTCAGTATCAATACCGGTGCGGCAGTGCTTGGTCTGGGGTATATTGTGGGTCTGAAGTACGCCTGCATAATAGCTGCCGGCTCGGCGCTTATATGGTTTGTGATAGTACCGATTTTGCCTCTGCTGGGTGACAGTTTCCTGCAGATACTTAATCCGGTCGTGACCGATACGGTGTCCGGTATGGAGCCCGAACAGATATTTTCAAACTATGCCCGCCATATAGGTATTGGCGGCATTGCAATGGCCGGAATACTTGGAATAATCAAGTCCTGGCCGGTAATCAAGGGTGCTTTAAGTCTTGCAGGGCGCGAACTTAAGGGCGGTACGGCTAATGCGTCTGTTCAGGTGGAACGCACTCAGCGCGACCTTCCCATGAAGATTGTTATAATAGGTATAATAGTGGCGCTGGCGGCAGTCTTTGCATTCTTCTATTTCGGAGTGATGGACTTTAATCTGGTTCATGCTGTAGTAGGCATTTTGGTTGTGGGGATTATCGCTTTCCTCTTTACCACGTTGGCTGCCAATGCTATTGCTATTGTCGGTACCAATCCCGTATCGGGAATGACCCTTATGACTTTGATCCTGGCATCGGTCATAATGGTGTCGGTAGGGCTCAAGGGCACTCCCGGTATAATATCGGCCCTTATTATGGGCGGTGTGGTATGTACGGCTCTCTCCATGGCCGGCGGTTTTATTACCGATCTTAAGATAGGTTATTGGTTGGGTTCAACTCCTGCCGTCCAGCAGGGATGGAAGTTTCTTGGCACGCTGGTATCGGCTCTTACGGTAGGAGGCGTACTGATAATACTGAACAAGACCTACGGCTTTGTGGGCGAAAATGCTCTGGTGGCACCTCAGGCTAATGCCATGGCTGCCGTTATCGATCCGCTTATGTCAGGTACCGGAGCGCCGTGGTGGCTATATGCCGTCGGCGCTATTATTGCTCTGATCCTCAACTTCTTCAAGATACCTGCACTGGCATTTGCTCTGGGTATGTTTATACCCTTCCAACTCAATATTCCGCTGGTAGTGGGAGGATTTATCAACTGGTACGTGGGCAGCCGTTCACAGGACAAAGCCGTAAATGCCGAACGTGTGGAACATGGCACTCTGCTGGCTTCGGGCTTTATAGCCGGTGGTGCATTGATGGGTGTTGTAAGCGCCTCTATGAGGTTTGGCGGACTTAACCTTATGATGCCGGAATCGTGGACAGGCAGCTCAATGGCCGACTGGCTGTCGCTTGTCATGTACGCTGCTCTGATATGGTATTTTGTACGCAGTGTAATGAAAAGTCGCACCAAATAAGCAAATATGTATAAAACTAAGGGACTGAAGAACAGTCGTATAGAGGTGGCCGATGCGCTTCGCGGGCTTGCGGTGGCCGGAATCATTCTTTTCCACTCGGTTGAGCATTTCAATACATTTGCCCGTGACATAAAATATACTCTGCCTTGCGACAGGCAGGTGTTCAGCATACTTCAAGCTCTGCTTTCGGGCAAGATGTACGGGATATTTGCCGTGCTGTTCGGGCTCAGTTTTTTCATAATGCGGGACAACCAGGAGCAGAAAGGGAGGGATTTCTCCCTGCGGTTTGCCTGGCGTATGGTATTACTCTTTCTGTTTGGGGTGCTCAATGTCTGCTTTTACGATGGCGATATACTTATAACTTACGCCATTTTGGGACTGCTGCTTATTCCGGCGGGTTATCTGAGTAACCGATGGCTCTGGTTTATAACCATACTGCTTCTTATACAGCCGATGGAGATTTACTCGCATTTAGCGGGATGGCATCCTGACTCCCGATGGGTAAGCATGGGCTATTTCAAACTGATGCAGGGTCACGACACTTTTTTAAACTCGATGGTAACAAATCTGCGATACGGTATCACCACTACGCTGGGTTGGTTCTGGTTTAACGGCCGCATCACACAGACCTTGGGACTCTTTTATCTGGGTCTGCTCTTTGGCCGTATGCGTCTCTTCTACGATGAGGGCGATAACCTTAAACTGTGGCGTATAATATTGATAATATCGGGTCTGCTGGTTATTGCAGGCGCATTTATAGAGTTCGGCAAATATGATGACCTGCTGCATCCGATGTGGAATCTGGCTATTTTAATGCTTATCCTCTCGGTGTCGGTGTTGTTATGGTATCGTTTTAGCGGATTCCGTAACGTCTTCGGTAAATTGTGTTTCTTTGGACGGATGAGTCTTACCAATTATCTCTTGCAATCTATTCTGGGCAGTCTGATATTCTATGAGTGGGGATTCAGTATGTATAACACTCTGGGCACTACCTGGTCAGCTCTGGTGGGTATTGGTATGATACTGTTTCAGTACTCAATTCTTAAGCTTTGGGCAAGGAACCACAGACGCGGACCTCTTGAAGGACTGTGGTACCGTTTGACCTGGATAGGATCGTGATAGATTGATCATACAGCTTCGCTGCTTTTTCTGTCGTCACTCGGCAAAGTCAAGCAAGCTTGACTCTGCTCTCGCTCCTAAGAAAATTGCTATTCGCTGTAATTGTGGTCCACAACAATATTGATTGTGTAGTCGGGCAGGAGGGTTTTCAGCTCTTCTTGTAGTTTGCCGGCCAGAGCCTGTTCATCGGTAACGGTAAGGTCGGGGACTATATCAATTGAGATGCTGCGGTCGCGGTCATTGTAATAGAATCCGTGCGTCTGGAGTATCTCCTTGTATTTGCTCACGGCTTGTAGCACGGTGCTTTGGAGTTTGGCAGACAGTGTATCTTGTGAGAAGACCGAGTAGATACCTATTGTAAGAATGATTCCGTGTTCATGGAACATCTTCTCCGATATGCGACGGGTCAGTCCGTGAATTTCGTATGCGGTCATAGAGTCTGATACGTTTATGTGCAGCGAACCTATCATAAGTGTATTGCCGTAATTGTGTAAAATGATGTCAAATACTCCCTGCACCCCTTCAAAGCTCATAACTTCCTGTTTTACACAATTTATGATTTCGGCAGGGATGCGGGTGCCGAGCAGTTCGTTAACGGGTTTTGAAAGCATATCAATACCGGCCTTGATAATAAATGCTGAAATAATTACACCAAGTATTCCGTCAATAGATATATTCCATATAAGCATTATTCCGACCGAAATAAGCGTTGAGAAAGTTAAGATGGCATCAAAGAGAGCATCTGCACCCGATGCTATCAGGGCATCGCTGTTTAAAAGCTCTCCCTGACGTTTCACATACCTTCCCAAAAGGAGCTTGACCACTATGGCGGCTATAATCACAATAAGTGTTGATAATGAGTATTCAGGGGTTACGGGGTCTAAAATTTTCTTAATCGACTCAATCGTGGCGGTTACACCTGCTATAATCACTATGACAGATATTATTATAGCACTGAAATACTCTACGCGACCATGACCATAGGGATGTTTAGTATCGGCAGGCTGCTGTGAGAGCTTGATCCCTATAATGGTTACAACACTTGACAATACATCGCTAAGGTTGTTGATCGCGTCCATAACGATGGCTACCGATGAGGCAAGAATACCCACTATGGCCTTAAAAGCAGCCAGAATGACATTGGCGGCGATACCTATCATGCTGGTGCGTACAATTTTGCGGGATCGTTCTTTTTTGTTTGTCATATTTTAGATGTTTTGTTCAGAAAAGCGTCCATGCATAAACTGCATATGCAGCAAACATAAGCATTCCGGCTGCACGTCCCAAAAGACTTTGTCCTTTCCGTGGCCGGATTAGAATGACTAAAATGGTCGCGAAAGCAATCATAACCATAAAATCAATCCTGTATTGTGTAAAATCAAATTCAATAGGTCTGATAAAGGCCGATAATCCAAGTACACTTAATATATTGAAAATATTGGAACCTATTATGTTCCCTATTGATATCTCCATCTCTTTTTTCAGTGCGGCAGCCACCGATGCGGCCAGTTCGGGCAGGCTGGTACCTATTGCGACTATTGTTAAACCTATTACTTTGTTGCTTACCCCTAATGCCTTGGCGAGCGATGTGGCGCCGTCAACCAAAAATTCGGCTCCCAGGTAGAGCATCAAGCATGAGAGAATAACAAGTAATATAGCAGCCCAAACGGACATCTCTTTTTTATGGATTTCAGAACTGCTGTTTTTATTCTTCGATCTTTCTATTCCCTCTGTATTTCCTGTGTTCCCTATATTTACATTCTCTACATTTCTCCTCTCTATATTTTCTACATTTTCTACATATCCATTTTTTCCCGTACTCATACGGCCTCTTTTAATAGAAACAGCCGTAAACATGACCAGACCAAAGAACATTACTATACCCTCAACCCTTGAAATAATATTATTTAATGAAAAAAGCAGCAGTAGCAGTGATACCAAAATCATGATTACTCCGTTGGCAATGATATTGCGGTTATTGGTAGCTATAGGGCACAACATGGCTGTTAGTCCAAGAATCAGACCTATGTTAGCTATGTTTGACCCCAAAACGTTACCCATAGCAATACCGGAAATCCCTTTTATTGCCGAAGTCATGCTGACCAGCAGTTCCGGAGCCGATGTTCCAAAAGCTACTATGGTCATTCCTATAACAAGAGGTGAGATGCGAAACCTGTGAGCAAGAGTCACACCGCCGTTAACCAGCCAGTCCCCTCCAAAGAAGAGTAGCACGAGTCCTGCTATGAGTTGCAGGATCATAATCAGACTCTGAGAATTCATGTCGCAAAAATACAAAAAAAGATAGATGTGATAAAAAAGAACCATCTATCTTCCCAGACAGATGGTCCCCCGGTAAATTAATACCTATTCAAACTCATTCGGGAGTCATTTAAATTACCAACATATTTACCATAACAAAAAAAGAAAACAACATTACCTTATCATTTTTGGTAATACAAAGATATTTAAAGAAAAGAGGGGATAAATATGTATTTGTCCATATTTTGTATAAATATTCGTTAGATTTCAGATTGGATTTTGCGAAAAATGCTGTATTGTTCAATAAAGGATTAAAATTGTCTTCTTTTAATATAAATGGAGTATATTTAAAACTTAAAAATCTCATTTGAAATTCCCAACTCAAGTTAATAGTTTTCAAAGCGGAATTTCTCTTTTTTTTCGAGAGATACCGTTTTATTTTCTTTTCATCTTCACTGTTTCTTGCACGTTTAACGTGTTG
>FZPS01000169.1_pt49 | contig 90575 bp, 71 predicted proteins | sample 1817821 | NCBI WGS metagenome assembly FZPS01 (sample SAMEA104158645, study PRJEB21678) | metagenome | place: Germany | collected 2015-04-21
GCTCCAATGCCGCCGGTTACTCCTATTATTTTCATGATAACCTCCCTGTCACCGGAACTGTCGGATTGTTGTATTACAGGACAATTCACCACATACCCTGCCGTTTTCCTTACGGGAGAACACCTTGCGAACGCCCATGACAGGGTCTATTTTGCTTCATACCAGTTACGGCCGACTGAGATGTCCACAGTGAGCGGTACCGACAGTGCAACTGCTTCCTCCATGCCGACACGCATGATGTTTTTGACCTCTTCAAGTTCTTCCTGCCAGGTTTCCACGAGAAGCTCATCATGTACCTGCAATATTAGCCGGGATTTCAGTTTCCTCTTTTTAAGCTCCCTCCAGACCCTGACCATGGCAATCTTAATGATATCGGCCGCACTACCCTGGATGGGCGTGTTCATAGCAACCCGTTTGCCAAAGGAGCGGACGGTAAAATTGGAGGACTTGAGTTCAGGTATATACCTGATCCTGTGAAACAGGGTTTCCACATAACCCTTTTCCTGACCATTCTTCACAGTATCATTCATATATTCTCTGACCTTGGGGTAGGTATCCAGGTATCCTTCTATATAGCGAGCAGCCTCTTTTCTGGAGACATTGATGTCCTTTGCCAGGCTGAAGTCGCCTATTCCATAAACAATACCGAAATTAACCGCCTTGGCGCTGCGGCGCATATCAGGGGTTACCTGGTCAAGAGGTACACTGAAAACCTGTGATGCGGTGAGGGTGTGTATGTCAACACCTTCCAGAAAGGCTCTCTTCAGGGTCTCATCCCCGGTGATATGGGCCAGAACACGAAGCTCTATCTGGGAATAATCTGCGTCCACCAGGGTATAGCCCTCCTCCGGTATGAAGGCTTTTCTTATCTCGCGTCCCAGCTCTGTGCGAACGGGGATATTCTGAAGATTGGGTTCGGTGCTGCTGATCCTGCCGGTGGCGGTAACGGTCTGGTTGAAGCTTGAATGGATCCTTCCAGTCACCGGATGTATAACCTTTACAAGCCCCTCTGCATAGGTGGATCTGAGCTTGGTGAGCTGGCGGTACTCAAGAATACATGGAATGATCTCATGCTTGCCTTCCAGAGACTCCAGTACCTCCGCATTGGTAGAATATCCTGTTTTTGTTTTCTTAACCGGCTTCAGCCCAATCTTCTCAAACAGTATTACGCCCAGCTGCTTTGGAGAATTGATGTTGAATTCTTCGCAGGCCAGCATGTAAATGGTCTGTTCCAGAGATTTAATGCGCCTGTCCAGTTTGTCTCCAAATTCCTCCAGGGCATCCTTATCCACTTTGAAGCCGTAATACTCCATGCTTCCCAGCACCAGGGTCAGTGGCAGTTCCACGTCATGGTACAGGATGTGCATATCGCTCTCGTCAAGCCTTTGGCTCTGTTTTTCATAAATAGGTTTGAAAAGCGAAGCCACCTTCCCGGCAGCACATACCAGTTCTTCATGGGGAAGATCTGAAAGGTGCTGCTTTCCCTTGCCCTTAAAGGCATCAGGAAGATCCAGATCCTGATTCAGGTGCTGCAGAGCCAGCCTGTCGATGTTGTAGGAGCTTGCCTGAGCATCCAGAAGGTACTCTGCAATCATAAGGTCAAACAGGCCGCATTCAAGATCCAATCCATAACTGAGTATCCATGTATAGAGTGATTTGACATCGTGGCAGATCAATTTAATATCCCGGTTCATAAAGACGGGAGACAATATCCTGGCTATATCAGGTTCCCCAAGACCTTCTCCGGCCTTGATAAAATAAAGCTGTTCACCGCTCCCAATCACCAGGGCAGTCATGGTTCCGCCAATCCTGCCGGTTTGTTCGATCATAGCATAAAAAATCAGTTCTTTTTCCTTGTTCAGTCGGGAAACAATTCTCTTGAGTTCTTCCCCGGATTTTATCCCGGTCATATGGCAGGGGCCTGTTTCCTCCGCTGTTTCGGGTTTTGAGGGCTGATCAAGACCCATACGCCTGATCAGGCTGTTGAACTCGAGAGCCTGGAACAGCTGATACAGAGCATCCCTGTCCATCTCCTCCCATTTTAAGGATTCGATGTCCGACATATCCTCATCTGTTCTTACGATGGTCGCAAGTTTCTTGGACAGAAAAGCCGATTCCTTTCCTTCCTCCAAAAGCTTCCTGAGCCTGTCCTTTGATATGTCCTCCAAATGCTGATACAGGTTTTCAATGGTTTCATATTCTTTAATGAGCTGGGTGGCGGTCTTTTCCCCCACCCCGGGTACTCCCTTTATATTATCCGATGCATCTCCCATAAGAGCCTTTACATCGATGAGGCTATCAGGCTCCACCCCGTACTTCTCTTTTACAAGCTCCGGATTGAACCGGGTTGTTTCGGTCTTCCCCCTGCTGGTGGAGGGTATAATAACTGTGGTCTTTTCACTGACAAGCTGCAGGGCATCCCTGTCCCCTGTGAGGATGGAAACATCCATGCCCTTTTCCTCGGCATTCTTTGAATAGATACCGATTATGTCGTCGGCTTCCAGTCCCTCCTTCTCTAGAATGGCAATTCTCATGGCCTTCAGCACATCCTTTATTATGGGAAGCTGTCTGGCCAGATCATGGGGCATTGGCTTTCTGGTAGCCTTATAGTCCTCACACATGAGATGCCGGAAGGTTTTAGCCTTAAGGTCAAAGGCTACACCGATGTGGTTTGGGTTCTCCTCCTCGATGTATTTATTCAGAATATTTATAAATCCAAAAACGGCATTTGTCGGGATACCTTCTGTGGTTGACAGCATACTGGAACCTTTGAATGCATAAAACGCCCGGTTCAGTATGCTGTTACCGTCTACTATCAGCAGTTTCTTCTTCATCTTTCCCTCCGGTATTGTCGTCTGCCTGCAGCCGCTCCTCGGGGCATCTGCAGCTCAGCATGATGATCTTGTACGCTAACTATGATTATTGTATAATATTTAAGTGTTTTATTCCATTATAATGGAAACAATACGGAACAGTTAGATTGGTAAAAAGAGGAACAACATGATTAACACAGTACTCGTAATCGACGACAACGCACTGGACAATGCTGTATTAAGAAACTACCTGTACAATACACGACTTAATCTGATATCGGCTCTGAACGGTCGGGAAGCCCTCGACATGCTTGAGGGAAGGAATGTTGACGTGATTGTTCTTGACCTGGTCATGCCGGTCATGGACGGACTCGATTTCCTGAAAGAGTTCAAAAAAACATGCTACTATAACACCATACCCGTCATCATTACTACCAGTCTGGATTCAGAAGAGACAATAGGATCTGTCATCAAAGAGTATGAGGTTTTTGATTACATCATTAAGCCCCTGGATCAGATCAACAGGATGATCCTGTTAAACAAAATCAGAACCGCAATAAGCTACAGAAATGCTTTGAAAGAGCTTTTTTCATTCAGAAGACAGAATAAAGAGGACGGAAATTAATCCGTCCTTATCATATAATGGGTTATTTCAGGAACGCCTTTTTATGAAGCAAGGAGTATTTATGAAGCAAGGGTTTAGCAATTTGAGGTTCCTGGCGGCCATTTTAGCCGCGAAGCTTTCCATAGTCATACTGCGCCTTCTTAGAAGCGGCGGTACAAGCCTTCCGGGCAAGCTGGCTCTGAAACTGCACCCTAAGATACTGGATCGCCTATCCGGGCTGTTCAGGGTGACCATGATCACCGGAACCAATGGAAAAACAACCACTTCAAGAATTGTGGCAAACATGATGGAACAAAACCGGATGAGGGTAGTTACCAATAAATCAGGAGCTAATCTATCCAGCGGCATAACAACGACACTGATAAGTGCCCTGACCCTTGGTGGCAAGCCCAGAGTCACCCATGCTCTTCTGGAAACCGATGAGGCAGCCTTCAGAACACTGGCTCCCCGGCTCAAGCCTGAGACCGTTATTGTGACCAACTTCTTTCACGACCAGTTGGATCGCTTCGGAGATCTCCAGACAACAGTAGATAAAGTCCGTGAAGGCATCAGCAAAATCCCGGATGCAGTTCTCATCCTCAATGCCGATGACTCCCTCTGTGCGTCTCTGGGAAGGAACGTTTCAAACAGGATTATTTATTTTGGCATGGGTGAAGGCGTTTACCCGGAAACCGGCGCCAATATCAACAACGATGCCGCTTTCTGCATGCAATGTAATTCAAGGTATGAATACTCATCGGTAACTTTTGGCCATTTAGGGCATTTCAGCTGCCCTTCCTGCGGCTTCGGCAGACCTCATACCCATGTGGAGTGCAGCGGCATTCTTTCCTATGACAACCTGGGCTCCAATATTGAAATCTCTGGGCCGGATATGAGAATAACCGTAAAACTGGCTTTGCCAGGGCTTTACAACATCTATAACGCCCTTGCTGGAGCCTCCTTCGGCATTGCGGCAGGTCTTGACGAAAAGGAGATAGCCACGGCTCTCTCAGGCTTTGAAAGCGGCTTCGGGAGAATGGAAACCATCCATGCCAATGACAGGGAACTGAAGATGATCCTGGTTAAAAACCCCACCGGATTCAACCAGGTTCTGCGTTTTCTGCTCACCCAGGAGAGGCCCTGTGTAATTGCCCTTGCCATCAATGACAAGCTGGCGGATGGCACAGATGTATCCTGGCTCTGGGATGTGGATTTTGAGGTGCTTACGTTAATGAATGACCGGATTCGGGCCTTTTATGTTTCGGGTACCAGAGCCGAAGACATGGCGGTAAGGCTTAAATATGCCGGAATATCGCCGGACATGATCATGATGGAAAAGGAATACAGCCAACTGATCAGCAAGGCATTGCAAAAGGCCGAAGCCAGGGAATCCTGCTATATTCTTCCCACCTATACAGCCATGATGGATATCCGGAAAATCCTTAAAAGACGATTCGGTTTGAAGGAATTCTGGAAATAGAAAAGGGATTGAGCCTATGTATGAGATCAATATATGTCATTTATATCCGGATCTTATGAATCTCTGCGGGGACAGGGGCAGCATCATCGCCCTCACCAGACGCTGCGAATGGCGCGGCATTCAGGTACGGGTTAAATCGGTATCCCTCAATGATCCCCTCAGCAATGAGGATTATGACATCCTGTTTATCGGCGGCCAGAACCTTGACCAGTCAATCATCCATGATGACCTGAAAAAGGGCAAGGGAAAGGTCATAAGGGAGGCCGTTGAAGCGAATAAGGTGATTCTTGCCGTATGCGGCGGGCTCCAGCTTCTTGGACGTTATTGCAGAACTCAGGACGGAAGGGATCTGGAATGCATCGGAGCTTTGGATCTTTGGACCCATGAAGGTGACAACAGACTCATGGGAAATCTGATCTTTGAATGTGATTTTCTTAAGAATGAGCATTTTGATGGTCTGATAGCGGGGTTTGAGAACCATTCCGGCAAGACCTGGCTGGGTTCCGGCGTCAAACCCATGGGGAGAGTGGTAACAGGCTTTGGTTTAAACGGAGAAGATGGCTATGAAGGCGCAATTTACAAGAACACCTACTGCACCTATGCCCAAGGCAGTCTCCTGCCAAAGAATCCGGCTCTGACCGACCATCTGATCACCCTGGCTCTTAAGAACAGGTATTCCGACTTCGAATCCCTGGAGCAGCTGGACGACGGTTTTGAACGGGCGGCAAGGGATTCCATCATCAAGAGTTTGATGGGGAAAAAGAATTTTTGACGATGGCTCCACAGGAAGAATTCAGGTGGTTCCCAAAAAGCTGTTAAGGAAAAAAAGCTGCGCTTCTGACCCTTTCAGGCCATGCGCAGCTTTTCTTATATTCGGTAATAGATCAGAATTCTGCGTTATTGACTGTTCTGGGATAGGGGATGACATCCCGGATGTTCTGCATACCTGTGATGTACATCATCATGCGCTCAAAGCCAAGTCCGAATCCTGCATGACGGGCGCCTCCAAAACGCCTTGTATCCAGATACCAAAGGTAGTCCTCCCTTTCAAGACCCATCTCCTTCATCCTGTTCTCCAGAACATCATAGCGTTCCTCTCTCTGACTGCCTCCAATGATCTCTCCGATTCCCGGCACCAGAAGATCCATGGCCGCCACGGTTTTGTTATCATCGTTCACACGCATATAGAACGCCTTGATCTCTTTCGGGTAGTTTATTACAAATACAGGCTTCTTCATGATCTCCTCCGTGAGATAGCGCTCATGCTCGGTCTGGAGGTCACAGCCCCAACTAACAGGGTATTGGAAGCTCCGGCCGCTCTTCTCCAACAGCTCAATGGCTTCTGTGTAGGTGATGCAACCAAATTCAGAATCCAGCACCTTGTTGAGTCGGTCATAAAGCCCCTTATCTACAAAACTGTTCAAAAAGTCCATCTCTGACTTTGCCTTTTCCATTACATCCCTGATAATATAACGGATCATATCCTCGGCCAGTTTCATGTCATCATTCAGGTCAGCAAACGCAATCTCGGGCTCTACCATCCAGAATTCTGACGCATGGCGTGTTGTATTGCTGTTTTCAGCCCGGAATGTGGGGCCAAAGGTGTAGACCTTGCCAAATGCCAGACTGTAGGGCTCAACAGCCAACTGACCGCTTACGGTCAAACCGGTGCGCTTCCCGAAAAAGTCCTCGCTATAATCTATCTCTCCGGAAGGGGTTCGGGGCGGATTCTCCAGATCAATTGTGGTTACCTGGAACATTTCGCCAGCCCCCTCACAGTCACTGGAGGTTATGATTGGGGTGTGAACATAAACAAAGCCCCTGTCCTGGAAAAACTTGTGAATGGCATGGGACAGCAGCGAACGGATGCGGAAGACCGCTGAGAAGGTGTTAGTTCTGGGCCTCAGATGGGCGATGGTTCTCAGATATTCAAAGGTATGTCTTTTCTTTTGTAGCGGATACTCCGGCACAGACGCACCCTCTACATCGATTTGAACAGCCTTTATTTCATAGGGCTGTTTGGCCTGGGGAGTCTCCACCACACTCCCTATCACCCGGATGGCGCTTCCTGCATTCAACTTTGAAATCTCATTAAAATTGGTCAATGTATCGTCAAAGACAACCTGCAAATTACGAAAACAGGAACCGTCATTGATTTCTATAAAACCAAAGGTCTTGGAATCACGTATGGTACGGACCCAGCCGCATACCATTACATCCTCCCTCACATATTGGGCATATGTTTCATTGAGTTTGCCAATTTCGATTCTTCCCAAGAAAATCACTCCATTTCAGCCATTTGTATCGGTTCATACACCATGGGCTTATTGTAAGACATCCTGTTAAAAGCATATATGCCCTTGAGGATGCCTGAAATATACTATTTGGATTGTATCAAAGCTGCTTCCTGAAGGGAAGCCCAATCCCGCTTCATTATTAAATAACCTGATTCATGGATTGGATGGGTTCAAGCTTCCAAGAATGGATTCAACCGCGCCCTCCACATCCTTATCGCTGCAATCAATGATAATATCGGCATATTGCTCGTATAGCGGAGTTCTTTCAAGATAAATATCATTCAGTGTCTGATTCCTGCTCATGGCGATACCCCGGGTGGCAATATTGTTTATTCTTTTTTGTAGAGTTCCAATATCTACCTTCAGATAGATGACAACAGCACCTTTTTTCAGATGAGCCATGGCCTTGCTGCTGTATACTACACTCCCACCCGTTGCGATAACGGTATGGTTATACGACCCCTTAAGAATTGCCTGTTCCTCAGCCTTCAAAAAACCCGCTATTCCGAATTCATCAATCATATCCTGCAGAAGTCTACCATGGGACCTTTGGATTTCCAGATCGGTATCTACAAAGTTCATACCCAGAGTCTTTGCCAGTATGACTCCCACAGTGCTTTTGCCTGCTCCAGGCATCCCCACCAAAACGATATTATCCATATAAGCACCATTTATCCCTAATGCCGCCCTACATCATATGGCGCCTGTCCGGTTAAGCCATGATGGGAGCTGCCTTCTTCAATTCGTTGAATTTGTCTTCCATTATAGCCCTGGCAGGAGCCATCATTAAGGGCCAGCTTTTTGCAATCTGTTCATAAAACCAGTTTGAATTCTCTTCTCCCTGATTGGTCAATGAAGATATTTTTACCCAGTAATCTGGTTTTGCAATCAGGGACATTATATCGGCATTAGCCAGGCAAGCCTCTTCAGGGGAAGCCCCACATGCCCTGGCAAGGGAAGAATGGTTCAGAATGCAATGTTTGACTCTTTCCAGCTTGTCCTTGGGATAATTGAATTGCTTGAGCAGCTTCTCTGCAATGGCTACCCCCTTGGTTTCATGCTGTTCCATATTCATCTCATCAATCACAAAAGAAAAATCGTGAAGGTAGGCGGCCAGTTCCACAATCTCTGGGTCCGCTCCTGTTTCCACCGCCAGCTTTATGCCATAATGGGCTACAAGGATGAGGTGGTTCTCATAAAACTCCCTGCCTATAGCAGTGTTGCTGCATTCCCCCTTGACGTACTCCCTGATATAGTCTACCAGCAAAAAATCACAACCTTCCGAGAATAGTAGAAGCATTTATTTGTTAGTAAATTTGCAATCCGCATACTAAAAGGCGACAATGCCCCTTATAAAATTATAATGCCCCCTCCATACTCCAAACAAGTATCCAAACTGTCAATAATCCCGCTTAAAATCATCCTTTCTTCATACATATTTTTTATAGCTTTTATTATCAACAGCTATTAACATGGTATGAAACAAAGAGTTTTATCTTTATCTTAAGCAGAATAAGTGCTATACTACCCAAAAGGAAAATGGAGGTACAGTGAAATAATGGTGAACAATACTCGAAAATATGTTCTTACCGGGCTCATGACTGCATTGGTACTTTGCCTGACCTTCTTTATCAAGATACCGGTTCCCTATACCTCCGGTTACATTCATCTGGGTGACAGCATGATCTATCTCTCTGTCATGATTCTGGGTCCGGTTTATGGAGCCTTTGCTTCGGGAATAGGCTCCATGCTGGCAGACCTTTTGGGAGGATATGCCCAGTATGCCGTCCCAACCCTGATCATCAAGTCTCTGATGGCATTTTGCATGGGACTCATCTTGAAAAGCCGCAGCAGAAAAGGAACATTTGTGTCTGTATTGACGTCCATCATGGTTTGGGCGGGGTTCTGTTCCGGAGCAATCATAAATCTTCAATCCAGTATCCGTGCACATGGAAAAGGAAGGATTCTTGAGAGTGTGCTGGATCCAGGTGTGGATACCGAAACTCTTGCAAGCATGGAGAATAAATTAAACAATCTGACCCTGTACCTGGTTTTAGGTATCGCATCAACCATACTGGTTCTGTCAGTAACTGCCTGGCTCATATCCAGAAAAAGCGGCCCCGACATTTTCAGCATGAAAGCAATAATAGGTATGACCGCTGCCGGTATGTGCATGGTCATGGGCTATTTCATCGTGGAATCCTTCATGTATGGCCCCATACCGGCCACCTTTAGCATTCCACCGAATCTGCTCCAGTTCTTCGGAGGTGTTCTGATGGCAGGCCTTATGGCACCGGCCTTAAAAAAGGCGTCACTGATACAGTCATAGGGTCCGGACTTCTATTGCAATGACATTTCGGATCTGCCATTGCGAGAAGGCTCCTCTTTTGTCATTGCGAGGAGCGAAGCGACGAAGCAATCTCCCTTTTTAGAGGTTGGATGTGGGAGGCGGGAAGTGAGAGTGAAGGAAGGGCTTTGAGGTCTGAGATTGCCGCACTCCGCTGACGCTCCGTTCGCAATGACAATAAGGGATCACGTAAAACAAGGACGCATTGCGATAAGGCGCCGAAACATCCTGCAGGCTTAACGCAGTCCTGCTACCTCTAAAATCTCGGTGGTGGATTTCAGTCTGTTCATGGTATATAGGTGTACACCTGGAGCACCGCCATCCAAAAGCTCCCGGATCTGTTTTCCGGCATATTCTATACCGGCCTTGCGCAAATCCTCCGGGTTGTCCTGATATTTGTCAATCATGAGCACCAGCTTAGCAGGAATGGAGCAGCCGCTTCTGGCGGTCATTGTTTTAATCCTTGCATTGAATATGGGCATGACTCCCGGCACAATGGGACAGTTGATGCCTATCTGGGCTGCCCGGTCCAAGAAGTCGAAGTACAGCCTGTTATCAAAGAATAGTTGGGTTACCAGAAGGTCCACACCTGCGTCCACCTTATCCTTCAGCCTTCTTCTGTCCTCATCCAGCCTTTTGCTGTCCACATGCCCCTCAAGATAGGCGGCTGCTGCGATGCAAAAATCCCCCTCCTTTGCCTTCCGGATATGGGCTATCAATTCATTGGCATACCGGAAAGCGCCCTTACTGAAATCAAAATCGGGCTGATCAATAGGCGGATCCCCTCTGAGAGCCAAAACATTCTTAATATTCTCTTGCTTCAGGCTTTCCAAAACCTGATCTATCTGTTCCACGGAATGCCCTACACAGGTAAGGTGTGCCATGGCTTCGATCCCGTAGGTGTTTTTCAGCCGGGATGCGATTTCAACCGTTCTTCCCCTGGAGCTTCCCCCAGCCCCGTATGTCACGCTGATATAATCAGGTGACAATGCCTTAAAGCCCGGGATAGAATCAAAAAGGTTCTCCAGCGGAACCTCGGGCTTGGGCGGAAAAATCTCAAAGGACAAAACCTGCTTCTTATTTCGGAACAGTCGGGACAATCTCATTTTATATTTACCTCCTTCTATATCAGGCTTACAATAGCCGGTATGGTTATTATTGAAAGAAGAGTGGATACAGAAACGCATTTTGAAGCAAATACTGCATCCTTGTCAAACATCTCGGCAAAAACAGTGGTATTGGCACCTACGGGCATGGCCAGGGCTGTTATCAGCACCGCTGCCGGCGTAGGGGGTATCCCTGGGATCCTGGTAAGGGCAAGGGCTATCAGCGGCATCAGTATCAGTCTGACGAAGGAAGAAAGATATACCCTCCAGTCTGAGAAGATATCCTTCAGCTTTGCAGAACTGATCACCGCTCCGATAATCAGCATGGAGATGGGCATGGTCATATCTCCCACAATAGTTACGGCGCTTTCAACGGGCTCCGGTATAGGAATGTGGAAGATAAAGATAATCATCCCCACATAAACCGCAACGATACAGGGGTTGGCAAAAACCTTAGCGACGATCTCTCGTTTAGTCCCCCGACCTCCAAACATGACATAACCATAGGTCCACAAAATGATGTTGAAGGCGACAATATAGAAAGAGCCGTAAAAAACACCATCATCGCCATAGAGAGCGTACATGATGGGCAATCCCATATATCCACAGTTGGAAAAAACAGCGGAAAACCTCAATATAGGGGCTGCTTCCTCTGAGAATCTACCATAGATCAGCCTGGAAAGCCATATGGACAGGAGGTACATAAAAAGGGCCATTCCCATCATCCAGAAGACATTGATAAGCCTCTCAGTGGTAAAGGTAATAAAAAAAGACTTTAAAACAAGCATGGGAGAGGTGACATAGAGCATGACCCCGGAAAGCTTTTTGCTTGCGGTCGGGTCAATAACTCCTGCCTTTCCGGCTACATATCCTATCAGCATTATGATGAAAAGAATGAGAACCTGATTCAGGATCAAGATAAGATCCATCCATACACCTCCGCATTAAATCCATGCCCTGTTCTTCCAGATAACTGACAAATAACTTTGAATAACAGTTTACCTGATAGATTTCAATTAAGCAATGGACATGATTGTAGAAGTCAGATCTCACTTTTGCCTGAAAAACCATCAATGGGGACAATCCTTTTTCCTGACAGGCTTTCAAGGACTGATCTGGTTGGTCAAAACCAATGCATAGTTCAGTACTCCGGCATAGATCACCCAAAGCATATAGGGGATCATGAGCCAGCATGCTACAGCATCAATACCTGAAAGCTTCATGGTTGTTATGACAACAAGTACCGCCAGTATAATCAAATCAAGAAGTGCGACCCCTTTTAGCCCAAATCTGAAGAACAGAATGGACCACATAAAATTGAACACCAGTTGGGATACATAGTAAAAAAGTGCGTCCCTGACCTCCTCCCTGTCCCAGCCTGTCCTGAATACCTTGTATGCGGCAATACCCATCAGGATATAAAGAAAGGTCCATACAGGCCCAAAAACCCATCCTGGCGGTGCAATAGCAGGCTTGTGCATCATCTCATAGGTGACCCTCATCCCGGAAGATAACAATGCGCTGATTAAACCCATACCCAAGCTGATGGATACACTGATTAATAGAGTCCAGCTATCCTTCCTCTCGTCATTTAAAACTATTTTTTTGATAGCCATCAACCCCCTGAAGGTTGGTCTGCTGATACAAATATATGCCATGATCCCTTCAGAATTTGCCTGGGTAAAGATGCAGCGCTCAAATTAAGCATTAAAGTCCCGTACCATATCCACCTATACAAAAAAAGGAGCTGTCCTATGACCAGTGGCCACCATAACAGCTCCTTTCAGTAAATCGGATTTGTGGGTTTTAGTTCTCCGGATAATTCTCACGGGCAATGTAATGGGTATGCAAGAGATCGTGAGACTTATGTCCTCCGGGTTCACCCAGATATTCCTCATAGAATTTCTTTACTGTGGGATTGTGGTGCGAGAATCTGAAGGTGCTGGCCTCATCCTCCTGGTATATGGCCTTGGCTCTCTCAGCACAGAGATCGATGTCGTTCCTGACAGAAGCCGGCTGGATGGGCTGGCCGCCGCCTGTGACACAACCGCCGGGGCATGCCATGATCTCTATGAAGTGATAGGTCTCCTCACCACTGCGTACCTTCTCCATCAGCTTTCTTGCGTTTCCAAGACCATGAGCAACAGCTGCTCTGATCTTAATACCTGCAATCTCCACCTCTGCGGTTTTGATTCCATCTTCACCGCGTACAGAGTTCACCTCAACCTGCTCGGGATCCTTGCCGGTCAGAAGATATGGAACGCTCCTTAAGGCTGCTTCCATAACACCGCCGGTAGCACCAAAGATCACGCCTGCACCGGTGGCTTCGCCCATTGGATGGTCAAAGGATTCATCCTCAAGATTTACAAAGTCGATACCGGCTTCCTTGATCATCTCAGCCAATTCACGGGTGGTCAGCACCTCGTCAACATCCGGGTAACCAACTGCCGCCATTTCAGGCCTTTGAACCTCGAACTTCTTAGCCGTACAAGGCATAATGGATACCACAAACATCTTTGCAGGATCAATCCCGGCCTTCTCGGCATAATAGGACTTCAACATGGCACCAAACATCTGATGAGGTGATTTACAGGTGGACAGATTGTCCAGCATATCCGGGAAAAAGTGTTCGCAGAACTTGATCCAGCCAGGGCTGCATGAGGTAATGAGAGGAAGCTTGCCATTATTCTTGATCCTGCTTACCAACTCGGTACCCTCTTCCAGAATGGTCAGGTCGGCTGCTGTATCGGTATCAAAAACCTTGTCAAATCCAAGCTTCTTCAGCGAGCTCACCATCTTGCCGGTAACCGGTGTTCCGATAGGAAGGCCGAATTCCTCTCCCAGAGCGGCTCTGACAGCGGGCGCAGTCTGAACAACCACATGCAGATCCTTATTTGCAATAGCATCCCAAACCTTTTCAGTTGAGCTCTTTTCACGAAGAGCACCTACAGGACAAGCGGTAATACACTGTCCGCAATTGACGCAGGGGGTATCCTTCAGTGGCATATGGAATGGTGATGCCACAATGGTGTTATAACCCCTGTCCATGGTCTCAATAGCCGATACGGTCTGAACATCCTTACAAACAGCGACGCAGCGGCGGCACAGAATACATTTGTTGGGATCCCGCACGATGGATGGCGACAGATCGTCTATGGGGTAGTTCTGCTCCTCGCCCTCAAAGCGAATGTCCTGAATGTTGAGATCGCGGGCAAGCTTCTGCAGTTCGCAGTTTATGCTTCTTACGCAGGAAAGGCATTTTTTTTCATGGCTGGAAAGAATCAGCTCCAATGTAACCTTTCTGGACTCTCTGATCTCAGGACTGTTTGTAACAACCTTCAGTCCTTCAGCAACAGGATACATACAGGATGCCTGCAGGCTCCTTGCCCCAACATCTACTACACACATGCGGCATGCGCCGATCTCATTAATCCCTTTAAGGTAGCAAAGTGTCGGGATATGTATGCCCGCGATTTTTGCCGCCTCCAGGACCGTAGATCCAACCGGGGCTTTGACTTCTTTACCGTCTATGGTCAAAGTAACAAAATCTGACATTTACTGCACTCTCCTTTCCTTATTGGGTAATGATGGCGTCGAATTTGCATGCTTCCATACAAACGCCGCACTTGATACATTTGGATACATCGATGGAATGGGGCTTTCTTACCTCGCCGCTTATGGCGCCCACAGGGCATTTCTTTGCGCACAGGGTACAGCCCTTACACTTCTCAGCAATAACCACATACTGCAACAGTGCCTTACACACACCTGCCGGGCATTTCTTATCCCTGACATGAGCCAGATACTCATCCCGGAAGTACCGCAGTGTGCTGAGGACGGGATTGGGTGCAGTCTGACCCAGTCCGCACAGTGCAGATTTCTTGATATTATCGGCCAGAATCTCCAGCTTCTCTATATCCGATTCCTCACCCTTACCCTGGGTAATCTTATCAAGGATCTCATACATCCTCTTGGTTCCTATCCGGCAAGGCGGACACTTTCCGCAGGACTCGTCCACGGTGAACTCCAGGAAGAACTTGGCGATATCCACCATACAGTTGTCCTCGTCCATGACGATGAGACCGCCGGAACCCATCATGGAACCCAGTTCGTTGAGAGAATCATAATCTATGGGCGTATCAATATGGCTTGCAGGTATGCAGCCGCCGGAAGGGCCACCGGTCTGGGCAGCCTTGAACTTCTTGCCATTGGGTATACCGCCGCCTATTTCATAAATAACCTCGCGGAGGGTTGTCCCCATGGGGATCTCAACCAGACCTGTGTTATTGATCTTGCCTCCCACAGCAAACACCTTTGTTCCCTTGCTCTTTTCAGTCCCGATGGTGTTGAACCATTCATATCCTTTATTGATTATGACCGGAATATTAGCATAGGTCTCAACGTTGTTGAGAAGGGTCGGCTTGCCGAACAGGCCTTTCACAGCCGGGAAAGGAGGTCTTGTTCTGGGTTCGCCCCTGTGTCCCTCAATGGAGGTCATGAGAGCGGTTTCCTCTCCGCAAACGAAAGCACCGGCTCCAAGGCGGAGATCTATATTAAATGAGAAATCTGTTCCAAAAATATTATCGCCCAGAAGGCCATATTCCCTTGCTTGTCTGATTGCTATATTTAGCCTTTCAACAGCGATGGGGTATTCAGCACGGACATAGATGTAGCCTTGGTCGGCACCAATGGCGTATCCGGCTATGGTCATAGCCTCCAGCACTGAATGGGGGTCACCCTCCAGCACTGACCTGTCCATGAACGCTCCGGGGTCACCCTCGTCAGCGTTGCAGCAAACATATTTCTGATCACCTTCAGCCTGAGCAGCAAACTGCCACTTCAGTCCTGCGGGGAATCCGGCACCACCGCGTCCGCGAAGACCGGATTTTTTAAGGAGGTCTATAACCTCATTAGGTTCCATCTCAGTGAGAACCTTGGCCAACGCCCTGTATCCGTCATGGGCGATATATTCATCAATATTCTCGGGGTTAATGACGCCGCAGTTTCTGAGGGCAATCCTCTTCTGCTTGCTGAAGAACCCCACATTCTCAAGGGATTTTGCCACATCTTCAGCATCCTTGTCCCCAAGAAGAAGATGTTTAACAATACGACCCTTGACGAGGTGTTCCTCAACAATTTCAGGTACATCCTTAACAGATACCCTTGAATATGTAGCCCCTTCAGGATAGATAACCATGATGGGACCCTTTTCACAAAGTCCAAAGCATCCTGTCTTTACGATTTTGACCTCTTTATCAATACCATGTTCAACAAGAAGCTTATGCAGGGCTTCTTCTATATCAGTAGATTTTGAAGCGGTACAACCGGTACCGGCGCATATAAGTACATGCGATCTGTAAATCATAAGTCCAACCTCCCTGACCTCATACTTTATTTTTCAGCGGCACCGATTGTGAATTCCAGAACCGGTCTTCCGTTAACAATGTGTTCGGCTACAATCCTTCTTGCCTTCTCGGCATCCAGCTTCACATAGGTTGTTTTCTCGCCATTGGCGTCAACGATCTCAGCTATGGGCTCAAAACGACAAATGCCAACGCATCCTGTCATGGTCACGTTGACGGTATGAATGTTTCGTTTATTCAATTCCTCAACAAAGGCATTCATTACCGGCCTGGCTCCGGCTGCAATGCCGCAGGTGGCCATCCCGACAACTATTCTTGTTTTATTTTCATTTTCACGAACAGAAATCTCTTTGAGAGCTCTTTCACGAATTGCTTCCAGCTCTTTAATTGACTTCATCCAAAACACCTCCAAAAACCGATTTAAATCCTTCACTTAATGTATTCTGTATCCATTCTTGAACATGACGATTGGTGATTGATACACCTTCTAATGCTTCTTTTACGTCGGCCAGGTTGAATTCCAACTCTTCGTACTCACTAGTAAATCTGAATTCCCAGTTAATCTCAGGATGGGACGCAACCAACATAGCCAAAGTGTCGGCAATATTGCCTACCGGAACCCGATCCACACTATCCACCGGGAAAGTTGCGATTACCTCTGTCCCTTCATTGACAACCGATTTGATACTGAAAACGCCTCCCGCCAGTTCGGCAGATTGTTTCAATAATGGTATCCCAAGCCCTACTTGGCGTGTCTTCCTGCTGGTGGTAAACGGATCTGTTACTCTATCCAGGAGGTCAGGCTCCATTCCCCTGCCATTATCGGATATAACGACTTTCAGTACACCGGGACGGCCTTCTGCCGTCAAGCTGATGGTAATACGATCAGCTTTTGCCCCAACAGCATTTTGTGCAATGTCCAAAATATGCAGTGATAAATCTCTCATAGCTAATCTCTGCCAGCAATAAATGCTGTGAGAAACATCCTAAACAGCCTCTGCCTCTTTTTCCTTATAGGACTTGATGATGTCAGGAATATCATCGGCTGTCAGCCTGCCATAAACGTCCTCATTGATCATGATAACAGGAGCAAGGCCGCAGGCGCCAATACAACGGCATGCATCCAATGAAAAGAGCCCGTCTTCTGTACACTGGCCGTTCTTGATTTTCAAAACATCGCTAAGCTTGTTAAGAATATCACCTGATCCCTTAACGTAGCATGCGGTTCCCATACAAACATTGATCTTGTACTTCCCCTTGGGTTCCAATGAAAACTGGGTGTAGAAAGTAACAACTCCATAAACATCGGCCAGAGAGACGTTAAGGCCTTCTGCGATTCTTTTCTGAACACCCATAGGCAGATAACCGTATATTTCCTGTGCCTCATGCAAAACAGGAATCAACGCACCACGGGTATCCTTATACTTGGCGATGATTTCGTCAAGCTTTTGTTCCTTTGATTCCTTGCAACAGCAAACGCCCATATCAATACCTCCTGATGATTATACTAATCCATATTGTGAACATATTAACGATCTTCGATTTCATTATAACAGTTTATTGATGAGGATATCAACAGAAAAGTCATAGAAGAGTCCAATATGTATTTTTCAACAAGTTTGAAGCGCGTTTTTAATATTTTTTTGTGAAATACGTAGAAATTTCAAAAGGCTCGTTATCGTGAGAAGGCATTGCCAATGAAGCAATCCCTAAATCTCTATCATGCGGTTCCTCCTTTGCGGTATTTAAAAGTGCGGGCAATGCCCCGTCAGCAATAACCCGCACCCTAATAGCCAAATTAATTATGAAACATGAGATGAACATACTGTGATCAATTTGTAAAAATTACAATCCCATATTGTTATAACCCGAGTCCACAAAGATCACCTCTCCTGTCACGCCCGATGACAGGTCGCTTAAAAGGTATACCGCTGTTTTGCCCAAATCATCCAGGGTAACGTTTCGTTTAAGTGGTGAACGCTCCTCCACAATGCTCAGTATATCGCTGAAGTTTTTCACACCCTTTGCGGAAAGTGTCTTGATCGGCCCTGCAGAGAGTGAATTAACGCGGATATTACTGCTGCCAAGTTCATAGGCGGCATAACGCACACTGGCTTCCAGAGCCGCTTTGGCAACACCCATTACATTGTACCCTGGCATGATCTTTATGGATCCACGATAGGTAAGGGTTATTATGCTGCCTCCCTCGGTCATGAGCTGTGCTGCATGCCGGCAGACTGCCACCATGGAGTAGGCACTGATATCCATAGCCACCCTGAAACCCTCACGGCTTGTATTGAGGAAGGAATCCTTAAGATCCTCACTCTTGGCAAAGGCAATGGCATGAACCAATCCGTGAAGCACCCCAAATTCGGTCTTTATCCAACCAAACAGCCGTTCAATATCCTCATCAGAGGAGACATCGCAAGGGTAGGCATGGAGCGGTCCCATATCCGCTGTCAGTTTTTTCAGTTCCTCCTTTTCTCTGTCGCCAAGATAGGTAAAGATCAGATTGGCGCCTTCCCTGTGGGCTGCCTGAGCAATCCCCCAAGCAATGCTCCATTTATTTCTCACTCCCATTATCAGAATATTTCTTCCTGCTAACAGCTCTCCCATTTCTTATCTCCTTTCATTCGCAACTTCCGGTATCCCGGGGTTTGGCTGTTCCAACCGGCATACTACCGGTTGAAGCCTAAACCAATTATAAATTATACAGCCTTTTATTGCCATAGTATATCCCCCATTCCCCATTACTTAACAGCGAATTCCGATTATGTCGCCATATGGCGAATCGTGTCGAAATCCGCTCCTGAAGCCGTTTTTGTTGACTAATCAATCGAATTATGTTATGATTTAGCAAAGAAATACAAAAGGTTTTATAACTTGCTATCCGGGGGGATACAAATGAAAAGGATTGAAGTCGTGCGCGGTCAGCTCAACAAGGCGCTTGAAACCGGGTGCAAAAAGGATGTCGTCCTCACCATCAGCCGACAATTAGATGACTTGATAGTGGAGGCAATGAAGATGCAAAATAAGAAGTACATAAACAAAGGGCAGATCCGGATATAACGGATCCGCCCTTTTTCATTGGCACTAAATACAAAACTGAATGCACTCTTATCATCTTACCCTTTCAACAAAACGGGCGATCCTTACCAGGGCTTCACGGATGTTTTCAATGGATGTGGCATAGGTGGCTCTGACAAAGCCCTCGCCGCAGGCACCAAAGGCGTTGCCCGGAACAGTGAGCACCTTCTCTTCGATCAGCAGCCTTTCACAGAATTCATCGGAACTGAGACCCGTGGATCTTATATCAGGAAAACAATAGAAGGCACCAAAGGGTTCAAAACAATCAAGCCCTAACTTGTTAAAGCCATCATGCATAACACGCCTTCTCTTGTTGTACTCATCGACCATCCTTCTAACTTCAGGCTCACCGTTTCTAAGGGCTTCTATAGCCGCAAACTGAGCGGTGGTGGGGCTGCACATGATGGCATACTGATGTATTTTTTTCATCTGCTCCAGTGCATCGGGATGCCCGCAGGCAAAGCCTATTCTCCAGCCCGTCATGGCAAACGCCTTTGAAAAGCCGTTGATCACGATGGTCTTTCCCTTCATTTCCGGAAACTGTGCTATGGAGACATGCTTTCCCTTATAGTTCAGTTCCGCATACAGTTCATCGGAGATCACAATGATATCCTTATCCCGAAGCACCTCAACAATCCTGGCATAATCCTCATAGTCCATGGTTGCACCTGTGGGATTATTGGGATATGCAATAATAACAGCTACGGTTCTGTCGGTTATACACTCCTCTAGCTGCTCGGGCTGAATGCGAAAACGGTGTTCAGCCTTCAGTTCCAGTGGTACGGGAGTAGCCCCGCAAAACATGACGCACCCCTTGTAAGCTACAAAGGAAGGTTCGGGAATGATCACTTCATCACCAGATCCGGCAAAGGTACGAAGGGCGATATCAATGGCCTCGCTGCCGCCCACTGTAACCAGAATCTCGGAAGCCGGATCATAGCTCAAGTTATACTTCCTGGCCATGTATTTGGCGATTTCTTCCCTGAGCTCTATAAATCCTGCGTTGGATGAATAGAATGTTTTTCCCTTCTCGAGGGAATAGATGCCTTCCTCACGTATAGTCCAGGGCGTTTCAAAATCGGGCTCGCCAATACCAAGAGAAATGGCATCCTTCATCTCGTTGATTAAATCAAAATATTTCCGGATTCCCGATGGCGGTGTATCCAGGATGTGGGACTTTATCCTATCCTTTATGTTCATAACACCACAGCCTCCCTTTCATCCTTTCGAGCCCGGCTGAAAATTACTCCGTTATCCTTGTAATTCTTAAGTACAAAATGGGTGGATGTGCTCAATACCGAATCAATGGTGGCCAGCTTCTCAGCTACAAACAGGGCAACCTCCTTCATGGTCTTGCCCTCCACCACAACAAAGAGGTCAAATCCTCCTGACATGAGACTGCAAGCTGTTACCTGAGGGTATTGATAGATCCTCTCGGCAACTTTATCGAACCCCTGGCCTCTCTGGGGAGTAACTCGAACCTCTATATAGGCCGTGACCACATTCTCCTCCGCCTTTTCCCAGTCTATCAATGTTTTATATCCTGTGATAATACCTTTATCCTCCATATCCTTTATGACCGCCTTTACCGATTCCACATCGGTATCCAGCATGATCGCAAGTTCTTCATCGCTGATTCGGCTGTTTTTCCGCAGAATATCAAGAATTTCCTGTCGCATGTTTATTACTCCTTTCAAAATGCAATTATCGGGACTTTGAGCTACAAGAAAACCCTGCTTGCTTAAGCAGGGATCACATCAATCGAAAAGTACTGCGCCAGGTCTTATAAAAAGACCACCTTCGGCACCTGTCTACTGAGATTCCTGACCGTCTTCCTTATAATACTCCTGCTCTTTATTCTCTATGAATATTTCCGCCTCATTCAATGAATCCTGGTACCTGGCCAGTGCTTCAACCACCTGGCTTTTCATCATCTTGATATCGTGCTTGATATCGATAATCTTCTCTCGTTCGGCCTCAAGGGCCGCATCGAGCCTTATTTTCTCCTGTTCTGCCTTGCTCTTGGCTTCTTCCAACATGGATTCAGCCTTTTCCTGCGCCGTAATCAGGGCACTGGCTATCCTTTCCTTCTCCCTGGCCAGGGTCTCGGATTCGTTGGCGGCAGTTTCAAACCGTGCCTTCATCTCTCTGATCTGAAGTTTCAGATTGGAGATCTCATCATCCTTCTCTTTCAAACGTTGGTCGAATTCATGGATGATCTTTTCTATGTAGGCATTGACATCCGATTTGTTAAATCCAAAAAGCGACGTTCCGAATTTTTTCTCTCCCGGCATTTACGACACTCTCCTTTTGCAAAATGGACTATAAATAGGAGCATGTTTTTCAAGACCTTCGGAGGTGATGGATACAGCCAAGCCAGTAACCACCCTGCCCCTCTCCATAAAAAGCTCGGTTTATAAGGTATTGATTCACAGATAAATATATAATATAGTAAAAGGCGCCAATTTACAACTATTTATTTATCCTGTGAGATCTATTCTCTATTGCCTGTTTTACAGACAAAACCATGTTTTATACGTGGGATCTGTCCCATGAAGCCGATCCGTGGTTTTTATGTGATGAGGTATTAATAAAAACATAAAAGGGGTATATATAAGTCTATACTTTTATATCGTCATATGATGGAGGTTTATTATGCATAAATTTGGAAAGATCAAAGTGACTACCGCCATTCCTGATGCTCTGTCCGGCCTTAAAGATTTATCCTGCAATCTCTGGTGGTCTTGGAACAGCGAAGCCATTGATCTCTTCCGGGATATCGACCTGATGCTCTGGGAAAAGCTCGACCGCAACCCTGTGCGGCTCCTTCAGGAGGTCAGCCTTCGAAAGCTTGAGGAAAAAATGGCCTGTCCTGATTTCATGGAGCGTTATGAAAGGGTTATGAATGATTTCAATCACTACCTTACAAATCAGGATACATGGTTCAATCAGGCCTTTCCCCAGTACAGGGATGAGCATATAATATATTTTTCGGCAGAGTATGGTTTTCACGAGGTGTTACCGGTTTACTCGGGCGGTCTTGGCGTCCTCTCCGGGGATCATTGCAAATCAGCAAGTGATCTAGGGCTTCCCTTCACAGCTGTAGGGCTCTTTTACAAACAGGGCTACTTTGACCAAAGAATAAATGCTGAAGGATGGCAGGAGACCCGGTTTACAACCCTGAACTACTCACAGCTTCCCGTTACTCCTGTTACTGATGACACTGGTAAACCACTTACCATAAGCGTTGAGCTCTCCAACCGCACTGTCTTCGCCAGGATATGGAGGATAGATGTGGGACGGGTAAAGCTATATCTGATGGACACAGATATACCTGAAAACAATGCCTACGACCGTTCTCTCACAGAGAGGCTTTACGGTGGGGACAGGGAGACCAGGATTCAGCAGGAGATCATTTTGGGCATAGGCGGCATACGGACACTGGACGCCCTTGGCATCAAGGGTACAGTATACCATATGAACGAAGGGCATTCAGCATTTATGAGCCTTGAACTGGCCAGGAAGCTGGTGGCCGAAAAGAACATACCCTTTGAAGAGGCAAGGGAGATTGTTTACTCCTCCTCTGTTTTCACCACCCATACACCGGTTCCTGCCGGCAACGATGTATTCCCTCTGGATATGGTGGATCGTTATTTCAACCATTACTGGGAGCAGTTAGGGCTTCAGAGGCATGAATTCATAAGGCTTGGTTTAAAGCCCGGGGATCCGGACAATTTTAATATGACGGTTCTGGCGCTCAATATGTCGGGTAGGAAGAATGGCGTCAGCGCTCTCCATGGTGCCGTTTCACGCAATATATTCAACTGTATCTGGCCGGGTTTTCACGAGGACGAAGTACCTATTACCCATATCACCAACGGAATACATACCATGACATGGTTGGCTCCGGGTTTCAGGCATCTTTTTGATAAATATTTCCCATCTGACTGGAAATACAGGTTGGATGATGAATCGGTATGGGAATCGGTGGACAATATCCCCGACGATGAACTGTGGAAAACCCATAAGGCTTTGAAGACCCAAATGATACGCTTTATCCGGGAGCGGCTTAAAAAGCAGTATATCGCCAATGGTGTTTCACTGAACGAGGTGAATGATCTGGATAACCAACTGGACACCGATGCGTTGACTATCGGCTTTGCAAGAAGGTTTGCCACCTACAAGAGGGCAAGCCTGATATTCCGTGATCTGGCCAGAATCGAGAAGATATTAAACAGCAAGGGAACCCCCGTTCAGGTCATCTTTGCCGGCAAAGCACATCCTGCGGACCGGCCGGCTCATGAAGTCATAAAGAGTATCCATGATATAGCTAAAAGGGAAGGTTTCAAGGGCAAGGTATTTCTCGTGGAGAACTATAATATGAGCATGGCTCGATATCTGGTTCAGGGAGTGGATGTCTGGATGAACAATCCCAGAAGACCTCTTGAAGCCAGCGGCACCAGCGGCATGAAGGCATGCGTCAATGGTGTGGTCAATTTCAGCATTATGGACGGCTGGTGGTGCGAAGGATATAACGGCAAGAACGGCTGGGTAATTGGTGATGATACTCCCTACCACAACGAGCATCACCAGGATGACGCCGACAGCAAATCCCTTTACGAGACTCTTGAAAGGGAAATCATCCCCCTCTATTATAACTGTGACGAGCGGGGAATTCCCACGGGCTGGATAAGAATGATGAAGGAATCCATCAAGTCGGTTACGCCTGTTTATGGAACCCAGCGCATGGTGAAGGAATACACCCAAGCCATGTATATTCCATGCATAGAGAGAATCCGGAAAATAAATGAATCCAATTATTCCATGGTCAGTGAACTGGCAGGATGGAAACGCCACGTTGAAGCAGCATGGCCCCAGGTTGCCCTCACCGCTAATCAGGATATCCATGGCCTGTCGGATTACAATGTGTTATCCGATCAGGAAATCAAGCTGTCCATAACGGTTCAGTTGGGAAGCCTGACCCCCGAGGATGTCAGTGTAGAGGTCTTTTACGGACCGCTGTCCGACAATCGCATAGTCCATGGAAAACCGCTGGAAATGAGCATGGTACGCCAGACCGACTCAGCTGCCTGGCATTATGAGGCCAGGCTCCGCCTCTCCGACGGTGGTGAATACGGCTATACCTTCAGGGTCATTCCTCGGAACACTAATCAGATGAACAGGTATGACCTGCCCCTGATCAAGTGGGTATGATGATGTGTTCAAAAATATATCTTTACTGTTACATTTGCGATAAAAACTTGCATCCCGGACGGGGAAATAGCTAAAATTAACATTAAAGCCGGCAGACCATTAAAACTGCCACTTTAAATAATTATGCTCTGCAGTATGTATTTACAGCAAGCATCAAAAATTGCGGTTTCAGGCTGGATTCCATGGGTGGGACCAGCCCTTGAATCTTCAAAACTAAGGAAGTATGGGGAATGTTGTTGAGGGAAAAATCACGTTTCTTTGATAAAATTCTGGTTTTGTTCATAATGGCAACCCTGGTTGCCTTTGTTTTTCTTGCCTCATTGACAGGGACAATCGCCCTTGCAGCCGATAACGAAAATCAGCCATCATTGGAGGCCATCTCCGCACTGCTTGTGGATGCAAGGCGCGGACAGGTCGTCTATACCAAATCAGCTGATGAACATGTAAAGACCCCTTTGGCCAACCGGCTGATAACCGCACTTATTGCATTGGAAAAATCTACTCCAGATGCCATGGTAACCGCAAGCAATGAGGCCATAAGTGTGGAAGGCGCCTCTCTTGAGTTGACCGTCGGTGAAAAATACTCCGTGCGCAACATGGTCTATGCCTTGCTCCTTACCGGCGCCAATGATGCGGCAAAGGCCATTGCCGAGCATGTTGGGGGAGGCGAAACAGGCTTTGTCCAGCTTATGAACGAATATGCAGCTAAAATCGGCATGACCGATACCCGCTTCACTAATGTCACCGGACTATATGATGAGGGACAATACACCACCGCCCAGGATATAGCCCTGCTTTTGCGGACTGCACTGGTAAATACCGAATTCAACAGGGTTTTCTCCGCACAGGCTAAGCCCTGGTATACTGAGAACAGGACAATTTTGCTTACCAATGCCAATAACATGTTCTGGAGCTATGAGGGTATCGACGGAGGTGTCCTGGGGTACTTCGACCCCTCGGTTCAGTCCATAGTCACCAGCGCTACAAAAAATTCCATGCGGCTCATCTGCATCCTGATCGATGTCCCCGCTGAAAAGGTTTATACCGACTCAGCGCAGTTGTTCAATTACGGCTTTGACAATTTCCGGTACGGCACCCTCGTGGCTGCAGGAAGTGCTCAAAAATCGGTCATCATCGAGGATGAAACCGTAAACCTGATCCCAACCGCCGATGTTCACTATATCTATCCCAGGGGACAGAACTATATAAAAAATGTGTCCATCAATGTGGATGAGGAAAAGCTTAAGCCACCTGTGACAAAGAACTCCATAGTGGGCATCATGACCTTTACCCTCATGGACGACACGGTCATCAATGTGGAATTGTACCCGGATAAGGAAATCCTCCCTAAGAAGACAGAGGCTCAGATCCTGAGGGAACGCCTGAAGGAGAACAAGGAACTGATCTATGTAATTATCGGGTTACTGGTTCTGGAGGTCATTCTGCTGATTTCAAAGGTTGTTACCCTGATCCGGAAAAAACGTCTGAAGGTAAGACCAAGAAACACCAGATATTACTGATGCCCATTTGCTGTATAACTAAAACCGCCCTGCAGCTTCAGTTCCTGAAGGCAGGGCGGTTTTATCCACTTCACCTTATTGCTTTCTCACCAAATACTCCTGAATGAACCTGTCTATATCCCCATCCATCACCTTTTGGATGTTTCCTTCTTCATAGTTCGTCCTGTGATCCTTAACCAAGGTATAAGGACAGAACACATAGGACCGGATCTGGCTTCCCCAGGCAATGTCCATTTGCTCTCCCTTGATCTGGGAGATTTTTTCCTGCTGCTCCCGTTCCTTCAGCTCAAGCAGCTTGGCTTTCAGCATTCTCATAGCCGTTTCCCGGTTCTGGAACTGGGATCGTTCATTCTGACAGGCCACTACAATTCCCGTCGGTATATGGGTAATGCGCACGGCTGATGAGGTCTTGTTAACATGCTGACCGCCGGCACCGCTGGCCCGGTAGACATCCATCTTCAGGTCATCGGGATTAATATCGATTTCCACCGAGTCATCCAGAACCGGCATCACTTCCATGGAAGCAAAAGAAGTATGCCTCCTCCCCGATGAATCGAAGGGTGAAATGCGGACAAGCCGGTGAACGCCTTTTTCAGATTTTAAAAACCCATAGGCATACTCTCCGGTTACTTCAACGGTTACACTCTTTATGCCGGCCTCCTCACCATCCAGAATATCCAGGATGCGGGTCTCAAAGCCATTTCGTTCTGCCCAGCGCGTATACATCCTAAGAAGCATCTGCACCCAGTCCATGGCCTCAGTGCCCCCGGCTCCCGCATGAAGGGTAAATATAGCGTCGTTGGCATCGTACTCCCCTGTCAGCAGGGTTTCCAGCCTGAGTTTTTCGTACCGGTCTCTCAGACGGTCAAACCCCGCCTGTACCTCTTCAAGCACCGATTCATCCTGTTCATCCAGACCTAGTTCGGCAAGGGTAAGGGCATCTTCACAATCGCTCAAAAGTTTATTGAAGAATTCCTGCTTAGATCGAAGAGTTTTTGTACGTTGCAATACTTTCTGGGACTTCTCTGCATCGTTCCAGAATTCTGGCTCCGATGCCCTCTGTTCCAGTTCTTCAAGCTCCTTCTCTATAGCAGGGAAGTCAAAGTGAATCCCCCAATTCCTTGATATTATCCAATAGCTCAGCCAATTCAAGCTTTGCTTGTTCAAGCTCAACCAAACTCACTCTAATCAGTCCTTTCAAAACTAAAATATTGCCATTCTAATTAACATCAGAGACGGCAGCCCTCTCATTATACAATAACCGATGCTTCTATGGAATAGCAGGTCACTTTATCAACAATACCCTGACCGGCGAACCGTCCGAGCCCTCAACCTTAAGCGGCAGGCAGATAAAATCATATATACCCGTATCAATATCCTTAAGATCCAGGTTCTCCACGATGGCTACCTCATGGGAAAGGAGCATCTTGTGAACCGGAAAGCTGTCGTCCCTGCTAAGTTCAATCGAGAAATAGTCTGTTCCTACCGTAAGGATACCGTTTTGGATCAGGTATTCGGCACAACCTGGGGTTATGGCAGGGTATTCTTCCCAAAAGGGTGTTTTTTCATCCCTCATACTCGCCCTGGTCTTGAAAAAAACAGCCTGGATCCCGGCAAGATCATATGGTTTGAGAAGATCTTCATCAATCAGATCAGAATGGGCGGACACCACAAGAACCCGGCCCAAAAGGCGTGCTAAATCAATTGATGCAATATCTTTTCCTCCGTCAATAAAATGAAGCGGAGCATCCATATGGGTCCCTGAATGAACACCCATATTGATCCTGGTCACATTTGCAACAGAACCCTTGCCGATGGAAGCGGTTCTGTCCACCGAAACCCCCGGATCTCCCGGCCAAACCGTCATACCGCTGAGAATGCTTCGGGTCACATCAAGAACTTGTCTTCCTTCAAACATCTTTTTACCTCCACCAAAAACATGATATAATAGCTCACATGAAAAAGCCAGTAGAATGCATGAAATGTCAGTTTTACCACGTCACATGGGATCCCCGTCACCCGAGGGGGTGCAGGTTTTACGGGTTTAAAGGCACGCGTCTTCCTTCCCAGGTGGTCCTTGAATCAAGCGGTGAGCCCTGCAATGCTTTCAAGCCCAGGGTGAATAGAAACACCCCTTAATTGGTTAATCTTTCATATGGGTGGGCCAATTAAAAAGCAGGTGGTATAGGTTCATGGATCAGGACAAAATACTGGACATCGCAGTGCGTGCAGGCTCTCTCCTTCTCAAAAGCGGTGCCGAAACCTACCGGGTGGAAGAAACCATCGTACGAATCTGTCAAAGCTATCGCCTTTCCTGTGATGCCTTTGTACTGCCAACAGGCATATTTGTCAGCGCCGAAGGTAAAAGGACACCCCTTACAATTGTCAGGCGGATATCTTACCGGACAGTTGATCTCACCAGCATATCCAGGCTCAATGCCCTATCAAGAAAAATTCAGAATCAAAAACCGGAATATCAGAAGGTTATGGCAGAGTTGGACGAAATCTCAAACATCAAAAAGTATTCCAATCTCACCATAGCCATGGCTTATGCCCTGACCGCCTTCGTCTATGTGCTCATATTCGGAGGCACATTGATGGAGAGTGCGGCTGCGGTCATCGTGGGCATTGTCCTGGGATTGCTGCGATTCCTATTCCGGCAGGGAAGCAGCTTTCCTTTCATCGAGTATTTTTTCGGCGGATTTGCAGCCGGTATTCTGGGATCCCTTTTCTCAGTCCTCATTGGTGTCAACCCATATCTGGTGATCATAGGGGCTCTGACAAACCTGGTTCCTGGGGTTGCTCTCACCAATGGAATAAGGGATCTTCTGCACGGAGACATTGTAAGCGGCCTTTCCAGGCTGGGGGAAGCCCTAATGACGGTATTTGCGATAGCGGCAGGAACCGGTATCGGTATTGCCGCGTGGAATCTGATTGGGGTGGTTGCATGATGATCCTGAAGTATTTGGCATTGGCATTTTTGGGCAGCATTGCGCCCGCTATTGCCATCAACATAGAAAAACGGCTTCTCCTGTGGGCCGGCCTTGGCGGTATGCTGGGGGTTCTGACAGCCCTTCTGGTGAACCCTTCCTCTTTTTCCTTCAGTATCAGCCAGATCTTTGCAGGTGCCATTATCATCGGTCTTTACAGTGAGCTTATGGCAAAGATTATGAAAGCACCCTCAACGGTTTTTGTGATTCCCGGCATCTTCCCCCTTGTTCCCGGCATAACCGCATACAAGACCATACAGGCATTTGTGGACAATGAAGTGTCCGAGGCTGCCCTGCTGGGTATTGATACGGTTGCAAAGGCCTTCTCCATAGCCTTTGGAATCATGCTGGTAACAGCAATCTTTCGCTTTGCAAGAAGAAGGCGCATATAGTTTTCAAAGGCCAAAGCTTCGATTTACTTTGCAAAAATCAAGACCGGCGGAGAGCCGGTCTTTAGTATTGATAGTAAGCAGTCTTAGCAGCAATCCTTGGATATACAATGGCATTTATCTTGCCCACCGAAAATACCAGGGAAGAATATCAGGATAATCAGAATGACTATAATAATCCATTCCCAACCGCCTCCAAAAAAGCCGCCGCAATCTCTACAATCGCCCATAGGAACACCTCGTTTGCTTTTGGTCTGATTCATACTATGCAGTGGGAATGATCCATGACACAGGCCTAACTTCCATATCGATCCAGTATCATATTGTATAGCTGCATATACTGAAGGGCCGAGTGATCCCAGCTGAAATCCTGAGACATGCAGGATTTCACCAGCTTCCTCCATTTGTCCCTGTCCTGGTAAACCTGGATGGCACGAACCACAGCATCCTTCATTTCATGGGCATTATAGTTGGCAAAGGTAAAGCCCGTACCCTCGCCGGTGTACATATTATACGGAATCACCGTATCCTTGAGCCCGCCCGTTTCCCTCACAATGGGAACAGTTCCGTATCGCATGCTGAACAGCTGGCTCAATCCGCAGGGTTCATAGAGTGATGGCATGAGGAACATATCGCTACCGGCATAGATCCTTTGGGCCAGTACCGAGTCATAGCATATGTTGGCTGAAACCCTTCCAAGATAACGGGACTGAGCCCATTTGAAATGATCCTCGTAACGTTGGTCACCGGTACCCAGCACAATGATCTGAAGCCCCAGATCCATGAGTTCTGCCATCATATGCTCGATCAAATCGAAGCCCTTCTGCTGGATAAGCCGAGAGATTATCCCTATAAGGGGCATATCGGCCTTTACTTCAAGACCACAATCCTCCTGTAGCCTCCTCTTGTTTTCATACTTTCCCTCTGGGCGATCAACCGAAAATGTCTTATAGATCCTTTCATCCTTCTCCGGATTGTTCAGACCATAGTCTATTCCATTAACAATGCCGTACATATCAGAGGATCTCTTTCTGATAAGTCCCTGAAGGTTCTCACCAAAGAAATCGTGCTTAATCTCTTCTGCATAGGTTTTGCTCACGGTGCTCAGTACGGTGGAATAGGCCAACCCGGCCTTCAGGTAGTTAATATTATCGTGGAACTCAAGCCCGTCCTGGTTAAAAAAGCTCCAGTCCAGACCGAGAATCTCATCCATCATCTGTTTTGGGAAAACTCCCTGGTATTTCAGGTTATGAATGGTGAATACGGTATGGATCTTTTTATAGAACCCGTTCTCCCGATAATCCCTGTAATGGGCGTCAAGTAGTACGCTCACCAGGCCTGTTTGCCAATCGTTAAGATGAATGATATCGGGTTTGAAATCAATAAGGGGGAGCACATCCAAAATGGCTTTTGAGAAAAAAGCAAAACGTTCTCCGTCATCAAACATTCCATAATACCAATCCCTGAAGAAATAGAATTCATTATCCACAAAGTAGAAGGTTACTCCCTCATGTTCCAGTGTAAACACACCGCAGTATTGCTTTCGCCAGGTCAGATCCACCATGGTATAGCCCAAAAAAGTCATCCGCTCCACATACTTCTTTGGGATTTGCCTGTACTTGGGCATCACCACCCTCACATCGGCACCCAGTTTTTTCAGTGCTTTTGGCAAAGAGCCTGCCACATCAGCTAAACCGCCTGTTTTAGCAAATGGTGCCACTTCTGAAGACGCAAACCAAATCCTGATATCCTTCACGCTGTTACCTCCTTAAGCCAGTTAAACATATATAGATTATCCCACAATTTTTTAATGAAAAACAAACTCATTCCCGGGAATACTATGAGAAGCTTAGAAGTATAATTCATGTGATTGTCCTTCTTGCCCCAATAAAAGGGAAATATAAGTACGAGGATGTGATGGGATGGATAGTAAGAAAAAAAGAGCAGCATCTGGGAGCACTGGAGCCCATCAGGATATCAAAAAAGTGGATTCGGCTGCTAATATTCCCTATGCTTCGGAAGAGAGTGTAGAAGAGGCTCGTAACTGGGTGAACGAGCATGAGCTGTGAGCTGTGAAAACGCGGGCTTTTATAGCCCGCCATTATTATATCAGTTCACAAAGGTATAGTTTAAGCCTGAGTTGTTATCCCAGTTCTCGGCAGAATCTTTAAAGGCGAAGTTGATATTCTTGCCCCTTGAGATGGGTATTGTTGCAGTAAAACCGCCCGTGTAGTCCTTTGCCAGAACAACCTCAGATACGTCCTCCCAGCTTTGGTTGCTTCCATATCCGTAAACACCGATAACCTTATCGGCTCCGGACTTGGATAATAGACCCGAATAACTGATTCTGGCCTCGCTTTCAGAAAGCTTGTCAAAGGACACACCCGCATGGGAATAGGTTTGGGTACCATATTGGCTGTAACCGGCCATATCGGAACCAAACTCGGTATCCTGCTTACCGGAGGCATTCATGGCAATCCCGCTGTTGAAATTGGCTGGGGCATCCTTGGCTTCTACACCTTTCCTGGTTCTTCTTGCAGCGCTGCTCTGTTTGTTAGCAGCTTTCTTTGATAAAAAGGAATCCCTCGATAACTCATCAAAAAAGCTCATTGCCTCTTTTCCTCCTTTCGGGTCTATTATTTGTTCCGAGACATTTTTTTATTTTAGCAATTTTTCATGCATTTTTGATGAATTAATTGGAAATCACTGTCCATTGTTGAATGTCATAAAATGGTTTTGTGCCCAATGGAAATTCCTTCTCACCGTTTTATGAATGCCTCTAAAAGCTTTATAGCATTCTCTACATCCTTAAGATCAACCATTTCGGCAGTACTGTGAATGAATCGTGTCGGGATCGAGACCCCTCCCGAAGGAATGCCGCCTGCAGTGATGTGTATGCTTCCGGCATCGGTACCACCTTTATCCAAAACTTCCAGCTGGTAAGGGATGCTGTTTTCCCTGGCGCAGTTCACCAGCTTTTCTCTTATTTTTGGGTGGGCTATGACACTGTTGTCCTTGATCTTTATAGCTGGACCTTCCCCCAAGGCTACGGCCCCATACTTACTTTTCGGAGTATCGCCGGTTCTGGTGACATCAATGGCAAGAGCCAGATGGGGCATAATGCTATAAGCTGCTGTGCGGGCTCCCCTTAAACCCACTTCCTCCTGTGTTGTAAAGACATAATATATCTCATGGTCAGTCTCAGGACATCTCCTTGCAAGCTCTGCCAGCACGGCACAGCCCACCCTGTCATCCAGCGCCTTAGAGATTACCACTCCATTCTGATCAACAGGCTGACCTGCAAAGACTGCCATATCGCCAATATCCACCAGCTCTTTGGCATGCTCTCCGGATCTTGCTCCTATATCGATATACATCTTATCGGGCTTGGCATCCTTCATGTTTTCAATGCTCTCTTCATACCAAACCACACCAGTGAGACCATTCTCAAAGACCACCCGCTGTCCCAGAGATATCAAGGGTGAAACCCCTCCTACGGTTCCAAACCGCAGGAAACCTTTCTCGTCTATTGTAGTTACTATCAGACCAATCTCATCCATATGGGCAGCCAGCATGATCTTTTTGCCTGACCCCCGTTTTACAGCAATGAGATTTCCCATGGCATCGGAGCGGATCTCGTCCACCCTATCCTTTATCATATTGGCAATGACCTCTGCCACCTGCTTTTCACAGCCCGACGGACCAAAGGCATTCACCAGCTTGCTTATGGTTTTAAACATCACTTTTCCCCTCCCAAAATTGATTTTGATCGAGCCCGGTGGTATGGGCTGTCCCTCTAGCGCTGTCCTTTACATCAGTATCACCGTCTCCCGTAAGCCAATCAGCCAGTTCTGCAAGGGTTCCTTCCGCCAGTTTCAGGGTATGGAAAAAGTCTCTTTTGTCCATGACCGATACAGGAGTATGAATATACCTGCATGGAACCGCGATCGGACATACCCTAACACCCTTACCGCTGACCTGGATTCTGCCGGCGTCGGTGCCACCTGAAATGGTTCGTTTGACCTGCCATGGTATACCAAGCTTGTCTGCGGTACGGGTTATATGCTTAAGCAAGTCCCTGTCTGAAATCACCGACCGGTCCATGACAGTCAGGGAAGGACCATCACCGAGTCTCGTACTCATCATATGCTCGCTGGTTCCGGTCAGATCATAGCAGGTGGTTCCTTCCAGAATGATGGCAACATCAGGCACAACCGCATAGGAAGCAGCCTTGGCTCCTTTTAAGCCGATCTCCTCCTGAACTGTGAAGCACCCGTAAAGGTCAAAGGAGTAACGGCTTTTGAGAAGCTCGGTGAGTATGACACAACCTACCCGATCATCCAGAGCCTTAGCCATCACCTTATGATCCCCGAATTCTACCGGATCATAATCAAAGGCTGCTGTATCGCCCACAGAAACGCTTTGCTCGGCCTGATCCCTGTCCTTTGCACCTATATCGATGGTCAGTCCGCTTTTTTTGACCGTACTCTGCCTTTCGGTCGAATCCTGCAAATGGATGGGCTTGTAGCCGATTACACCTGGAACCCCGTCCTTGCCTATTCTGACCCTTTTCCCTACCAGGACACGGGTATCGATACCACCTACTGCCTTGAACTTTAAAAGGCCGTTATCATTGATTCCCGTGATGAGAAGACCCACTTCGTCCATATGGGCAGCCAGCATAACCTTCCTGTTAAGTCCGGTGCCTTTCTTAAAGGTGATCAAGTTTCCCATATTATCCACATACCAGGAATCCACCCGATCCTTTATCCTTTCAATGATGAAATCCCGAACAGGCTTTTCATCGCCCGATACTCCATCCATCATAGTCAGCTTTTTCAGTATGTCTATAAGGCTCTCGGGATATCCCCCGGAGGCCGTGTTTAGAATATTTTGCTCATTCATGGGTATCGTCCTCCTGATCCAATTCATCCCTGAAAGCTATATAACGGGCTGCCAGCCGGGCTGTTGCCTTGACATCATCCAGGCTCACCATTTCCACTGTGGTATGCATATATTTTGCCGGAATGGACAGCAGCAGTGTAGGAATTCCTTCCAATGCCGACGCATAAACGGATGCTTCGGTACCTGTATCCTTTTCCTCCGCATCGATCTGCCAGGGAATCCTCTCCCTTTTGGCAATCTCTATGCATGCCCGGGTATGCTCCCGGCTCAGGATGGGACCTACCGCAATTGCTACCCCCTTACCAAGAGGAAAGCTTTCATCGCTAGGGGCATCGGGCATATCCCCGTGACAAACATCTATGGCTATGGCAAGATCCGGTTTCAGATGCCAAGAGGTCATAAAAGCCCCTACCAGTCCCGATTCCTCCTGAACGGTAGCAGCCACATAAACATTGTCCTGGTGCCTGATCCGCTTTAGTTCCTCCAGGATTCCCACCAGGGCTGCTACGCTGCTCCGGTTGTCCATGCTTCTTCCGGCCATCCTGTTGTTTTTCAGTTCGAGAACCGGGAACTTAAATGATACCACATCGCCTACCGACACCAGTTCTCTGGCCTTTTGTGCATCGTATCCGATGTCGATTCGCATGTCCTCCATCTTAATGGGTTTGTCGGCATCCTCGGGAGGGATCAGATGGGGCGGCTTAGAACCGATCACGCCATGGAGATCTCTTCTGCCATGAACCGTTACCTCCAGAGCCCCCAGCACTTTAGGATCCACTCCCCCCATGCTGGTGAAGCGGAGAAACCCATTCTCGTCAATGCCCGTGACCATGAGGCCGATCTGGTCGTAATGGGCAGTGACCAGAACATTGCGGGGATTTTTCCCTTGACCTTTTTTCAGCCCGATCACATTAAAAAAGGCATCCACCTTCACTTCATCACAATAATCCGACAGGATATCCGAAATGGCTTCAACAGCCGTATCTTCCCTTCCAGTTACGGCATTTATACTGCAAAGCTTTCTTATAAGCTCGCGACATTCCATGAAATACACCTCGATTCCGCCCTGTTGTCCGCATACGGGCAATTTTCTTCACAAGTCCATGGTATACCCAAATATTATCCTCATAAGCATCGGGCTTTTTCAGCATTGATATCATACCATAAAGCTGGCAATGGATGCCATCTGCTTCTCATTACCATGAACAGTCTTTATACATGAATAATTATTAAGCGGCTGGAATCAGTTATCCAGCCGCTTTCAAGTGATCTTTGAATCACCCTGTTAAACCGTTTTGCTGCAGCGCTCACAAAGGGTGGGATGCTCATGGCTGTGGCCGACAGAATCGGAGAACATCCAGCAGCGCTCGCATTTCTGACCGTCCGCTGGCTTGACAACCACTTCCAGGCCGTTCTTATCCATGAGCTCCAATTCCGCCTGGGAGGTGATGAAGACAGTGGGCAGCATTTCCTTAACACTTTCAAGGAAATCGTAGAGGGCCTTGCCCGCCTTCAGAACCACCTTCGCCTGCAGGGACTGTCCAATAAGTTTTTCATTCCTTGCATTCTCCAGCGCTTTCAGAACGGTTTCGCGAACCTCCAGAATCCTATCCCACTTCTCAGCAAGAACCTGATCCTCATACTCGGGCTTGACCTCCGGCCAGTCATTGAGCATGATGCTCTCGGGATTGTCTTTTTCTGTATGGGGAATGTATTTCCATATCTCCTCACTGGTGAAAGCCAGTACTGGAGCCAAAAGCCTTGTCAGGGTATCCAGAATGATGTACATAGCAGTCTGTCCTGAACGGCGCATTTTGCTGTCAGCTTCTGAGGCATACATCCTGTCCTTGGTCACATCCAGATAGAAGTTGGACATATCCACCACACAGAAATTATGGATGGCATGGAGCATAACATGGAAATCATAGTCGGAGTAAGCCTTCTCAATCTTCTCTACCAGCCTGTTGAGCTTCATAAGCGCCCAGCGATCCAGTTCCTCCATCTCGGCATAGGCCACGCTATGCTCGCCGGGATTGAAATCATAGATGTTTCCAAGAAGGAACCTGGCGGTGTTCCTGATCTTCCGGTAGCTTTCCGATAACTGCTTAAAGCCTTCATTGGAGATGCGTATATCAGTTTTGTAGTCGCTTGAAGACACCCAAAGCCTCAAGATATCAGCACCGTATTGCTTGCAGACATCCACAGGGTCGATCACATTACCCAGAGACTTGCTCATCTTCTTGCCCTGCCCGTCCACCACATAACCGTGGGTCAGCACCTGTCTATATGGGGCGCGGCCCCTTGTGGCAACTGCAGTCAGAAGCGAGGACTGGAACCAGCCCCTGTGTTGATCGCTTCCTTCAAGATACATATCCACAGGCCAACCCAGTTCAGGATTGGGCTCGGCCACAGCAGCATGGGATGATCCGGAATCAAACCAGACATCCATGATATCCTTTTCCTTTCTGAAGTTGCGGCCTCCGCACTGGCAGGCATAACCTTCAGGCAGAATCTCAGAAGCCTCATAGATGAACCAGGAATTGGAACCCTCTCTGGCAAACAGTTCCTGAATGGCTTTTATGGTTTCATCATCGATTATCTCCCTGCCGCAGTCCACACAATAGAATATGGGAATGGGAACTCCCCAAATACGCTGGCGGGAAATACACCAGTCCCCTCTGTCTTCCACCATCTTGGAAATACGCTCTTCACCCCATCCCGGAATCCAGCGGACATCCTTGATGGCTTTTAAAGCTGCATCCTTGAACTTGTTGATGGAGATAAACCATTGCTCGGTAGCCCTGAAAATGATGGGATTCTTGCAGCGCCAGCAATGGGGATACTGGTGTGTGATAACCTCTTCAGCCAGAAGCAGGTTTTTCTCCTTCAGAAGCTCCAGGATGGCCTTGTTCGACTTTTTATAGAACATACCTGCAAAGGGTCCTGCTTCCTGGGTAAGATGACCCTTATCATCAACCGGCACCAGAGTTTCTATCTCAGGATAATTCTTACACACCTCAAAGTCCTCTGCACCATGGCCGGGTGCGGTGTGGACGCATCCTGTACCAGCTTCCAGGGTGACATGGTCTCCTACAATGACCAGGGAATCTCTTTCTAAGAACGGATGTCTGCAAACCGCATACTCCAATTCTGAACCCATGATTTCACCCAGAATCTTATATTCACTTATCCCTGCAGCAGCGGCCACCTTCTCAACCAGATCCCTGGCAACGATATAGCGCTCGCCGTTGGCTTCCATGACCACATAAACGAAGTCAGGGTTAAGGCTTATAGCCATATTGCCCGGCAGTGTCCAGGTGGTGGTGGTCCAGATAACCACATACAGATTCTCCAGGGTGTCCACAATACCCTTGAGCTTGCCCTTGTCATCTGTCATGGGGAACTTGACATAGATGGAATTGGTGGTATCCTCTGCGTATTCTATCTCGGCTTCAGCAAGGGCAGTCTCACAGGAGGGGCACCAGTATACAGGCCGCATGCCTTTATAAATGCAGCCAAGCTTGGCCATATGCCCGAACACACCGATCTGTCTGGCTTCATACTCGGGCAGGTAACTGATGTAGGGGTTGTCCCAGTCTGCTATTACACCAAGGCGCTTGAATGCGTCCCTTTGAATGTTCAGATACTTCCAGGCAATCTCCTGGCAGGCCTTTCTGAAAACCACAGGCCCTACCTCATGACGGTTCAGCCCCCTTTCCTTAATGGCCTTTTGCTCAGTAGGAAGACCATGGGTATCCCACCCGGGGATATAGGGTGTATAATAGCCCTTCATGTCGTAATAACGCATGATTATATCTTTTAACACCTTATTTAAGGCGGTTCCCATATGGATGCCGCCATTGGCGTAGGGCGGGCCATCATGAAGCACAAACTTCTTTCCAGAGTTCCGGTTCCGCTCAAGTCTTTTATTGTAAATATCCTTATTCTGCCACTCCTCCAAAATCCGCGGCTCCTTCTCAGGAAGCCCGCCCCGCATAGGGAAATCGGTTTTTGGCAAGTTCAGTGTCTTTCCATAATCAACTGCCATTTAAATACCTCCAAATCTCGTTCATTGTCAAAATCTTTCCGGGATATGAATCCGGTTTAACTGAATAATCAATTAAAAAAGCCCATCGTCCCATGGGACGAAAGGCTCTGCTTTCCGTGGTACCACCCAAATTGCCCCATAACCCGGCAAAGGATTACAGGACCACTTGTTTTGAGGGTAACGGTCTCAATCCGGCTCACCTTATTCGGCTGGCTGAGCCTTTCAGGCTGCTGCTCACGGTTGATATTCGGATCCCTCTTCCTGCGAGGCTTTCACCTTCCCCCACTCTCTGAAAGGATTCAAGAATCCTACTCGTACCGATCATCGCTTTAAACAATCTTTAATGATTATATTCCAAGTGGATTGAAGTGTCAACACCAGTCCACAGTTGTATTTGACGCCTCTAAGGGTGCCTGGAATGAAAATCCTCCGCCGGCTGATAATAAATCACCCTTTGGAGGATTCGGTCTACAATAACTGTCATTTAGAGGGGGCTTTGCTGACGAACAAATCTCACTGATTGTCACGCTAAGCTTTGCCAAACTCTCAATGAAAAGGGATTATACGCGATCCCGCAAATCCACAAGCTTCTTCTTGAGATCCTCCTCCATGGTTTTGAGTTCCATCTCGGCCTGCTGCCTTCTTGCCCGGCCTTCCTGCTGAATCTTGATGGTTTCCTCCAGTGTGATCATCAGGTCTTCATTGACCTTCTTGAGGGTCTCAATCTCAACTATGCCGCGCTCATTCTCTTTTGCAATTTCAATGGAACTGGTCTTGAGCATCTCGGAATTTTTGGCCAGAAGCTCGTTGGTGGTTTTTGTAACATCCTTCTGAAGCTTCAATGCATTCTGCTGGCGCAGCATGGTGATGGCAATGACGATCTGGTTCTTCCAGAGGGGTATGGTGTTCATGATGGAACTCTGTATCTTCTCAACAAGAGTCTGGTCATTGTTTTGTATAAGCCTGATCTGAGGAGCGGTTTGGATGGCGATCATCCTGGTCAGCTTCAGATCATGTATCTTCTTCTCAAACCGGGAGATGAGCTCCGACATATCCTTAACCTTCTGGGCATCTACAGGATCCCCCGTCCTTTGGGCTTTCTCCCTGAGTTCGGGGAGCACCTTGTCATTGAGTTCCTTCAGTTTCAGTGAGCCAGCCATGATATAGATGTCCAGCTCCTTCAGATACTCCAGGTTCTTTGCATACATGGTATCCAGGGTGGTAATATCCCGGATGAGCTGGAGTTTGGCACGATCCAGTTGATCGATAATTTTCTCTATCTGGACACCCAGCTTTTCGTAACGAGCCATGAACTTGCCGGTTTCCCTTTTGATGTTTCCAAACAGTTTATCAAAGAAACCCTGCTTGTTTGGGTCAAGGCTGTCCACATCCACTTCATGCACCTTAGTCAGAAGATCGGTCAGGACGGCACCCACCTCTCCACTGTCCTTGGCTCTGATCTGATCGAGGATGGCATCAGAGAATTTGGAAACCTCACTTTGCGCCAGGGCACCATATTGAATCACAGACTGGGAATCGCCCACATTGATCTGTTTGGAGAGCTCAATGACCTTTTGCTGCTCTTCCGGGGTCATTTCATTCCATTTATTCACATCATAGTTTTCGGTCGTAGCAACCGACTGGCCTGGGGAGGTTTGCAATTGTGCATCCATAACCTATCCTACCTTTCTTGAAGAGAAGTAACATACTCATTTTACCAAATGGTTACCTAATTAACAATGCCTACTTGTGCCCTGTTGAAGAAACCGATGACCGATTCTTGTCCTTCCCGGCCGCCCCGCCTGTATTCATGTTCCTTGAAATAGTTTCAAAAACTTTTATTTCAGTATCCAGATCCATCACATCATTTGCCAGCATCTTCTCCTTCTGTTGGAGGAAGGTGGCACGAATGCTCTTGAAGGATTTCTCGGTTTTGTCCAGTATGCTTACGGCATCAGCCGGCATGGGCCGGGTTGTGGCCAGTTCAACATATTTCATAATGATCTTGTGGGTAGGCTCAAGATAATAGGTTATGAATTGCTTGACAATACGCAGATCATTAGGATCCTTTTTAAGCATTTCAAACATGGATTCGGCTATCTTACACAAATCCTCAATTTCCTTTTTTACCTCAAGCTGCATGAGCCGGTAGGAGGCCTGTCTCATGGCTATGGTAAGCTTTCTGCCGGCCTTAATGGTTTTGCTGATTTCCTGCCGGGTCATGGCATCGGCTGTAATATTGTCATCCTTATTCTTTTTGGATGTACTAAGACTTATGGTAAGCCATGCGATAAGACCAACCACCAGTGCCCCAAAAAATCCTGCTTTGAACAGGAACTTCAGGATCGCAAAGCATGCAACCCCTATTATTATAGACAGCAATCTGCCTGCCCATGAACTTTTCAATTATTTCACCACCATAATATAATCGGACATATATCCGCTGATTTATGAACATGGACTATAATTATGATAAAACTCCTGTAAATTCATTCTACACATACAAAATTATACTGTAAAGAGTATTCAGCCTACTGTCAATCCGGCTCTTCCGGTCACCGGGTCGACATCTTTTGTATCCACCACTGCCCTACTTCTCTTATATTCAATATTTAACCCGTTTATCACAGGGCAGTATCCCTCCAGACCGATAAACCTTCTTCTAAATTGGTTCCTGCCCACTGAGTCAATCCATTCCCGGTCTGCAAAATCCCCCGGCTCCAGGGCAACCAGCCCTGCCTTACTGCCGTTAGGGTTCAGAAGGGCTTCAGGAATAGCTGTGGTTTTTAGTGAGCAGACATAATCCAGGCACAAAAGGCTTTCCAAAATCTCGGGATCAGCCCCGGCTTCCAGGGAAAAATCCCGGAACAGTTCATAGAGTCTTATGGCTGAGAAAGGCATGAACAGCCATTTTCTCTCCTTCAGCCACAGACTGAGATCATGATACAAATCAAAGGCCGAAGGAAAGAGGGTCTGCACATAATCCAGCGTAAAATTTAATCTGCCCGAGTTGCAGAAGCGATCCAGTGCCTCCTCAATGCCTTTTAACATCATGATTTCCTTAGGTGACATATACCGGTTTGACAGAACCTCATAGGGCGGGTAGCTTCTGTACTGGTAATGGTGCTTTTCAGCCTCATCCCTTATCCTGGTGCCCTGGAGCAGCTTCAGAAACCCCAGCTGAAGATGGTGTGCCTTCACGCTATATATCGCGTTGAAGGATTTTTTGAAGGAATCCATGTCCTCATAGGGCAATCCTGCAATCAAATCGGCGTGGACATGGATATTGCCCCAACTCATGATTTTTCTGATATTCTCAAGAGCCAGATCCACATCCATGACTCTGGATACGGCCTTCAGCGTCTCCGGGTTGGTGGACTGAATCCCCGCCTCAATCTGTATCAGTCCATTGGGCATTTCGTACAGGATCTTCATCTGTTCATCGTTAAGCCGATCCGGGTTGATCTCGAAATGAAAGGTTACATTCTCTTTCGAAAACCTTTTGATATACTTCCATATTTCCAGTGAATGCCGGTTGTTTACATTAAAGGAGCGGTCAATGAACTTGATCACCTTAGCTCCAGCATCAACCAGGGCATTGATCCCCCCGAAAATTTCCTCCAGCGGGAAATATTCCAATCCCCTGCTTATGGAGGACAGGCAATAGGAGCAATTGTAGGGGCAACCTCTGGACGATTCGATATAAGATATCCGGCCATTTATCCGATCCAGGTATTCGGGAATGAAGGGTGAAACATAGCCCTTATCTTCCAGGTCTTCGGAGGGACGGTAAACGGTTTCGATGTTTTCCTGATCCTTCAGCTTCAAGAGCAACCCTGGAAGCTGGTTCTCCCCCTCTCCTTTAATCACATAGTCGGCTCCATATGATTTGAAATCGTCTTCTGCGCCTTCATAGCATACCTCAGGACCGCCCACCACAACTACTGTTTCAGGTCTAACCTTTTTAAGGTCGGATATCAGGTTCTGCACCAATATGCGGTTCCAGATATAGCAGGAAAAGCATGCCACATCAGGCTCCTCATCAATTATTCCCGACCATATCTTCTGGTTGGAATCATTGATGGAATACTGAAGAACAGTAATATCCACACCGTTGTTCAGACAGGCGGCTTTCAGATACCAGGCCGCCAGACCCTCGTGCTCGTATTTGGCATTTATGGCTACAAGTATTGTTTTCATCCCTATCCCGCTTCATAAACATTGTTTAACCCATAAAACAGCTGTCCGGCTCATCCTTCCTGCCTTAAAGAAGCATTCCGTGTAAGACAGCTTAACTCTCTGAATACCGCTCCATTATTTATTCTATACTCAAATCCTAAAGGAGAGATATAAGAAAGATTAGAATTTGATTAGAGGATCGCCCTGTATTCAAACAGGTCAAAATCCGCAATGTTATGGCTCTCCCGTCCGTTACCCGACGCATAAAGGCCTATGGTGGTACCCACAAACCCGCCGGCCACGTCGGTGCTCAGTATCCTGCCATCAACCTTTTGGGCCAGAGGTATATTCTTTTCTCCGTCCCCGAAATAAAAACTGAAGTCCTGGCCATGGGCTGATATCTTCATCTCAAACCGATCTGAGTGCCAGGGAATGGTATTGATCAAAGTTTCAACCCCATCCTTACACTGAACAAGGCGGACAATGGTCTGATCACCTTCAAGGGCATACTCCATCCTGAGATGATAGCGATTGCTCTGCAAAAGAACCATTCCCGCCACCTCATCCCGATCAGGAGCAAATTCCAAAACCGTTCTCGCAACAAAGCTCATATGCTGCTGACGCCTACACACCAGGCTTGGATTTGCAAGTTCGGTCAATCTGGCTGGTCTTATCTTCAAACGCAGATATCCAGGACGCTCTGTCAAACTGTAGAATTCCTCTCCCGAGGTGCGCAGGAAGTTCCAGCAAGGATCAAGCCTGCCGCTGTCGAAATGATCCACCAATACAGGAAGCTCTGGCTCCCAGGAAGGCAGATCGGGGTATGGGTAGGAGAATTCAACTCTCCCGGTTCCGGGACTTACCACCGGCCATCCATCTTCCCATATTACGGGAACGAGGAAGGTTTCGCGTCCCAGATTTCGATAGTATCCGCCATAGGGTCTGGAGGCAAGAAGCACCATCCACCATTCCCCTTTTTGGGTTTCCACCAGATCACCATGACCAACATTAACGATGGGATACCCTCTTCCCAGATGGCGGTGTGTAAGAATCGGATTTGACGGACAGCCTTCATAAGGCCCCTTAATATCTCGGCTTCTGGCAATGGTGACCGAGTGATGGAAATCGGTTCCACCCTCAGCTATCATGAGATAGTAATACCCGTCCTTTTTATATATATGCGGTGCTTCTGGCCATATGGCATGCTTCAGCGCTCCGCGCCAGAGCCCATAACGCTCACCCTTTAATGTCATGGTATCAAGATCCAGTTCCCGCATCCAAATCTCATTATCACCGTAGTATGCCGGCCCTTCCGGCACCTCCCAGGTAGCAACACACCAGCATCGGCCATCATCATCAAAAAACAGGGAAGGATCGATTCCCGGTGCATCGGTCAGCCAATATGGCTCGGACCAGGAACCTTCAGGCCTGTCTGCGGTCACAATGAAGTTTCCGCCCCTGGTTACATTGGTGGTGATCACATAGAACTTTCCGTCATGGAAGCGTATGGTTGGGGCAAAGATACCCTCAGAATGCTCCACTGCATCCAGATCCAGTTGGGAAGGTCTGTCCAGCACATGCCCTATCTGCTTCCAGTGGACCAGATCCCGGCTGTGAAACAACGGGATTCCTGGAAAATATGCAAAGCTGGATGTTACAAGATAATAGTCCTCACCCACTCTACATATGGATGGATCAGGGTAGAACCCTGGTAAAATAGGATTCTCAAAGCTTCGTTTATCATGATCAGGCATGCAATCACCTCACCAAAGGCTATACTCAACCCTAATTTTTTGCAGCATTGCGACGCTCCATAAGGGAACGAATTTTTTCTGTAGGATCCAGAAGAGAACTTAAGGAGGAGTCATGGTTGAGGGTGTTGATCAGCAGAGCTATAAACTTAGATATATCAACCTCCACGTACCAGGGGGCTTTTTTCAGTTCTTCCTTCCTGTATGTCAGGTTTGTGGAGAATACTCTGTTCAGCATACCCCGCTCATACAGATCATGAAACTTATCCAGTCCCTCTGTGAAAAGGGCGAAGGTGACACCCACATAGATGTTTGCAGCCTTTCGCTTCTTCAGTTCCTTTACTATATCCAGAATGGAGTCTCCGGAGGATAGGATGTCGTCAATGATCAGGACGCTTTTCCCTTCAACCGAATCGCCCAGGAACTCATGGCTTATGATGGGGTTCTTCCCATTAACCAGCCTGGTCACATCACGGCGTTTATAGAACATCCCCAGATCAAGACCCAGTACGTTGGCATAATAGATGTTTCTGGAAAGTCCGCCCTCGTCGGGACTGATAACCATCATGCCGGATTTGTCTATCCTAAGATCGGGTTCGCTCCTTACAAGAGCTTTTATTATCTGATAGGTGGGCAGGATATTCTCAAAACCCTTAATTGGTATGGCATTCTGTACCCTCGGATCATGAGCATCAAAGGTGATGATGTTCTCCACCCCAAGATCCTCAAATTCCTGAAGGGCTATGGCACAGTCCAGTGACTCTCTGGAGACGCGTTTATGCTGTCTTCCCGCATACAGCAGGGGCATGATCAGATTTATCCTTCTGGCCTTCCCGCCTATGGCAGAAATGATCCTTTTAATATCCTGAAAATGGTCATCGGGGCTCATGCGGCATTCCTGGCCAAACATCTTATATGTGCAGCTATAATTTCCCACATCCGAAATGATATAAATATCGTAGCCGCGCACAGATTCGTTTATGACACCCTTACCGTCACCAGTACTGAATCTGGGGCAGGATGCAGAAATTATATAGGATTCCTTCAAATAGTGCTGACTCAGACTGTTTTCCTCGGAAAACAAGCTCTTCCTCTTTGTTACCAGGTGCTTGTTCACCAGCATTGCGAGTTCATGGGTTCCCTGCATGGGGATGATCCCAAGAGGACCCACCGGTATATCATGCTCGCCGCCGATAGAATAGGTTTTTTGAATCATAACATCCTCCGCATGTCCCCCAAAGGGATATTTTCTACTTACAATTCATCATTCAGGCAATCACATTATAGAACACATATCGCTTTCTGTAAAACATAATTCGCCAAATTCTGCATTATGCGCTTTGTTCTTCTCATGCAATCCTGTTTATCCATATTCAGTATGCTCAACTAACCAGTTTTGTTATAATAGTAACCGGAAGTTGTAAAAATCCACCAAGGAGGCAAACCATCATGAAAATCACCAAAAAACCTTTTGGGAGAATTAATAACCAGGATATTTATCTTTATTCACTGGTGAACAACAACGGCATGAAGGCAGAAATCATGGACTACGGAGGCATTATAGTATCACTCCATGCACCGGACAGGGATGGAAACCTTAAGGATATCACACTGGGCTTCGATAGTTTTGAGGATTATACCCGCCCTCACCCATTCTTTGGCGCCATCATCGGACGTCACGCCAACAGGCTGGAAGATGCGTCCTTTACCATCAACGATGTATTTTATGAGCTCAACAGCAATGAGGGAAACAACCAGCTCCACGGCGGACTCGTGGGCTTTGATAAAAAGGTATGGTTCTCCGAAATAATCAGCGATTCCGGACGGGAAAGTCTCCGGCTGAAATATCTGAGCCCGGATATGGAAGAGAATTATCCGGGCAATCTGGATGTAACAGTAACCTATACCCTTAGCGATAATAATGAGCTGGTTATCGACTACCATGCGGTATCGGACAAGGATACGGTGGTCAACCTTACTAACCACGCATATTTCAATCTGTCCGGTCATGATTCCGGCACCATTTACCATCACGAACTGATGATCAATGCCCGCAGGTTCACTCCTATATCCGGTGAATGCCTGCCCACAGGAGAGATCCGGGATGTGGCAGGTACTCCTTTTGACTTTACAAAGATGAGGGTCGTCGGGAAGGGCCTGCTTGAATGCATGAACGATGAACAGATGAAGTTTGGAAGCGGCTATGACCATAACTTTGTTCTTGATGTGAGTGGGAAGGAACCGGAAAAAGCCGCCGAAGTTTATGACCCTCAAAGCGGCCGGTTTATGGAGGTCTACACCACCAAGCCCGGAGTGCAGTTCTATACAGGCAACCACCTGAATGAAAAGGGAAAGGGAGGAGCAGATTATAAAAAACACAGCGGGCTGTGCCTGGAAACCCAGTACTTCCCAAATTCCATGAAGCATACCCACTTCCCCTCGCCCATTCTCAGAGCGGGTGAGGTCTATCACCATATCACCATCTACAAATTCGGGGCAAGGTAAAACCCTTCGTGTCATTGCGAGGAGTCGGAGACGACGAAGCAATCTCACCTTTTAGAGGTGGGATGTGGGAGGTAGGAAATGAGAGTGCAAGAAGAGCTTTGAGGTTGCTGTTACGCATTATATGTGGTTGCTGACGTGTTTCCGCCACGTCCGGTCCAGTTATGATGGAAAAACTCCCCTCTCGGTCTGTCTACACGCTCAAATGTGTGGGCACCGAAGAAATCCCTTTGAGCCTGCAGAAGGTTGGCCGGAAGCCTGGCAGTTCTGTATCCGTCATAATAGGACAGCGCGCTGGACATAGCCGGAACCGGTATCCCGTTCAAAACGGCCTGCGCCACCACCTCCCGCCAACTATCCTGGGCTTTTTCCAGTGCCTCTTTAAAGAAGCTGTCAAGCATCAGGTTTTCAAGATCCGGGTTTTTGTCGAAGGCTTCCTTGATTTTTCCCAGGAAGATGGAACGGATAATGCATCCACCCCTCCACATGAGGGCGATACCACCATAGTTCAGATGCCAGCCATAGTTTTTTGCTGCAGCACGCATAAGGGCAAAACCCTGGGCATAGGATACGATCTTGGATGCGTAGAGGGCTTTCCTTATGGCTTCACAAAAGACCTTCCGGTCGTGGGGAGCAGTGATGGAGGGGCCGGCAAGCACCTTGGAGGCATTTACCCTCTCCTCCTTCATGGCAGACAGGCTCCTTGCAAAGACCGCCTCGCCTATCAAGGTGAGGGGCACTCCCTGATCCAGAGCCGCCATCACAGTCCATTTACCCGTCCCCTTCTGGCCAGCGGCATCCAGGATACTGTCCACCAGAGGCTTCCCATTCTCATCCTTAACCCCCATGATGTCCCGGGTTATTTCAATCAGGTAGCTGTTGAGCTCTCCCTGGTTCCATTCATGGAAGACCCCACCCATGGTGTCGGCATCGTAGCCCAGAAGATCTTTCATGAGCTGATAGGATTCGCAGATCAGCTGCATATCCCCATACTCAATGCCGTTGTGTACCATCTTTACAAAATGTCCCGCACCGTCCTCCCCTACCCAGTCGCAGCAGGGAGAACCGTCCTCCACCCTGGCCGCAATGGCCTGAAAAATGGGCTTGACGAGGGGCCATGCCGCTTGGGATCCGCCCGGCATGATGCTCGGCCCCGTCAAGGCTCCTTCCTCTCCGCCGGAGACACCAGTACCTATAAAGTAAAATCCCTTTTCTTCAAGGTATTTTGTTCTTCTTATACTGTCCAGGTAATGGGAATTACCCCCGTCAATCAACACATCTCCTTTTGAAAGAAAGGGAATCAGCTGCTCTATCAGATTATCTACAGGGTCTCCGGACTTGACCATCATCATGATTTTCCTGGGGGTTTTCAGGCTGTCAACAAGTTCTTCTATGCTGTAGGTTCCAATGATGTTTTTCCCCTTTCCCCTGCCTTCCACAAAACGCTTCACCTTGTCGGTGCTCCGGTTGTACACCGACACCGAGAACCCCTTGCTTTCCATATTCATTACCAGGTTCTCACCCATAACGGCAAGGCCGATGAGACCAATATCACTCCTATGCATACCTTACCTCCTCAATTTCCGGCGCCATGATTTTGATTGCTTCATAAAAATCATGGCTCTCTTATAGATTTCCCTATAAATACTGTGATTCTCCGAATTGGACTCAATGATTTCATGGGCTTTTATGGAAGGCTGTGGTCTCTACATCGTGGATCCTTCCTGATACAGTTCAGCATAAAGACCGCCTGCCTGCAGCAATTCCTCATGAGTACCCATCTCCTCTATACCTTTTGAGGTAAGCACAACAATCAGATCAGCGTTTTTGATGGTAGTAAGCCTGTGGGCGATAACCAATGTTGTTCTGCCCTTTGCCAGAACTCCCAGGGACTCCTGAACCAGTCTTTCGCTTTCGTTGTCCAGTGAAGAGGTGGCCTCATCCAGTATCAGGATGGGCGGGTTCTTCAGAAAGGCGCGGGCAATGGATATCCGCTGTTTCTGGCCTCCGGAGAGCTTAACGCCCCGTTCACCCACAAAGGTATCATAACCGTCTTCCAACTCCATTATGAAGTCATGGGCATTAGCCAGCCTGGCGGCAGTTATCACTTCCTCGTCGCTTGCGTCAGGCTTCCCATAGAGTATATTATCCCTTATGGAACCACCAAAAAGATACACATCCTGCTGCACCACACCAATATTCTTCCTGAGGGATTCCAGTTTGATATTCCGGATATCTGTACCATCCACCAGAATCCTGCCCTCATTTACCTCGTAGAATCTGGGAATCAGGCTGCAGAATGTGGTCTTCCCGCTTCCCGATGGTCCTACAAGTGCAACATTTTGTCCGGGTTCTATTCTCAGGTTGATATTCTTGAGCACCTCGGTCTTGTCATTGTAGCTGAAGGATACATCATCAAAGATAATCTCACCCCTGACCGACTGCAGTTCCACCGCATCGGGGCTGTCAACAATCTCAGGCTCTTTTTTCAGCATACTCAAGAAGCGGTCAAATCCAGACATTCCCCTTTGAAAGGCCTCGGTGAAATTGACAAGCCTCTCAATGGGATTTAAAAAGACATTGATAAAGAGAATGAAAGTCACCATTTCGGTGGCACTGACAGTTCCCCGGGTCACAAATATACCCCCGGCTACCAGAACTGCAATGTATAAAATCCCCTGAAGGAAAGAGTTCCCGCTGAAAAAGCGTCCCATGAGGGTATAGCTGTCTTCCCTTGTTTTCACAAACTCATGATTGTCGGCATCAAACTTGCTGAGCTCCATATCCTCATTAGAAAAGGATTTTACCACACGGATCCCGGCAAGGCTATCCTGAATTCTGGCATTGACCTGGGCAATTTTCTCCCTGTTCTTTGTGAAGACCGCTCTCATCTTCAGGTTGTAGAATGCTGTAAAGCCCACAATGAAGATGGTAAGCCCCAGAAGGATCAGGGTGACCCTCACATCGATGGTCATCATAACAACCACCGAACCGATGATCTTTAGTATGGAAATAAACAAATCCTCAGGGCCGTGGTGAGCCAGCTCTGATATCTCAAACAGATCATTGGTAATACGGGACATGAGCTTACCGGTATTGCTGTCATCGTAGAAGGAGAAAGACATCTTCTGCAAATGGCTGAACAGATCCCTCCTCATGTCGGCCTCCATCCTGGTTCCCATGATATGTCCCCAAGAGGTAATATAATACTGGCAGAAATACCGGATGATATATAGAAAGAGAAGTCCTCCCGCAGAAAGGAGGATTATCTCCAGCATATTATCTGGCCTCTTGCCATACACCTCGTCCAGAAGATACTGAATCAGAACAGGAAAAAATATATCAATCCCTGAAAGGATGGTGGCACACAGCATATCCAGAAAAAACATGCCCTTATACGGCTTGTAGTAGCGAACAAATGCTTTAAGTTTATTCATTGTCATCAACCTCGGAGTTTAGTCTTATCATTTTAAAGCATTGGCATGGATTATTCAACCTGCAGGTGAAACCTGTCTTGCAGTGTGCAGGAAACATGATGGGATCTGCCAAAGCGGCCTTAGCATGTACAAATTCCATCAAAGAGGGACGGTAATGGTTTATTTTGAGATAAACAGATCAGTCCTGTCCCTGTCCGAAAGGGTTCTTCCGTCAAGCTGCCTCTCGGCCATCTCCACCAGCATTCGGGTATCGTAGAAGGGCATCAGGAGAAGTTCGTTATTATGACTGCTGATAAGCGTTTTGAAATCGGGCGAAACCTCGATCAGACGATCCATATAGCTCAGCTTCTTCTTGTTTTCCCATCGCCAGATAATGGCCTCAGCGCTTTCACCCTGAGTTATAAGTAAGGTTCTGCTGTTGTCGAAAATAACATTTGAGGCAACTTGAGACATACCCTTAAGTTCGGCCAGCAGCTTTCCGGATTGGGCATCATAACAGCGCAGACTGTAGTCATCCAAGCTTACAAACAGATACCTGCCCTCGGCATCAAATATCACCTTCAATGCCGCTATGTCAAAATCATTGAGGACGAAACGCTCTTCAAAGCTTTGGGAATCCACAAGCCGTATACTGTTGTCCGGGTAGATTGCAGCAAGTGTTTTGCTGCTGTCACTTATGGCAATATCCCTTATCTCCTTCTGCGGAAATGTAAAGAGTTCCTTGCCGGATTTGGTGCTATAAACCTTCGTGTCATCATAGGGTGAGCTTAAGATAACCCTGCTGTTTTGATCGTAGAAAATGACTGCTCCAAACACAGTGGTATCTATCTCAGCCACAGGGCTTAAATCCTTGGTGCGTATAATCTGAAGATTATCCCAGGTTCTTAACACACAAAGAGAACCATCGGAACTGATGTGTTTTCTGTCAACACTGTAGTCGTTGGTTTTCTGGGTTATAACTTCCATGGTCTGTGCATCATATACCGAGACCTGACCTTCCAGGTTTGTGGTGAATATCTTACTGCCATCGTCAACGAAGCAGGCATAGGTAAGATTGCCGCCGGTATCGATCAAGCCTGTAAGCTCTTTGTTTTCCCAATCCCAAACAGCAATTTCTCCCCTGCTGGAGGTATAGGAAAGGAGCCTGCTGCCATCGGGACTAAAGCTGCACCTGTAAACCGAATCATTATGGCCCGCCAGTCTAATAATATCTTCATTTTGTAAATCTCTGAGAATGACTGCTTTATTGGAGTGGTCACAGGAAGCCGCTACAACACCTGAACTGACAATAAAATTGTTGATGCCCCGGGAAAGCTCAATCCTTCCGGGAAAATACTCCCAGCCTATATCATCCATAACCCAGAAGCGAATGGAACCATCATAGGACGATGTTACCACGAACCCGTCCCATATGATGTAATCGGTGATATTACCGCCGTTGATGAAGGTATACAAAATCTTGTTCTCAGAAACATCTAAAACATTGATCTTTTCGCTTTCCACAAAGATAAGCATGTTCTCATCATAGGGTGAGAACGCCAGATCAGAAATGCTGGAGTAGTCGAAATCCCTCTCTATAAGCCTGTAACCGTTAAAGTCGAAGACATCCAGTCTGCCTTCCCCTTTTGAAAGAAGGTTAAGAGATTCAAGGGAGAAATTGCTGGATGCTACTGCCAGAACACCGTCGGAAAGAGCCACATCGTTAATTTGTTGGTTATCAACCCTATAGTCGTATAATAAGCGATGACTATTCAGGTCAAAAAGAAGAACCTGACCGGAATTGGTTCCCACACAGAGATAGCGGCCTGAACCATCCATAGCCAGGCTTGTGACAGAGACAAATCCCTCACCTTCCAGATAGTCATTTATGGACTGCTTGAAAAGCGCATTGCCGGTCTGCGCATCCAATAAAGCAACAGCACTGCTGCTGACCGCAGCCACGCCTTTGCGGTCCGAACAGAATTTAATGTAGGAGGTATACTCATCATACTGCCATTTTGCCTCCATAGTATCAAGATCCATACATGTTAAAATGCCGCCGGTAACATAGACGATGGTTCTGTCATCGATAAAATCCAGTTTGTCCTTACCTAGATATTTATCTCCGATAAAATGCTTCCCGAGTAAGTCCCCATGCTGGGTTTCCCATACATACAGGTAGCCATCCTTGGCCGATGTAACGGCGGTTTTTCCATCGAAACTCAGCTTGATGAAATTAACTGCATTAGCATGCTTTAGTGCGATATCCGGCAGGAACCGGTTATCGGTTTTGTAGACCTGTAAAGCCTGACCCAGGGCATATTCGGCTTCTTCTACATAGGGACGCTCAGGGTTATCCAAATCGGCCGGCAGAGCCTCTCTTGCCACCATGATGGCTGTTCTGCGGTCTCCCTCTGCAAGGAGTTGCCCTGAAATATTGGCCATATATAGGGACTGCCCTTCAAGTGTCTTTTGCACCTGTTGTTCAAGGAGAATGGATTTTTGCTTGATCTGCCAGGCCTGCCAGGCACTAAAGGATCCAAAGCCCAGAAAAAACAGGGAAAGGGATATGGACAGCGACAGAATCCGCTTGATGGTTCGTTCCCTGTGGCGTTGCCTTAAGTCGTCGAAACGGCAGTTTAGGATAGGAGCCAAAAGCCGTAAAATCTCCACCTTGAGCTTTTTCTTCATCTTTCCCAGGCTGTCAGCCCGGATATCGGCCGCCAGCGGTTCGACCTCTTCAGTCACTTCTTCAATGCTACCATCCTCACCCACCACCTGCCGTTTGACAAAGCGCAGGGGTTCGGGAAAGGATTCATAGGGCTCCCCTTCTATGAGGAGAGCGAGGATTCGATCTTGACCATGAAGCTTGGAAAAAGTTTCAATCTCTTTCATCACCCATTTTGATTGGGGTGTTCTGGGCGAACAAATAACAATGAGATGTTCGGAACTGGTCAGGGCTTCGGTGATGTTGTCTGCCAGGTTCGAAGAGGTTGGAAGTTCTTCACGATCACGAAAGACTCTACCCACTTTCTTTTGGCTGCCTTTTTTGATCAGGCTTTTGGGAACCTTGAAGCTTTCCAGCATCCTATGTAACTTCTCTGCTATTGCCTTATCGGGCTCAGTATGACGGTAGCTGATAAACGCATCATATTTATAGATCTCATTTTCTTGCATATGCCTGCCCACCCAAAACTCCAAATAGCCAATATCTGGCCTTCCTTTATAATAATAAAACTACATGACAAAACCTGTAAAGTCAATATAGGGCTCTAAAACTGTGTTTTTTCATTTTAGCAGTATAGCCGCAAAAGAAAGTGGGAAGCCGAGGCTTCCCTTTTTCCTTCATACAGTCGAACTGCAACCCAGAAACAATATCCCGGGACTGTCAGCCCTCCAGTCTTCTGTAAGCCCGAACTGCGGCTTTCCTTAAAATACTTATACCTGCCCAGGATAAGGCTGCCAATATAAGGACTACAAGACCATAGAGAAAAACGGGGCTCATTTGAAGCTGGAGGAAACCATAGCAAAGAGCAACCAGAACCATAATGATGATAACTCCGGCCAGCATACCCAAGACCACATTAAAGTTTTGCTTGATGGCTTCGGTGGGATTGTTCCAATGTAGTTTGGGCCTGATAAGATCGATGAGCGTTCCCGAAAGGCATATGGGAAAAAGCGCTGCAGCGCTGAGAACAACACTGGACAACCAAAGGCCAAAGCTCAGTCGCAGGGCAAATACCATAGCCAGCGAGGTGGTAATAACACAGAGCAGTGATATGGAGTATCCCGCCAACAGCTTTCCCGCAGCCTGGGTTTGGGGCTTAACCGGGATGCTCTTCAGGATCCACAGTGATTTCCCCTCCCGGGAGTAGGTGCTGGAAACTGCAGCATTAAATGATCCGAACAGGACTAAGATACCCGACAGAATCAAAACCTGTGCAGGGGATGAACCGAATTGGTCGATGAGTGAAGAAATTGCCTGCAAATCAGGATCCTGAGCAAAGCTGCCTCCAAAGAGCGGCATAGCCATGATCACCGGTCCGACAATTATCCCAATCAAAGAGTTGAGAGCATATACAGGGGTTCTGAGGATCATCTTCCACTCATTCTTAAAAATGACCATGATGGGTGATGAGCCTTTATAGGTCAGTTTTCTTTTGATAGTTCTTTTTTCAGCTTCCAGTTGCGCAGACGCCCCTCTTTGATAGATCAGCGAGGCAAGAAGCCAAACGGGTATGAAGGAGACAACCGACAAAAGAACAAGATATCCAAGGTTCTTTAAGGCTTCCGCCCCTGTATGGGAGAGAGCTTTGGTGATCCATACCGAGGGCGGGAATATCCTTCCCGACCATTCAACCAGCCCGTCGCTCCTTTGCAGGATCTCGAGAAGAAACTCCATTTCCGTTCCGCTCTCGGGCATCCGGGACAAAAGAAGATTCTGCCCCACAAATAGAGCCAAAAACAAGATGATGGAACCCACGATGATGATGAGATCCCTTCTTTTTGAACGGCTTACAATGTGCATAAGGCACAAAGACAGCAACGAGGATATGATAAGGGGTACTATGGGCAGAAAAAGAATGCATATCAGAGCTGTAATATAATAGAGAATACCCTTCTGAGCCCCTGCTCCGTAGATTATTACGGGAGGTAGCATCAAGAATAGGGCAATGGGGTACTCTCCCAAAAGAACCAATATGAATTTGGACAGGAATATGCTGTTCTGCTTAAGGGGCAGGGAGGCCAGAAACTCGGTATCCCTGGCAAGAAACAAGGCTCCCAGTATATAGAATATACCGAAAAAAAGAATGAGCAGTCCGGCAGCCGACGCTCCCATAGTAAGGATCAACTGGGGCGAGTTCAGCAACTGTGCCGCCATATATAACCTTTGCATGATATAGCTATAGAGAAAGACAACCTGTCCCAGGGCAATAACAATAATGAAAGTAAGCCCTGCGGCCTTCCATAACTCTTTTTTATCGTTTCTAAAGTTATACCTGGCCATGGAGAGCCCAAACCGGGAATTTATCTGCAGTTTCAGGAGACTTAAAAACTTACTCATGGCCAGCACTTCCTTCATCAGTAAGCTCCAGGAAAATACTCTCCAGCGACTTGTCCCCCGATCTGCGAAGCTCATCCAGGGTCCCTACGGCAATGATTCTGCCCTTGTTGATAATGCCGATGCGGTGACAGAGCCTTTCTGCGACCTCCAGAACATGGGTGGAGAAGAAAACGGTATATCCCTTTTGGCAATGCCTGTTCATCTCCTCCTTCATCAGATGTGCTGATTTGGGATCCAGGCCGGTCATGGGTTCGTCCAGGATCCAGAGAGGCGGGTTATGAAGAAGCGCCCCGGTAAGGATGATCTTCTGCTTCATACCATGGGAATAGCTTTTGATGGGTTGACCAGCAGCCTGCTTCATCTCGAACATATCCAGGTACTTTTCTATGTTCTGCTTCCGTTCTTTACGGGATACCTCATAGACATCCGCAATGAAATTCAGGTATTCAATGCCGGTAAGCCGGTCATAGATATCATGGGTATCGGGTACATAGCCCATGCTCATCTTGGCTTTTATGGGATCCTTATCAATATCATGTCCGTTAACATTTATGGTTCCCGTATCGATGGGAAGTACCCCGGTAATCATCTTGATGGTGGTTGTTTTTCCAGCACCATTGGGTCCTAAAAACCCAAAAATTTCTCCTGGCCTTACCTCAAGAGAAATATCGTCGACAGCCTTTACCTTTCCCTTTGCATAGCTCTTGGAAACATTTTTTATTGAAAGCACAACGATCACCCCTTCCTGTCCGCTGTTTACAGTTTATCCAACACCGGCAGCAGAGTCAACGGTTATGTATTTGCCGTTATTTCGCTTAAGATGAAAAGGACAGGATTTTGTCCTGGATTATACCCTGAACATGGTCAGTTATGCTCCAGTCCAGCCTCTTCCATCGGCATGGTTTTTTTTGCACCCACAATACCAACCAGTATGGGCACCAGCAGACTGATGCCTCCGGCGATCAGCCACTCGTTCAGTGCCAGGGCAGTGGTTCCAAAGATTGCAGAAAGGAAAGGCAGATAAATAATCCCCAGCAGCATCAGGATGGAAGAAAGCACTGCAAAGATCAGGTATTTGTTTGAAAACACAGGCAGTTCGAACAGACTCTTATGCTCCGACTTACACTCAAACACATGGATGAGCTGGGACAGAACCAGGGTCACCAGCGCGGCTGTTCTTGCACCAGCAAGGTTTTTGCTCATAGTATTTACTATCATAAAACTTGCTATCGTAGAAATAGCAATAAAAATACCCCTTACCATGATCAGCCTGGCAAGCCCGTGTGAAAATATGCTCTCATCGGGACTGCGGGGTGGTCTTTCCATAATGTCGGGTTCTCCCGGCTCCATCCCCAGAGCAATGGCGGGCAGACCATCGGTGGCAAGATTTACAGCCAGTACCTGGGCTGGAAGAAGCGGAATAGGCAGACCCATTATCATGGATAAAAACATGGTGAGTACTTCACCCACATTGCAAGACAGCAGGTATCTGATAAATTTTCTTATATTGGAATAAATATTGCGGCCCTCTTCCACTGCAGCCACTATACTGGAGAAATTATCATCCATAAGGATCATGGATGCCGCCTGTCTGGTTACATCGGTCCCGGATTTGCCCATAGCAATTCCTATATCGGCATCCTTTACTGCTGGCGCATCGTTCACTCCATCCCCTGTCATGGCAACAATATTGCCGTTGTTTCTGATAGCTCTCACTATCCTCATCTTATGCTTTGGGAAAACCCTGGCAAAAACCGTTGCCTTCCGGCAGGCCTCTTCCAGTTCCTGGTCCGACATCTGATCTATTTCTCTGCCATTGACAACCAGATCACCATCCCTGTATATATCCATGGACTTGGCAATGGATGTGGCGGTTTTTACATGATCGCCGGTTATCATGATGGTCTTTATTCCTGCCCGTCTGCATTTGGCCACCGATTCGATGGCTTCCTTTCTGGGGGGATCGGTCATTCCAGCCAATCCTATGAATACCAGCTGAGATTCCAAATCATCGCGCCATAACTGGTAGGGCTGAACGGTACGATATGCAAAGGCCATGACCCTCAATGCTCTGGATGTCATGGCGGCGCATTCATCCCGCAGCTTATCCTGGTCATCCTGGGTGATATCCCTTTCCCTGTCGGCGATCATGATTTTGGAGCATTTGTCCATGATGATCTCCGGTGCACCCTTGGCAAAAAGGAAGAGCTCGCCGCTTTGGGATCTGCAAATAACCGACATGAGCTTCCGCTCCGAATCAAAGGGGATTTCCCTAACCCTTCTGTAGGCACTGAAAACAGATTCCTTATCAAGCCCGGTATCGATGGCAGCTCTCACAAGAGCAACCTCGGTAGGATCGCCCTCTATATCAAGATCCGCATCACTGTTGCTTTCCATGATCCGGGTGTTGCCGCAGAGCATGCCAATCTTTAAAAGGAGCTTCAGGCCTGTGGTCTTTTCCACATGTACCTCTCTTCCGCGACAATAAGCGCTTAATCTGCCCTGGTTGTTCTTCCGCATCACATACGGGTTCTTTCCGGCATAGGCCTCAACAACGGTCATCCTGTTCTCTGTAAGGGTTCCTGTCTTGTCCGAGCAGATAACCGTGGCACATCCCAGGGTTTCAACAGCAGGCAGGCGTCTTATGAGAGCATTTTTCTGAACCATTCTTCTAACGCCGATGGCCAAAGCAATTGTTACAACCGCAGGCAATCCTTCAGGAACTGCGGCTACCGCAAGGCTGATACCTCCAAGGAGCATTTGGATGACAGGCTCACCTCTCAAAATGCCCAGTACCGCCACAATGGCACAGATAGCCAGGCATCCGGTAACCATATACTCTCCAAGCTTCTCGAGCTTTTTTTGGAGGGGGGTATCCTGAACGCCTGCGGTTTCCATCATTTCAGCGATTTTTCCCATCTCGGTTTCCATACCGGTAACCATGACCAGGGCTCGTCCGGTTCCGTTGGTGATCATGCTTCCCATGTAAACCATATTCCGGGATGTCACACCGGTCAGACTGGCATTTGTCTGATCAGTTCGGATCTTGGCCACAGGGATTGACTCCCCGGTGAGCATTGATTCATCAGAATAAAGATTGTTGGCCTCCAGCAAAACTGCATCTGCCGGCACACGATTCCCGGCCTCAAGAACGATCAAATCTCCTGGTACCACCTCTTCGGCAGGAATATCCCGTATAACCCCATCCCTGACCACTCTGGCATGGGGCGCGGCAAGGCTCATAAGAGCCTCCATGGCTTTTTCGGTTCTCATCTCCTGGATAAATCCCAAAAGTCCGTTCAATAGAATGATGGCAAGAATGGCGATACCTTCACTGTTTTCTCCCATGGTAAACGATATTATGGAGGACGCTATCAGAATAATTATCATCAGGTCTGTAAACTGGGAAAACAGGATCTTAAGCCATCCATGACGCTTTGCGGGCTTTAGAACGTTTCTTCCGTGGATTTCCAGTCTTTTATTAGCTTCCTCTCCAGTCAGCCCATGAGCGGCATTCCTGTAATTGTCCATTATGGGGAGTTGTCTTTCCGTTTCCACAACATCACTCCTTAGGTACTTTGCAATAAAACCACCAAACAGGACAATCTATCCTATGCTGTTTCCGGCCGTAATAGTACAGGCTTCCCGTTACGACAGGAGACGGCCGTCGTGCGAAAACACTATGTGTGTGAGGGGATGGCTGCTGTTGATGTTTATATGGCTTAACTTCATATTGCCGGGCTGCATATCATAGGAAGAGAGCTGCATGAGGTGCTGTCTTTATGTGGATACTGGTTATGACCCTAATTTCGAGCTTTGACTGTGTTCTGGCGGGTATGTCCTATTCAGCCAGAGGGATCCGTATCCCCTTTGTTTCGAAGTTCCTTATCTTTATTACGGCTCTGGTTGTTGGCTGTATCTCAGAACTGGCTTCGGCCTCACTTACAAAATTCATTCCATCAGGCCTTGCTGAGATTTTAGGGCAGATCATTCTTGCCATAATGGGATTATTCATGCTGCTCACAACCTTATTGGACAGTAAACCAAAGCACAAAAAAAAGAGTGATCTTATCGATACAACACCAAGAACACTCTTCAAACTTGTTCTGAAATCAGCCGGCATCACCATCCAGGTGCTAAAGTATCCATCGGAAGCTGATATAGACCAATCGGGCAGGATAGATCCCCTGGAATCCATTCTTCTGTCCGTTGCCCTGACATTGGACTCGGTGGGCTTAATTCTGTGCAGCGCCCTTATAGGACAGAACACAATCCTCTTTCCTGTAGCGCTGAGTATTGGTCAACTGGCAGGCCTCATCATAGGCGGAAAACTGGGAATGAGATTTGTAAATAAACCATCCTCTTCATTAGCCAAATACCTTCCGTCCCTGATTCTGATACTGCTGGCAGGAATCGGGCTTATTCGATAATCAGTTCCACAGGACAATGATCAGAGCCATAGACATCGGACAATATGGCAGCGTCCACAAGCCTTGACTTGAATCTTTCCGATACACAGAAATAGTCGATACGCCACCCCACATTCTTTTCTCTTGCCTTGAACATATAGGACCACCAGGTATAGGCATCGGTTCTGTCAGGATAGAAATGGCGGAAGGTATCTATAAATCCCGATTCGAGAAGCTGGGTCATCTTGCTTCTTTCCTCAGGGGTAAAACCCGCATTCTTTACATTGGATTTTGGGTTTTTAAGATCAATCTCCTTATGGGCTACATTGAGATCCCCACAGAATATGACAGGCTTATGGGCATCCAGCGATAAGAGGTAGTTTCTTAAATCATCTTCCCATATCATCCTGTAGGGAAGCCTCTCCAGACCTCTCTGGGAGTTGGGGGTATAGATATTCACCAGATAGTAATCGTCAAATTCGAGGGTGATCATTCTCCCTTCCCTGTCATGCTCTTCCATCCCCATTCCATAGGATACCTTCAGAGGCTGCTTTTTTGTGAAAATAGCGGTTCCGGAATAGCCCTTTTTCTCTGCATAGTTGAAATAGAGGGTATATCCCTCCAACTCCAGATCCAACTGCCCCTCGCTCAGTTTGATCTCCTGAAGGCATAATATATCTGGAGATTTGCTGTCCAAGAAATCCAGAAATCCTTTCCCTATAGCAGCTCTTAAGCCATTTACATTCCATGAAATCAGTCTTGTCATATTCATTCATCCTTTCCGGTGGATATATGCAACTGAAGCCAAAGGATACTCTTTCGCCCAGTCAGCCAGGTAGTTCTGGTTTTTCTTCGATCCTTTTCCAATGCCTTGTGGCCTCAAAATGGGCAACCGCGTCCATGCAGTCAGAGACTATCTTTGGATCAAACCCCATGACTTTAAGAAGTTTTATAGCATTTCGAGTTGTTGCCCTTCCCTCTTTGACCCTGTAGTCAAAACTTACCTCACTATCGGTAACGATTTCTTCAAAATGCATGTTTTCAAAGATTTCCTCAAGTATATCGGCAAGTTCCTGGTCATGGGTGGCTGCCATAAGACAGATATTTTGGCGGGCAAGAGACTCCAGAACCCTTGACGATGCCGCAATCCTTTCTATGGTATTGGTTCCCCGCAAAACCTCATCCACGATGCATAAGCATTTGATACGGGGATTAACAGCAGAGAAGATCCTCTTAAAGGATTTGATCTCGGCAATAAAGTAGCTCTCACCATCGAGAATGCTGTCTCTCAGCGCCATGGAGGTAATGGGGAAAAGAGGTACCGATGTCCAGCTTTCAGCCAGGCATGTGCCAATGGTATGTGCCATAAGGGTATTGATGGCAACAGTTTTAAGGTATGTGGACTTTCCTGATGCATTGGAGCCAGTGATCAAAACAGGTTTATTAAGGAGAACAGGGTTTCCCACGCAGTTTTTCACCATTGGATGCCTGACGTTAAAAGCATTAATACTGTTAATACCTTGATCGTGCTCCCACTCAATCTTTGGGACACACCATTTTTCCAGCGTCTTTCTGTATGATGCCAGGCTTATGGTGGCATCCAAAAGGCCAATTATTTCAAACAATTGAGCAAATTCATCAACCTTTTGCTTCAGCAGAAGAACCGATGCCTGATAACTCCATATATCAATCAGAAAAATCATCTTTGGCAGAGTTGAAGGATCATCAATAACCTCCTTATTGATAAAAAGGCTGGGAGAACCTTTTCGGGCAACCTCCCTCAAACTTTTGAGCAGATCGTTCAGGCGGGTGTTTATCCTTGGAACACCCTTTAAATCCAGCCCGGCTATTCTATCGGCAAGGGCTATGATGGCAACGGCTGATGTTACTATGGATATTTTTGAATCGATTTCTTTAATCGCCCTTTCATGATAGAGAACGTTGAACCCAATGGACAGGATGAGCAAAAGCATGCCAAAGCCCACATTAGCAAAAATTACGGGTATGGCAAGGAGGGGGAGAAAGGTAAGCAGCCTGAACCAATTGCCCTTCCTGAGCTTGAGGTGTTCGGTATCCCCCATCAAGGTTGAGGCTCCCTTATCCCTGTACTTGCCAAACCGCTCCAGAAGCATCTGGACACTTTCCCTGACCTGCGGGTTCTCTTCCCAGTATTCTATAAGCGCAAGCCTCTCCTCCATGCTAATGCTGTCGTACAGAGGCGTCCTAAGAAGAGAATAGAGCACCTCATCCCCCATGGATGTGTGGGTGCTGTTTATCAGAGCATAGAGCTTGTCCATCTCCAGATCATTCCAGGTAGTATCATCGATATAGTATCGGGCATTCTTTTTCCCATACTCTCTGAAAAACACCGAAATGCGCCTAAAATCAAAGTCGGTATGACTGTTCTCAGGGAGTTTGCCCCAATGATCTCTCAGGCGTTTCAATACTTTGTCATCCTTTTTACCCCTGTCGATGAGCAGGCTGATAAGCACGAATATTCCAAAAACGACTGCTGCGAATATAAAGTCCAAATGTGAACCCTCCAAAACTTGATTCCTTATATTATATAATTCATTTAACTCAAAGGAAAGTGATGCTATGCCGTCGTCCATGATTTGTCAGATTCTACGGGAACATAATGAAGGTTTTTGTCTGAGATTTCCTTATTTTATATGGACTAATCACGAGTCTTTAGATATACTTCTTTAAGAATGTTCTTGCCTCTACGATGGCTCTGGTCATCTGGATATTATTTAATTTAATAAGGGGGAACACTTGTATGCAACGAAAGATCTACCATGTGGAAGAACGGGTGCCCTTTCTCCTGGGACTGCCCTTGAGCCTGCAGCATTTATTCGCCATGTTTGGCGCATCAGTGCTGGTACCCTTTCTTTTCAACAACGCGGCGCGAACCCATTATGTTGCCAATGTGCTTCAGACCACAATGGACAGGCTGACACCGGCACAACTGGAACAGGTCAATGCCATCACCATCATCGACCCGGCTCTGGTTCTCTTGATGAATGGTTTTGGCACATTACTTTACATTTTCCTCTGTAAGGGAAAATCTCCCGCCTTTCTTGGTTCAAGCTTCGCATATCTCGCACCCACCTTCGCCATAATCACCAGCTCTACTCAATACCAGGCAAATTTCTCGAAAGCACTGGGCGGTTTTATCGTTTCCGGTGTTATTTTTTGTCTGGTAGCTATACTGATTAAGATAGTGGGCACCAAATGGATTGATATCGTATTGCCGCCTGCGGCTATGGGACCCATCGTGGCTCTCATCGGACTCGAACTGGCAGGCACTGCAGCAGGAAACGCCGGGCTGCTTCCCGACGGCAGCGGACAGTTCTACTGGCCCAATGTGGTCATCGCCCTGTTTACATTAGTGGTTGTCATATTGGGGACATTGCTGTTTAAAAAATTCCTCGCAACCATACCTGTATTGGTAGCAGTGGTTGCAGGCTATGCCCTGGCTGCCATCCTGAACATCAATAATCCTGGAATCATTAATTTCGATACAGTAGCAGCCGAACCATGGGCAAGACTTCCGGAATTTACGGCCCCCACCTTTGATATAAATGCCATACTCATCATCCTGCCGGCCACACTGGTGGTCATCTCCGAACATATCGGCCATATCATCGTAACCAGTAAGATTGTAGACAGAGACCTGATCAAGGATCCCGGGTTGACACGTTCCATGCTGGGTGATGGTCTTTCCACCGCCATATCAGGCCTGGCGGGATCCTGCCCCACCACCACCTATGGTGAGAACATGGGAGTTATGGCCATCACCAAGGTTTACAGCGTATGGGTTATAGGCGGTGCAGGTGTGATCTCCATCCTTATGGCCTTCATAGGAAAACTGACCGGAATCATCAACAGCATCCCAGGCGCCGTAATGGGCGGTATCAGCATCCTGCTCTTTGGTGTTATCGCGGCATCTGGTATAAGGATGATAGTTGAAGCTAAGGTGGATTACAGCAAGTCTAAAAACCTGATTCTTACGGCAGTCATATTTATTGTTGGCCTCAGCGGAATGTCCATTAAGCTTGGCGAAGTGGATCTTAAGGGCATGGCTCTGGCAGCTGTCACAGGAATTATAATGAGCCTTATATTCTATGTGTTTGAAAAGCTTAAGCTGACCAATGATGCCGAATAGCATCAGAAAGGTTTTTTAAGGGACAATAACAGCCGTCGGCAAACGCTGACGGCTGTTCTTTATTTCTCGGAAAGATCGGCTTATTCGGATTCATCCCCCGGTTCTGCAGTTCCATCCTCCGGCACAGGGTCGAGTTCTTTTTCCCTGTCCTTCTTAAGCTGTTCCCTTCGTGTCTTTGCCGCCCGGCTGATCATGAGCATGGGCATGATGGAAAGACCTATTATAACCAGGGTTGTGAGCAGAAGGGTCATGATTATCTTACCGGTTTTTGAAGTCCTTGAACCCTCATTTTCCTCAAAGCTTTTTGGAATACCGGGCGGGGGCTCCTCATTAGGATCACTGCCCGAGCCGGCCTGCTGCGACACAGCCGCTATGGTCTGGCAGCCCGGATCAAACTCCAGAATCGCTGTTTCACGGGATACCGAATCCACAAGGCACTCCGTACTCGCCCCGGCATTCATGCTCAAACCAGCGGCAAAAACCATTGATAATATGATTAAAACTATCTTTTTCACGGTTGTTTCCTCCGTGTTGCCAAGTCAAACAGTTTTCATAAGGGCAAATACCTGACAGCTTTGCATATCAGTATAGCCGCTGAAAACTATCAGTATCAGTTATTATACATGTTATCGCTCATCAAACCAATTCACAGCAATCACTTTATATTATAACAAATCCGTGATGAGCTTTTGCATGATATGAAAATCAAATTAAGCCCATGCAAAAAACCCGGTATTCCTTGACAGAGAAGGCTCATTCGGGGTATATTATTGGAAAGCAGAGATGAGATGAGACTGGAATAGAATATCGAGAAGAGATGAGAAGAGGCTAATGGCTTATTTTGTGTTGCATTCTGAGGTCAGGTGTCTCCTGACCTTTTTTATTTGTACTATTATTCTTTATCATCACACCTCTGCGGGATATCATTTTTCGAGGAGGTTTTCTTATGTCACAAGAAACCATGCAAAAAAGAACTGTTCGGAGCAAATCCAGAAAAGGCATGTCGGTAACCGATATCCTCCTGGTGGGTGTGTTGCTGGCAGCGGGCGCAGTCCTTAAACTGTTTGTTGGAGCCTTTTTCACAGCGGGCATGAAACCCAATTTCATCATCGCAATGTATTGCCTTGCCATCCTGCTGATCAGACCCCGCCTGTCTGAAGCCCTTATCATAGGAATCCTGGCAGGCATTGTATCCCAGTTCTTCCCCGGGACACCCTATCTGAACCTTATCAGTGAGCCCATAGGAGCAGTTGTAATGTATCTGCTCATGCTCATACCCCTAAAACTTTATATAGGCAAGATACCGTTAAAGCCTGTCTTCGCCACCTTTATTGCAACTTTGAGTAGCGGTTTTTCCTTCCTGGGCGTACTCTATCTCCTTTTCTACGCCGGAGCAGAAGTTTCCACCATGCCTGTGGCAGTCTTTCTGGGCATTATTCTGGGAACCGCAGCCATCAATTCCATCATAGTTGAGGTATTGTATGTACCAATCAAGCTGGCTCTTGGAAGGAAGGTTACCAATGATCAGGTTCAATAATGTCTCTTTTTCGTACGATAACTGCGAAGAACTGGCAGTTTCAAACATTCATGCACATATTGACAGGGGTGAATTTGTTGGAATCATCGGTCCCTCGGGAGCTGGCAAGTCCACCCTTGTCAACCTGATTAACGGCGTGATCCCGCACCACCTCAAGGGTGATTTTTATGGTGAGGTTCTTGTCTGCGGCAAGGATACAGTGGAAAGCTCATGCGGAGAGATATCCCATCATGTGGGAAGCGTGTTTCAGGATCCGGAGTCCCAGATGGTTTCAACGGTTGTTGAGGATGAGATTGCCTTTGGTCTTGAAAACTTCAACCTCCCTGCAGATGAGATCGAAAACCGGATGACAGATGCCCTTAAGATGGCTGGAATTGAACATTTAAGGCACGAAAGCACCGCTGCCCTTTCCGGAGGGCAAAAGCAACGGGTGACCATTGCCGCCGCCATTGCCTTAAGGCCAAAAATACTGGTTCTCGATGAACCAACCTCTGAACTGGATCCCCAGGGAAGCCGACAGGTCTTCAAGACCCTTAAACGCTTGAATCAGGAATATGGCATGACCATACTCATTGTAGAGCAAAAGGTTATGCTGCTCTCCGAGTTCTGCAGCCGGCTCATGGTTATGGAAAGGGGACGGATCATTATGGACGGACCTGTGAGGCAGGTGCTGGAGCATCACGACAAGCTTTTGGAGCTTGGCATCAATTGTCCCAGAGTTGTTACTCTGACAAAGCTCCTTAAGAATGCCTCGCTCTATTTTGGCGAATTCCCTGTGGATGTAAATGAGGCTGAGTCGGTTATAAGAAGAATAATGGAGGGAGCTTATGATCAGTATTCGGAATCTGACCTATCGCTACAATAAAAAAGCCCCCCTGATTCTGGATCATATAAATCTTGAGATTGGACATGGTGAGTTTGTGGCTCTGATCGGGCAGAACGGTGCGGGTAAGACTACCTTATTGAAACAGTTGAACGGACTTTTAAGGCCATCTTCCGGCAGCGTCACCATCAACGGACTGGATACGGCGACCACCAGAACCAGTGAGCTTGCCCGCCATATCGGTTATTTGTTCCAGAACCCGGATCATCAGATCTTTTGTAACACGGTTTACGATGAGATAAGGTTTGGGCTGGTCAATATCAAATGCCAGCCTGAGCTGATTGATGAAAGAATAAGGAAGATTTCCGGACTTCTTGGCCTTGACCATATACTGGCCAGAAACCCCTTCACATTGAGCAGGGGTGAGCGGCAAAGGGTAGCCCTTGCATCGGTATTGGCGCTTGAAACAGATATCCTGGTCCTGGATGAGCCTACCACCGGACAGGATTATAAGGAATGCATGGAGATCATGGAGATTGTTAAGAGTCTGAACGAGCAAGGCAAGACAATTATCATGGTGTCTCACGATATGGAGGTCGTGGGGGATTACTGCAAAAGAACCATCATTCTTAATAATGGCCGTGTGCTGGAGGATGATGAGACCAGTATCGTCCTGCGTAAAAGCCAAAGTCTTGGGATGTCTGGTCTGGAACCGCCTCAGATCATCCAGCTTGCCCTGCGCCTTGGGTCATCATTCCACAAAGTGAATTCCCCTGAGGAGATGGCTAAAACCATTATTTCCTGCACCGTGTCTGGGGGTGTGAGGGTATGAAACAAATGCTGGAGTATGTTCATGGCAACTCAATATTTCACCGGCTAAACCCATTAATAAAGCTTATATGGGCGTTTGTGACCTGTGTGGCATGCTTCATAAGCAGCAGCCATCTATTCCTTCTGGGTGTACTGTTAATGACTATTGTAATAGCTGGCATAAGCGGGGTGCTGGGCAGAGCCATGGGTGTATTCAAAGCCCTGTTGGTTCTGGGTCTGTTCCTGATGCTGTTTCAGCTTTTATTCACCCCCCATGGGCGTGTTTATTTCTACATACTGCCCGGTGTACCTGTTACCGATTTAGGCTTAAGCTTTTCATTGCTTTTAATGCTCAAGATGATGGCAGCTCTGTCCCCCTTATCATTAATGCTGATGTTGACCCCAATGAACGAGTTATTGACTGCCATGACGCACAACCTGAGAGTTCCCTATCGATACGCCTTTGTGGTGGTTACGGCACTGCGCTTTATACCTACCTTCTCCCAGGAGATGGATCAGATAATGCAGGCACAGAGATCCCGGGGGCATGAAACCGATACCAGAAACCCTTTTAAAAAGGTCAGGGTTATCCTTCCCATGTGCATCCCTCTGTTAATCTCGTCAGTCAGGAGGGTTGAAACCATGGCCATATCCCTGGAGACAAGGGGATTTTGCACCGGACCCCGCTCTTGCAGGAAAAAGCTTGGATTTACATTATTCGACTTATTGGCTATAATCATAGTCGTGGCTGTTTTGCTGTTAAGCATTGCTATTGGCTGATTCTCTGTTGGAACCGGCATGAGAAACTGCCATAAATCAGGGCAAAAAACAACAGAGAAACCTTTTGCCAAAGGCTGCAGGTTAATGGAAAGCCGGGTGGTTATTTTTGATTAAATTACTGATGGGCAACGAAGCTATTGCCCTTGGTGCAATAAAATCGGGGGTTCGTGTTGTATCCGGATATCCGGGAACACCCTCAACCGAGATTCTCGAGACCGTAGCTAAGAACAATGACGGCTCCATCTATGTGGAATGGTCGGTCAATGAAAAGACCGCCATGGAAGTCGCTGCTGGAGCTGCATATTCAGGCGCCCGGACCATGGTAACCATGAAGCAGGTGGGTCTGAATGTTGCCTCCGACCCTCTCATGAGCCTTGCCTATATAGGTGTAAAAGGCGGGATGGTAATCGTTGTGGCCGATGACCCGGGACCTCTGTCCTCCCAAACAGAACAGGATACCCGGCACTTTGCAAAATTCTCCAACCTGCCCGTCCTGGATCCCTCAACCCCAGAAGAGGCCTATGAGATGGTTCAGGCAGCTTTTGAGCTTTCGGAACAGGTTGGTCTTCCTGTTTTTTTGCGCCCAACCACCAGAATATGCCATGCCTGCTCTTCCATAGATATTTCCGACAGCCGTGAAGAACACATACCTTCAGGATTTGAAAAGGACTCCCGCTGGGTTATCTTTCCCCAGCTTTCCTATAGAAGACATATTGAGATAGAAAAGATCCAAGTGGCTCTCTCACTTATTTTCAGCAAAAGCCCGTTCAACACGGTTTCCGGAAAAGGCTCCCTGGGCATAGCCGGATCGGGTATCGCCTGGTCCTATGCTCAGGATGTGATCAATGATCTGGGCTTGAATGTTAAGACCTTCAAGGTGGGCACACCCTATCCCTTCCCGGTAAAGCTTGCTGAAAGCTTTCTGGAGGGACTTGATAGGGTGCTGGTATTGGAGGAACTTGATCCGGTGGTAGAGGAAGCCCTTCTTGAGATAGCTGGAAGTAAAGGACTCAGAATCAGTATTTCAGGAAAGAAGAACGGCGCCACACCCTATGCCGGAGAGTTTTCATATGAGCTTGTACATAAAGCCATTTCTGATTTTGCAGCCCTGCCGGGCGCGGACATTAATGAACCGGCCATTCCACCGCTTCCATCGAGACCTCCGGTGCTTTGTGCCGGATGCCCCCACAGGGCTTCCTTCTATGCGGTCAAAAAGGCCATGAAGGGACAAAAAGCTGTTTTTACAGGTGACATCGGCTGCTATACCCTTGGCAATGCGAAGCCTCTTAACATGGTGGATACCTGCCTGTGCATGGGCGCTTCGGTCAGTGTGGCACAGGGAATCAAGCGGGTCGAACCGGATACCAGGCTGTTTGCCTTTATTGGGGATTCCACATTTTTTCATACCGGAATACCCGGTGTTATCAACGCCGTCTATAACCAGACCGATATTGTACTTGTGGTTCTCGACAACAGCACAACAGCCATGACCGGGCATCAGCCCCACCCCGGAACAGCAAAGACCATGATGGGCAATGTATCGGAAAAAATAGATATCGAGGGTCTATTGAGATCCATCGGAGTTAAGTGGGTACAAAAAATAAACCCCTTTGACCAGAAAGCGGCCATCACGGCGGTGAAGGAAGCATCAAACGTGAAGGGCGTTTCGGCTATTATATTTGAAGCTCCCTGTATCGCACTGGTGAAAAAGCCTGAGCCTCTCAGGGTGGACTCCCATATATGCAGGGCATGTGGTCTGTGTATCAGGGAGATCGGATGCCCATCCATGATCCTGAAGGAAGATGGCAAGGTGCAAATCGAGCCATCCACCTGTTATGCCTGTGGGTTATGCAGCAGTATATGCCCCTTTGGAGCCATTGGAGGTATGAATCATGAAGGCTGATATTCTTATTGCAGGTGTTGGCGGGCAGGGTCAGATTCTGGCATCCCGGCTCATAGGTGCGGCAGCCATACTTGAGGGCTATACCGTGAGGACTGGGGAAACCATTGGGATGTCTCAGCGGGGCGGCTCGGTGGTCAGTCATGTCCGAATAGGCGGAGAAAGCAAATCGGCCACCATTCCCTTCGGTCAGGCCGATCTGATGATAGGTTTTGAGCTTTGCGAAACAGTAAGGAACATAAAGCGTCTTTCTGAAAACGGCAGGCTCATTGTGAATACTCAAAGGATCAATCCTGTCACCGTATCCCTGGGCATGGACGAATATGACACTAATGCTATGGAAGACGCCTTAAAAAAGACCACCAGTAACCTTATCATGCTGGATGGTTATTCCCTGGCCCATCAGGCAGGATCGTTCAAGGCTGTAAATGTGGTTTTGCTGGGAGCAGCTGTTGGAGCAGGATATTTGCCCCTTTCGAGGGATTCATTCATAAAAGCCATAGAGGAAATCATGCCCCAGAGGTTTCATAATCTGAATTATGCTGCATTCGACAGCGGCCATGACCTGGCAGGACGTATAATTGCGAAAAACACGGAATGAGAGTTTAGATAGTATTGAGTATAGCAAGAGGAGAGATATGCATGAGATCAGAACAGTTTGCAAGTATTAAGTCACTGTTGGGAAGGGTTCTTGCCAACAGCCCCTTCTATCGCAGGAAGTTTGAGGAGGCCGGACTCACGGCAGAGAGCATCAAATCACCTGAGGATTTTCTCAAAATACCCTATTCAGATAAGGAAGAGCTAAGGCTTGCCTATCCTCTAGGCTTGCTATCGGTAAACCAGGATGAGATCGTACGCATCCATTCCTCCTCCGGGACAACCGGAAGCCCCGTTATTATCCCCTATACACGTCAGGATGTTGAGGACTGGACTGAGATGTTTGCCCGTTGCTATGAGATAGCGGGCATAACAAAAAAAGATGTCATCCAGATCACACCGGGTTATGGATTATGGACAGCGGGTATCGGTTTTCAAGCAGGAGCTGAGAAACTGGGAGCCATGGCCGTACCCATGGGGCCGGGAAACACCGAAAAGCAGCTTCAGATCATGATTGACCTTAAGAGCACTGTGCTCTGCGCCACATCCTCCTATGCCCTTCTCCTGTCTGAGGAGGTGCAAAGGCGTGGGATAAAGGACAAGATCCATTTAAGGAAAGGGGTTATCGGTTCGGAGCGCTGGGGAGACCTGATGCGAAAGCGTATCCGGAATGGGTTGGATATTGAGCTTTTTGATATTTATGGCCTTACAGAAATCTACGGCCCCGGCATCGCCATAGATTGCGAGCATCATAAAGGCATGCACTTTTTTGACGATTTCCTCTACTTTGAGATTATCGACTGTAATACGGGAGAAGTCCTGCCCGATGGCGAATTTGGGGAACTTGTGGTTACCACTCTCCGGAAGGAGGGGGCTCCGCTGGTTCGCTACCGCACCCACGATCTGACAAGGATTATCCCTGAAAAATGCCCCTGCGGCAGAAGCTATCCCATGATTGACCGGATAATCGGAAGAACCGACGACATGGTCAAGGTAAAGGGCGTGAATATCTATCCGGGGCAGGTGGACAGCATTTTGAAGGACATACCCGGTGTAAGCAGCGAATACCAGATCGTTATCGATCACCGCAACGGAAAGGATACGCTCACTCTGCGGGTGGAAAAGGAACCCGACTGCGACAGGTCTGATCTTGACAGCATGATTTTGGATTGCTTTAAGAAGAAGGTCGGCATCAAAATCCATGTTGAGCCGGTGGCCTTTGGTCAACTCCCCCGAAGCGAAAAGAAGAGTAAAAGGGTATTAGATTACAGGGCTAAATAATGGGCTTAAGACTTTCCCATAAAATCGGCCGTACCCATTATAACTTCCATATAAAAGCCAGGGAAAGCCTCAATTATCGGCCTTTTTTCCCCGGCTTTTTGTTCTTTTACAATAGGGCAGGTATCTGCTATTCAGTCTATGATGCTCCAGACAGGCTTTGCAATCACCGTGGCGGGGGCATTTCTTCCTTTTACAGGTACAGTATTCTTTACCGTTCTCCAACATATTCGAAACCCCCGTCAGCCCTGATCCATTCAATCTCCACTCATATGATCCTTCTGCTTCATTCTGTCACACAACCGGATTGATGGCAAGTCATACCCACAGTTCAGTTAATTAAAAAGATGGGGAACCGCATAATGCAATTCCCCATCCTGACAAGTTCTGAACAGAAACTTGTTCTTCAGGTTTATTCATAGTATTCGGCAAACTTAACTGTACGCTCATCGATGATTGCCTGACCGCCGGAGTTGAGGTAATCCTGGTAACCAGCGTCAAACACTGCATCGAACTGATCAGGTGGGCAGGATACTGCCTGAACCAGGAAGTTATCACGTTTATCGGCGAGAGCCGGACCCATACCTTCTTCTGACTTGACCTCACCAACATTGAACTGGGGAATGATACGCCCGTCCTGCTTGGAAAGTGGCCATGCCTTTTCTATGAACCTTGCGTCAACACCAGCATAACCGAGAGCCAGTGACTTGGCGTTCAGTTCGGCATTACCAAGATCCAGGCCATTAATGGTGATGGTATAGTCGATATTGTTGGGTGAGTTCATAATCTTATCACCGGTAGCACTTAACAGCTTGATGGCGCCATCAGGCATAACTTCATGGGTCACACCTTCCTCACCGATCTGGAGGAATCTTCGGTTCTCAAGCTTGCTGATCCAGTCAAGATACAGCAGTGAAGCAAGGGGCTCATCATTGGTGCTGGGGAAGAATACCTTACGGTCGATAGGATTGGCAAGGAACTTCCTGTAGAGACCAGCATCATTCTTAAAGCAGTTTACTGCGATAAATGCAGCGTCCGGGCCAACCAGCTTCTGCATATTGGCATGAATGCCTTCTTCACCATTACGATAAGGATAGTCCCAGTTATGGATGAAGGAGCCCACATAACCAGCCTTCATCAGGTTATCCTCAGTGTTATCGCCTGCACCATAGAGGTTGAAGTCCTGCCAGATGAGGCCTTCATTGTACCACTTGTTAAGTACTCTTACACCCTCTTTGATTCCGGGATACAGTATGTGTCTGTCATCAAAGCCATGGATATAGGCTTCCTTGTCAGTCATGTCGTTAGGAACAAAAGCCGAAAGCAGATGATCTGCACGCCATCCGATATCATAGCTGATAGAGAAAGGAATCATCTGAGATGCTTCAGATCCCAGCAGCAGCTGAGCATTGTCCTTGAATGCTCTGAGCATATTCTCAAATTCTTCAAGGGTTGTAGGTTCGGGAAGATTCAGCTTTTTCAGCCAATCCTCACGGACAAAGGTGCTTATGCGGGCATTATTGAACAAAAGTGCCTCAATAGCCCATACAGTACCTTTTTCAGGATCTTTGTTCCAAAACAGGTTTCTCTCTGTAAGCAATTCATACAGGTTGGGAAGCAAATCCTTGTACTCTTCAAGGTAGGGTGCCATATCCAGAACACCGCCCATATTGGCATAGGTCTGAATGGTAGGATAGCTGTAGGTTACGCAGACATCGGGAGCATCGCCTGCAGCAAGCAGGTTGTTGATCTCCTCAACCTCTGTCCAGCGTCCGACCGGCACGAATGTTACTTCTACATTATGGTCACGAAGCATGCCCTCTTTTATGAAGTCGGTATAGAAGTTGTCTTCCGGTGGAGAACCGCCGTCATTGCTGCGATCATAGATCTCAACCGTGATGGATCTGGTCTTTGTAAACCTTCCATCAACAATTTCTGGCTCTGGTGTTGTCTCCGGCGCCTGGCTTTCATTAGGTGCGGATGATGTCTGGCCTGGTGTAGGTGTCGAGGAAGCCGGTTCGCTACCGCAACCTGCTAAAAGCGCGACCAACATGAAACAAACGAGCAGGATGGAAATCGTTCTCTTCATATTAATCCTCCTAAATATATATTTTTAGACACATAGTGTCCGGGGCACGGATTTATTCCTTTATGGCACCAAGGGTCGCACCTGTGATGAAGTATTTCTGTAGCCATGGATAGACCAGCAGGATCGGTACTGTAGCGAATATGATTGTCGCCGATTTAAGTGTTTCTGAAAGTCCGGGAGGAGAGAATCCCTCCTGAGTTGACGTCTCAATCCTGGTCATGCTGTTGATAAGAAGGTATAGCCAATGCTGAATGGGGTAATACTCCCTTTTTTTCATAAACATCAATGAATCTGAAAAGCCGTTCCAGCGTCCCACAGCGTAGAAGAGAGCAAGGGTGGCTATAACAGGTGTGGACATTGGCAGGTAAATGCTCACGAGAACGCGGATCGGACCGGCACCATCAAGTTCTGCCGATTCCCTCAAGCTTTGAGGTATGTTATAAAAAAAGCTTCGCATGATGATCATATTGAACACACTCAGGCAATATGGAACAATCAGAACCACCGGCCTGTTCAGCATATCCAAATCCTTGAGCAGAAGATACATGGGTATGGTGCCTGCGTTGAAGTACATGGTGAAAATAATTAGAGTATTGAAAAAGCGGCGCCCCTTGAGTTTATCGTATGTAAGGGGATATGCACAGATGGTGGTCATTAACAGGGACAAAACTGTTCCGATAACAGTCAGAATGGCTGTCCATATGAGGGACCAGGTATATTTGCTGTCTTTAAGTACCATCTTATAGGCATCAAGATTAAATCCATTTGGCCAGAGCCATACCTTGTTTTTTATCAATGCTTCTGAAGAGCTCAATGAGCGTGCCAGCACATTGAGCATGGGCAGCAGGCATACCAGTATCAGAACGAGACAGAGGAAGGCAACAACCACGTCACCGAATTTTGTTTTTTTAGATTTAATCATGCTGCAAACCTCCTAAACAATGGTGTAGCCTATCCTTACCAAACACCGCGCTCACCGAACCTCTTGGCAAGGGCGTTTGCTGCAAACAGGAAAATGACGCACACCACGGACTGGAAAAGTCCCACCGCCGTAGCCAGCGAGAACTGGAGTCCTTGAATACCATATTTGTAAACAAAAATCGCAATAACATTGGATACATTGTTGACCATGTGATTGCCAAGAGCATACGGCCGGTCGAACTCGCTGCCCAGGATTCTGCCCAGACTCAGGATGAGCAGAACTACAATCGTGGAACGAATACCAGGAAGCGTTATGTGCCACATCTTTCTGAGGCGGCCAGCACCGTCCATGGATGCAGCTTCATACAGTTCAGGATTTATACCTGCGATGGCAGCAAGATAGATGATAGTATTCCACCCGACACTCTGCCAGATCCCCAGGGCTATATAGGTCACCACCCACCATATGGGCTCGTTTAAGAATGGAACGGGGTCAACGCCCAATTTACCCAGAAAATTGTTCACAAGACCTGTGGTGGGAGCGAACAGTTGCTTTGCAAGACCTGCTATGATGATCCATGAAAGAAAGTGAGGCATGTAGGCGATTGTTTGTGTTACGCGTTTATATCTTGGAAAAGGTAATTCTGTGAGCAACAGTGCAAGAATGATGGGAGCAGGGAAACCGCATAATAGATCCAGAAAATTAAGCATAATGGTATTGCGCAAAGCATTAAGAAAGTCTTTGTTCTCAAACGCCTTAATGAAATACTCGAAACCATTGTTATCTGCCCAGGGCATCTCCCAGACATTTTGAACAATACTGTATTTTTTGAATGCAATCTGTATATATTGCATGGGTACGTACTTGAAAATCACAAAATATGTAATGGGAAGAAGCAACAGAAGATAAAGAGTCCAATAACGTTTAAGGTAGGCAACAGCTTTCTTGCCCCTTCCGGGTGAACTACTTAATGTTACAGTTTTCACTGTCGTATCCCCTTTACTCATCATATTTTGACGTTGGGGCAGAAGACATTTTGTACTTTGCTGCCGGCTTAAACCAAGCATAATACACAATCTTCTGGCCTTCCTTGAATAAAGATTACCACGAACCTTCAAGCGTGTCAATACTAGGATACTAAAATATCACACATGTTCAACATATATAAAACGTTGTAAAGACGCATTGTTGCGCATATTGCACAAATTATTTCCCAGTTAATGTTATTATCATTCATTACAGGACAGTTTATTTTCAGCTTGTATTTTATGGGATGAGAGCCTATAATGAGTTCAATCGATGGAACATTCCCGGTCCTCTCCGGAAAGCACAGGGCACGGGTACCTGACCTGGCTGATGCCTGCTCATGCTTATAAATAATAGAGTTATATAGAGGGTAAGGTTTTATGGAGATGCGTTTGAATGACGGTTGGCGGTTTGCCAAGGGTGAGCCGGTGAATTTCACACCTGTGGAACTCCCGCATGACTGGCTGATTTCCGACACGACGAACCTGTATGCGAGCGGAGTTGGCTGGTATCAGCGCGATCTGGATGCCGGCTTCCTTAAGGAAGGCCAACGGCTGCTCCTGCGTTTTGACGGTGTGTATATGGACAGCACCCTATATGTCAACGGACAATATGCCGGCGAATGGAAATATGGCTATACCGCCTTTGAACACGACATCACCGACTTCATCCAGAGGGGTCCGGGCAACACACTGCTGCTCAGGGTGAACTACCAGTCACCCAGCGACCGTTGGTATACGGGAGCCGGTATTTACAGGGATGTATTTCTGAAGGTTAAAAACCCGTGTCATTTTGTATCCGACGGTATTTACATAACCACATACCAAAAAGACGGCCGCTGGCATTATGAGGTGGATGCCGAGGTTGAAACCGGCGGCAGACCCTATGAGCTGCGGCATACCCTGCTGGACGGCGAGGACGGGATTATCGCCTGGGACGTAGACAATCCCCGCCTTTATACACTGCGTTCCGAACTGATTGTGGACAGAGAGTTAATGGATACCGAGGATACCCGGTTTGGCTTCCGGACCATTGCCTTCGATCCGGACAATGGCTTTTTCCTGAACGGCCGGCACATGAAGCTGAAGGGCGTTTGCCTGCACCATGACCTTGGCGCGCTGGGGGCCGCCGTTCATCCCGATGCCATCCGGCGGCAGCTGACACTTTTCAAGGCCATGGGAGCAAATGCCATACGGACCGCCCATAACCCGCCTGCCAGGGTTTTCATGGACCTTGCCGACGAGATGGGCTTTCTGGTGATGTCGGAGCTCCTGGATGTCTGGAAGCAGCCCAAGAATCCCTATGACTACGCACGTTTTTTCGATCACTGGATTGAAAAAGATGTTGCTTCATGGATCCGCCGTGACAGGAACCACCCCTCGGTCATCATGTGGAGCATTGGAAACGAGATACCCGACACCCATAACGATCCGGTGGGCGGGGCCGAAACACTGCGCCGGCTCATGAGCCTCGTGAAAAAACATGATCCTAAAGGGCACGCACCTGCAACCCTCTGTTCCAACTACATGCCCTGGGAAAACACGCAGAAATGCGCCGACATCATCAAGCTGATCGGATACAACTATGGTGAGAAGCTGTATCAGGCCCATCATGCCGCCCACCCTGACTGGATCATATATGGGAGTGAGACCTGTTCCACCGTACAGAGCCGAGGCATTTACCACTTCCCCTTAAGCAAATCCATCCTGGCAGATGACGACCTCCAGTGTTCAGCCCTGGGGAACAGTGCCACCAGTTGGGGAGCAAAAAGCGTTGAAGCCTGCATCAAGGCTGACCGTGACATTCCCTTTTCGCTGGGGCAGTTCATATGGGCAGGTCAGGATTACATCGGCGAGCCAACACCCTATCACACCAAGAATTCCTACCTGGGGCATGTGGATACGGCAGGCTTCCCGAAAGACTCCTATTACCTGTTCCAGGCAGCCTGGACCGATTACAGGAAAGCACCCATGGTGCATCTTTTCCCCTATTGGGATTTCTCGCCCGGTCAGATGACCGACGTGCGGGTGTGCTCCAACGCACCCGCTGTGGAACTGTTTTTCAACGATGTAAGCCTGGGGATCAGGGCTTTGGAAGGCAATTATATCGCAGACTGGCAGATTCCCTGTCAACCCGGCACACTGCACGCCGTTGCTTATGATGAAAACCGCCGGATCATTGCCGAAGCCTGCAGGCAGTCCTTTGGCGATGCGGAGAGTCTCAGGCTCAGCAGCGAAACCTTTGGAGAGCTGATGTTTGTCACCATCACAGCGGTTGACAGGGATGGCCGCCCCGTGGAAAACGCCAATTGCCGGGTTCATGTTTCGGTAACAGGCGGCAGGCTGCTGGGATTGGACAATGGGGATCCCACGGATTACGAGCAGTACCGGACTGACAACAGGAGACTTTTCAGCGGCAGGCTGCTGGCCATTGTCAAGCTGCAGGACGGCATGACCCCGCAGATTAAAGCCACGATTGACAAATCAGATATCCCCATCCGCAAGATCGAGCTTTCAGCGCAGGGATATAACATTACAGCCAAGGTTTTCCCCGCATGCGCCACATACAGGGATCTCCACTGGCGTCTGACTGATGCTGGCGGGGTCGACAGTCCGCTGGGCAGGCTGGAGGTTTCTGAGGACGGCCTGAGTGCCGTTGTGATACCCAGGGGGGACGGGGACGTCTATGTGCGCTGTGCCGCCAAAAACGGGCGTGAGCATATTTCCCTCATCTCTCAGTACAAGCTGACCATCACCGGTATGGGCAAGCCCTTTCTTGATCCCTACAGCTTTGTGTCGGGAGGGTTGTACAACTGCAGCAATGTGGAGCTGACAAACGGCAATGAGCGCGGCGTGGCCACATTGCGGGACGGCGAGAGCCATGTGGGTTTCAGGGATCTGGATTTCGGGGATTATGGTTCGGATGAGCTGACCCTGCCGCTGTTCCCGCTGGAAAAGGAGCCTTTTACCTTTGAGATATGGGAAGGAATGCCGCTTGAAGGCGGAACCCACCTTTATACCGCAACCTATGACAAGGGTTCCATCTGGAACACCTACCAGGAGGTCACCTATAAGCTGCCCAGGCGGCTTCGGGGCGTGACCACCCTGTGCCTGGTGTTCCGGCAGAAGGTTCATATCAAGGGCTTCCGCTTCAGGAAGCTTGAAAAAGCCTTCCAAAGGCTTCACGCCGCAGAATGCGACCATATTTCCGGTGATTCCTTCATGGTGAAGGACGGGGCTGTTGAGCAGATTGGAAATAATGTAACCCTGGTTTTTGATAACATGGATTTCGGCGGCGTTGGCGCCGGACGGATTGAGTTGTGCTGGCGATCCGCACTTCCCAGGAATCCGGTTTCGATCGTATTCTCCGGTGAAGATGAAGAGTGCAGGCAAATGGTGGAGGTCAGCCGGGCGGACACCTGGGAGAGCCGTGTGTTCAGGCTGGATAAAAGGGTTTCCGGCAAGAATAAGGTCTCATTTGTCTTTTTGCCTGGGTGCAGCCTTGATCTGGCCTGGTTTCAGTTTATGGAATAGCCGGTCCGGCGCGTAAGCGCCCGGAACCAACAGAGTTCGTACATTTGGGGAAAGGACGGTTTTTATGGGTATCATACTCCCGAAACTTATATCTGACGGCATGGTGCTTCAGCGGAACGCTGAGGTCAGAATCCGGGGAAGGGCCGATGAGCCCGTAACCCTCTCCTTTTTGGGAAAACGTTACGAGGCGCTTCCCGATCCATCCGGCCATTGGGAGATCCTGCTCCGTGACCTCCAGCCCGGAGGGCCATATACCATGCAGATCAACGAAATAACCCTGAAGGATGTCCACGTCGGTGATGTGTGGCTTTGTTCAGGCCAGTCGAATATGCAGATTCCCATGTCGAGGGTAAAACACATGTACCCGGAGGAGATAGAATCCCCCAACCCGCATATTCGCCAGTTTACGGTACCCCAGAATTATGATTTCCACGGACCCCTTGACAGCCTGGACGGAGGGCAATGGACTGCGGCATCCCCCGGTACCATCAGGGATTTCTCAGCAGTGGGCTATTTCTTCGCAAAACGCCTTTACGAGCGCTATCAGATCCCCATCGGACTGATCCTGTCGGCGGTAGGCGGAACCCCCATTCACGCATGGATGAGTCGTGGAGCACTGGAAAACTTTCCCGACCTGATTCAGGAAGCCGATCTGTACGCCGATGACGGCTATGTGGCAAGGATACAGGCAGAGGAAGCAAAACGGTGGGAAATCTTCTATGGCGGGGTTGACGCCGCTGACCCGGGGCTGGCTGAAAAATGGTATTCCCCGGAATATAACGATGAGGCCTGGGAGGAGCGCGATCTTCTCGATCCCTGGCCCGGCACCGGCTCGGTATGGCTCAGGAAGACCCTTCGCATCCCGCCCGGGCTTGCCGGAAAGAAGGCCACCCTTTTTCTCGGAACGCTGGTTGACTGGGACATGGTTTATGTCAACGGCCAGGCGGTGGGAAACACCACTTACCAGTACCCGCCCAGGGAGTATACCATACCCTCGCTGCCGGAGGGACGCTGTGTGATTGCCATCCGCGTCATCAGCAAGAATGGGGGGCGTTTCACTCCGGGAAAGCAATACCTGCTCGTCACCGATAAAGGTTCCTTTAATCTGAATGGCACATGGCGTTTCCGCCGCGGGGCACAGGCTTCTCCCCCTACCCCGGAAGTCTTCTTATACTACAAGCCTGCGGGACTCTACAATGGCATGATAGCACCTCTGAAGCGCTTTGCCGTTAAGGGAGCGCTCTGGTACCAGGGCGAAGCCGATGCGGATAATCCTGAAAGATACGCGGAAAAGTTCAAAGCCCTTGTGAATGCCTGGCGGGCGGACTGGGGATATGAACTGCCCTTCCTGTTTGTTGAACTGCCCCATTGGGAAGGAGGCCCACACTGGCACCTGATGAGACAGCAGCAGCGGCTCGCGCTGGATATACCGGGAACCGCCATGGCAGCCGCTTTTGACCTGGGCGAGCATAATGACCTGCACCCACAGGGCAAGAAGATGGTGGGCAACCGGCTGGCCCGCTGCGCCATGCGCCTGGTCTATGGCGAGACATTGCCCCATTCCCCCTTTGAGATCATGGGCTGCAGGGAATCGGATACCAAATCCTAACCGATATACTTTGCCAGGAACAGGCAGGGGTTCTCCTCGTTCCAGAACAGCGGGAAGACTTCCAGCGGATAGAATCCATTTTTGAAGTAGAATGCCCTGGTCCTCTCGTAGGGTTCATACTGGGCAGAGGCATCAAGGGTCTTAACGGTGATGAACTTAAACCCGTTTTTCCTGCCGTAGTCCTCCACAGCCTCCAGCATGGCATGACCCACACCCTGCCTGTGGTATTCCTGCAGTACGCCCAGATTGAACATGTCCATCGTGTATTTATTATGTATTTTCAATGCGATAAATCCGATAGCCTTATCCCCGTCAAATGCGGCAAAGAAGGGCATGTCCCTGTGTATGACCGACTTCCTGTCAATATCCTCCGGCGGGCTGAACCAATCCGGCAATGCATGCATGATTTCAAGGGTTATGCTGGTTTTCAGGTCCTTATCGTGGATTTCCCTTATCTCGAACATATCATGATACCTCCTGTGTTTTTCGGCTTAAACGATTCGTTCCATATAGCAGACACTGAAGGGCAAATGCGGAAATTCCTTTATTTCTGTCTCTGTAAATCCATTGCTTTTATACCATTCCTTCAGGACCGTGTTCTCGTTGATGATTCCAATGGAGATCCTCCTGCCGCCCGCCTCCTTAACCGCCCGCACGGCAGCATCAATCAGCTGCCGTCCATACCCCTTGTGCCGGAAGGCAGGCAGCACGGCCAATTTCTCCATGTAATACAGGTCGTCCCTTGCTTTCCTGACGGCAACAAACCCGATGGGCCGGCCATCACAGTATCCGCCGTACATCTGCGCTCCCTTCTGCTGCAGGGCTGTCAGTGCGTCCAGTTCAATAAAGGCCGCATTGGTCGGCGCATTTTCCTTTGTGAGGCTGAACGTCATGGCAACGGTCATGAATGAATCCCTTATCACCCTGACACATTCCTGATCGACCTGATCGATTCTTTTGATCTCAAACATCATCCTTCACCTTATGCCTTAAAGTATCTCGTTCATCCATTGATTCCGTCCGTTATCCCGGCCGGTTCCATGCTGCCGGTCTCTTTTTGCTGCTCATACTTTTTTCCCTTAGATATACGCCTGCAGAAACTGCCTGTTATGTTCAACGCTTTTCTCGAAGCTTTTTTGGCTCAGTAATCTCCTTGCCGTATAGAAGTCCCTGAAATAATACCCTGTAATTCTTCCGGGGATCAGGCATACAATGATGACCACAGCAAGAAAAATGAGACTATCCGGGAACGCCGTTTCCTTAGCGATGATAAAAACAGCGGATACCACGATAAAAAGGATAAGTATATACGCAATCTTTAAGAACCTCACTCTGTTCATGCAATACCAACACCTTTACTGGATACTTCAACGTCTATTCAGGCACAGGGTCTTTGCTCACTCCAATGACGTTTCCATCCCTGTCGGTGACATATTTCCCCCTGGACATATCCAGAATGACATATTCATTCTCCCAAATGTCCTGAACAACAGCACATTTCCCGATGGGGATATCAAACGGTCCGTATATCACCCTTCCGCCTGAATCAACAATCTTTTTTACGGCATCAGGCACCGATTCCACCTTGAAATCAACATTCATTTTTCTTCTTTCAGTCTGCAAAACCACTTCGGCTATATCATCCTCCAACCCCAGGCCAACGGATGTGTCGGTGCGCCATAACAGCTTGAGTCCCATACTGTCACAATAATACCTGATCCCGTCGTCCAGGTCGGATACATAGAGTTCGATGCAATCCACATTCCTAAAAAGACCAGACATTTGCCGCGCTCCCTTTCCGCATGCGGATACCCCGCATGCGCCAAACATCTATTAAGAAATCTTATCATCCCCACTGCTTTTTTACCAGCATCATCCAGTAATAAATACAGCGAATGAAATGAAATGTCTTATTCAACCCGGCGCAAAAAAATCCGTCGGCATGTGCCGTGACAGGATTCAGACTTTGGCGGGTAATCAATCTGTTGGCATAGCATGGGTAAGGCCTCTCCTGATCGTTTTCAGGTCAATATGACATAGCAGTCAGGAATTCGCTAAAATATGTTTTGCCCTTTTATCCATATGCGGAAATATGTTACAATTAAACAGTAAAGTAAATCTGTGTGGAAGGATTGCATAACATGGGCAAAGCTTCTCTGTCAAAAAAGGCCATTTCGGCTGCAGCCATCGGATTAATCATCCTGATCGGTTTGGTACTCGTTCTTACTCTGGCACGGGGCCGGGAACAGGAAGCATTGAAGCCCGGTCAGTTTGCTGCTGATGACTTTTCCGTTTATAACAATAAGGTGCAAATCAGTCTGGGTGATTCGGAAGAAAAGGTCATCCAGCAGATTGGAGATCCGAAAGACATCGATTTCCTGGGCCGGTGGGAATATGACGGTCTTAAGCTTCATTTTAAGGATGGCAGGTTGGACGGCATCACGATGGATGACGAAACAGTCCAGGGAATAAAGTATAAAACGGCCAGGGGCATCTGCATCGGATCATCCTATCAGGAAGTACTGGACCAGTATGGCAGCAACGGCATCCTGCTGGAAGAGTCCGGCAGGAAAGCACTGATCTTTCTCGTGGAACTGGTTGATGGCGCATATGAATTACGGTCATCCGCGGCCACCGTTGTAAACAGGGATAATATCCTGGTGATCTCCCTGAACTTCTACACCAACGATGTGCTGAACCATATCATGATAGGTGATTACAAATATGCATACAATCCATAGCAGGCCAGATCTCACTCTCTGGTTTTAATAAAATAGAGCTCGGGCAGGATGATCCTGAACTCCCGGCCAATTTCTTCCTTGCGCCAGTATACAATAAACCGGATCACCGCTTTATGTGGCATGTAGCCTTTTTGTTTTATGGTTTCAATCTTGCTGGCCATCTGCTGCGAGAATTTCAGAACGATCCTTCCCTGCTGATCTTTGCAGCACCCTTCATCAATTGTAAGCTCATCTCCGCTTCTAAGCCTTTCTATCGGCCTCTGGCATGCGATGAAGGCATCCAGCCATACATCCCTGTGGGTTAGCTGCATAGCCAGCCGGGATGGCTCATCATAGGGCCAGTAGTCCTCAACATCTTCGAGAATCTCTGCACTGATGTTGTTCAGGTAATTTCCGTTATAATGGATGGAAAGATAGCTCCTGGCCCTTGTCATGGCCACATACAACTGGCGCATGTTTTCTTCGGAAGCAATATTGAACCCATTGAGCAGCAGGTAGACATTATCAAATTCACGGCCCTTGGCCTTATGGATAGTTGATACCAGGATGGTCCCGGCACCTTCAGTATAGAAATCCTCCAGTTTTGACTCCCTGATAAATATCTCCAGATCAGACATATACCTTCTGGGATTAACGGCTTCAAAATCCCCGATCATGTTCATGCACAGTTCATAGTTGAGGCTTGTCCCATAATTTTCTTTAAGATTCCTTTTTGCCCCGTCCCAGATCTCGTCCGGGATAGTATAGCTGCATCCAGCCTGCTTCAATTGGTTCAGGAAATATCGGACCTCTAAAAGGTTATACAAGTTAAAGCCTTCATTGGACTGGATAAGCTTCGCTTTCATCCCATTATTGATGAGCAGGCCAGTGACCTGAAGGGCTTCGTCATTAGTAACGGTAAGAATACAGGTACTGCCTGTGGGTTTGTCGGATAATATGCTTTCAACCAGCGGTGTAATCAGATTGCTGCTCTTATACCTCACCCGCTTTATCCTGCCCGGCTCCTTCTTGTCGGGAATGATGGGAGTCTTTTTCAGGCGATGAGGAATTCTCTCTACAAACTGGTTAGAGAATTCAACAATATTGCTCCTGCTCCTGTAATTTACCACCATCTCATACATGACGGCATACTTTTCCCTGATGAAGCGTTCAAGGTGTTTGTAGCTTGCGCCCCTGAACTCGTAGATATTCTGGTCATCATCTCCGACAGCAATGACGCGCATATCCTCGTTATGTTCCATAAGAACATTAATCAGTTCGAATTCATTGGCATCCATATCCTGCGCTTCATCTATTACAAGGACCGTTTTTGTGATCAATCCATTTTCTGCTTCCCCGTTTTTTATTTTTTGTATCGCTTCCTGAATAATATCCGGGGACTCTTCCAGGGTTCCTACCTTTCCCAGCATGTCGAAACAATAGGAATGGAATGTCTTGATATCTATATAATTGGCGGCATTGCCAATGAGCTTCATGAGTCTCTTTTTGAATTCGGTTGCGGCTGCCCTTGAAAACGTCACCATCAGCATTTGTTCATGCTTTACGTCTTCCATCAGCATCAGGGAAGCCAGCTTATGGACAAGGATGCGCGTCTTTCCGCTTCCGGGGCCAGCAGCAACTACGATATATTTTGATGTATGGTCATTGATTATTTTAAGCTGGGTGGGAGAAAGCTCTCCAAAAAGCTGCCGGAATTTATCAGGGGTTATATTCAGTGTGATTTCTTCACGACGGTCTTTGAAATACTTTTTCAGGAAGGCTGCGTAGTCCATCCTGAAGTAATCGTCAGCAAACTGCATTGCCGCCTGGTAATCCTCAACCATCATCCTGGCATACTCACCGACGATATGGATCTGCTGCATCCTGTTCCTGTAGAACTGGTACAGCTTCTGGTAGTTTTCAGCTTTATAGTGTTTTTTCATATCCTCAATGCGCTCAATGGACATGGCATTGTAAACCACCATGAAGCCGCCTTCTATTTTCAGGGCATCGATTTTTCCCAGGTAAAAGAGTGCTTCTTCAATATCTTCACTGGAAACCTTACGGCTAAACAATGATAATTCCTGTTCAAATGCCTCCTTTAACTCCATAACCGAGAACTCAATCAGAACCTCTTCCTTGTCTTCTTCTTGTTTTGTTTTTCTGCAAACATCATAAAGATACTCAAGGATGAACTGCGCCAGTTCATGCAGACTGGTGAGCTTTTGCTCAATTTCCTCCTTGTCACAATTGCTGAGCACTTTAATATGGTTTTTGTCGATTGCCGCCTTTTGTATCCAGTGCCGGACTGCCCATATATTAAAAACGGTTTTTATCATGGCAGGCGATATATCAGTGCAGCCATTTTCTTCCGCCTGTTCATTAAGCGCTTTGATATTAAATGTCCGTTTTTCTTCCCTGTCAATACAGGTCGCAAGAAAGCCTTCCAGCCTGCGGTATGATTTCAGTATGTTCAGTGAGTGGTTTATGTTTGCCCTTTTTTTGATGAACGCGGTTAAATCCTTGCCATCAGCCAATATCCTCTCTTCTCTCAGAAGATTAACGATCTGTATGACGACACCTTTGTCCAACCCTAAATGGTCAGCAATATAGTCAACCCTTGATTCGGCTTCCTCACCCATTCCTTTTTTCCTGCTCCTGCTGCCGATAAGATACTTAATAATCCTTATGGCAAGAGCTTTTTGACCGTCGTCAAAACTCGCAGACCGGTTGATCCTATCAATCGCTTCCGTGGCGTTTTTGGCCAGGATGCTGTCAGCGAAAATTTTAGGCACGTTTTGTCCGCGCCTTATGAAACCTGCATCTTCCAGCGCAGCAATTGCTGCCCGCACCCTTGTTTCCACTTCAGCTACACTATCGTCCCAGCCCGCCTTTCTTGCAATCTCCAATGCGGACTGGGATACCTTCGGCCTGTTCCTGGTAAGGCTTCTTATGGCCTTCCATACCTGCTGTATTTCGTTAATGTTCAGTTTAGTCTGGTTTAGAAGCATAAAATGCTTATTCAGGTCTTCATCACTATAGAGGATATAGCAGTCCGCGGTTATCTTTTCATCCCTGCCTGCGCGTCCGGCTTCCTGTATATAATTTTCAAGGGAGTCGGATATCTCATAGTGTATCACCATGCCTACGTCCTTTTTGTCAACACCCATTCCAAACGCTGATGTCGCAACCATGATTCCAACATCACCATTGATGAAAGCATCCTGATTCCGGGTTTTTTCTTCTTTATCCATCTTGCCGTGGTAGGGCCTTGCCCCATAACCGTCCAGTGTCAATCTCTGAGCAAGCTGATACGCCTTCCTTGTCCGCGAAACATAAATGATGGTTGGGCAATTGTTTTGATCCAGCAGATCCCGCATTGTGCTGTATTTTTCTTCCTCGTCACTCTTCAGGAATACCTTGTAGCGCAAATTCTCCCTTGATGCCTTTGAGTTAAGAATCATCATATCCAGATTCAGCTTCTCTTTAAAATAATCGCATATATCTTTTATTACCTTCTGCTTGGCAGTAGCAGTGAAGCAGGACACGGGAATGCGCCCCTTAAGGTTCTTCTTTTCCTGGTATGACCTGATAAAGTCTCCGATGTACAGGTAGTCCACCCTGAAATCCTGTCCCCAAGAGGAGAAACAGTGGGCTTCATCAATGACAAAGCGGACAACATTCCGCCCGAGGAGTATGCGTTCTATGGTCTTTGAACGGAGCGACTCGGGAGCAATATAAAGGATTGAGGCCGAACCGTCTTCCACCCTTTCAATGGCTTTCGCCCTCTCGATAGGATCCAAAAGCCCGTTTATCGTAACTGCTTCGATAATACCCGCTTTCTCAAGGTTATCAACCTGATCCTTCATCAGGGACTGCAGGGGTGAAATAACCACAGTCAGACCTTTCACATTGACTCCGCACATCAGGGCAGGCACCTGAAAAGCAATGGACTTGCCGCCTCCGGTCGGGAAAACGGCCAGAAGTGATTTGCTGTCCATTGCCGCTCTGACTGCCATCTCTTGCAAAGGCTCCCCTCCAAAGGTCCTGTACGAATCAAAGCCAAAGAACCTTTTTAGGCCCATATGTACATCAAGGGCATTACTGCAGTAAGCGCATCCTGCCTGACATGGCTTGTTCCTGAGAAGATACATCAGTTTTTCAATCACAGGATAGTTTTTCAGAACCCAGGGCGGTGTGATGGAATACCTGTCCTGCACATCAATCAAAGCCAGGCAATATGCTAGCTCCACCGGATGTTTCGCGGTCATCTCCCCGATGTTGGCGTGTTCGCATATACGCCCGAAAAACCTGCTTCTGACCAGATTGCATATATCGGCATGATGGGTTTCACCGAAATCAAGAAAGCGAAAGAAGGCTGTGAATTCCGGCATATCTTTCAGAAGATGATAGAATATTCTCTTCAGTACGTCGTCCTTCTGACGGAATGCAGAAACTTCATCATAAAACAGGTCTTTTGCCTTAATTGAATCATTGAGGGGATTATTGATATCGTCGGTCTGAAGCTTGTCGTCCTTAACCAGGGCATGGTAGGGCTTAGCCGGAAACAATAGCGGCGAAAGGTATAACGTATCAATGGCATCATTCTCTGTCAGCCCGGCATCACGGACAGCGTTTTGTAAATATTTCAGGTCATGGTTCAGGATGTTATGTCCGCACAGAAAAGCAGAGCCCCTGATAAACCGGGTAAATTCCGCTAAAGAACCCGAGTGGAATACGCTTCCATCGGTCTTGACACACCCTATATCCAACACTTTCTCACTTTCAGGGTTTATCTCGGCATCAATAAATGCTATGGGCTTTATGCGCGTTCCCTCCCCCGGCACAGGACTACACCCGCGGCATGGTTTTGAACAATTCGGATACCTTTACATATTTACCACAAGATTCAAAAAATATAGAGGTATACAATATTGGGCAGAGGATGGCTCAGCAGTAATGATAAAAAGTACCCTTCACCTGCACAAAAGAAGATAGCCGTACCCCTTATTGAAGGGTTGCTGCTATCTTCCATGATCTTTCAATACAATATCACTCTCTCGCAAACGGTTACTTAATTCCCAGCTTTTCACCATAATGCTCTAAGACGTAATCCATATCCTTATCGCCACGCCCGGACAGGTTCACCAGTATGGATCCTGTTCCCATTTCCTTTGCAAGTTTCATGGCGTATGCAACGGCATGGGCGCTTTCCAGTGCCGGGATTATGCCTTCCAGCCTGGATAATGTGGAAAATGCATGAATGGCTTCTTCATCATCGGCTGTCACATATTTTACACGTCCCAACTCCTTCCAGTAGGCGTGCTCCGGGCCGCTTGAGGGATAGTCCAGTCCACTGGCAATGGAGTAAACCGGGGCGGGCTCACCCTTTTCATCTTTCAGCATTATAGAGTTAAATCCGTGCATGACACCTTCAGATCCATAGGTTAAGCTGGCTGCATGCTGACCCAATTTTTTACCAAGGCCGAGGGGTTCAACACCATATAATTCCACGGGGTCATTCAAAAATGCCGACATAATTCCCGCTGCATTTGAACCGCCGCCTACACAGGCAACAACGGCATCCGGCAATTCTCCGGTCATATCCATGAACTGTTGCCTGGCTTCAACTCCTACCACCGACTGAAAGTCCCTTACCATCAAGGGGAAGGGATGCGGTCCCACAACCGATCCGATGCAATAAATGGTGTCCTCATACTCATTGAGATATGCTTCAAAGGCAGCATCAACCGCTTCCTTCAAGGTCTTCAGTCCATGGGTAACCGGTATAACCCGAGCCCCCAATAATTTCATGCGAGCCACATTGGGCGCCTGCTTTGCAATATCCACTTCACCCATATAAATGTCGCATTCCAAGCCAAAGTAAGCAGCAGCCGTAGCCAGCGCAACCCCATGCTGCCCGGCGCCTGTTTCTGCAATGATCTTTTTCTTGCCCAAAAACTTGGCCAGAAGTCCCTCGCCCATACAATGATTCAGCTTATGGGCTCCTGTATGGTTCAGATCCTCACGCTTTAGATATATCTGGCAATTACCAATGGAGTTGGATAAACGTTCGCAATGGCATACTGGTGTGGGCCGCCCTTGAAATTCTTTTCTGATTCTTCTCAGTTCATGGATAAACTTGGTGCTCTTACATATGGCCTGATATGCCGTTGCAATTTTTTTAAACTCGTCTACAAGCTGAGGCGGAATATATGCACCGCCATACCTGCCAAAAAAACCATCCTTGTCGGGGGTTGTTTTGAAATACACTGCAAAATCCACATCTTTTTGTTGCATTTCAGATCTCCTTTGCCTTTATAATTCAGTATCGTCCGCAACATTTCTCATACTTCTTCAACATAAGCCATTACTTCCGTGCTGTCAACCTGTTTGTTGTTTGGTAACAGGCAGAAACGGCCTGCTAATCAGTTTGTTTTTACCAGGGTAAAAGTGTCAGAACATGTTACGTTTCCTGATAGAGTATTGAATCAAATAAAAACCTATAGATCCTTTAATAAATTAAGAGCCTTTGCTTTGATTACAGTCTGTAGTCTCCTGTTCACAAAATTCGCTATTTTCATGTATGGCATCCCAAATTTCATAATCAGGCAAAATATCCATATGTATAAATATCCTCCCTATAAATATAGTATCACCTGTTTTATGCAAAGTGAAGTGATATATACCATTATCGCAGGGTTAACCAAAAGGAAAAACCCTGCATGGGAGCCTGAATCAGCTCTCCCGCAGGGCTATAAGAGAATTCTCCTCCATAGCAGATGGGGGGGTGCTTACGAAGGAGAAATGAGTTATACTGTTATGCATTAGAATAACAGAAACATAATAAAAAAACACCACCCGAAAGGGTGGTGTTTGCATTTTTTGTTGTATTTAGTCTAAACAGCTTATAAAGTCCTTTATTCTAGCTCATGCCTCCTGCGCCTGCCGCTTCTGCTTTACGATTACAAGAGCCACTGCAAGGACGGCTTTTATCTGCTGTATCTTTTCATCTTTAAATAATAGGAAATATCAGCTCAATACCAAACCCTTGTCCTGATGTCGATATTGATTCAATATTTACCTCAACCGATAATGCTTCGGCATACTTTTTTACGAGGTATAAGCCCATACCTGTTGCGTTCTGTCGATCCGGATGGCTTCCGGTAAACCCTTTGTCAAATAAGAAGGGAAGATCTTCCGGTGGAACACCTTTGCCATTATCTCGGACGGCAAGATGTATTTTACCATCATCCTGAGTGTCCGACCAACTTACGACGTGTACAGTGCCGTTGACA